>Ga0187809_10000157_pt1 | contig 45661 bp, 29 predicted proteins | sample NC_wetland_sal_i_8_FD_132415 | JGI IMG/M metagenome (GOLD analysis project Ga0187809, IMG submission 132415) | Wetland sediment microbial communities from Neuse River Estuary, North Carolina, USA - ASW_4 | ecosystem: Environmental > Aquatic > Freshwater > Wetlands > Sediment | place: USA: North... | reverse complement strand
GCGCTTCGTCGCAGCCCCGGCGGATGTAGTCGAACGCCTCGTCGAGCAACTGCAGCCGTCGCGCCGGCGGCAGGTCGGGATGTCGGCGCACCACTCGCACCACGGCCCGGGTACCGGCCACGGCCACGCCGGCCAGGGTGGCGGCGTGCAGCGCGGCCCGGTTCGGGTCGGCGCCGCCGGGCAGGCGCTGCTCGAACAGATCGGTGAGCCGCTCCTCCCAGGCCACGAAGGCCCGGGCCAGCCGCGAGGTCACCACCGGGTCGGTGGGATCCAGGCCGGGGACGATCATCGTCAGGCCGGCGGCAGAGTCGGCTTGTCTGCCGACCACCGAGACGACCGCAGCCCGGAACGCCTCCAGCGGATGCTCGTCCGCGGCCCGACCGGCCAGTTCGGCCTCGATAGCGGCGAACAGCGCGGTCAGATCGGGCAGCAGCAGGTCGTATTTGGACTCGAAGTAGCGGAAGAAGGTGCGCTCGGAAACGTCGGCGGCCTCGGTGATCTGTTCCACTGACGTGGCCGCGACGCCGTGCTCGGTGAACAGCCGGCGTCCGGCCGCGCGCAGCGCTTCCCTGGTCTCCGACTTCTTGCGCTCCCGCCGGCCGGCCGGCGCCTGATCAGCAGCCACGGCCCCAGCTTAAGTCAGTCCTGCCAGCTGGCAGCACCGTAAGCTGGCGGGAACGCAAATTGGCAGTGTTGACACTTTCCTTGGCTGCGGCCTAGCGTGTCTCCGTCTGCTCGCCCGGATCTCAGGAGCTCCCGTGTCGACACCCCAGCCGTCCCCGGCTGCCCCGCGTGGGCTCGCGCGTATCGGCACCGCATCGGCGCGCCATCCCTACCGGGTGCTCGCGTGCTGGCTGCTGGCCGTGATCGCCCTGGCCTTGGCCGACCGGACCGCGGGCGGCGTGTTCAGCGACAACGTCGACCTGCCCGGCACCCAGTCCCATGCCGGCGCCACGCTGCTCAAGGCCAGCGACCCGCGCGCCAGCGGGTCGGGCAAGGTGGTGTTCCACCTGGCCGGCGGCTCGGTGCAGGCGCACAGCTCGCCGATCGAGTCAGCCATCCAGCAGCTGGACAGGTTGCCGCACGTCCTGTCCGCCTCGGATCCGTTTAGCAGCACCACGCCGACCGTGTCGCCGGACGGCCACACCGCCTACTCCACCGTGCAGTTCGACGTCCGCCCCAAGACGCTCGGCCCGTCCTACGTGCACCAGCTCGACCAAGCGACGGCCGGGGCGAGCGCGGCCGGCGTCCAGGTCGAGTACGGCGGCGCGCTGGACGAGCTGACCCGACCGGCGGCCACCGACGTCGGGGAGATCGTCGGCTTCGCCGTCGCGTTCATCGTGCTGCTGATCGCGTTCGGCAGCTTGCTCGCCGCCGCGCTTCCGCTGCTCACCGCTCTCGTCAGCACCGTGCTGGGTGTGAGCATTCTCGGCCTGGTCGCGGCCGCGGTCAGCTTCGGCACCGCCTCGCCCACGCTGGCGCTGATGATCGGGATCGGCGTCGGGATCGACTACGCGCTGTTCCTCACCACCCGCTACCGCCAGCTGCTGCTCGACGGTGAGGAGCCGACCCGCGCCGCCGGTCGCGCCGTCGCGACCAGCGGGCATGCCGTGCTGATCGCCGCCGGTACGGTCGCGGTCGCGCTGCTCGGCCTCTACGCCTCGGGTCTGACCTTCATCGGCTCGCTCGGCTTCGCGGCGGTGTTCACGGTCGCCACCGCCGCCGCCGGTGCGATCACGCTGGTACCGGCGGCCTTCGGGGTGATCGGACGACGCATCGACCGGCTCACCGTCCGCCGACCGATCGCTGAGACAGGCGCACCAGATGACGTCTGGCATCGCTACGCGACGTTCGTCGTAGGCCGGCCGTGGCGGCTGTTCGCCGTGGGCGTCGTGCTGCTCGCGGTCATCTCGGTGCCGGTTTTCTCGATCCGCCTCGGCCATGTCGACGACGGCGCCGATCCGACCAGCTTCACCGACAAGCGGGCCTACGACCTGATCAGCCAGGGCTTCGGGCCCGGCGCCAACGCCCCGCTCAGCCTGGTCATCGACCTTCGACGCAGCAGCGTGCCGCCCCAGCAGCTGGCCCAGACCGTGCAGCAGCAGGTCGCCGGGGTCAGCGATGTCGCCCGGGTCAGCCCGCTGTCACCGACCGCCGACGGCAAGCTGCTCATCGGCACCGTGATACCCCGCAGCGGCCCGCAGGCGGCGGCGACCAGCACGCTGTTTCGAACCCTGGTCGACACCACGCTGCCGCGCGCGGTCGCCGGCACCGGCGCCCGGACCTACGTGACCGGCACGGCCGCCAGCCAGCTCGACTTCCAGGAATTGCTCAGCGCCCGGCTGCCGATCATCATCGCCGTCGTCGTCCTGGTCGCGTTCCTGCTCATCCTCAGCAGCTTCCGCAGCCTGCTGCTGGCCGTGAAGGCCGCGCTGCTGAACCTGGTCTCGATCGCCGCCGCCTACGGCGTGGTCGTCGCGGTCTTCCAGTGGGGCTGGGGCCGCAGCCTGCTCGGCGTTTCGGAGAACGTGCCGATCGAGTCCTACGTACCCATGATGATGTTCGCCATCGTGTTCGGGCTGTCCATGGACTACGAGGTGTTCCTGCTCTCGCGGGTGCACGAGGTGTTCCAGCGAACCGGCGACAACACCGAATCCGTCCGCCAAGGTCTGGCCGCGACCGGACGGGTCATCACCTCGGCCGCACTGATCATGATCAGCGTGTTCCTGGCCTTCACCACCTCGCACCTGGTGGTGATCAAGATGCTGGCCGTCGGGCTGGCGGTCAGCGTGCTGATCGACGCCAGCATCGTCCGGCTGCTGCTCGTGCCGGCGACCATGACCCTGTTTGCCGGGCGCACCTGGTGGATGCCGGCCTGGCTGGACCGGATCCTGCCCCGCCTGGATCCGGAGGGGCACGACACGGCCGTCGCCGACCATCCCGAACGCGCGGTACCGGGAGAAGCCCGGGCTCCTGGCTGAGCCCTTACCGGCCGACTCGCCAGGTCAGGCCGGCATCGTTGGAGACGATCGCGGTGTCGACGCCGGCCACGGCGACCACCCGCCGACCTCCCGCCGCCGCGGTTGCGAACAGCTCGCTGTTCACACCGGAGTCCACGGCGCGCCAGCTGCGGCCATCCGCCGAATGCAGCACGATGCCCCCTCCACCGACCGCCAGCCAGGCCCCGTCCACCGGCGTGACCCCGCGCAGGGTGCGGCTGGTGACGGCCGGTACGGACGTCCAGTGCAACCCGTCGGTGGAGGTGCGGATCGTGCCCGTGGCGCCGACGGCGACGTAACCCCGGGCGTCGGCGCCGATGGCTCGTGACGTCTGGCGCGACCCGGTGGGCCCGGCGCTCCAGTGCAGCCCGTCCGGCGAGCGAACCGTCGCACCGTCCACACCGACCGCGACGAAGCCGGCCGGACCCCAGGCCACCGAGAACAGGGTCGAACTTTGCGGCCGTGGGACGGCCTGCCAGCTGCGGCCGGAATCGGTCGAAGCCAGAATGACGCCGCCGGCTCCGACCACCACCAGCCGGCCGTGGCTGCCCGGTGCGGCCGCCGACGACCAGAGTTCGGCCCCGGTGCCGCTGCTTCGGACGGTGAAGGTCACGGCATCGGGCGAAGTCAGGATCGTCCCGCCGCCACCGGTCACCACCCAGACGCCGCCGACCTGCTGGACCGAGCGCAGCTCTCGCCGCCCGGGCGCCGACGCCACCGGCTGCCAGCTCCCATCCGGCCGCTGCCGGGCGACAACCCCGTTCACACCGGCGCCCAGCACCGTCGATCCGTCGGCGCCCACGCCGTAGAACCCGACCCGGGTCGTCTGCGCGCCGGTCCAGTTCGACAGATTCGCCGAGACCAGCCTGGTCCCGCCGGCCCCGACCGCGAGCCAGCGCGATGCCGTCGCCGCCGGGCGCCACAGCTCCACCCCGGGGTCGCCGATCGAGTGCCCGGTCCAGGTCAGACCATCCGGTGAGGAGACGGCAGTGCCGTCCGAGCCGACCGCCAGGTACGAGCCCCTGGCGTAGGTGATCCCGCGCAACGCTTGGGTGGTGCCCGACGTGCGGGCCGTCCAGCTCCGACCGTCCGGTGACTGCAGGATCGCGCCGCCCGCTCCGGTGGCGACGAATCCCTGGGCACCGAAGCAGACACCCCACAACCACAGGCCGTCGGCCGCTCGGGCGGTGCTCCAGGTCAGTCCGTCGCTGGAGGTCACGATGCTGCCGAGGTCGGTCACGGCCACGAAGCGTCCATCCCCGTAGGCAACGGCGAAGACGTCCCCGTCCGTGCCCGAACTGCGGGCGGTCCAGCTCGACAGATCGGTCGAACTGAGCACCGTGCCGCTGCTGCCGGCGACCACCCAGGTGCCGTGTCCGGCGGCGACCCCGAGCAGGGGCACGTCGACCCCGGTCGGCCGGCGGCGGGCCGCCCCAGGTTTGCCGGCCGGCCAACTCAGCACCGTCCCGCCGGTTCCGACGGCCACGGTCGTCGCGCCGTCGGTTCCGATCGCCCGCAGCGTCTGGCCGGTGACCCGCGGCTGCTGCGACCAGCGTTGCCCGTCGACGGAGGTGACGACAACTCCGCTGTTGCCGACGGCGGTGAACCCGCTGGCATCACCGAGCGCGTCCCACAGCAGGTCGGTGCCTCGCCACGCGCCGGCCGCGGTCGTCGCAGCGCTTGTGCCGTGGCCCGAGCAGGCGCCGAGACCCGGCAGGGCGAGCAGCGCGAGCAGGCCGACCACGACCCTGCGCATCGGAGTAGGTGGCATCGGCGTCAGTACTGACCGGTCAACCAGGGCACCGGCAGCGGTGGTGCCTGCTGCCAGCCGTCGGTGGGACTCCACTGGTATTCATCGATGAGGCTGTGGGCATCGCCGTTCGGCGGCACGAGATAGCCCTCGACGTCGTTGGCTGCCGGGGCCAGCGCGGCGAACCCGCCGAGCGGGTAGGGCAGCGGGCTGCCGACGGTCGCCGGGCTCGACCAGCCGGAACCGGTGAAGCTGCTGGACTGCAACAGCGTCGATTGCCCGGGAGCGTTGGCGCGGTCGGTGAAGAACAGGGTGGCGCCGCCGGTGCCGTTGGCGGCTGCGGCGAGCGGTGTTTGCTCGTCGATGTGGCTGGCCACCGTGCTCGACGTCCAGGCGCCGTTGGACCAGGTGACAGCCACGACGTTCGCGGTGCTGTAGTTGAACGTCAGGTAGCACACGGTGATCGAATTCGGTGACAGCGAGAACGCGGCCAACGGGGTCTGCCCGTTGCCGGGCGCCACCGCGTTCGCGACCGCGGTCACCGGCCCGACCCAACCGGTACCAGGAGCGTAATAGTCGTACACGAGGTCGGTGCCCTGCCAGAAGAAGACGTGCATGGTTGCGGCCCCGAAAGCGGCAGCGATCATCCCGCCGTCGTTGACATTGTCGGGCTTTCCTGGCAGCGCGCCGGGGCCCTGCCACCCGCTGCTGGTCAGGTAGTCGTTGACCAGCTTGCCCTTCTGCAGGAAGAAGACATTCTCCGAACCTGGTTGGGACGAGACGGCCGCGAGCGGCGTCGCTCCGCTGCTCGGACGATCCGGCAGGCCCGGTAGCTGGGTCGGCCCGTGCCACGTTGCCGAGAGGGGATCGCCGTCATCGACGTAGAGGTTGTAGGGCAGCCCCTTCTCCCGGGAGAGGGTGTAGAACACGTGCCGGCTGCCCGGGGCGTCCGAAGCCGCCGCGATCGCCGTGCCCGACAGCCCGGGACTGACCGGGCAGGTCACCGCGGTACCGGCGCCGAGCCCGAACCCGCGGGCGAAGGTGTGCGCCTGCAGCATGCCGAGGTCGGTGGTGTCATTGACATCCTGAACCGGCGCGAACATGTTCTTCAGCAGGGTCGACGGTGGCAGGTCCGGCGTGATCGTGGTGCGCGGTGGCTCCTGACCTCCGGAGGAGCTGGGATTGCCGGGGGTCGCCAGGACGTAACGCTGGGTCGGGGAGCCGCCGAGGTACTCCGAACCGGCCGGTGGCGACTTGAACGGCGCGTAGGGGTTGATGCCCTTGTCGGTGGTGTACCAGAAGCAGGAGAAGTTCGCCGCGTCGTCCGGATACGGTCCCGAGGCGTAGACGTTGTTGGTGTTGACGCCATTGCCTTGCGAGGTCAGCGAGTCGGGCTCGAAGGCCGCCGACAGCAGCAGCGGGGCGGCCCAGGCCTGCGTCGCCCGGTTGATCGCGTACTCGTAGTCGGTCAGGTCGCCGGAGGTGAGGGGGACGTCGGCCGCTCGGGCCAGCTTTCCGTAGTCGGTCACCAGGATCGGCTGCAGCGATTGCAGGCCGGTCTCGACATTGCGGTAAATGGCATTCGCGTCCGCGGCGACCTGGTCGGCCTTGTCGCTGACCTTCTGCACCAGCTGGCTCTGCGCCGAGCCGGCCTTGGCCGGGATGAACTGGCTGGCGATGCCCATGCCCTGTCCGATCCCGTTCACGACGGCGGCGGCAAGCTGTCCGCCATCAGGCACGCCGATGAACCCGGAGACCAGGCTGGCCGCGTCGTCGAACACCCCGAGCCAGAACGACCACACCGACTGCGTCGGTCCGACGACCGGAACCTCGACCTGCTTGTCGATGCTGGAGATGATCTGCTTGAAGTCGATAGTGCCGTTCGTCCCGTCGCCGAAAGGTGCGGCCAGGGACTGCAGCAGGGTGTTGACCGCTTTGACCTGTCCGAGCTCCACGTTGAACTCTCTGGTCACGGTGCTCCAGGTGGTGCTGTCGAAGCCGTGTCCGGACGAATACCCCGGCAAGGTCAGGCTGTTACGGGGCAGGTCGCAGAAGATATCGCGGATGCTGTAGTTGTCGACCCCCCAGCAGGCACCGAGGTCCGGTCCGAGCCGGAGCTGGTTGATCTGCTGCACCTGAGCAGTGAGGTACTTCCAGGCCGCGCGCTCGGCCGCCGTGTTCTCCGCCGGCCACGGGGTCGGCGGCCGGGTGGCGATCGCGGCGAGGCCGTCGGCGGGCGCCCCGGCCAGAGGTGCGGAGGACTGCGGGTAGAAGTCGTTGCGGTTGTTGCGACTGAGCGCGCCGCTCAGTACCGCGGGCGGCGGGGTGTTGCTGTGGTGCGGTACGTCGCCGGTCGACTCGGGACCGAACGGGGCGCCGAAGCCGGGCAGCGTGGTGTCGCTGTAGCCGAGCAGCGCGTAACCGGACTGGTAGCCGAGGAAGTCGAAGACCGAGCCGGTGCCGCCCAGGGGCACGATCTCGTTGGTGCCGAAGGCGGTCCAGGCAGCGTTGACCGACGGCGAGGTCGTGTTCGGTCGCGGCGAGCCGATGCTCTGCAGGATGACCAGGTAGTCCTTGGTGCCACCGCTGCTCACGTAGGGAGCGACGGTCGCGGCCATGGCGGTGAGCTGGGCTGCATCACCCTGGACCCCGCCGGAGCCGCAACCGCTGTTGGTGGTGAACGTCTTGTTCGTGATGAGGCGGAGCGATGTCGCCCACAGCACCGCGACCTGAAAACCGCCGGTCGGTCGGCTGCTCGGACAGATCGACAGGGCACCGCTGGCCAGTTGCTGGCAGGCCGGCATACCGGGGGTCGAGGGGTACAGGCTGCCCTGGGCGCACTGGCCGAGCTGGATCGTGTTGGTCGTCGCCGTGGCCGCGGCCGACGTCGAGAACGCCAGATTCGTGTCGTTGATGAACATCGCCGGATCCGAACCCAGCGGGAACTCGAGGTAACCACTCAGGTCACCCGCTCCGACCTTGGTTCCGGGCAGCAGCGGGGTGGCGAACGCGGCCGGTGCGGTGCTCGAGCGCCACACCGCGCTGTCGGTCGCCGAGGTCACGGTGATCGTCGAGAACGGCACGCCGCTGTGGATGGTGGCATCGTTCTGGCTGGCCTTCTTGGCGTTGTCGATGTCCAGCGCCTGCAGGAGCTTCTCGAACGCGGCGCAAGCGCCGGCAATCGGGGTGCAGCGGTAACCCGCCGGAGCGCTGAGCACTGCCACGACCCCGTCTTGCGAGTACTGCGCGTTCTGGGCCGCGGCGGCAAGCTGGGTCAGCATCGCCGTGACCGACGCGGCGGTGCTGCCTCCGGATGCCGTGGCCAGCAGCGCCAGCGTGCCCCGGTCGAGGATCTGCATCACCAGCGGTTGCCCGCTCGCCGGAGCGGTAGTGATGCCGTTGACGTCGATGCCTCCCGGCGCCTGGGTCACCACCGGTTCGCCCTCCGGAGGCAGGTTCGGCAGGACGGTGAGGTCGGTGGTATCGGTCGACGGGGCCGAGCTGCCCGCCTGCTCCACCGTGACCGCCAGCCGATAGCGGCCGGGGCGGTCCGGGACGAAGCTGGCCCGGGCCGCGCCGGGATCCTGCACGGTCGCTGTGGATCCGGGTGGCGCCACCTCGACCCGCCACCGGTACTTCAGCGCTGCGCCGCTCACGGCGGGCCGGGAGGCGCTTGCATCGAGCGTGACCGTCTGGTCGAGGCGCGACCTCGTGCTGGCCTGGGTCAGGCTGTTGCTTGCCAGCACCGCCGGTGGCCCCGGGTCGGTGGTCGCGGCAGCGATGGCCGTGCCGGCCGGGGCGGTGAAGTCGAGACGGGCCTGCTGGTAGCCGCCCGAGGCGGTGACCGCCGTCAGGTTGAGCGTGTTCGTCCCAGCTTGCACGCCCTCGTCGCCACCGACCGGCAGGGTCTGATCGAGAATGCCGGCGCGGAACCGAGCGGTCAGATCATGCCCGTTCAGGTTTGCGCTCACCATCGCCACCGGCTGGGTCGAAACGACCCGGACCGCGTGTCCCCCGGACTCGGCCAGATGGCTCAGCCGCAGCCCCAGATTCTGCTCGGCGCCCTCGCGATAGACGACGCGGTAGCTGTACTGGTTCCCACCTCGGGCCGTCACGGCCCGCACCTCGAGCCGGTTGGCGCCCGGTGCCAGCCAGGTCCCGGCCGGCACCGTGCCGGTCCATCGGTCACCGTGACGGGTCAGCGGGAGTTCGCGCCGGCCTAGCCCGACATAGACCGCGGGCGGGTTGCCCGCGACCTCGGCGCTCACGGTCAGGTTGGCCGAGGCAGCCACCGCGGTATCGGTGGGCGGGTCGACCACGGAGATGGCGCCGACGGGTCCGGCCGGGTGGGCGGGCGCCGAGGTCCGCGACGACGAGGGGTGGCAGCCGGCCAGTGCGGCGCAGGCGATCCCCGACGCGGCGGCGACGGCGACGAGGCGGCGGCCCTTGCGGGTTGATGATCGGGAAACGGCCGTACGACATTCCTGGGCCAAGTGCATCTTTTTTGCGCTCCGCATCCGGGGTGACTTCCGGAAGGAACTTATCGGCTGCCGAGACCGGCTGTCAGGCGGTAACCGATCATGCTCGAGCCGCTTTGCCCTATGTAGAAGGGAATATCAGCAATAGCGACATCCTCGAGCAAGCCGATTTATAACCCGCTCACACATCGCGGGCCTGCGTCACGGCACGCTGACCTCGACCCCGGGCAGCACGATCCGGCTGGCGATCTCGGGTGCGATTAGGGCCAGCGCCGCGGTGAAGTGGCGCGGGTTCTGGTCGGCCCGGGTGATCATCCGGTCGCCGAGGAAGCCGCTGTGGAACGCGTAGTGATGCGGGATCGCCAGCGCCGGCTGCAGCACCGCGGTCAGCTCGGCCGCCTGCTCGGCGTCCATCACCACCTGCGCCAGGCCGGCCGGGCGGATGCACAGCCCGTTGGTCGGCAGGATGGCCAGATCGATCGGCCCGAGCCGCTCGGGAATCTCGTCCAGCTCGGGCACCCGCAGCGAGTCCCCACCGAAGAACACCGACCGCCCGTGCGCGCTGATCACGAAGGTGACCTCGGGCACGCCGTGCTGGCCCGGCGTCGCAGTCACCGTGAGTTCACCGACCCGGGCCGACTCCCACGCTTCGACGGTGTGCAGGTTGGTGAAGCCCTTGGCCGCGGCCAGCGCGGTTACCGTCCCGGGTCCGAACAGCGGGGTGCTCCGGTCGAGGCCGCCAGCCACCAGGGCATCCAGGTCGCAGTGGTCGTAGTGCTCATGGCTGATCACGATTGCATCGATCGGGCCGAGGGATTCAACGGCTCTTGCGACCGGTTCGCCGTGGTAGTACGTCGCGGTCTGGGTGAACCACGGGTCGGTCAGGATGCGCAACTCGCCGATGGCGATCAGCTGGCTGGCGTGGGCAATGCGGGTCACGGCCAATGGCGTCGTCATCAGCATTCCTTTCGAAACAGGGGTGGTTCAGTGGTCGAGGATGGCGCCGAGCAGCTCCTCGGGCGTCTCGACCTGGGGCAGGTGGCCGGTGCGGGGGAGCACGGTCAACGTCGAGTGCGGCAGCGCGTCGGCATAGGCCCGGCCGTAGTCCGGACTGACGATGCCGTCGCTCTCGCCCCAGATCACCTGGACCGGCAGCTCGACAGCGCCGAGCCGTCCGGCCAGCGTCGGGTCCGACATCGTCGGTCCCGCGTAACCGATCAGCGCCTGGACATCCGGGCTCGGGCCGGGGCCACCGCCGGCCGGCGGGCGCGGCGCCCGGGTCGGATCGTGGAAGGACAGCTGGGCCAGCTCGGCCGGCGTTAGGCCGGACACACTGGTCACCGGGTGGTCGGCGACCTCGATGCCGATGCCGTCGACGATCACCGCGCCGCTGACCCGGGGGCTGCCCAGCAGTGCGATCTCGGCCGCGACCCAGCCGCCGAAGGAATTGCCGATCAGGGTCACGTCGGACAGCTCGAATGCATCCAGCAACGCGATGTAGGTCGCGGCGAGATCCTTCGTGGTGGCCAGTGCATCGGGCCGGTTGGTGCCGCCGAAGCCGGGGTGAGTCGGCAGCAGCACCCGGGAATGGGTGCGCTCGGCCAGCAGATCGGCGAAGCCGGCCATCGTTGCCGCCCCGCCCCCGCCGTGCAGGAGCAGGAACGGCCGGCTCCGATCTCGGTCGGCCAGCAGCACGTCGGCGCCGGCCAGGCTGATCGTGCTGGTTCGGGTCGGCCGCAGGCTGCCGGCCGGAATGGGTGTGCTCATGCGCGGTCTCTCCCGTTCGATTCGTATATAAGGAACCGTATATCAAGGTCCTTAACTACGCAACCTTGCCGGAGCCGAGCGGCATTTCTAGGCTGGCCAGATGCCCTCCAATCAGGACGTCGCGCTTGCGGTCAAGCGACTGCAATGGCGCCACCACCGCGAGACCAACCGGAGGCTGTCGGCCCAGGTCGGGGTTTCGCTGGTGCAGTGGGACGTGTTGCGGCGCATTCACCACAGCCCGGACCTGTCCCTGCACGCCCTGGCCGAGGCGACCTTTCAGACCGACCAGTCGATGGGGGAGCTGGCCAAACGGATGATCGAGCGCGGCCTGATCGAGCGGGTCGACGGCGGCGGCCGGGCGGTGCGCCATCGACTCACCGCGGCCGGCGTCAGCGCCTTCCAGGCCGGTTCCGGCGTTCTCGACGAGGTGTTGCAGGACACCGTGGGCCGGCTCAGCGCCAAGGAGCGCACTGCCTTGTTCGACCTGCTCGAGAAGGCCTCGGGCTGAGCCCTCGACCGGATCGCTGGTCCAGCCCGGTTCGTCCGAACCTCAGGCCGGCCGCGTTCCCGCGTTCAGCACGGTCAGCTCGCCGACCGGATGAAGGCCGGCGCCCAGGTGCGTTCCGGGCAATCCGGCGGCAGCGAGTAGAACTGAGCGCGAGCCCGCTGTGATCGGGCCCGGACTGGCGGCGGCAGAGGGGAGTGCGGGTGGCCGACACCGACTGGTTCCTGACCGCCGCTGAGCGGGGCAACCCGGACACTGCCATCGACCGGCGCCATCCGGACCGGCTGCCGTTCACCTCCGGCAACGAGGTCCGGCCGTTGGTGCACGGCGCGACCTACTTCCCGCTGCTGCACCAGTGCATCGAGCAACTGCAGGCCGGTGACCAGTTGCTGTTCACCGACTGGCGTGGTGACCCGGACCAGCGGCTGCGCCCGGACGGTCCGACGGTCTCCTCGGTCATCGCGGCCGCGGCCCGGCGTCGGGTCGTGGTCAAGGGACTGATCTGGCGCTCGCACCTGGACCGGTTGTCTTTCAGCGAGCAGGAGAATCGGCACCTGGGCGAGGAGATCAACGCGGCCGGTGGCGAGTGCCTGCGGGACATGCGAGTTCGGCCCGGCGGCTCGCACCACCAGAAGTTCGTGGTGCTGCGCCATCCGAACCGCTCGGAGCAGGACGTCGCCTTCGTCGGCGGTATCGACCTGTGCCACAGTCGGCTCGACGACGAGACCCACCCCGGCGACCCGCAGCGACAGCCGATGGCGGCGGTCTATGGCCCGCGGCCGCCCTGGCACGACGTCCAGGTCGCCGTCCAGGGTCCGGCCGTCGATGACGTGGACTGGGTGTTCCGGGAGCGCTGGAGCGACCCGGCCCCGCTGACCCGCAACCCGGTCGATGTCGTCGGCGACATCGTTCGCGGTGAGGACCGCAGCCCCGGGCCGCTACCACCGCAGCTACCGGTGCCGGAACCGCGCGGCTCGGCCCACGTGCAGCTGCTGCGTACCTACCCACGGCGCCACCCGGCGTATCCGTTTGCCCGCCAGGGCGAACGCAGCGTGGCGCGGGGATATGACAAGGCGCTCGGCCGCGCCCAGCGGCTGGTGTACCTGGAAGACCAATACCTGTGGTCGGCCGAGGTTATGTCCGCCTTCGCTCGGGCGCTGGCCGGCAACCCGCAGCTGCGGCTGATCGCGATCATCCCGCTGCACCCGGACCAGGACGGGCGGATGTCCCTGCCGCTGAACCTGATCGGCCGCTGGCGGGCGCTGCGGGAGCTCTACCGGGCCGGCGGTGATCGGGTCGCGGTGTACGGCGTGCAGAATCAGGCCGGCACGCCGATCTACGTGCACGCCAAGGTGTGCGTGATCGACGACGTGTGGGCCAGCGTCGGCTCGGACAACCTCAACCGCCGGTCCTGGACGCACGACTCAGAGCTGGCCTGTGCGGTGATCGACGAGCGTCGCGACGAGCGCCAGCCACAGGTGCTGGACCGCTTCGGCGACGGAGCCCGGGTCTTCGCCCGCGAGCTGCGGCTGCAACTGGCCGCCGAGCACCTGGGCCGCGACCGGTCGGATGTGGCCGACCTGATCGACCCGGCCGCGCTGTTCGACGAATTCGCCGCGTCAGCCGATCGGCTGCAGGCCTGGGCGCGCAACCCGACCGGGCCGCGGCCGCCCGGCCAGCTGGTGCGGTACCCGATGCCTGAGCTGTCTCGCTGGACCCAGCTGTGGACCGCCGTTCCCTACCGCTTCGTCTACGACCCGGACGGCCGCCCGCTCCGGCTGCGCTGGCGCCACCGGTTCTGAACTCAGGCCGCCGCGGCCAGCGTTGCCGTCCCGGCCACGGCGGCCACGATTCCGGCCAATTGGGTGGCCCGAGGTCGGTCCCCGAGGACCCGCGCCGCCAGTACCACGGTGACCGCCGGATAGGTCGAGGCGGCGGCGGCAACTACACCGGCATCGGCCGCGCCGGCTCCGGTTATGTAGGCCAGGCTGGCCAGGCCGTCGAGCAGGCCGGCCGTCAGTACCAGGTTGAGTGAGGCTCGGGCCGCCTGAATCCGGCGGCTGCGCAGGCCGAACGCGATCAGCACCACCACCAGCGTCGCGGCCCGGGCCACAGTGGCTGCACCCAGGCCGTCGCCGTGACCGGCCGCGGCCGGCAGTAGCGCGAAGAAGCCGCCGAAGGCCAGCGCAGCCACCACCGCCCGTCCGATGCCCTGGGTCGAGGACACCCCGCTCTCCCGAGCGGCCAGGGCCGCGCCGGCGACCGCGACCACCGCGGCCAGCGCTGGCACCGTTCCCAGCCGGTGACCGGTGGCGGCATCGCTGCACAACGGCACCACGGCGCCGAGGGCGGCGATCGGCGACACCACGCTGACCGATCCGACCGAGAGTGCGCTGTAGAACGCGATCACCCCGATCGCGTCGAATAATCCGGCAACGGCGGCCAGCCCGAACAGCGGCTGAGACCAATGCGCGCCGGTTACCAGCACGGCGATCACCAGGGGTGGCAGGGCCACCGCCTGCGACAGCAGGGCAATCCGCTGCGGATGGCTGCTCCGGCTGGCGATGGCGGCCGCGAAGTCGGCCGAACCCCAGGCCACGCTGGCGCCCAGGCCCAGCCCGACGTTCATCATGGCCGCCCGCCGCGCCGAATCGCTGTTCGCATGTCCAGATGAGCTCTGGTGGCGGCCGGCTGATACGACGCGCTCCGGCACCACCGCGCGCTACGCTGCCAGCCGGACGCGACCGCAGAGGGTGGAAGGTGACCGTGGACAACGTCCTGGCAATCGATCAGGGCACCTCCGGGACCAAGGCACTGGTGGTCTGCCCCGAACGCGGCCTGCTCGGGGCCGGCTACGCCGCGGTCACCCCGTCCTACGGACCCGGCGGTTCGGTCGAACAGGATCCGGCCCAGTTGCTGGACTCGGTGCTGACCGCAGGGCGGCAGGCGCTGGTCGAGGCCGGCGAGCCGGTGGCCGCGATCGGGTTGGCCAACCAGGGCGAGACCGTGCTGGCCTGGGACCGGGCCGACGGCACCCCGCTGACCCCGGCCATCGGCTGGCAGGACCGTCGGGCCGAGGGGATCTGCCAAGAATTGGCCGAGCACGCCGCCCGCCTGACCGGGGTGACCGGGCTGCCACTGGATCCCTACTTCGCCGCGCCGAAGCTGGCCTGGCTGCGCCGGCACCGGACCCGGGCCGGCGTGGTCACCACCACCGACGCCTGGCTGGTGCACCAGCTCACCGGGGCCTTCGTGACCGATGCCTCGACCGCATCCCGGACCATGCTCCTCGACCTCGACACCGCGACCTGGTCGGCCGAGGCGATCAGCCGGTTCGGTCTCGACGGCGAGCAGCTGCCCGAGGTGGTCGACGGCGCCGGGCAGTTCGGCTGGACCACCGCCTTCGGCGCCGAGCTGCCGCTGACCGGGCTGCTGGTCGACCAGCAGGCCGCTTTGCTGGCCGAAGCCTGCCTGGACCCGGGCGACACCAAATGTACTTATGGAACCGGGGCATTCGTGCTGGCCAACGCCGGCTCGCCGGCCCGCCGCTCCGGCTCGGGCCTGGTCGCCTGCATCGCCTGGCAACTGGCCGGCCAGCCGGTCTACTGCCTCGACGGGCAGGTCTACACCGTCGGCTCGGCCGTCCGCTGGCTGGTCGAACTCGGCGTGCTGAGCGGGGCCGACGACCTGGATCGGCTGGCCGCCACCGTGCCCGACGCCGGCTCGGTCAGCTTCGTCCCGGCCTTCGCCGGGCTGGCTGCGCCGTCCTGGCGGGGCGACGTCCGGGCCGCGATCACCGGGTTGGGGCTGGACACCGGCCCGGGCCAGCTGGTGCGGGCGCTGTGCGAGGGGATCGCGGCCCAGGTGGTCGAGCTGACCGACGCGATGGCCGCCGATCTCGGCCGGCCGATCGGCCGGCTGCGGGTCGACGGTGGCCTGACCCGGAGCCGGATCCTCATGCAAACGCAGGCCGATCTGCTGCAATGTCCGGTCGAGGTGTATGCCTCGCCGGACGCCACCGCACTCGGCGTGGCCGCCGTGGCCCGGCTCGGCCTCAGCGGCGGCGATGACCTCGCGGCCGCACTCAGCCCGGCTCCGCCGGCTGCGGTGTACGAACCGGCGATCAGCGCCGATGCCGCGGCGAGCCGGCTGGCCGGCCACCGTGATGCCCTCGCCCAGCTCACTGGGCAGCGGTCATGACGGGCGCCCGATACGACGTGGCGATCATCGGCGCCGGTGTGGTCGGCACCGCGATCGCCCGCGAGCTGGCCCATCGCGGGCTCTCGATCGTCCTCATCGAGGCGGCGGCCGATATCGGCACCGGCACGTCCAAGGCCAACACCGCCATCCTGCACACCGGATTCGACGCGACTCCGGGCACCCTGGAGTCCCGGCTGGTCCGGCGGGGACATCAGCTGCTGCGCGACTATGCCGCGGTCACCGGCATCGCCCACGAACCGGTCGGCGCGCTGCTGGTCGCCTGGGATGCCGAGCAGCAGGCCACGTTGCCGGCGTTGCAGGCCAAAGCCGTCGCCAACGGCTACCACGGCACCGCGCTGATCTCGGCCGCGGAGCTCTACCGGCGCGAGCCGCACCTCGGCCCCGGGGCGCTGGGTGCGCTGGCCGTACCGGATGAGGGCATCATCTGCCCGTGGAGCACGCCGCTGGCCTTCGCCACCGAAGCGGTCCGCGGTGGCGTGCAACTGCAGCTGGAAACCCGGGTCCTCGCGGTGCAGCCCGGCTCCGGTGCCGAAGCCCACCGGTTGCAGACCAGCCGCGGTGAAATCAGCGCCCGGCACGTCGTCAATGCGGCCGGCCTGGCCTCCGACGAGCTCGATCACGCCTTCGGCCACGACGGATTCTCCATCACTCCCCGGCGTGGGGAGCTGATCGTGTACGACAAGCTGGCCCGGCCGCTGGTCAATCACATCCTGCTGCCGGTACCGTCCGCGCGCGGCAAGGGCGTGCTGGTGGCCCCGACCGTCTACGGCAACGTGCTGCTCGGCCCGACCGCCGAGGATCTCAACGACCGGAGCGACACGTCCTCGACCACGGCCGGGCTGGCTGGCTTGCTGGACAAGGGTGCGCGGATCGTGCCCGAGCTGGTGGCCGAGGAAGTGACCGCGGTCTACGCCGGGCTGCGGGCGGCCACCGAACACGGCGACTACCAGCTGATCGGACACCCGGGCCAGCGCTATGTCTGCGTCGGTGGCATCCGCTCGACCGGGCTGACCGCGGCGATGGCGATCGCCGAGCATGTGCTGGGGTTGCTGGACGAGGCCGGGCTGACGGTGCCCGGCCGGGCCGCGGTGGACCCGCCCCGGCTGCCGAGGCTGGGCGAGGCGTCGAGCCGCCCGTACCAGCGGGCCGAGCTGATCGCGGCCGACCCCGCCTACGGCCAGCTCGTCTGCCACTGCGAGCGCGTCTCCCGGGGTGAGATCCGGGACGCGCTGGCCAGCGACGTGCCGCCCCGGACGCTGGACGGCCTGCGCCGGCGCACCCGGGCGCTGAACGGGCGCTGCCAGGGGTTTTACTGCGGGGCCGAGGTGCGGGACTTGTTCGAGCGCGGCCAGCAGCCGGTGTCCGGATGAGTGCCCAGCGCCGCTGCCGGTCGGTCGACGTGCTCGTCGTCGGTGCCGGTCCGGCTGGGCTGGCCGCGGCCACCGCGTTGCGCCGGTCCGGTGCCGGCCAGGTCGAGGTGCTGGAGCGCGAGCAGGCAGCCGGTGGCATCCCCCGGCACAGCCACCACACCGGTTACGGGCTGCGCGACCTGCACCGGGTCATGGCCGGACCGGCCTACGCCCGGCATCACGTCGAGTTGGCCGAGCGGGCCGGCGTGGTGCTGCAGCTCGGGGCGACCGCGACCGGCTGGGCCGGCCCGCGAGTGCTCGACGTGACCAGTCCGGCCGGGCTGGAGCGGATCGAGGCGGGAGCCGTGGTGCTGGCCACCGGAGCCCGGGAGCGGCCGCGTTCGGCCCGGCTCGTCCCGGGCACCCGGCCGGCCGGCGTCTACACCACCGGGCAACTGCAGCAGGCGGTCTACCTCAAACAGCAGCCGATCGGACGCCGGGCGGTCATCGTCGGGGCCGAGCACGTCAGCTTCTCCGCCGTGCTGACGCTGCACCACGCCGGCGTGCCGGTCGCCGCGATGATCACCGACCTGCCGGGCGCCCAGACCTACCTGGCCTTCCGGCTCGGGGCCGGGCTGCGCTACCGGTTCCCGATCCACGTCGAGACCGCGGTGACCCGCCTGCTCGGCAGCCCCCGGCTGACCGGCGTCGAAGTGCGGACCGGGGCCGGACCGGCGCGGACGATCGAGGCCGACACCATCGTCTTCACCGGGAACTGGATCCCCGATCACGAGCTGGCCCGGCGGGGCGGCCTGTTCCTGGATCCGGGCACCAGGGGACCAGCCGTGGACACCACCCTGCAGACCTCCGTACCCGGGGTGTTCGGTGCCGGCAACCTGCTGCACCCGGTGGAGACCGCGGACGTGGCTTCGCTCGACGGCCGAGCTGTGGCCCGGGGCGTGTTGGCCTTCCTCGGCGGTGAGCCGGGCCGGCCTGCCGTGCCGGTGACGGTCGACCCGCCGCTGGAATGGATCGCACCGAACCGGGTGCATCCGGCCGCCGGCCGCCCACCCCGGGACCGGTTCGTGCTGCGAACTCGGGCGTTTCTCGCTCCCGGCGTGCTGACCGTGAGCCAGGGCGAGCGGGTGCTCTTCCGGACCCGCCATCGCCGGCTCGTGCCCAACCGTTCGGTGTACCTGGACGCGGGCTGGTGCGACCACCTCGATCCGGACGGCCCGGCGGTCCGGGTGGCTGCCGCCGGGCCCGGCGACCGGTAGCCGACGGGTCGATGCGATGTCGGACCTGTCCCCTATCGTGAGGTTATGGGCAGCCAACGAGACTTCGACTTCGCCTTCGGTTCGTGGACCGTGCACAACCGGAAGCTGCGCAACATCGCTGACCTCGACTGCACCGAATGGGTGGAGTTCGACGCGATCAGCGAAGCGTGGCCGGTGCTGGACGGGCTCGGCAACGTGGACCGGATCTACATCAGCCAGCCGGCCGACGGCGGGCCGCCCTTCGAAGGGTTCACCCTGCGGCTCTACGAGCCGGCCGAGGACATCTGGCGGATCTGGTGGAGCTCGACCCGCCAGCCGGGCCGGCTCGACACTCCGGTGAGCGGCCGCTTCGAGGGTGGTCGCGGGGTCTTCGAATCCAGCGAGGTGATCTCCGGCCGGCCGGTGCGGGTGCGGTTCCAGTGGCTGGTCGAGGACCCGGCGGCCCCGACCTGGGAACAGGCGTTCTCCTTCGACGACGGGCAGAACTGGCGGCCGAACTGGACGATGCAGTTGCGGCCTCGCTCGCCGGCCGGGGCGAGCGAGACCTGACCGTCAGCCTCGCTCATCGTCCGCGCCGGGCCGGGCCAGCGCCGGGCCGAGCCGGGTCCGGCTGCTGATCCCGAGCTTGTCGTAGACCCTGCCCAGGTGGGTCTGCACGGTGCGGACCGAGATCCCGAGCCGCGCGGCGATGTCGGCGTCCGATCGCCCTCGGGCCGCCAGCACTGCGATCTGGCGCTCCCGCGAGGTCAGCGGCACCACCAAGCCGGCCCCGACCAGCCAGGGTGGCAGCTCGCCCTCGCACCGGGCCTGGATGGCCGCGGCGCGAGCCGCGCTGGCCCGGGCCGCCCGCGGTCGGCCGCCGGTGTGCTGGGCCAGTGCCGCCTCGGCGGCTGCCTCGGCAGCCAGCGCGAGCGCGCCCTGGGTTTCGAACCGGCGGGCAACCTCGGTCAGCGCCTCGGCGTCGCCGCCGCCCAGCGCGCTGACATGATCGAGCAGGCTCCAGGCGAAGGTGCCGTCCTGATGGGGTACGGCCTCCCGCATCGGAAGCCGGACGGTCCGAGCTGCGCCGTACCTGGCCGCGTCGTGATAACCCGCGATCGCGGTATTCCACAATGCGCGGTCCGCGGCCACCCCGGCGGCCCAGGCGGCATGCTCGGCCGCCTCGCTCAGGCGCAGTTCGGCGGCCAGTACCGCCGCCACGCAGAGCTCGAACTCCGGTTCGTAGGTCGTCATCCGGGGGGCATCGGCGCAGGACTGCAGCGCCGAGCGGGCGGCGACCAGGTCCCCGGCCCCGGCGGCCGCCCGGGCCAGCAGCCCGGTGATGTGCCTTAAGGAGAACTGGTCGAACGGCCCGAGCGCGGCCAGCGCTCGCTGGAACCGGCGCTGAGCGCTGTCCGGCCGACCCCGTACCAGCTCGACCCGGGCCAGGCAGTACTCGCTGCGCGGCCCGGAGAACGGATCGTGATCGGCCGCCGCCTGGCGTGCCATCGCCCGCGCCCGGGACTCGGCCCGGTCCAGTTCGGCCTCGTCGAGCAGCGCGCAGATGGCGATCAGCTCGATGCTGGCGGCAGCGAAGGGCAGCTCGGCGCGCACTGCCCGCGCCACCGGGGCGATCTCGTCGGCCAGGGCGACCGCGGCCCGGCTCTGGCCGAGCCAGTACTGCGCGCCGACCGCACCGACTGCGGCCAGCGTTCGGGCCGGCGCCGTCGTGCCCGGATCATCGAGCAGCGGCTGGGCCACCGCCAGCGAATCCTCGCTGCGCGCGTCGAAGGCGAGCAGCGAGGCGTACAGCGCGCGCAGCTGGTCCGTGGCCGCAGGCACGCCGGCCAGCACCCCGGCCACCAGTTCCGCGCCGCCGCCCGGATCGCCGGCCAGCAAGCCCTCGCCGACCACGGTGCAGTACACCAGCGCCTCCCGGTCGGCGGCGTCCAGAGTGTCCGGCGGCAGGGCCCGGGTCAGGGCAGTGGCCTCGGCCCCGCGCCCGGTATGGGTGAGGATCTCGGCCAGCAGCAGGGTGGCCGGCAACGAGGCGCTGCGCTCGTGCGCGCTGCGGGCCAGCCGCTCGGCGGTTTCCAGGCTGAGCGCCCGAGCGGCCCGGGCCGCGGCCAGCAGCCGTTCCGGATCGGCCGGCTGACCGCCGTCGAGGCGCCACAGCGCCGAGCGCACCAGGTCGTGCGGGGACGGCGCCACGGACGACTCGAGCTTGCCGGCCACCGACAGGCGCAGCCGGTGCAGCCGCAGCGGGGGCAGATCGGCGCGCAGCACCTCGCCGTGCAGCGGGTGGGCGGTGCTGATCTCCGGACCGGCCAAGCCGGCCCGGATCGCGACGAGGCGAGCGGCGTCCAGCGCGTCGAGCTGGGCCTCGCCGACCAGCTCGGCGGCCACCGCCAGTGGCAGCGGCTCGCCGGCCGCGATCGCCTCCAACGCCGCCCGCTCGGCTGCGGGCAGACCGGCCAGCCGGGATCGGACCAGCTCGCGCAGGCCGTGACTGAGCGGGGGGTCACCGGCCAGTCGCCAGCCCGGACCGCTGCGCACCAGCGCACCGGAGTCGATCGCGGCGCTGACCAGCTCGCGCAGCACCAGGGGGTTGCCCTGGGCGCGGCGACCGAATGCCAGCAACGACTCGCGCTCCAGTGGGCCGTCGAGCACAGTCTCGATCAGCTCGGCCGTCTCATCCTCGGACAGCCCGTCCAGGTGTAGCCGCTCGCACCAGCCGTCGCGCCACAATCGCTCGATCGCGACCGGCAGGCTGACGTCGTGGGCAGTGGCCAGCACGGTCACGCTGCGTCCGGCCGACAGTTGCAGCAGCACCTGGGCCGAGCGGTCGTCGAGCAGGTGCGCATCATCGACGATGAACAACGCCGGGGTTGCCGGCAGTGTCTCGATGACGCGCCGGGCCACCTCGACCGGCAGTAGCTCGCGGTCGGCGCCGACCAGCACGCCCGCGAACGCCTCGTAGGGCGCGTTGTTGGAGACCGCGTGGCCGGCCACGTAGATCCGGGCCGGCTCGGGGTGGCCGTCGGCCAGGTGCTGGACCAGGGCGGACTTGCCGATCCCGGCCGGCCCGAGTACCACCGCTCCGGTGCCGGCCGCCAGCAGGCTCTCGATCCGGATGCGCTCCGGCGTCCGGCCGATGAACGGCCACCGGCTGCTCATGGCGCGTAACCTACCGGCCCGGCGGGCCCGCGCTGGAGTCGACACCGATCAGTTTCGCGCCGCGGCTGCCCGGGCGGATCGGTAGCGATTACGCAGGCGCCGGGGACTGCGTAGTCGCTACGGATGTGTCCGGCGACCCGGGCGGCTTGAGTGACCGGTGGCCCAGCCGGTTCTCGAAGGGAAGCCCAATGCCCGCCGCACTACGTACCGTGACCACGCTCATCAGCCTGGCCGGCCTGCTCCTGGTCTCGGCCTGCAGCAGCGGCGCCGGGGCCAAGTCGAGCCCGGTGGCCAAGCAGGCCGCGCCGACGCTCACCGCGCCCGCGCTCAGCACACCGGCCACCAGCGCCGATTCGGCCTCGTCGGCCAGTTCGGCCACCTCGCCGACCGGTCTCAGCGGCAGCTGGAACGGTCAGTACAGCGGCCAGTTCGCCGGCACGTTCAAGCTGACCTGGACCCAGACCGGCTCGAACCTGAGCGGCACCATCACCCTGACCAACCCGGCCCTGACGCTGAGCCTGACCGGTTCGCTGAGTGGCGCCACCATCACCTTCGGCACCGTCGGCTCGACCCACATCACCTACACCGGTGACGTCGCCGGCAACCTGATGCTCGGCTCCTACGCCATGAACGGTCAGACCGTCGGAACCTGGAAGGCCAGTCGGGCCTGACCGTCCCGCGCCAGCCCCGCCGGCGCAGCCGACCGCCGGCACTTCGACGCCAGCGCGGTGCCGGGGCTGCCGCCCCGACCGGCGATGCACCATGATGGAAGCCGAACCCGACCGGGGCCCGTCAGCGTGCCCCGGGGGTGAAGCGGCGAAAGGGCCTACTGGTGACGACCATTCCGCATTGGGTCGATGGCACCCAGACCACCCTCGGCTCGACCCGAACGGCGCCGGTGTTCAACCCGGCGACCGGGCAGAGCACGGCCGAGGTCGCGCTGGCCACGGCGGCCGACGTGGACACGGTGGTGTCGCGAGCCGCGATTGCCTTTGAATCGTGGGGACAATCTTCGCTGTCCACCCGAACGAAGATCCTCTTCGCGTTCCGGGAGATCGTGAACTCCCGGATCGACGAGCTGGCCGCAGCCATCACCGCCGAGCACGGCAAGGTGCTCTCCGACGCCGCCGGCGAGGTCCAGCGCGGGCTGGAGGTGATCGAGTTCGCGTGCGGATTGCCCAGCCTGCTCAAGGGTGATTACTCCGACCAGGTCTCCTCCGGGGTCGATGTGTTCAGTTTCCGGGAGCCGCTCGGCGTGGTCGCCGGTATCACCCCGTTCAACTTCCCGGCCATGGTCCCGCTGTGGATGCATCCGGTGGCCATCGCCTGCGGCAACACCTTCGTGCTCAAGCCCTCCGAGCGCGATCCGTCGGCCTCGCAACTGGTGGCCCGGATGTGGCAGGAAGCCGGCCTGCCCGACGGCGTGTTCAACGTGGTCAACGGGGACAAGGAAGCGGTGGACGCCCTGCTGGATCACCCGCAGGTCGCGGCGATCTCCTTCGTCGGCTCGACACCGATTGCCCGTTACATCCACCAGCGCGGCACGGCCAACGGCAAGCGGGTGCAAGCTCTGGGCGGGGCGAAGAACCACGCGATAGTGCTGCCCGATGCCGACCTCGACTTCGCCTCCGATCACCTGGTCGCGGCCGGCTTCGGCAGCGCCGGCGAGCGTTGCATGGCGGTCTCGGCCGCGGTGGCGGTCGGCCCGGTCGGCGACGAACTGGTCGAGATCGTCAGCAAGAAAGCCCGATCGGTTCGGGTCGGCAGCGGCACCGACCCGGACAGTGAGATGGGGCCGGTGATCACCGCGGCCGCCCGGGACCGGATCGTCGGGCTGATCGGGCGCGGCGCCGAGCAGGGCGCCACCCTGGCTGTGGACGGTCGCGAGCTGACCGTGGCCGGCTTCGAGGACGGCTTCTTCGTCGGGCCGACGGTGATCGATCGGGTCGCCCCGGAGATGGACGTCTACCGCGAGGAGATCTTCGGCCCGGTGCTGTCCGTGGTCCGGGTCGACGATGTCGACGCCGCGATCGAGTTGATCAACCGCAACCCCTACGGCAACGGCACCGCCATCTTCACCTCATCCGGGGAGGCGGCGCGGCGATTCCAGCGCGGGGTCAAGGTCGGCATGATCGGGATCAACGTGCCGATCCCGGTGCCGATGGCCTACTACTCCTTCGGCGGCTGGAAGGACTCGCTCTTCGGCCAGTCACACGTGCACGGTCCGGAAGGAATTGCCTTCTACACCAGGGCCAAGGTGGTGACCTCCCGCTGGCCGCGGATCGAGCATGCGAGCGGGGCCAGCTACCACTTCCCGACCAACAGCTGATCGCGCCGTCACACCCCCGAACCGGTCACCGCGACCGGCGTGCCGGTCCAGCCGAGGGTCGGGGAGTAGGAGTTGACGTACAGCACGCCGCCGCGGGTGAACAGGAACTGCCATGGCAGTGAGCCCGGGCCGGCCGTCGCCGCGATGCCGGTGCTCGCGGCCCGGGCGTTGATCGGGCCCGGGCCGTCCCAGCCGTTGCCGTTCCAGTCGTTCTGGCCGATGCCCTTGGTCAGGAAGAAGACGTGGGCATCGCCGGGGCCGGCCGAGAAGGCTGCCATCGAGCGGTAACCCCGGTCCGGGTTTCCGGGCATGGGCCCGGGGCCCTGCCACTGGCCGCCGCTGTACCAGACGTTCTGCATGATCCCGTGCAGGGCGAAGAAGACGTGCAGCTGGCCGTTGGGCGCCAGGGCGGCCAGCCCGGACTGACCGTCCGGCTGATACGGCAGCTGGTACGGACCGGTCCAGCCGGTCGCAGTCGACCACGCGTCGTAGGTGAGCTGACCGCGCTGCAGGAAGAACACGTGCATGTCGCCGGGGCCGGTCGAGGTGGCGGCCAGCGGCGTCTGCTGGTCCGGGCTGCCGGGCAGGCCACCCGGGCCCTGCCACTCCTGGCCGGAAGCCCGGTAGTCGTTGACCAGCTTGCCCTTGCTGATGAAGAAGACGTTGGTCGAACCCTCGGCCGGCGAGGTGGCCGCGAGCGCGCTGCCCGGATCGACCGGCCCGGGCATCAGCGGGCTGCCCAGCCAATCGCCGCCGGTGGCGGAGTAGGTCACGCCCTGCAGGCCGAAGTCGCCGTGGAAGAAGACCTGCCGGGTGCCGGCGGTGGGCGCGACGGCCGTGATCGCACTGTAGAGGTGCAGTTCGTCCTGGCAGGCCTGGGTGGTCGCGGTGCTCAGATCGAGATCGCGCTCGAAGAAGTGCATCGGGTCGACCCCGGCGTTGCTGTTGTCGCCGGGCAGGGCGCGGCCGAACAACTGGTTCAGCACCGCGGCCGGCGGCACGGTCAGGACAAGGGCCTGCCCGCCCTGATCGATGATCCGCCCCGGCGTAGCCAGCACGTAGCGAACCGGCCCCGAGGCGGTCAACGCGGTGTATTGCTGGACCGAACTGACACCGGGGTACGGCTGGTACACCTGGGAGCCGAACGCCAGCGCCCGGGCGCAGGCGAAGGTGGAGGCGTCCCCGGTGAACGCGCGCACCGGCTTGTCGTTGGAGTCGGCGACCATGAGCTTGTCCGGCGTGAACAGCGCGCCGAGCAGCTGCGTGATCAGCCAGCCGGTCGCCGCGGTGCGCAGGCCGTCGATCTCGGTGTTGATCGCCTCGGGGGTGCCGGCCAGGGTCAGACCGATCTCCTTGGCCGCCTGCAGCTTGCCCGGGTCGGTCACCAGGATGTCCCGTAGGTAGGCAAGATTCTGCGACGCGGCCTCGTAGCGGTTCACCAGCGCGGTACTGAGGTCATCGGCGGTGCTGCGGACGGGTGCGGTCATCGCGGGGCCGCCGTCGGCGGTGGACAGCAGCGTCGCCCCGAGTGCGAAGCCCTCGGAGAACAACCCGGCGATGTTGTTGTACGGCTCAGGCAGGCCGGCCCAGAGGAAGCCGAAGAACTCTCCCACGATCGACAGCCAGGTGACCGCTCCCGACGTGGAGGCTTGGGTCGGCGTGAGCGTCTTGGTGACGTCGGTGATGACCTTGGTCAGGTTCACCCCTTGCGCCGCCTGCTGGAACGGCGTCTGCAAGAACGTGATGATGTCGCTGGCGTACTGCAACCGGCCGGTTTCGGTGGCCAGCTCGGACAGCACCTGTGACCAGTCGGAGGGGTTCAAGCCGGTTCCGGCCGGCGGTGCCAGCTTGGCCTGGCTGGCCAGTTCGCCGGATACCCCGTTCCAGTCGATCAGGGTGTTGCAGTAGGCGTCGCGGAAGCTGGGCGCGGCCGGGTTGTAGCACTCGGCCCCGCTGGTGGCGTACACCGCATCGGGCAGGCTGGGGCCGAGAATGTTGGTGACGTAGGCCAGCACTGCCTGCTCGCCGGCGGTGCTGGAGTAGGGCCAGGTCTGCGGGGCGGAATAGAGCGCCAGGCCGAGCCGGTTGTCGATCGCGCCGCCGCTGGAGTTGACCACCGGCGCGAGATCGTTGCGGTGGTTGGGGGTCAGCAATCCAGCCAGCACGGCGGCGGTGCCGGTGGCGTTTCCGGCGCTGACCTCCGGCCCGAACGCGCTGTCCGAGCCGGGCAGACCGACGGCAGTGGAGCCCAGCAAGGCGTAACCCTGGACGCTGCGCTGCCCGATCGCGGCGAACTCGGCCGCGGTCGCGCCGTATCCGGCCAGCACGACGGCCAGGGCGCGCCAGGCGGTGGTGACCGCGGCCCAGTCGCCGGATTGCGCCGCGACCTCGACGTTGCGGGGCGTGCCGATGCTCTGCACTGCGACGATTCGGTCGGGCGTGCCGTCCTGGCCGGCCGGGTAGCTGCCGGTAAGCCAGGTCTGCATCGCCTGCACCGCCGCGGCATCGGCCGCGGCGTCGGTCGGGCCGGTGCAGCCGTCGTTGGTGGTGAATGTGCGGTTGGCCTGCACGGCAAGCGAATGGGCCGAGGCGACGACCACCTGGAAGCCGCCCGGGTGGACCGCGGCGGCGCAGGTGGCCAGCGGGCTGCTGGCCGGGGTGGCACAGCTCGGCCCCGGGCAGCCCAGGCTCATGGTGTTGCTGCTTGCGCTCGCCGCGCTGGCGGTGTCGTAGGCCAGGTGCAGGGCCGGGACGAAGGTGTACGGGCCGACGCCACCGTTGGTGAGCTGGAAGTAGCCGGTCAGGTTGCCGGCCGCGGTGCCGGTTGGCGGCGCGGAGGCCAGCTTGCTCGAGCGCCACACCTGATTGGCTGCAGTGCCGGTGCCGGTGGCCACCACGACGGAGAAGGCGCCCCCGCCGGACATGGTGGCATCGGGCTTGACTCCGAGGGCGGTCAGCAGCGGGCCGACTCGCGTCCCGTTGCCGCCGGCCACGCTCAGCACGGCCAGCAGGCCCTCGCCGCCCGGGCCCGACCCGGCTTGCTGGAACGCGGCAACCTCGGCCTGGACCTGGCCCGGTTCAGCCGTCGCAGTGTAGGACCCGATCGGTTCCAGGCTCTTGCGGTCCCACAGGGCGAGCATCGAGCTGCCGCCCGCGGTCGCCGCGATCGAGGCTCGGATCGTGCCGTCCTGGGAGATCTGCAACGTCGAGCCGGAGCTGGCCTGGGTCAGGACGCGGGCGCCGACCGGAGCGGTGTAGCCGGTCACCGTGACATTGACGGTGTCGGCCGCGCGCCGACCCAGGCGATCGGTCACCTCGAGCCGAAGTACGTAGATCCCGGGCCGGTCCGGCGTGAGCGCCGGCCGTGCCGTGGTCAGCGTCAGCAATCCGGCCGTCGATCCGCGCGGCGCTCGCTGCAACTGCCAGCGGTAGCTGGGAGATCCGGCGCCGGCCCGCGATCCACTGCCGTCCAGGTTGACCGGTACTCCGACCCGCCCGGTCCGATCGATGCCGGCGTCGGCGACCGGTCCGGGGCCGAGCCGCAGGACCGTGCTCGCCCGTTGCCAGCGGCCGTCGCTGGTGACCGCAGTGGCGAGGATTCGGTTCAGGCCCGGGCGTAGCCCGTCACCTGCGCTGAGTCCGATGCTCTGCCAACCGCCGTTGGCCGCAGCCGGGGTGCGCAGCGGGTGGCCGTTGACCGTCACGTCGAGCAGGTTGGCCGCCCGGTGCAGGTGAATGCCGATCGCCGCGGCGCCAGCCGCCGACCGGTTGCTCAGCGCCAGGCCGAGGTCGGCCCTCGATCCGGTCAGGTAAGTGCTCACGGTGCGGTCGGCGGTGCTGCCGTCCCGGCCGCGGACCAGCACCAGCACCTGGTTGAGGCCGGGGCGCAGTTGCCGACCCGAGCGAGTCAACGTGCTCACCCAATCCTGGCCCTCGCGCCGGAACCGGAGCCCGCCGCTGTGCAGCAAGCCGCTCACGGCCGCGACCTCGCCGCTGGCCCGGACCCGGACCTCGGTGCGGTTACCCGAGACGAGCGCGGGCACCGTGACCGAGCTGATCGCCACCGGCCGGTCGTGGTCGCCAGCCTCGGCGACCGACCGGTGGGCCGGTACGGCCTGAGCAGGTACCGGCAGCAGCACGTCGATGAGCAGGCTGCTCGCGGCCAGCAGTGCGACCGCCTGCACCGCGCGGGCGCGTCGGGATGGCGGGTGCGGGCAGCGTCGGTCGGTCGTCGAACCGGATTGCTGGGCCAAGTGCATCTTCTCTGCGCTCCGCGTCCAGGGTGGTTGCCGAGCACAATCTAGCGATCACCGATCACGCTGTCAGGTATGAATCAACTGTTGACCGGTTCCGGATTAGGTCTAGGGATTAACGGGATCGTCGACGTAGCACTGAGGGTCACCGGCTGATGTTGATCAGTAATCGAAAGCCGTATGTTTCCGGTTATAGTTCGCACGTGGGCGCGGGCGAGGGCAGGAGGGTCGGGACCACCCGATCTCTTCGGGGCAACCCCGAGGACATCAGTGCACGCAGAACATCGCGTCGCACGCCCGGCGTCGCCTTCCAGGCAAGAGCGGGCGCGCACAACAGAGGATGGCTGCCCTCGCCCTCGTCCATCCGATGAACCGGCGGGAACAGGTCGCCGACGGGTTGGCCACCGCCATGCTGGCCGGGCCGTGGCAGCAGGCGGCGGTGCTCGGTCGGTGCCGATACGCGCTCGGCCGGCCGAATGCGCCGCAATGGCTGGTGAAGCTGGTCGACGAGGTACTCCTGGCCTACCGCGACCAGCCGGTCGACCGCCCGCGCGAGCTGGCCGGTTACCTGCAGGCCAGCCCGCATTGGCTCAAGGCCTGGGACCATCGCCGGCCACCGCGGATCGTCAGCTGGACCCCGGTCCCGACGCGGATCGCCCATCGGCGATGGCCGGTAGCCGAGCTCAACGACCACGCCGACCTGGCCCGGCGGCTGAACCTGACCCCGGGCGAGCTGGCCTGGTTCGCCGACGTGCGCTCGTTGGAGCGACTCGGCCGCAGGCCCGCGCTGCAGCACTACCGCTGGACCGCGCTGCCCCGGCCGTCCGGGATCCGGCTGGTCGCGGCACCCCGCCCTCGGCTGAAGGAGCTGCAGCGCCGGTTGCTGCCCGATGTGCTGGCGGCCATTCCTCTGCACGCGGCGGCCCACGGCGGGGTGCCGGGCCGGTCGGTGCGGACCTGCCTGCTGCCTCACGCCGGGGCCGAGGTGATCATCCGGGTCGACCTCGCCTGGTTCTTCCAGTCGATTCCGGCCGGCCGGATCTGGAACCTGCTGCGGGTCGCCGGCTTGCCCGAGGGGGTGGCGCACTCCATCACCGGCCTGGTCACCACGGTGGCGCCCGAATCGGTGTTGCGAACCTACCGGGAGCAACTGTCGCCGGCCGAGCGGTCCCGGCTGCGCCGGCCGCACCTTCCGATCGGGGCTCCGAGCTCACCGGCGTTGGCCAATGCCCTGTCCTTCGCGCTGGATTGTCGTCTGGCCGGGCTGGCCGCCAGGTTCGGCGCTCGGTACACGCGCTACGTCGATGACCTGACCTTCAGTGGCCGGGGGTACCTGCGCACGCATCGGTCCCGATTCATCGGGCTCGTCGAATCCGTCGTGCAGGCCGAGGGATTCTCGCTCAACGAGCGCAAGACGGTGGTGCTGTCCGACGCCGGCCGGCAGGCGCTGCTCGGCGCGGTGGTCAACCATCACCCGACGCTGCCGCGGGCCGAACGCGATGCGCTGCGGGCCATCCTGCACAACTGCGCCCGGCACGGTTGGCGCAGCCAGGCCCGGGACAACCCGCAGTTTCCGGCCCATCTGCGGGGCCGAATCGCCTGGGCGGCCAGCCTGGACCCGACCTTCGGCGCCCGGCTGCGGTCGCGCTACGAGCAGCTCGACTGGTCCTGAGGGGCTACTGGCATACAGAAGTGGCTGATAGCCAGGCCTGATTGGCTCCTCCCAGTGGATCGTCCGGCGCGGGCCGCGCTGGGTCAGGGAAGGGAGAGGCTGCCGGTGCCGGCTCGGCTGCAGGCCATAGCGGGGCCGCTCAGTCTCCTGCTGATCCTGGCCGGGTGCGCCGCAGCCCGCGGCAGCACGGCGCCGGCGGATCGGTCGAGCGCGAGCGCCGCCCGGGCCACGCCGGCCGGCCGGCCGACGCCGGCTCCGAGCCACCTCGCACTGCCGCCCCATTGCGTGATCAGCGTCGCGCCGTGGCAATTGCCGCAGCCACTGTCGCGGGAGGTGGTGGCGGCCACGCCGGCCGGCCTGCTGCTCGCTGGTGGCCTGGACGGCAGCGGGAACTCGAGCTCGGTGGTGCAGCGGCTGGACCCCACCTCCGGCCGGGCCAGCGTCGTGGCCCACCTGCCGGCGGCGGTGCACGACGCCGGTGCCGCGATGTTGCCGGATCAGCTCCTGGTCATCGGCGGCGGGGCGCAGGCTTCGACCTCGACCGTGCAGCAGATCGCTCCGAACGGCACGGCCAGCGTGGCCGGCCAGCTGCCGGTGCCCCGCTCCGATCTGGCCGCGGTGGCGCTCGGCGCCACCGCGCTCGTCGTCGGCGGCTACGACGGAGCCAACCTGCAGGACCAGGTGCTCAGCACCCGGGACGGGCGGGCGTTCACCGTCGTCGGGCGCCTGCCGTCACCGGCCCGCTATCCGGCGGTGGCCACCGTCGGCGCCCGGGCCTGGATCTTCGGCGGTCAGGCCAACGGCCAGCCGAGCGCAGCCATCCAGACCATCACGCTCGGCCCGGCCCGGCTCAGCCTCGCCGGTCGGCTGCCGCTCGCGCTCTCCGATGCCACTGCGATCGCGCTCGACGGGCAGATCCTGATCATCGGCGGCGCGACCGCGAGCGGGCCCAGCGCCATCGTCTGGCGCTTCGATCCGGCCTCGGGCCAGGTCAGCCGGTGCGGCCTGCTCCCGCATCCGATTCAGGACGCCGGTGGTGCCGCCTGGCAGGGCGCGGCCTACTTGCTCGGCGGTGAGGAACCGGCCACAGTGGCGCAGGTGATCCGGATCCGGCTTGTCGCAGGCGCCGCGTGAGCCGGCACGCCCGGCCGGGCCCAGCGCGGGCCCGGTTCATCCTGGCCGGAGCCGGTCTCATCCTCGGCCTGGCCGTGGTCACCGTCGTCGCGCTGTTGCCAGCCGCGACCACGGCCGCCCGCAGTGGCGCCGCGCCGTCGAGCGCGGTGACCCCGACCCGCAGCACCCGACCCAGCCGGGTGTCACGGCCGTCGTCGCCGCCGTCGTCGCGACCGGCGGCCCCGGCCGCCCTGACCTCCTGGCTGCTGCCGCCCGGCCCGCAACCGGGGCACCTGGCCCCCGGCTCGCAGCCGAGCGCGCTGCCCGGCCCGATCTTGATCGTCGACAAGTTCAACAATCGGCTTATCGTGGTCGATCCGCAGGGTCGAATCCGCTGGCAGTTTCCCCGGCCGGGCGATCTGGCTCCCGGTCAGACCTTCCTCATCCCCGACGATGCCTTCTTCACGCCGGACGGCCGGGAGATCGTCGCGACCCAGGAGGACCAGCAACTGGTCACGGTGATCGACATCGCGACCCACCGGATCGTCTACCGCTACGGCACCCCCGGCGTGAGCGGTGCCCAGCCGAACCAGCTCAGCAATCCCGACGACGCCATGATGCTGCCCGACGGCTACCTGCTCAGCCCTGACATCAAGAACTGCCGGCTGCTGTTGCTCTCGCCGAGCAGTCACGTCCCGGTGCGAGTCATCGGCACCACCACGACGAACTGCTACCACGCGCCACCCCAGCGCTGGGGTAGCCCCAATGGCGCGTTTCCCATGTCAGGAGGCAATTACCTGATCACCGAGATCAACGGGGACTGGGTCAACTCGCTCGACCTGCACACCGGCGCCGTCGCCTGGTCAACCCATCCACCCGGCGTCAACTACCCGTCCGACACCAATCAGGTGGGGACCAGCGACCGCTACCTCACCGTCGACTACAGCTCACCGGGCCAAGCCGTCATCTTCGACCACAACGGCAACCTGATCTGGCGTTACCGGCCCGGCGGCAACGCCGGGCTCGACCACCCGTCGCTGGCGCTGCCGCTGCCGAACGGGGACGTCCTGATCACCGACGACTACAACCACCGGGTGCTCGTGGTCGACCCGCACACCGACCAGGTGCTGTGGCAATACGGGGTCCGCGGCGTGCCCGGAGCCGGTCCGGGTTATCTGAACAACCCGGACGGCCTGGACCTGCTGCCGCCGTTCTCCCTGCTCGGCACGCACAAATCGAGTATGGGCCGGCCCTAGCTCCAGCCGGTGCCAGCTAGAACGTCGCGGTGTCGATCACGAAGCGGTACCGCACGTCACTGGCGACCACCCGGTCATAGGCCTGGTCGATCTGCTCGCCGGAGATCACCTCGATCTCGGCCCCGATGCCGTGCTCGGCGCAGAAGTCGAGCATCTCCTGAGTCTGGCCGATCCCGCCGATCATCGAGCCGGCCCAGCTGCGCCGCATCGGGATCAAGGCAAAGGCGGGCACCGACAGCGGGTCCGCCGGCGCGCCGACGTTGACCATGGTGCCGTCCAGCCGCAGCAACGACAGGTACTTCTCCATCGGCAACGTCGCCGACACCGTGTTCACGATCAGGTCGAAGGAGCCGGCGAGCTTGGCGAAGGTCTCGTCATCGCTGGTGGCGTAGTAGTGGTCGGCCCCGAGCCGCAGGCCGTCCTCCTGCTTGGACAGCGTCTGCGACAGCACAATGACCTCGGCGCCGAGCGCGTGGGCGATCTTGACCCCCATGTGCCCGAGCCCGCCCAGGCCGACGATGGCGACCTTCTTGCCCGGACCGGCTCCCCAGTGCTTGAGCGGGGAGTACAGCGTGATGCCGGCGCACAGCAGCGGTGCGGCCACGTCGAGGGATATTCCCTCGGGGATGCCGAGCACGAAGTCCTGGTCGACCACGATGTGCGTGCTGTAGCCGCCCTCGGTCGGGCGGCCGTCCTTGCCGATCGCGTTGTAGGTGCCGATGTTGCCCTTGAGGCAGTACTGCTCCTCGCCGGCCCGGCAGTTCTCGCACTCGCGGCACGAGTCGACCATGCAGCCCACGCCGACCCGGTCGCCGACCTGGTAGCGGTCGACCGCACTTCCGATCTCCTCGACCGTGCCGGCAATCTCATGTCCGGGCACCAGTGGGAAGATCGCTTCGCCCCACTCCTCGCGAGCGGTGTGGATGTCGGAGTGGCAGATGCCGGCGTAGGCGATCTTGATCAGCACGTCGCGCGGACCGAGGTCGCGGCGCTGGATGGTGGTCTTCTCGAACGGAGCCTTCGCGGCGGGGGTGGCGTATGCAGTCACCGAACGCATGAGAAAGCGAACTCCTTCGCAGTTGGGGGGGTTTCGAACCTTCGTTTCCACCCTAACCGGATGCCGAACCGGCGTCCGTTTCGCGAAGTGTTGGACCCGTTGCCGGCCGTCAGTGGTCCTGGTGCTCCAAGCCGGCCGGTCGGTGTGTCCAGGCCGAAGCATGCGGCACCAGCGCGGCAGCCAGGCCGACGCCGGCGATCAGGGACAGCGCCACCAGGCTCGACCGGACCGCTCGGCCGCGGCGGGCCGGCCCGGCCGGCTGGCGTCGGTACTCGGCGGCGGTGCTGCGGCCGGCCTGCAGCAGGTGGCCGAGGACGTGAATGGTCATCGCCCCGAACCAGATGACGAAGCTGGCCTTGTGCAGGAACAGCAGCGGGCCTTCGTGTCCGGGCGTGGTGAACACCAGCCCGATGCCGGTGCCGAGCACGAGCAGGCTGGTCAGCAGCACTATCGGGCCGAGCACGCGCAGGATCGGGTGCGGCGGGCCCTTCTCCACGTAGGCCGGCTTGCCCGAGTAGTAACGCCAGAACCGATACGCCGTGGACGCCGACTTCAGCAGCACCGGCCCGACCAGCACGAGGCCGATTGCCACGTGCCAGGTGATCATCTGGCGCACGCTGAGGATGGTCACGCCCTCGGCCGCGAGCAGTACCAGCAGCAGCAGCCCGTTGGTCGAGGTCAGGCGCTCGTTGCCTTCGGGATTGGATCGGGCGGTGCCGCCGGGGGTCGGCGCGTAGACCCGGGTGGAAGCCATACCTAGATGGTGCAATGCCGGACCCGGTCAGCGCTCCCGGGGAGAGCGAACCGAGAGGCGATTCAGAGCCAGCACCGAACCCCGGACCGAGGCAGACTCCGACCGGGCCGGGCGTGGGTTGCCAACATCAGCCCAATCGGCGCCGGCGCGTGACCGGGCTACGTACTTTGTCTGGACGGATTGAACAATTCCTGGCCCGGTCGTGGTGCCAGTCACGGTCCAGGCCGATGGTGACGCAGCCGCCGCCCGTCTCGCGCAGATTGCAGGTCACGTTCATGCCGACAACTTCAGCCCTACCGGTGTCGTCAGCGCCGAGCCGGCCGACCTCAGGCGGTGGCCTGCTCGGGCGGGCCCTGGCTGTGCCGGCCGGCATCGCCGTCGTCGTTGCCATCGCGATGGGGCTGACCATCTTCGCGGCGGACGCCAGCCGCGCCGCGCTGCATCGCTACCAGGCGGCGGACCGGGCGAGTCAGCAGGCGGCCGAGGCGGCCGAACGGGATTTCTACACCTGGGATGACCAGCTGAACATGCTGGTCCTGGTCAAGGGCACCGCGGCCAAGGACAGCTCCCTCTACCAAGCGACAAAGAGCCAGGCCGACCAGGCCGGGATCTCGCTGGCGGGTGACCTGTCCCAACTGCGGTCGGTTGCCTCGACCCCGGTCGTGGCCCAGGCGGCCAGCCGACTGGCCGGAGACGTCAGCGGCTACCGGCACTTCGCCGACGAGGTTGCGGCCGACCTGGCCCGAGGTGCGGTCGCGGCCGCGGCCAAGGTGCAGACCATCGACAACCTGGACGTGTCCAACGCACTGATGGACGACGCGGCGGCGGCGCTGAAAGCGGCCAGCGTCCGCGCCGATCAGCGGCTGGCGGCGATCCGCAGTAGCCAGAGCCTGGTCCGGACCATCGCGGTGGTGACGGCGGTGGTGACCATCGGTGCCCTGTTGCTGCTCATGTGGTTGTTCACCCATGGCGTGCTCGCGCCGATCCGGGCCGTCGGCCGGGTGCTCGACGAGGTCGCCCATGGCCGCCTGACCGGTCGGGTCGAGGTCAGCGGCGGCAACGAGATCGGGCAGATGGCCCAGTCGCTCAACACTGCCGTCGGGTCCGTGCGCAGCACCATCGAGGCAATCGAGCAGTCGAGCGTCGGACTCAACGCCGCGTCGGCGCAATTGCTCGGCACCGCCGGCCAGATGCGGACCTCGGCCGAGCGCACCGCGACCGAGGCTGGACGGGTGGCCGCCTCGGCCGAGACAATCTCGAGCACTGTGCAGGCGATGGCCGACAACGGCGGCCAGATGGAGGCGGCGATCACCGAGATCGCCCGGAGTGCCGGCCAGGCCGCCGAAGTGGCGGGCTCGGCGGTCGAGCTGGCGACCGATACCACCGGCGTGGTCGGGCACCTGGCCACGTCGTCGGCTCAGATCCGCAATGTCGTCAAGCTGATCACCAGCATTGCCGAGCAGACGAACCTGCTCGCCCTGAACGCAACGATCGAATCGGCCCGGGCCGGCGAGGCCGGCAAGGGATTCGCGGTGGTGGCCGGGGAGGTCAAGGACCTGGCCCGGGAAACCGCCGATGCCACCGGCGACATCAGCCGACGGATCGATTCCCTGCAATCCGATTCGGCCGACGCCGTGGCGGCGATCGAGCAGATCGCCGGCGTGATCAGCCAGATCAGCACCTTCCAGAGCGCGATCGCGGCAGCGGTCGACCAGCAGCGCGGTGCCATCCAGGCCACCACCGGCAATGTCGGGACGGCGGCCACCGGGGTGTCGGGCATCGTGTCCAGCATCGACCGGGTCGCGGCCGAGGCCGCCGCGACCGCTGGGCAGGTCGCCCAGCAGGAGTCCGCCGCAGCCGAACTGGCAACCACCGCCGAGGCATTGCACCGGCAGGTGGCACGGTTTGAGATCTGACGGTTCGACCTGACCGCGGGTTTGTGGCCCGCTTGTCCGCTACGCCGACAGTGTTAATGACGGCGCTCACCTGCAGTTAAGCCTGCCGAAAGCGTTGCCGAAATGGAGATCGGCACCGGATTCGGTGCCGATGTGCCGGTGAGGCGGGTGAGGCAGGGGCTGCCCGCCTCACCGCCGGACGGGAAGGTCTTCATGTTCAGTCATGCGGGCCGGGCGACACTGACGTCGGACCCGGCGGCCGGAACTGGGACGCGCGCGACGGGCGGCAGCGTGCTGCTCCGGCGGGTCGGAATCGCCCTGGTGGCCAGTGCGGTTGCCGTGGCCGCCGCGATGAGCGCGATGATCTGGGCCGCCCGCTCGAGCAATTCCATGCTGAACCGCTACCGCAGTGCCGACCAGGCCAGCGCCCAGGCCAGCGCGGCGATCCAGCGCGACTTCTACGCCTGGGACGACCAGCTCAACATGCTGGTCGCGCTCGGTGCTGCCGACCCCGGCAACACCAAACTCATCAGCGCCACCAAGGCGCAGGCCGACCGCGCGCGCACTACCGTGCAGGCCGACCTCCGGCAGCTGTCCGCAGTCGCCCCCGATGCCGCGGCGAAAGCCGAGTCGGCCCGGCTGAGCAGTGACATCGCCGGTTACGACCAGTTCGCCGCGAGAGTCCAGGCCGCCTTTGCCGCCAAGGACCTGCGCACCGCCGCTCGCATCCAGACCGTCGACAACTCCGCCAGCTCGGACGCGATCATGGCCGACGCCGGTAAGGCGCAAGCGCGCGCCGCGGCCGCCGCCGCGCAGGCGTTGAGCCTGGTGCAGGGCCGGCAACGCGTCGTGCTGTGGATCTCCGGCCTTACCGCCGGCGTGGTGGCGATGATCCCGTTGTTGCTGCTGTGGTTGTTCGCGCGGGTCATCCTGCGGCCGATCCGGGCCGTGGCCCTCGTGCTCGACGAAGTTGCGCAGGGTGATCTGACCGGTCAGGTCGAGGTCCACGGCCGGGACGAGATCGCTCAGATGGGGTCGGCGCTGAACGTAGCCATCGCCTCGGTCCGCGAGACCGTCTCCGCGATCGAGACCTCGAGCGAAACCCTGCAGCGGGCCTCGGCCGAGTTGCTGGGGCTGTCGGGCGAGATCAAGACCTCGGCCGAGCGGACCGCGGCCGAAGCCGGCACCGCCGCTGAATCAGCTGACGTGGTATCGGGAAACGTCCAGGCCATGGCCAGTAGCGGGGAGCAGATGCAGGCGGCGATCGGTGAGATCTCCAGCAATGCCAGCCAGGCCGCGGACGTGGCGGCCACGGCCGTGCAACTGGCGGCCGACACCGGCACCGTGGTCGACCACCTGACCGCCTCCTCGACCGAGATCCGCAATGTCGTCCAGCTCATCACCAGCATCGCCGAGCAGACCAACCTGCTGGCCCTGAACGCCACCATCGAGTCGGCTCGAGCTGGTGAGGCCGGCAAGGGTTTCGCCGTGGTAGCCGGCGAGGTCAAGGAACTGGCCCGGGAGACGGCCCACGCCACCGAGGACATCAGCCGCCGCATCGACTCGCTGCAGGCCGACTCCGGCAACGTGGTGTCAGCGATCAGCCAGATCAGCGAGGTGATCGGCCGGATCAGCGGGTTCCAATCGACCATCGCCGCCGCGGTCGAGGAGCAGAGCGCGACCGCGCAGCTCACCAGCACCAATGTGAGCACGGCCGCCGAGAACGTCACCGGCATCGCCGGCAGCATCTCCCGGGTCGCGGCCGAGACGACGCATACCGCGGCTCAGGTGAGCGAGCAGGAGGCAGCGGCGCGCCGGCTCAGCGTGATGGCCGAGCAGCTTTCGGCCACGGTGACGCACTTCCGCATCTGAGCCCACCCTGTGGGACCTTGGTCCCTGTCGGCGGCTTTGAGCGGCCGCCAGGCTGGTGGAGAACGAGCGGCGACGCTTAACGGGGGCCACCGTGACAACTACTCCCACACTCCACTCGGCCGAGCCGGCGGCGCGACAGGCGGCGGCCCGGATGCTCGGTGCGGTCAAGATCTACGGGACCGGCGAGACCCTGGTCCGGGCGCTGGACGGCGTTGACGCCGAATTCCCGGTCGGCCAGTTCAGCGCCATCATGGGCCCGTCCGGGTCGGGCAAATCAACCTTGTTGCACTGCCTGGCCGGGCTGGATCGTCTGACCAGCGGCACGGTGCTGGTCGGCGAGACCGATCTGAGCACCTTGTCGGATCGGGAGATGACGCTGCTGCGCCGGCAACGGATCGGGTTCGTCTTCCAGAGCTTCAACCTGGTGCCGACGCTGACCGCGCAGGAGAACATCGTGCTGCCGCTGGCCCTCGGCGGCCAGAAGCCGGACCCGGACTGGCTGGCGTCCCTGATCGACTCGCTCGGCCTGAGCCAGCGGTTGGCCCACCGGCCGGCCGAACTGTCCGGCGGCCAGCAGCAGCGGGTGGCCATGGCCCGGGCCCTGATCACCAGGCCGCAGCTGGTCTTCGCCGACGAGCCGACCGGCAACCTGGATTCCCGTTCAGCCACCGAGCTGTTGGAGCAGATGCGGGCCGCGGTCGACGGTTACCACCAGACGGTGGTGATGGTCACCCATGACGCCCGGGCCGCCAGCTACGCCGACCGCGTGGTGTTCCTGGCCGACGGGCGCATCGTGCGCGACCTGCTCGCGCCGACCACCGACACCGTGCTGGACACGGTGCGCAGCCTGGAACGGTGAGCTGGAGATGTGGCGGCTTACCGTGGTCGGCGTCCTCGGTCACAAGCTCCGCTACGCCATGACCGCACTGGCGGTGCTGCTCGGCGTCGCCTTCATCGCCGGCACCCTGGTGCTGACCGACACGATCGGCCGGACCTTCGACGGCCTGTTCGTCGACGTCTATCACAACACCGGGGCGGTGGTGCGGGCTCGGCAACCGTTCACGCCATCGGCCAGCTTCACCAGCCAGCGACCGCGCATCTCGGCCAGCCTGGCCAGCGTGCTCCGGCAGGTGCCTGGCGTGCAGGAGGTCCGGGTCGGCATCGACGGCTATGCCCAGCTCGTCGGCAGCAATGGCAAGGCCATCGGCAATCCTGGGGCCGGCGCCCCGACCCTGGGCGAGGGGTGGAACGACAATGTTGCGCTGATGAATCCCTATCGCTTCCTGCCCGGCTCCCGGCCGCCGGCCAACCGGGGCGAGGTGGCGATCGACAAGCATTCGGCCGATGTCGGCAAGCTGCGGGTCGGTCAGCGGATCCGGGTGCTGACCAAGGATGCGCCGGCCGCCTACACCCTGGTCGGCATCTTCCGGTGGGGCAACGCCGACAGCCCGCTGGGCGCATCGATAACCCTGTTCGACCTCAACACCGCGGCCACGGTGCTGGGTGAGGCCGGCAAGGCCGACGAGATCGCCGTCGCCGCGCCCGGGCTGAGCCAGCCCGAACTGGTCCGCCGGATCCAGGCTGTCCTGGCTGATCCGCAACTGGAGGTGCTGACCGGCAAGCAGGTCACCGCGGAGAACCAGAACAGCGTGCGCAAGGCGCTGAGCTTCTTCAACACCTTCCTGCTGACCTTCGCGGTCATCGCGCTCTTCGTCGGATCATTCCTGATCTTCAACACGTTCTCGATCGTGGTGGCGCAGCGCCTGCGCGAGCTGGCCCTGCTGCGCGCGGTCGGCGCCAGCCGCTGGCAGGTTGCCGGTTCGGTGCTCGGCGAGTCGCTGGCCATCGGCTTGCTGGCCTCGCTGGCCGGCCTCGGGGCCGGGATCGGCCTGGCGGTGCTGCTGCGACGCCTGCTGGTCGCCCTCGGGATCGACATCCCGGCCTCGGGTCTGCTGGTCAGCGGTCGCACGGTGGTGGTCAGCCTGCTGGCCGGAACGGTGATCACCCTGCTGGCCGCGTTCCAGCCGGCCCGCCGGGCCGGCACGGTGGCGCCGATGGCCGCGCTGCGCGAGGTCGAGGCGGTGGAGGAGCCCCGGCTGATCCGGCGCAGTCTGTCCGGGGGTGTGGTGCTGGCGATCGGCCTGGTACTGCTGGGCTACGGCCTGTTCGGCCATCCCGGCAACCGGGTGTTGCTGGTCGGTGGGGGCGCGGCCGTGACCTTCCTCGGGGTGGCGATTCTGGGTCCGCTGATCGCCCGGCCGGCCAGCCGGGTGCTGGGGGCACCGATGGCGGCGAGGGGCCCGATCGGCCGGCTCGCTCGCAACAACGTGATGCGGATGCCGAAGCGGACCGCGGCCACCGCGGCGGCGCTGATGATCGGGGTGGCCCTGGTCGCGGTGATGAGCGTGCTCGCGGCCTCGACCAAGGCCTCGGTCGGGGCGGTGATCGACAAGGCGATGCGGGCCGACTTCGTCGTCAACAGCGGCGGCCAGCCCGGAGGAGCGGTCGGCTTCAGCCCCCAGTTGCAGCGCACGGTGGCTGAGTTGCCCGAGGTTCGTTCGGCCACCGGCATCCGTTCCGGCGCGGTTCGGATCGCCGGGTCGGGGGCGGTCCTGATCGCGGTCGACTTCGCCCACATCGACGACCTGTTCGATATCGGGCTGGTCCAAGGCAGCCTGACCGGCGCCGGACCGAAGGACATTGCGATCTCCGATCAAGCCGCCCGGGACCACGATCTCGGCATCGGCAGCACGTTGCCCGTGCAGTTCACCAGCGGTGTCAAGCAATTCACGGTCCGCGCGATCTACACCCGGCGCGAGCTGGCCGGTGACTACGTGCTGCCGCTGGCCGCGGCCGAGGAGAATTTCACCCAGCAACTGGACTTCCAGGTCTACGTCAAGCTGGCCGCGGGCGTCAATGCGGCCACCGGCCGGGCCGCGCTGGAGCAGGTGCTGGCCGGCTACCCGACCGCGAAGCTGCTGGACCGCACCGAGTACAAGGCCACCCAGACCGCGCAGATCGACCAGCTGCTGAACTTGGTCTACGGCCTGCTGGCGCTGGCGCTGGTGATCGCCCTGGTCGGTATCGCCAACACGCTGGCCCTGTCCATCTACGAACGGACCCGGGAGTTGGGCCTGCTGCGGGCCGTCGGCATGACCCGGCGGCAGGTCCGTACCACCATCCGCTACGAGGCGGTGATCATGGCTTTGCTCGGCACCACCCAGGGCCTGGTGGTCGGGGTCCTGCTGGGCTGGGCGGTGGTCACCGCGCTGAACTCCCAAGGGGTTACCGAGCTGTCGGTGCCGATCGTCAACCTCCTGGTGGTGACGGTGGTGGCGGCACTGGCTGGCGTCATCGCGGCCTTGCTGCCGGGGCGGCGGGCGGCAAGGCTCAACGTGCTGGCTGCGATCGCGACCGAGTAGGCCCGAACGCGCGAGTGGGGGAACCCGATCCGGATTCCCCCACTCGCGCGCGTCGATCAGTGCCGGTCGTGCCCGTAGCCGATGAACGAGCGGAACATCGGGACCACGCCACCGGCGGTGTCCCCGGCGTGGCCGATGTGGCCCAGGTGCCAGTTGTCCTCGATGGTGGTCAGCAGCGAGTAGTGGTTGTAGGCGGTGTGGTCCACGAAGTGCCGCGGGCCGCTGGCGGTGACGATGATCGCCGGGATCAGGCCGCCGCCGTAGGTGCCACCGGGCCACGATGCCGAAACCCGCGGGTCACCAGCTGCCACGTAAGGCGAGTCGCAGCAGCCGGCCGGGCTCTCCCAGCCGCCGGTGGTGGTGTCGCCGGTGTAGTCGTCCTCGTCGGTGACGATGACGATGGCCGAGCGGCGGGTCCAGGCCCGGGAGTGGGTGATGGTCTGCACGGTGTTCTTGACGAACAGGTCGGCCTTCTGCTTGAGCGCCGCGTCGTTGGCGTCGTCCTTGGTGCTGCCGTACGGGCACGGCGTCTCCGGGTGACCGGCGATCGCCGAGTACACCCCACCGTGCATGTCGTTGCACTGGTTGGGCGTGATCCAGACGAACTGCGGCGCGTGCGGGCTGTTCAGGTCCGCCCCGAGCTGGGTGTAGTCCTTGATGTCGGCCATCCGGGCCGGGTTGTTCTTGATGTCGTCGAACAGCACGAACGGGTTGTGCTTCTTGGCGTACAGGCTGACCTGGGTGCCGTTCACGGTCGGGCCGAACCGGTCCAGCTTGTTGGCCGGCAGGGTGTCCATGTAGGCGCCCCAGGAGATGTGTGCCTTCTCGAGCTGGTCGACCAGGTTGACCCGGTTCAGGTTGACCACGTTCTGGTCGTTGTCGTCCTGGATCCCGAAGTTGTCGCCGCCGATCGTGGCGAGGTAGTTCGGCATCGACGGGTGCGTGACCCCGTAGTAGTTGTCGGCCATGGAGTAGGTGTGGGCCAGGCTGGTCAGGTACGGCGCGTTGGCGTCGTCGATCACGCTCGACTTGGAGTGGTTCTCCAGCATGATGACGTACAGGTGATCGAAGGCGACGGGCTGGCTGTGGCCGTGCTCGTCCCCGTGGCCGTACTGGTTCGACGTGGTGGCGGCGCTCGCCACGGCGGTGGCGCCGAGCGCCAGACCGGTGGTGATCGCAATCGCGGCACTCAGGCGCGCACGACGTCCGAAGTTCACGGTGGCAGGTCCTCTCTGCTGGCTTGGTGCGGGCAGCGAACGGGCTCGCACCAACCGCGCGACCCCGTCCGGGCTGCACTATAAGCGCAGCATGTGAACTCCCGGTGTACCCAGGGCAGCGACCCGGCTGCGCAGACGGCAGCCGGATCGCGTCGAGAGCCGATCGGTCAGCGGTTGGGGCGGGGCACCTGGCGCCAGATCAGCCGGTGCACGCCGAGGTAGCGGGGCAGTCGGCGCAGCCCGGGAATCCACGGCAGCAGGATCAAGGCGAGGCTGAGCACCGCCATCAGGCCCCAGACCAGGGCATCGGCGTTACCGGAAGTGGAGAACGGCTTGACCTGGTACCAGAACGTGTACAGCCACAGCCAGGGCTGGCCCGGGTAGTTGCCGGTCTCGTTCATCATGCCCCACTGGTCGCCACCCAACTGCTGGGCCCGGGCCTGGTCTTCCAGGTAGCTGCCGTCGGCCAGCAGCAGCAGCGGCCGGGTCGGATCGGCCCCGTAGAAGGTCGTCTTGCTGGCCAGCAGGCCTTCCAGGGTCCCGGCCTTGGCCAGCGCCAGCTCGCCCGCGGCCAGCGCCGGTACCGGGCCGTAGTCACCGGACTTGACCGCCGACGGGTTGCCGTCGGGAGCGTTGGTCAAGGCATCGGCGTAGGCGTTGGCCCACTTCTGCTGTTGATCGGCAGTGGCGCCGTTCCACTGCGAGACGGCCGCGGTGGCCGCGGAGCCGCCGGCGGCCTGCAGCGGCGCGATCACCAGATCCTGGGCCGAGTCGATCGGAATTCGCACCCCGGCCCACTTCTGCAACGACAGCGGCCCGAGCTTCTGGCCATCGCTGGCGTTGTTGTACGGCGCGCCGTAGCCGGCGCTGGTGCTGGTGCCGGCCAGTTCGGCGGTGGCGGTCGCCACCACGTCGTTGGGAGCGGCGTTGGCCCAGTCCTGCAGCGTGATCGCCTTGTCGTCGGGGGAGGAGAAGATCGCGGCCAGCAGCACGGTCAGCAGGCTGACCACCAGCAGCGCGATGCTGAATTCCTTGACCAGGTCGTAGGGCCGGGTCGGGAAGTCGTGCGAGTCCGGCGTGGTCGAGGTCGGCCGCCGGCGCAGGGTCGTGGTCACGGCTGCTCACCCCCACTCGGGCTGCTCGCAGTCTCGCGGGCGAAGTCCTTGGTCGTCAGCTCGTGCCGGCCGGCCCCGGTGGGCTCCAGATCGGGCGAGCTCAGCTGCATGCCCTCGGCGTCGATCGGCGGCACCACGCCGTGCCGGCGGACCAGCACGATGTGCAGCACCACGATCACGCCGACGATGGCCGGCAGCAGGGTCACGTGCCAGAGCAACATCTGGCTGGTGTTGGTGACGCTGAAGTAGGCCCCGATGCCGGCGGCATTCAATCCGTCCTTGGCCTGGGTCGAGATCCACTGTGAATCGAAGTTGGTCTGGCTGAGGTAGCCGGTGAACGCGGTGCCCAGCGAGCCGAAGAAGGCCAGCGCTCCGGTGACCCAGGTCAGGCCCCGCTTGCCCCGCCAGGAAGCCATGAAGAACTTGCCCCAGAGGTGGATCACCATGGTGGCGAAGAAGATCTCGACGCTCCACAGGTGCAGCGAGTTGACGAAGTGGCCGATCGAACTGGTGTGCCACCAGGTGTAGCCCTCGATGGCCAGCCAGCCCCCGCTGATCAGCACCACGACCAGTGCGGCCATGGTCGCGGCTCCGAAGACGTAGATCCAGGAATTGACATACGCCGGCTGCCGATCCGGCAACGCCTGCCCGGGCGGTACGGTCCGCGACAGCCGCTCGCGCAGCGCCGTGGTCCAGTTCCGGCTCGGCGATGACGCGGTCACCGCTCGCCCCGATCGTGCCGGCCGGGGAAGGGCAGCAGCACGGCCAGTGCGAACAGCACGATCATCAACCCGATGACCAGCAGGTTGCCCAGCGAAATCTGCACCACACCCCAATGCACGAAGTGGGTGCTTGCCAACGTAGTCATGCCTGCCTCCTCGGCGGCGGGGCGCCGGATCTTCACCGGCGGCGCGCGGATGAGGCGATGTTTGCACCCTCAACAGAAGGTGATCAGGGTCCTTGGTCCCGCTGGTACCTCTGTATTCCCTCTGTCTGGCCGGCGACCGGTCTGTCCCGGCAGGGGAGCTCGCGGCGGAACCGCCCGATCAGGTTTGGCTAACCTGGCCGGCGGCCAGCACCCGGTCGGGCCGGATCGGCAGTTGTCGCTGCCGGACTCCGGTGGCGTGCCAGACCGCGTTGGCGATGGCGGCCGCCGTGCCGACGATGCCGATCTCGCCGATACCCTTGATCCCGGCGGGATTCGTCTGCTCGTCCTGCTCCTCGACCCAGCCGACCTCGATCTCGCCGACGTCGGCGTTGGTCGCGAAGTGGTAGCCGGCCAGGTCGTGGTTGGCGAAGTCGCCGAACTCGAGATCCATGATCGATTCCTCGTGCAGGGCCATGGAAAGTCCGAAGGTCATGCCGCCCAGGAACTGCGAGCGAGCGGTGACCGGGTTGACGATGCGGCCGGCCGCAAACACCCCGACCATCCGCGGTACCCGGATCTCACCGGTGCCCGGCTGGACCCGAACCTCGACGAACTGGGCGCCGAAGGCATGCCGGCTGACCTCGGCCTGGGCCTTGATGTCATCGCTGGTGTCGGCCCGTACCGACACCGGCGCGGTGGGCGTGACGCCGCCGGTTCGAGCCAGCAGGGCCTGGGCGGCCTTGATGATGGCCCAGCTCCAGGATGCGGTTCCCATCGAGCCGCCGGCGATCATGGCCGGCCCGAAGTCGGAGTCGGCGATCTGAAGTCGAACCTGCGCCAGCGGTACGGCCAGGGCGTCGGCGGCGATCTGCAGCAACGCGGTTCGGGCGCCGGTGCCGATGTCGACCGCGGTGATCCGAACCTCGTAGGTCGCGTCGGGCCGGGCTTCGATGGTGCAGCTGGCCGGGGCGTTGCGAGCCGGGTAGGTAGAACAGGCCATCCCGGTGCCGACCAGCCAACCGTCCTCGCTGCGGATGCCGGGCCGGGGATCTCGGCCGGCCCAGCCGAATCGACGCGCACCTTCGCTCAGGCAGGCCACCAGGTTGCGGCTGCTGAACGGCCTGCCGTTCTCCGGATCCACCGCCGGCTCGTTGCGCAGGCGCAGGGCCACCGGGTCGAGCTGGCAGGCTTCGGCCAGCTCGTCCATCGCCGATTCCAGCGCGAACGAGCCGGGGGCCTCGCCCGGCGCGCGCATCCACTTCGGGGTCGGCACGTCCAGCTGCAGCAGCCGGTGCTCGGTGCGCAGATTGGCGACGTCGTACATCATCCGCGAGAT
>Ga0187809_10000156_pt1 | contig 45781 bp, 83 predicted proteins | sample NC_wetland_sal_i_8_FD_132415 | JGI IMG/M metagenome (GOLD analysis project Ga0187809, IMG submission 132415) | Wetland sediment microbial communities from Neuse River Estuary, North Carolina, USA - ASW_4 | ecosystem: Environmental > Aquatic > Freshwater > Wetlands > Sediment | place: USA: North... | reverse complement strand
GTGAGCACCGGCATGTACCCTGGTTGTACCACCGACGAAAGGACTGTTGGTGACACCCAACGAAGGTGACTCTACCACCATGGTGGGCGCGGAATCCAGCGCCCCCGCACATCGCGACCCGGAGTGGTCGTTCATCCCCCTCAAGCGAGCCACGGACACCACGCCGCGACGAGCCCGCGTCAGCCTGCCAGAGCACCTGGTGGGAAGCCCTGAGGAGGAGCGAGAACACAGCTTGATCTACTGGTCTGGGGTCTCCATGACCTGGGCAGACGCCCACGAGTGCCTGGCTCAGGGCCTCGATGTGGGCCTGCTGGCTGGGCAGTCCGGGCTGGTGATCCTGGACTGTGACGTGAAGCGGTACGAGGCGGAGACCGGCTTCGTGTACGACGGTCGCACCGCCACGATGGTGGAAACCAAGCCTGCGGTGACCAAACGCGGGGTGGACGACCTTCGACGCGAGGTGGAGCGACTGGGTCACACGATGAAGGAGCTCACCACCTTCACCGTGCAGACCAAGTCGGGTGGGTTCCACCTGATGTACCGGCAGAACCCGCGGTTCCCGCTGGAGACCAAGCATCACCGCGACGAGTGGCGGGTGGACGTCATCGCGGGGCAGAACAACTGGGTGGCAACCGCACCCAGCGACGGCTACAGCGTCGTCAAGGACGTGCCGGTGATCGAGCTGCCGGACTGGCTGGCGCAGTGGATGCAGCGGCTGGAGGACCACCTGCTCCCCCTGGGTCGCCGCAGGCGACAGAAGATCGACAAGCTGCGTGTCCAGGTACGGCACCAGTCCCAGCTTCCCGGGCGCGAGAACGAGAGCCTCGTCGCGCGGTGGATCGACCTGGAGCTGGAGGCGGTGCGGCTCGCGAACCTGCACGGCGGCTGGAACGACGCCATCTACCAGGCGACGCTCAACCTGATGGAGGGCGGGTGGGCCTTCGATGACGTGGTCGCCGCCGTCCTGGAGGCGGCGGAGCCAGCCAGCGACCTGGAGCGTCGCAAGGCGCTCGACACGGTCGACTCGGCGCGACGGAAGCACATCCGCAACGTGAGGATGAGCGTGGGAGGGGTGGGCGCGTGAGTGACATCTTCGACGAGGACGACTCGGAGCTGAGCCTGGATGACCTGCCTGAGCCGAGTCTCACCGCCATCAACCTGGCGTCGCGGCCACGTGGACGGTGGGACGCACCGGTGGAGCCGCAAGCTGCGGTGAGAGCGGGTGGGGGTGGCGGGGGCGACCCGACGGGGTCACGTCACCTGGTTTACGACGCGCTCACCCCGTACACGTGCGACCAGGCGGGGATGGCGGAGCTCGCGGTGGACACGTTCGGGGACGTGCTCGCGTGGCTGCCGGACACCCAGCGGTTCAAGGTGTACCGGGAGGAGCTCGGCACGTGGGTGGACGACGGGAAGGCCCACGAGGAGGTGTGGCGTCGCGTACGTGACCTGTCCAAGCAGGTCAACGACGCGGTGGAAACGGCGGTGCAGCAGAGCGACGCCTGGGCGACCATCGTCACCCGGAACGGCAACCGCGAGGAGATGGCGGAGGCGCGTCGGCAGGTCGCCTCCATGCGGGCGTGGTACGGGGTGTTCAAGAACAGCGGCCTGCACGGGGTGGTGAGGGCGGTGTCACCCGTCTGCGTGCAGGCGGCGCCGCTCGACTTCAACCGGGACCCGTACCTGCTGAACTTCCCGAACGGCACGTATGACGTGCGGACGGGGGAGCTGCGGCCGCACCGGCAGGAGGACCGGCTCTCTCACCGCGTGAGCGTCCCGCTCAACCAGGCGCTGGCGGAGATGCCGCTGGAGACGGCGGCGCCGCGCTTTCACGAGCTCATCCACCGCATGTGCGCCGCCCCGGGGGAGGTGACGGAGGAGCGGCACGCGGAGCGCATGGCGGCGCTCACGCGGTGGCTGGGCTACCAGCTTCACGGCGCCAACCCGGAGAAGAAGATGGGCGTCATCGAGGGCGCCACCGACATCGGCAAGAACCAGGTCCTGGAGGTCGTCGGGCAGGCGATGGGCAACGAGCTGTCGTGGCTCGGTGGCCGACCCACCCTGCTGATCAAGATGCGCGGGGACCGTCACGACGCCGAGGAGTCCCGGCTCGCCGGCATGCGGATGGTGGTGGTCAACGAGCTGACGGAGGCGCAGCACCTCGACGAGGGGCAGGTGCTGCGGTTCGTCAACCCGGAGGGCACCACCGTGTCCCTGCGCCGCATGAAGCAGGACCTGATGGACGTGCAGGTGACGTGGAAGCTGAACGTCTCCACCAACGAGCTGCCGAAGGCGCGTCTCACGCCGCAGGTCAGCAACCGGCTGGCGCTGTTCAAGGTGAGCGCGGTGCCGGTGCCGAAGGACGACCAGTGGGACATCAAGGGCCACATCCTCACCCACGAGCTGGAGGCGGTGACCGCGTTCCTGGTGCGGTGGTGGCGAGAGTGGTACGTCACGTGGCGAGAGCCACAGTCGGCGACCGGGCTGGTGCTGACGCAGGAGATGCGGGAGGCGCTGGAGGGCTACCACGCGGAGAACCGGGACCTGTATGAGGTGTTCCTGGACGAGCAGTGCGAGCTGGACCCCCTGGCGACCCTCAGCGGACCCGGCGTCGTCTGGGAGGCGTACCAGGCGTGGCACCTGCGGACGCAGCCGGACAGCGAGCTGCGGTACACGAAGGGGCGCAACAAGTTCTACGTCGCGCTGGAGAAGCTGGACGGGGTGGAGATCCTGCGGGAGACGGACGGGCGCGGGAAGACCCGCGTGCGAGGTCTTCGGGGGGTGCGACTGAGGGCGGAGGACCGGGGCGGGCTGGCGGAGATGATGGCGCGAGCCCACTGACGCGGCGAAGACGTGGTCTTTGGAGGGGGTAGAGAGACGGGAGAGGCGGAAGGACCGCGAGAGACCAGACGGAAGACCAGAGAAGTTGATCTTGGATCTACCTGGTAGAGCCTAGTCTGCTTGGTCTTTTGGTCTTTTGAAGGTCCTTACTCATTATTCTCTTCTCTCTTCTCTCTTACCAGGGTAGTAGCAGTATGCATATTAGCTGGGGTCGTAGTAGACACCAAAGACCAACGGACCAGAAGACCAACCCGGGAGGAACGGACGTGGCGAGGCGGAAGGGCAGCGTGACCTCGGTGGAGCACCGCCTCAGGATCGCCGAGGCGCAGCGACGACGGCACGCGAAGCGTGACAAGACGGCGCACGTGTGCCCGACGTGTGGGCGAACGTACCGGGGGGAGCACGGGCTGGCGGTGCACCTCGGGATGGCTCACCCGGAGGGGGTGAGGACAGCCAACGAGGGGGTACCGGAGGAGAAGGACTGAGGGCAGGCCTCAGGCGTGACTGAGCAGGCTCTCACTGGACGGGAGGGGGTGGGAGGGAGTAACTACTTGGAGGGGTGTTGGCCTGCCCGAGGGCGGCACACGTGGCTTTTGCCTTCACGCGTAGGTTTCGTAAATGTTTCTGGCCAGTAACTTACACCCGTGATAGGATGTCAAAATGGAGCAAGAGAGAGGTGAACGCGGTGGCAACGGTCACGCGTGAGGACGTCGAGAGGGCCGCGTGGGCGGCCTCGGGGTGGTCGCGGCCCCAGGCGGCGGTGGACGAGCTGCTGGCGGCGGTGGACGCGTACGTGTGTGAGGTGACCGGCGGCGAGAGCCTGTGGCCGGACGGCGGCACGCTGACGGTGGAGGCACCCCTGGTGGACCCGTGGGAGCCGGCGAGTGAGGCGGCGACGGGGGAGGGCGCAGCTGAGCCGGCGAGCAGTGAGCCGGTGGAGACCGCCACCTGCAGGGGGTGCGGCCTGGTGAAGCCGGTGGACGAGTTCGGGCGGGACAGCCGCCTCAAGTCGGGGCGGAAGCCCCGGTGCAGGCCCTGCCTGAACGAGGCCAGGCGCCAGCAAAAGTCAGGCGGCGACGGGTCGTCGCGGTGAACGTGTCTGAGATCACGCTGGAAAACACGCGCGAAATCACGTCGCGCGGTGACGGGTCCGAGGCTGAGAGCCGGACGGCGCGGCGAGGGGGTGAGGGCGCGGAGGCGAGCGTGGCGGCGGGGAGCTGCGGCCGGGAGCTGCACGCGGCGGCGGTGATCACGCTCTCGGAGCTGGCGGCCGAGCTGGACGTCGACGAGGGCGAGACCCTGGCGAGGCTCGTCAGGGGTGGCCTGGTGAGGCGGCCGGAGCTGCTCGCCGAGCTGGGTGCGGCGGCTCGGGAGGCGCGTGACGCCCTGGTGAGGCTGTGGCCCGTGAGCGGGCGGGTGGGCGCGGCTGGGTGCGAGTGCGGCTCGGCCGAGCAAGCGTGTGAGCTGAGCGCGTGACGAGTGTGCACACGTGTGCACGTGCGCGCGGGAAAATATGTGCGGCTTTGCCGCACGGCTGAGAGGCGGGTGAGGCCGGCGTGTGGACATTTGGGACATGATGGACGAAAGTGACAAATCGGACATCATGGTCACAATGGACCCAAGGGTCGCGGTGGACATGACGGTCAAACCCCCTCTCGATGGACATGATGGACAGTTGAGGCAAATCGGACATCAGGGACATGATGGGGCAGGGTGGCACAAAGTGGCGGTGGCTCGGTTTTCGGGCAGGCCAGGTCCCGCTCCCCCGTACTGCTGCCAGTCTACCAGGGCCGGCGTGAAATGTAAACAGCAAAACACGTCGAATCCGGTGTGGACAAATGGCGCCGCAGCTGGTAGGCTGGGAACCAGCAGGACGGCAGGGATAACCGGCCGCCACAGCGGGTGGCGGCGGAAACCCAGGTCAGGCAGCGCAGCACAGGTGTGGACAGCAGCAGGAAACCAGGGTATCCTGGACAGGCAAGCAGGAACAGGAACTGGAAGGACACGCAGATGCTCAAGCTCACGGTGGACCTGACCGTCGAGGACGAGGCCGCGTACGAGGCGCTGCTGGGGACGCAGCACACATACGCCGGCCAGGTGGCGGTGGCAGCCACCGGCACCCAGGTCGGGGAGGTGTGCACGTTCGAGGTGACGGGGGAGCTGGCGTCCATCCTGGGGTGGCTCGAGGTGCTGTGGCAGTCCCAGGAGGAGGCGGTTCAGGAGCTGAACGCCGCGTGGATGGAGAACCGCGTCACGCGGGTGTGAAGAATCTTGGTGGCGGGTGTGGACAACACACCCGCCACGGGGTAAGCTGGTCTCAGACAGCAGGAAACAGGAACTGAGGAGCCAGCGATGCAGACCTTCACCGTCACCGCGTGGGACATCAAGCCGTCGGGCACCCGGACCCTGGTGCAGGTGAAGGTGGAGGCCACGGCACGCTGGGAGGCCCAGGAGACGGGGTGGCTGCGGCTGGCCACGGCGCCGGGCGCGTACAACATCCAGGTCGTCGATGTGGTCGCCGCCTGAAGGATCTTGTGGCTGGGTGTGGACAACCGCACCCAGCCAGGGTAGACTGGTACCACCAGGCAGGAACAGGAAGAGAGTAGGCAGACATGCAGCAGCCCAGCCTCGCGTTCGCCATCAACACCGTCGCCGCGGACGTGCGAGAGAGCCACCCCGACCTCAGCAAGCCGATGGCCATCCAGCACGCGCTCGACACCGTCAGCGCGGACACCCTGGACGAGGACAACGAGACGGCGGCCTCATACCGGGTGGTGCTGACCGCCGACGCCGGGGAGGTGGCGCTGTGCCTGTCCGAGCTGGTGAGTGGCCAGCGCCTGGACGAGAACGACGTGTGGCAGTCCACGGACGGCCGCAGCGCCACCATCGACGGCGTGGACGCGCTGGAGTGGCTGAACGCCGTCTACTGCCTGGACTAGGACGTCCCGCCAGGTTCGGGCGCGGGTGTGGACATTCGTGCTCGGACCTGGTAGGATGGAACCAGTCAAGCAGGAAGAGGACCAGGAAATGAAGATCAAGCTCCCCGAGGTCACGTGCAGCGTGGACTACCCGTGGACGCTCAAGTCCACCACCGCCGAGCGGGGTGAGGTGCTGCTCAGCATCGGCCGGTCCTGGACCGGGGACGACCACAACCCCGAGGGCTACGACCCCGAGTGGGTCGAGGCCATCGCCAAGGAGCAGGTCGTGGACCTGCTGACGGTCGTCCAGACGCACTGCGGCAACGCCGGCCTCCTCCGCGTCCTCACCGACGTGATGGCCACGCTCAACGACGACTCGGACGGCTACACCGCGCCGACGGCGTAGCGAAAGATCTTGGCTGCGGGTGTGGACAAACACACCCGCAGCCGGTAGACTGAAACCATCAGCAGGAACAAGGAACAGGAAATGGGGTTACACGTCATGAACCTGAAGAACCTGAAGGCCGGCCAGACCCGCACCACCGAGCTCGAGGGCGTCGAGGTCGCCGTCACGAAGATCGAGGGCGGCTACACCCTCACGGCCGCCGGCGAGACCGCCGGCCTCCGCTACGACAAGGACGCCAAGTCGTGGCAGCTGGTGCTGAACCAGGTGGCCTACGACCTGGACGCCAGCGCCGAGACCGCCGTCGCCGTCGCCCGCGCCCTGTGGGTGAAGCTGGCGGCCGCCGAGGCCGAGGTCGCCGGCCAGACCGGCGGCGAGGAGCCGGCGGACGAGGGCGGCGAGCCCGAGGTGGCCGACGAGACGCTGCAGCGCAAGATGGACCAGATCCTGGCGGCCATCAAGCTCGCGCAGGACGAGCGGGGTGACCAGCACCAGGCCGAGGCGGCCCTGGCGATGGTGGCCAAGCTCATGGACAAGTACTCCATCACGCAGGAGCAGCTGCGCCGGCGGGACGCGGAGCTGCGGGGCGAGGAGGCGGCGCCGGAGGGCATCGTGGCCTGGGAGTACCCCGTCAACGTCCAGGGTGGACACGCGCTCCACCGCGTGGCCGCGTTCACCTCGGTGGCCACGGCGATGGGTGCGGGGGTGTTCTACGTCCACCACAAGCCGAAGGGTGCGGGCTACAAGTTCCACACGGTGACGCTCCACGTCTTCGCGCAGCCCTCCGTGGTGGAGAACCTGAAGACCTTCCTGCCCCTCGTGGAGCTCCAGATGGAGCGCCTCGCGGAGCGGGTGTCCAAGGAGGTCTCCCGGGCCTCGCGGCTGACGGGCGGCCACCACAGCGGCCCCGGGTGCCACGCCCGTCGCGGCTTCATGCGAGGCTTCGGCGCCGGGGTGGCGTCCCGCATCCGGCAGGACAAGCAGACGGCGGGTGGCGACACCAGCACCGCCCTGGTGCTGCGAGACCGCGCCTCGGAGGTGGAGGAGTACATGTCCACCAACCACGCCGACCTGAAGACGGTCAAGCCGCAGAAGTACGACCAGGGAGCGTGGCACCAGGGGCACGAGGCCGGGGTCGCCTTCGCCTCGCCGCAGGTGACCGCCGAGGCGCCGGCTGAGCGGGTCCTGCAGCACGCCTGAAAGATCTTCAGCGAGGGTGTGGACACCACACCCTCGCTGTGGTATGCTGGGACCAGCGCCAAGGAAGGGACCAGGAAGTGGAAGAGCACGAGTGTGAGATCTGCGGGGAGCCGTCGGACTGGCTGACGGACCCGATCGCGGAGTTCCGCCGGGACGGCGAGACGATCATGGCCCACGGCCAGTGCGGCCTCGACTTCGGGCTCGAGCTCGCCTGAAAGATCTTGCCACCTGGTGTGGACAAACTCCACACCAGGTGGTAGGCTGGGAACCAGCAGGAACAGGAACAGGAAAGCGGGAGGCAGAGATGGCCGTCGAGATCAAGCGCGTGGAGAGGGACTTCGTCCCGGGGGAGACCGCCCGCCACCTGGGCACGCAGCTGCTCGGCATGGTGGTCGGGGAGCGGGTGCTTACCCTGCGGGAGTACGGCAGCGTCGGGCACACCGAGCACCTCGTGGACGTGCGCATGCACGGCACCGGCGTGGAGCGGACGTACCGGGCGTGCATGTTCACGCCGCACTCGCACTGAAAGATCTTGCCACCGGGTGTGGACAAGTGCCGCACCCGGTGGTAGGCTGGTACCAGCACCACCAAGGAACAGGAACCGAGGAGGACCCCGTGCCCGCGCAGCCGCAGCCGCTTCCCGTCGCCACCCCGCCCCGCCCGGCCACCCCGCCGCGCCCCACCTGGGGGCCGCGTCCCGGCACGCCGGCCGCCCGCCGGCAGACGCTGCCGCTGCGGCAGCGCATGGTCAGCCGCGTGAAGACGGTGGCGATCATCCTGCTGGCGATGGTGATCATGGGCCTGCTCGCGGACCTCAGCCGCGCGGCGATCAAGATGGCGGACCTGCGGGCGCAGGTCAAGATCGCCCAGCACGCGCAGCCGGCGAGCCACACCTGCCGAAACTAGTTGTGGACAAGTGCGGCCGCAGCTGGTATGATGGTACCATCAGCAGGACAGGAAGAGAAGAGGAAGATCATGGACGTCACGACCGCTCGTCAGGCCATCAGCTCCGGCGTTCAGGTGCTCGGCACCAACCAGTGGGGCCGCACCCACCAGGGCACGCTCGAGGCCGAGTGGCTGCTCGTCAAGAGCCGGTTCGGGGTCGACCGCATGAGCCGCGTCAGCGCCCCGGCCGCGCCTGAGGGCACCGAGTGGCCCGTGATCTACCAGCTCGCCTTCAGCTTCACGGCGCCGAACGGAATGACCATGTGGAGCTCCGCGGACTACACGTTGGACCAGCTCCAGCTCGTCTGAAAGATCTTGCCGGCGGGTGTGGACATCGCACCCGCCGGCTGCTAGACTGAACCCAGCAAGCAGGAACAGGAACTGAGGAGACACACCATGCGTAAGCTCGCCCGCGTCACCGCCACCGTCGCCCTGATCGCCGTCGGCTTCCTCGCCACCGCGTGCCAGCACCGTAGCCACACCGAGGTGCCCAAGCCGGCCCCGGTCGCCACGCTCCAGACCGCCGGCTACAACGACGGCTGGGAGGACGGCGTGGGTGACCTGCTGGACCAGGTCACCGGCGGCGCCTGCGAGGCCAACTCCATCGCCTACGCGGACGTCCCGGCCTGCGTCAAGCTCTACCTGCGGCCGGCCACCACGCACCACCAGGCGGACGGCACGGTGACCTCGGACCCGGCGGGGCCGGCGCTGGTCGCCGAGTGCCTGAGCCAGTACATGGGCGTGGAGCTCCACAGCTGCCTGACCCAGCCGGCGAGCTGAAAGATCTTGGCTGAGGGTGTGGACATCTGCACCCTCAGCCGGTAGGCTTGACCCAGGCAAGCAGGAACGAACCAGGAAGCGAGACCAGACATGCGGTACATGATCATCAACCCGGACGGCACGGTCAAGGGCACCCAGACGCTGACGGACGCCATGGCGGACCGGTTCGAGGCCCGGGGCTACAACCTGATCCCGGCCACCGAGGTGGACTCGGTCAAGGTCACCTTCGGCGCTCAGCGCTAGAAGATCTTGGTCCGGGGTGTGGACAAACACCCCGGACCAGGGTAGGATGGTCTCAGCAGTCAAGGTTAGACCCAGGAACAGGAAGAGGAAGATCATGCCGAACACCAAGGTCGCCGTCACCTTCGAGCGAGTCTACGACCTGATGCAGCGTCGGGCCACCCAGGCTCGGGACTCCCTGACCGAGACGATGGAGCAGGTCAGCACCTCCGCCAGCCAGGGCCACCTGCTCACCGCCTCGACCGTCGAGCGCATGTTCGAGGAGCACTACACCGTCCGCAGCTGGAACAACGTCATCCGTACGGTGGACGAGGCCGTCCAGACCAAGTCCCTTCGCACCCTGACGCTGAAGCTCCAGGAGTGGGCCACGGATGCCACCGAGCAGCTGCTGAGCCCCGGCAGGAGCCACAGCACCTCCCTGGTGAGGACGGCGGAGATGGAGGCCGAGGAGTACGGCATGAAGACGGTGCTTCGCGCGGTGAGTCAGTTCATCAGTCTCGCAACGGCGAAGTAGTCCACTCGTCACGGCTCAGCACCACTCAGACGTGGTGGTGCTGAGCCTCAGGCGTCGGACGGTGGTGAGCTGGTGGTGAGAGTGGGGTGGAGGCCCACCACGCTTTCACTAGGGCTCGCACTCAACCGCACAGGTCGCCACATTGGAAATCCACTTTCTCAAAAGACTACAAATTGTCCACTTTGTCCCTTTTGTCCAACTCCCCCTCAGCCGACGAGCGGGCCCAGGCAGGTTTCCCCACCTGGGCCCGCTCTCGCGCCCCCTCAGCCTGCCCTGGGCCGCCCTCGCCTAGGGCCAGATCTCGCTCGCCAGCCTGTCCCTGGCCCAGTCGCCGTCCGCCGTCGGCGCCTCCCGCCACACCTGGATCACGTACACGCCCCTCACCAGCTCACACTCCCCCAGCGCCAGGCGCTCCGCCCCCGTCTGCAGCCCCCTGGCGGGCAGCGTCCGCAGCAGCCTCCCACCCTGGTCCCGCAGCTCCGCGACGAACCTGAGGCTGGTCACCGCCCTCGCCACGTCACTCGCCCCCTCGTGCGTCGCCCTCTCGCCCGCACGGGTACGGCTCGTTGCACCGGCACCCGGCGGGATGCCCACCCGCGTCTCGCTCCCCGTCCTCCCTCTCGCTCGCCACCACGTCCAGCGCCAGCTGGTGCAGCTCGTCCGCGAGCGCCAGGCGCCCCCGCAGCCGCGTCAGCTCGCGGTCCCGCACCCGCAGCGCCACCTCCGCCAGGCCCCACGCGACCTGCCGGACCTCCTCGCTCCCCTCCACGTACCCGGGCAGCGCCCGGTCGAGCGCCGCCGCGTAGGTCAGCTGCACGACCTGCCGGTCCAGGACGGTCTCGCCGTCCCCCTCCCGCAAGCCGTCCCCGCGCGCCCCCGCCCCGCGCACCCGCAGCCTCACCACCCGGATGAGCGTCTCCAGCCACGTCTCCCGCGCGCCCTCCCCCTCCGGGTCCGGCACCCCGAGCGCCCGGCGGAGCTGCAGGTGCCGGGTCTCGACGCGTCGCCTCTCCCGCTCGACGAGGCCCTGGTGCGCGCCACAGTGGTGCTCACACCCCGGGCACCCGCACTCGCAGACGCGGGTCACCTGCCCGCCCTCTCCCCCGTCCAGGCGACCCAGGCGAAACGTCCGGGCCAGGTACACCCTGGTCTCCTCCCCGACCCCAGCCCGGCGCCTCAGGCCGTACGCCCCGAGCCCCGGGTCGGGGTCACTCACCCAGCCGACCCGCACCACGCACGTACGGGCGCCCAAGCTGGCGACCTCGCCGACGACGGTGTGGGTGGGGTCCAGCCTCACGGCGGCGACCCGGTCCCCGACCCGCAGGGGCTGCCCAGCCCCGTCGCGGGTGGCCTCCCCCGTCAGCGTCACTTCCTCGCTCGTCACTCTCTTCTCCCTCTCGTTCACGTCAACCCGGCCCGCTCCCACGCGCCGCCGGGGGTCAGCCGGTAGCGGGTGCCGCGCGGCGCGCCCGGCTTCACCTCCTCGTCGGTCTCCAGGCGGCTGGTCACGCGACCCTCCGCCACCAGCCGCGCCAGCAGCAGGTTGACCTGCCCGACGCTCAGGCCGGTCGCCGCGGCCAGCACCCCCGCCCGCACCGGGGTCTCAGTCACCCCGGGCACCGCGGCCAGCAGCCGCTCCCGTTGCCCCTCGTTCACGTGTCCTCCTCGTTCACCTGGTCCCCGACGCGGAACTGGTGCCACGCGCCCCTGCCCACGCACCGCCAGCACCGGGGGTGCCCGTCCACGTGACCGTGGTCCCGGGCCTCGTGCCTGCACCCGTACCGGCGGCAGCGCCGCAGCTCCGGGTCCCTCTCACTCTCGCTCTCACTCGCCATCCCGCCTGCCTCTCACTCACCCCGCACCCGTCGGCCGCACCGGACGCAGCCGACGTAGGTGTGGTCCAGCGGGTCGTCCCGCAGCACGTCCACGGCGCGGACGAGCCTGACGGGGTAGCTGTGCCCGAGCAGGCGGCAGAGCGCCCGCAGCGCCGCGTTCAGCTCGGGCGCCACCCGCACGTCCCTCACCGAAGCCACCCCCTCACCCGCCTAAGCAGTCGGCCCTCCCAGCAGCACGTGCAGTTGTGTCGCCAGACGTGTCGCAGCTTCGCCGCGTATCCTCGCACCTCACTCGCCACCTCTCCCACTCTCGTCACGCGGTCCACCCGTCCTGTGGGTCCGCACAGCACCCGTCGCACCCCTCGCAGACGCGACGACGGCCCAGGCGCGTCAGGCGGAAGGCCTGGTCGTCCGGGTCGGGGTGCCAGTGCCCGTGCGGGCAGAGACGCTCCGCGGGGAAGGCGGCCTCCCGTCGCAGCCGCAGCCGCCAGCGTCGCATGTGGTGCGACCCCGGCAGGTGCAGGGGACACGGGTCACCCGCGCACACGTCCCGGCCGTGGGTCCGCAGCAGCGACCCGTCGTCCCCGGCCCACAGGTCGTAGTGTCCGGTGGCCCAGTCATCCTCGCCGGCGTCGTCCCCCTCCGGGTAGCCCGCGCCGATGCCCAGCCCGTCACTCACCGTCCTCACCCGCCTCGCTCTCGCCCGTCTCGCTCTCCCCGACCCACGTCCCCGTGACCACCCGCAGCCGGGCCTCCGCCCCGCCGACCGCCGTCGCGACGCTCAGCTCCCCGCGCTCGCGCGACGGTGGCGGCACGCACCGCCGCGACGACCAGCCGGACGCCACGCACATGCACCCGTGCCGGAGGTCCCAGGACGGGCAGTCGCTGCTCACGCCGTCGGTGTGGCCACACGGCGCGTTCCACCAGTTGGGGCCGGCGCTGAGCCTGGCCCAGCCGTGCCCCAGGCACCAGGGGCACCGCTCGGGGTTGTGCCACGCGGTGACCTGGCGGTGGCAGGTGTCGCACCCCAGGAACGGGTTGGGCAGCGTCACGAGGCTGTGCAGGCGTCCCTCCGCCGGCGGCTCCAGCGTCACGACACCCGGCACGGGTACGTCGGCCACCTCGTCCACCCACATCCCGCCGGGGGTCTGCCCCCGGAACGGGTACCGCACCCGGCGACGCCGCCTCTCCGCCTCGCGGGCGAGCGCCTGCAGCCGCGCTCGCTCCTCGTCGCGCTGACGCTGCATCTCTCGCAGCGTCTGCCCGAGCTGAGAGGTGCTCTCCGCGAGCCGCGTCATCACGCGACAGACCTCGTCGGCGTCCCAGCCCACCGTGCGCAGCGCGGCCGCGGCCGCGTCGTAGGCTTCCCCGACGCGGCCGCGGTCCTCACTCGCACCCTCCTCAGGCACCGGACCCGCCCACCGGGAGGGTCTCGAGGTGCGCCCAGCCGGGACCCACCCGCTCGTGCAGCGCGACCTCCCGGGCGCGGGGGTACCTGGGCACCGCAGCCTCAGCCGCCGCCCGCACCTGCCTGAGGCTGCGGGTGCTGGTGAGGGTCACCAGCACCTCGCTGCTCGCGTCGCGGACCTGCGCCCGCCACTCCCCGCTCACGTCGTCCTCCACGTCACGAGCGCCAGCATGTCCTGGACGCTCTGCTCGCTGACCAGCTGCCGCAGGACGTCCCGCAGCCTCTGCGTCTGGGTGCTGACCTGACCGGGGGCGACGGTGGCGACCAGCTGGCCGCCCTCCACCGTCACCGCGACCCCGTCCAGCTGCTTGAGCTGCGCGGCGACCATCGCCTCCGGTCGCCACCGCTGCCTGGGCACCCGCTCCCCACCTGCCACTTCCTGCCTCCTCTTCTCTCACTCCCCGGGCGGGCCGGGGACCAGCAGTGAGCCGGTCCACGCGCCCTCCTGGGCCGCCAGCGCCCGCTCGTTCAGCACCTCGTGACGTGCCGGCGGGCGCCGCAGCACGGTCACGTCCTCCGCGAGCAGCTCCGCCCGCAGGTCGGGGGTGGGCACGTCGTCCCCGAAGACGGTGAGCACGTGCCCCTTGAGCCGGGTGGCGACGACGAGCGCCACCACCTGGACCTCCTCGGCGCCCTCGGGTGCGAGGGTGATCCCCACGACGTCCCCGACGTGGGGCAGCCGACTCACCGCTTCCTCGCCGCGCCGGGGAGGGTGTCCTCCCGCAGCAGGTCGAGGTAGGTGGTGCCGAGCGCCCGGGCGAGCGCCATCAGCCGGTCCACCGGCATCGAGGTGCGCGGGGTGACCCGGTTGACGTTGTCGGGGTTCATCGTGTGCATCTCCAGGTTGGAGATGGCGACCGCGCTGAGGACGTCACCCACCGACGTCATCAGCCCCGCGAGCTGCGCCTGGGTGAGGCCGCGCGCCACGCGGACGCGACGGATGTTCACCCCGACCACGTAGTTCCAGTAGAACGGGTCACCCGGCTGGACCGTCGGGGGTCCCTTCATGCGACGTCGCATGCCTGGTCTCGCTTCCTCTCGTTCCTGTTCCTGCCTGACTGGGTTTACCCTACCAGACGCGGGTCAAGTTGTAAACACCTGACTCACCCTCGTCAAGCCGGCCACACGTACGCCGGGTGAGACGTGAGCAGGTGAGACACCTCGTCGTCACCGAGGTTGAACGCCGCGCGGTAGTGCGTCTCGTGCTTGGCGAGCAGACGCGCCTGGTGGCTGGCGTGAACCTCGGCGCGTCCCCACCACGTGGGTGGCTGAGCGCTCGCCTCGGGGAGCCGCTCTCGCATCTCCGTGAACCACGGCAGCAGGCTGTCTCGGTAGCCGCGTGACAGCCACTCGACGCAGATCACCGCCGCGTAGTCACACAGCGCCCGCTCGTGTCCTCGCCACATGCGCGTCGCGGGGTGGTTGACCCAGCCGGTGGTGTCGCCGGCCAGCGCCCGCAGGATCTGCTTGCACTCCACGCGCTGCTTGCCGAGCCGCAGCCGGTCGAGGGCGCGTGCGGTGCGGGCGTGGTCCTCATAGGGCACAAACGTCTGCATCAGTCGTCCCACCGCTCCCCGGGCAGCGAGTACACCGTCACGTCGACGTCGTGGGTCACCAGCTCCCCCCGGATCACCGGCTCCACGTCTACCCAGCTGGCGCCGCCGAGGCCGCAGCCGATCCTGGGCATGACGACGCGCGGAACCGGCGAGCCGGTGGGTCGGCTGAGGTCCGGGAGGACGTTCCTCAGACGCCTCAGGCAGGTTCTCAGCGCCTCGGGGTCGAGGGCCTGGGGGTCGTCTCCCCCGCGTCGCCAGCCCCGCTGAGCAACCAGGTTGGCGACCCAGACCCGGTCAGCCGAGGGTCCGAAGCGGCAGAGCTGCATCCTGCCCAGCTCGAAGGGCGCGTCGGTGGTGAAACCGCCCGTCGCCCACCGGCGGTACTGACGCTCCGGGTTGTCGTCCCAGCTGGACAACGCCACGACGAAGCCGCGTCCCCACGCTCCGACGTCGTTGACGACGTGGGCGATGATCACCGTCTCGTCGGCCTCCCTGGCCGGCCTGGTGGCGTCTCCCACCACGTGATGAAGCTCACTCATCTCTTCCTCCTCGTTCCTCGTTCTCAGGCTACCAGCCTGCGACGAGAGTGTAAACACCCTCGTCGCAGGTTCTCAACGTGACTCACGCGCCACGTCACGCGTCTCCTCGGCCCACACCGCGTGATACTGCGTCACCGGCAGGTAGGCGCACGCGTCCGGGACGTGGCTCGGGGGTGTGCCGTCGTTCAGCACCCAGACGACCAGGGAGTCGACGGCCGCCCGGCAGTCTCCGGTGACGCTCAGTGACGCTGAGGGGGACGGTGAGGCGCCCGAGGTGCTGGTCACCCCGGACGCGGGTGAGGCAACCTCAGTCACCGCGGGTGGCTTTCCAGGCACGTCCCCGCGCGGCCGCGCCCGCCCGAGGGCGAGCGCGACCACGAGGACCACCAGAACCAGGCTGACGACTGTGGCGAGCCACGGGTACGTCAGGCGCCAGGCCCTGGCGAGCGGCGTCTCGTTCACCGCAGCATCAGCAGCTTCGTGCCGGCGAACAGCTTGCGGTTGATGGACGTGGACTGCACGTAGACGTCGTAGTCCGCGTTCAGCTTCATCGGGTCCACGGTCACCTCGTACTCCGGCAGTCCGATGAGCTGCCGGGCGGCGGCGCCGCTGTACGCCCTGTTGGTGGCCTTCTCGACGACGATGACCTGCTTGTTGCCCTGGACGATCACGCCGGCGCGGCCCTTCGGCTTGCGGCCGGAGTTGAGCTGGTAGAAGGCCTTGCCGAGGTTGTAGCTCGGCGCGCACTGCCGCACGAACTCGTCGATGCGCTGGTCGGCCGGCACCGGGATGAGCACGTACTCGCTCGGGTCCATCGGCGTGAGGTTGGCCGCCTTGACCGCCTCGGCGGTCAGCGCGTTCGCGTCGATGGTGAAGAGGGACTTCGTGCCACGCACGCCGCTGGCGCGGGAGGCCATGTAGGTGTTGGTGGCTGCCTGGATGACCCTGCCGACCTCCTCCACGCCGGTGTCGCTCGTGGTGTTCCACACGGCGACGTTGCCGGCGGCGAAGCCCTGACGCTTGGCCTCGTGCACGCTGCCGGCGTCCGGCACCAGGGCGCCGAGCGTCCAGTGGTCCGGCAGCTCACGCAGCCGCTCCTGCAGCTGCTCTTGGCTCCACCGACGGCTCTGGTTCTCGTGCCCGTCGGTGATCACGTAGAGCAGGAAGGAGTGGTCGCCGTAGCCCTCCCAGGTGTGCGCGAGGTCCTCGATGGCGGTCATGGTGGCGTCACGCAGCGCGGTCATGCCGCCGATCCGGTAGTGCGACTTGATGGACGGCAGCCGCAGCGCGTCCTTGTCGTAGATCACGCACTGCACCGTGTCGTCGAAGATGTAGACGGTGACGCGCGTCTCCTGGTCCATCTCCTTGGAACGCTTGGCCAGGTGCGCCACGAGCTCGTCGGTGACCTTCACCACGCTGCCCTGGTGCCGGCTCATGGAGCCGGACGCGTCCAGCACGAGTGCCACGTGGTTGATGATGTTCTGTCGCTGCTTGCTGATGCTCACGTGCTTCCCTTCGTCGGTGAAACGTTTCCTGGTTCCTGCTTGTGCACCCACGCTCGGCCCGCCTCCACGAGGTGAAGACGCCCGACCAGGCGCGCCGCCGCGGAGCCGGGCACCCACGCCCCGCTCCACGTGCACCCGAGGCACTCCGTCCACGCCACGTCGGCGGTGAAGCGCAGCTGCACGTGATGGCCCAGCCGGGTGCCGAGGCGCTCCAGCAGGCCGAAGTGCGCCGCCCGCAGCGTCATCACGCGACGGGCGGCGTGGTACTCGTTTGTGTGCGGCACCCAACCCGTGCCACCCCACGGCAGCTGCGTGCCGCAGCCGTCACAGGTGCCGCCGGTGTTGGTCGTTGGGTCGGGTGCCCTGGTCACGTCGTCTGCCTCAGCTCACCGACGTGACGCATGACCTGACCGTCCGGCAGCGGCGGCCCGACCTCACCCTGCATCCACCGGTAGAAGGTGGTCAGGATGAAGTTCTGGTCCTCCGCGGTGTAGCCGTGCATCGGCACCGGGCGAACCGCGCGGCAGTCGCCCTCCCAGCACCGCTGCATCACCTGGCTGCCGCCGTACGACCACTGGTGCTGCGCGTCCTCAAGCTCACCGCGGTCCATCTCACTGATGGGCTTCCGCAGCTCCGGATACTCCCGTAGCCGGATGGCACACAACGGGGACATGCCGCGGAAGTAGCCGTACTTGAACGCCTGTCGCAACCGTCTACCCACCGTTCTCACCGCTCTGGTCGCCCTCAGTCCACGAGACCCACCCCACGTTGTAGCCGTGACCCACCCCGGAACGGCACGGGTAGGTGGTCTTCGCGTTCATCGGACGCGTACGTGACGGGAACGTGCAGCCACACGTCAGCTTCACTCTCACGCCGTAGCTCTTGAAGCCGTCGTTGGCGGCGTTGTACGTCTCCTTCCTGGCCATCAGCGTCCCTCACTCTCGTCCTCGATGCCCACGACCTCGCACTCGTGTGCGTAGCCGTTACCTCGTGTCCAGGTGACCTCCACGCCGCACCCCTCACACTCGATGGGTGGCGTGTCGGTCTCCTCACGTACCCGCTCTGCCAGCTTCTCCAGCCGATCCTCGCCACCCCAGCCCTCGCCATGCAGGACGCGCAGCGGCTCGTGGCCAAAGTGCCAGAAGTCGCCGCACTGGTAGGCGGTCAGGTGGTCGCCGGGAAAGAGCAGCTTGGCGGCCTTGCGAGCGTCTGCCCGAGACGAGTACATGACCTTGCCACACGTCTCGAGCTGACACACCCCCACGTTCTCCACGCGCTTCCGGGTGCGCATGGGCGGCAGTCGCCGTCGTCGCGCGGTCACGACAGCTCCTCACCCAGCTGGGTGAGCTCGTCCGCGGCCTGACGACGACGCGCGTCGTCTCGTTCCCTGTACGTCAACACCTCGGTGTCGAAGAACACGTCACCGTGACTGTCGATGCGGTGCGTGCGCAGGTCCCCACGCTCCACGAGCCGCTCCACGAAGGCGAAGCTGCAGTTGAGCGCGGTTGCCACCTCCTGGAGGGTCATCGGGGTACCGAGAGCGTGCCTGTCTCGGCTGACCAGCGCTCGCGCCATCCAGGTGGGCACGCGGCCGCTGTGCCACGGCAGCGCCAACCCGTCGTTCCAAGCACGCGGCACCAGGTGCACGTGCAGGTGGAACACCGACTGACCCGCCGCCCCGCCGCGGCCGGTGATGAGGTTCAGCGCCCCCGGCAACTCAGCGGCGTACGCCGCCGCGTGTCGCATGGTAACCCCGGTTACCACCGGGTCGTCACTGAGGTCGGTGACGTGCGCCCGCGGAAGCACCAGCACGTGACCCTCGGTCACCGGCCGCAGCGGCTTGATGATCAGGCTGTCGGGCCACTCACGCATCACCTCAGCCGGACCTCGACCCGCCACGATGTCGCAGAACGGGCACCCCTCCGCGCTCGGATGCTCATCCGTCACCGGGGGCGTGCCACGGTCGGCGAGTGTGTGCAGCGCGTGCACCATCGTCGGCAGGTGAGTCAACACGTCGGGACCGACGCTCTCCCACCGGTCAGCGAGATCCCGCAGGGTCTCCAGCGCCTCACGTGCGTCTCGCAGCTGCGCCACGGTACGGCGGTAGCGGGTCTGCAGTGACCCTTCACCGCGCAGGCGTGCGCGCAGCTGCGCGACCTCGTCTCGCAGCTGCGTGGCACCTGCCGCATCCAGGTTTCCGTCGAGCGCGACACGCAGTAGCCTGTCAAGCTCGTTCACCGCGTCGTCACTCACGTGTGCTCACCTCTCTTCCTGGTCGTTCCTGACGTTAAGGTGCCCAGTCTACCAGGTCGGGACTGGAATGTCCACAAGTTCTCAGAGCTTCGTCAGCATGGCCACCGCGTGCTTCACGGGGAAGCCGTCGTTGTCGAAGTTGACCTTCGCGTACTCCACCGGCAGGCCCTTGTGACCGCGCTCGGTGAACAGCTCCGTGACGGTGCCGCACTTGTTGCTGAGGTCGTGCCGCACGCGGTCGCCGACGACCAGTGAGTTGGGCTTGAGGATCATCAGTCGTGCCTTCCTGCTCTCTTCCGAACTGAACGTGACGAACCTACCAACTGTGCACGCAGATGTACACTTACCCGTGTATAGAATCAGCTGACAGGCACGCAGAACTCACCTGAGAGGTGACACGTGAGGCAGGTTACACCTGAGGTCAGGCTCATCGCCCGACCGATGATCGACGTGGCGATGATCCGCGAGTACGTGGCGTCCGTGGGTGGGCGTGAGTGGCTTCGCCGGCTCAACGAAGCGAACCCGGAGGGTCAGGACCTGGTGGAGGTGGCGGGACGGGTGTGCTACCGCTCCTGGGAGCCGGGGCTCAACCCGAACGTCACGCGGGTCCGCACCGAGCAGGACGCGTACCTGCAGAACGTGCTCGCAAGCAGGCACGGTTCCGTCCTGGAGCACGCGAGCTACAGCTTCGTGTTCCAGGACGTCAGCCGGGTGCTGACGCACGAGCTGGTGCGACACCGGGCGGGCGCCGCCGTTTCCCAGGAGTCGATGCGGTTCGTGCGGCTCGAAGAGCTGCCGTTCTGGCTCCCGGACTGGGTGGAGGACGATGAGGTGCTTCACGGCAAGGCTGTGGAGATGCTCAAGCAGCTGGAGGCGTTCCAAACGTGGCTGGCTGATCACCTGCAGCTTGACGGCGAAGGCTCCTCGTTCACCTATAGGAAGCACATGACCTCCTTCATGCGTCGGTTCGCCCCGGAGGGTGTGGCCACCACCCTGGTGTGGACCGCCAACGTGCGGACCATCCGTCACGTGCTGGAGGCTCGAACCGCACCCGGGGCTGAGGAGGAGATCCGGCTGGTCTTCAACCGGGTGGGTGAGCTCATGCGGGAGGAGCTGCCGTTCCTCTTCGAGGACTACACCGTGGTGGACGGGGCGTGGACCACCGAGTGGCCAAAGGTGTAGATCAAGGTTCAACGACTGCTCAAATGTGGTCAAGTTTCGACTGGACAGCGCTCGCGAGGCCCTGATACAGTCGTTCTCGTCAGCAAGCAGCGGGGCTGATGCGAAGGCAGGGAGCTACTTCAATCAACGGGTCGCAGGTTCGAGTCCTGTCCGTCCGGCTCATCGGACGGTAGCTCAGTTGGGAGAGCAGTTGCCTTCACGCTCCAGCCGCATGAGGTCACAGCCTCCTGCCCTGGCGACGTCCGAAGAGGTCAGGAACGAGCAGAACGGAGATGGGCACGTGACGCCCTAGCAGACAGACTTGACGTGACCGGTGCGCAGCTGGCGGCTACTTCCCTTTGCAAGAGAGACACACGCCGCCCGCACTTCAGGTCTCGGTCACGTAAGCAGGTGACGACGGGTGGTGCGAAGGCACCGGGGATACTTCAACTCTGGAAAAGTTGACGACCGGGTTCGATTCCCGGCGGCTCCATCTTGGGGCCGGCTGGTGCTAGTCGTTTCCCCACGCCGTCCGGGTCTCACCCGTCGTCACCTCGCCCCAAGCTCGACAGACGTGCCCGGTGCGCAGATCCTCGGATACTTCGCATTGGGAGCGGGAGGTCGCGGGTTCGAATCCCGCCTGGGGGTCGAAGACCCCCGGTAGCTCAGCGGCTAGAGCGCCTACGTAACCCGTGGATCGACTGGGTCTCGGGCACGTCTGCCGTCATGTCCTCGCGGTTCACCCGATGTGACGTCACCGCCGTTACTTCGTGGTTCGAATCCATGCGAGCGAGTCTTCGCTCGTCGCCCAACTGGTAGGGCTTCCGGCTTGACAGCTGGTCACGGGTGACCCGTGAGGATATGATGGCACATCATTACCTGGTGCTGTGGCGCAGTTGGTAGCGCATCGCCTTGTCAGGGCGAGGGTCGCCGGTTCGAGTCCGGTCAGCATCGCGACGTCACTGATGCGACGCAGCTCGGCTACTTCTCCACCTTCACCAGGTGTCTTCGGACAACGCCGCCTGCAACGTGACCTCAATGACGTCAACCCGTCTCCATGGCGCAACGGACAGCGCACTTGATTACGGATCAAGCGGTTGCAGGTTCGAATCCTGCTGGGGACACGTCGCTAAGACGACCACGTCGAGTGCACGCGGCGCGGTCGACTGACCGGAGATGACTGGCACGGGCTCCGTCACCAAACCTCGTGGGCTTGTCCCCGTGGCGCAGTTGGAGAGCGCACCTGGTTCCGGACCAGGAGGTCGCAGGTTCGAGTCCTGCCGAGGACACGTGGGAGGCGCTGACATGGCGCTGGCCGCTCATGACGGCGATTTGGTGAAATCCCGACCTGAAAGCTCGGGGGGACCGGGTTCGACTCCCGGCAGCGCCCTCCCTACAACTGCACATGTCCACGTAGCTCAGGGGGAAGAGCGGCCCGAAAACGGACGGGCGGCGTGGCGAGAGGGTTGCGGATGCACCGAAGGGCTCGTTGCTGGGTCTGTAGGGAAGCGCGTTTCCAAGCTCGTCTCCAGGCGCGGGTTCGAGTCCCGTCGTGGACACTTCACCGGCATCGTGCCGGTGCGACGTGAGAAGGTGGGTGCGGTGGCACGGTACAACAACCGGGGCATCCCTCGCGGGACCGGCACGTCCGCGGTCGAGACGACCGGGGAGCGTACGGTCACGTACGAGGGTGGCGTCGGCTACGTGCGTGAGGCGCGGGGGGAGCTGTTCCAGCTCGCCGTCGTCAACATGGTCGGCCAGGACGCGTTCTACGAGTCCGGCGCCAGCCGGGACGGTCGCTACGAGACGCTGGTTCGCCAGCTGGCGGTCGAAGACCCGGCGTGGACCTTCGAGATGCTCAAGTGGCTGCGCGGCCCGGAGGGCAACCTCCGTACGGCGAGCCTGGTGGGCGCCGCGGAGTTCGTGAAGGCCCGTCTCGACGCGCAGAAGCGCGGGGAGATCCGCAACCCCGAGGGCGTGGGCGACCACGCGTTCGAGGTGAAGCACTGGAACCGCATGGTGATCAACGCGGTGCTGCAGCGTGCGGACGAGCCCGGGGAGCTGCTGGCCTACTGGACCCACACGCACGGTCGCAACCTCCCGCAGCCGGTGAAGCGCGGCGTCGCCGACGCGGTGCGGCGGCTGTACAACGAGCGCGCCTACCTGCGCTATGAGTCGGGTACGCGCGGCTTCCGCTTCGCGGACGTCGTGGACCTGGTGCACCCGCGAGCGAACACCGGGTGGCAGGGCGACCTGTATCGCCACGCGCTCAACGAGCGGCACGGTCGCAAGGCGGAGGTTCCGGACTCCCTGGGCGCGGTGCGCGCCCGGGCGACGATCAACGCCATGTCGCCGTCGGACCGACACAAGCTCGCACGTCTGGCGTTGCGTCACGGTCTCGAGGGCAACCTCTATCACGACGCCATGGCCGGCCAGTGGGAGTGGCTGCTGAGCAGCCTCGGAGACGTCACCGGCGTGACGAAGCCGCTCACCAAGGCGGAGCAGTGGCAGCTGGTGCTGCCGCAGCTCGGCTACATGGCGCTGCTCCGCAACCTCCGCAACCTGTCGGAGGCGGGGGCGTCGTACCAGGTGGTGCAGGACGTCACGCGTCGGCTCGGTGACCCGCAGGAGGTGGCGCGCAGTCGTCAGTTCCCGTTCCGCTTCTGGTCCGCCTACAAGGCGACGGAGGGTGGCTTCGCATCCGCGCTCGACACCGCGTTCGCCCACAGCATGCGGAACCTGCCGGAGCTGTCGGGCAACACCCTGGTGCTCGTGGACACCAGCGCCTCGATGACCAACGGGATCTTCGACAAGCGCTCCACGATGACCCCGGTGCAGGCTGCGGCGGTCTTCGGCGTGGCGCTCGCGGTGCGCAACCCCGGTGCGGTGGACCTCATGGGCTTCGCGAGCGGGGAGTTCCGGCACGAGGTGCCGGCGGGTGCCTCCGCGATGCGTGAGGTGGAGCGGTTCATCCACCGCGTCGGGGAGGTCGGACACGGTACCGACATCCACGGAGCGGTGCAGCGTCAGTTCAAGCGTGACCGACACAGCCGCGTCGTGATCATCAGCGACATGCAGACGATGGGCGGCTACCACGGCGCCGACGTCGACACGTTCGTGCCGCACTCGGTGCCGGTCTACGGCTTCAACCTCGGTGGGTACAGCCAGGCGCTGATGCATGCGCTGCCTCGTCGGCACGAGTTCGGCGGCCTGACGGATGCCACGTTCAAGAGCCTGCCGCTCCTGGAGCGTGGGCAGGACACCGGTTGGCCGTGGGAGGTTCCGAGCGGCGAGAGCTGAGCTCGGGCTGTACATCGGTCCCTCGGGTGAGGTAAGTTGTCCTCACCTGAGGGACCTCAGGCAGGAAGAGGAAGGGAACCAGGAAGTGACGATTCACGTGACGATTCACAACGTGTTGGACGCCGCCGGAACGATCGTGCTCGGCGTCATCCTCTACCAGGTCACCACCGCGCTCATCTTCGCCGCGAGGGCGAAGCTGAGCGGGAGACGACGGCGGCGGTGAACGCCATCCGGTGGGTGACGCGCGTGTTCGGCGTCACCTGCCTCAGCGTCTCCACGAGCCTCTTCAACGTCTTCGCGGTGACGGGGCTCACGGCGCTGCTCGCATATCTGCTGATCAAACTCCACGAGGAAGTGAAGCATGGCTGAGACCACCGAGCTGAAGCCGGTCACCTGGCTGAAGCAGAAGTACAGCTGCTACAAGCAGAAGGGTCGCTACAAGGGCGGCACCAACGCCGCCAAGTCGGTTCGGAAGCGTCGCAAGGTCGGCGGCGGCCCGAGCCCCGTCGAGCACGTCAAGGTGCTCACCGCGTCGGGTCACGTGCGGTGGGAGACGCGTCCGCGAGCCACCAAGTGAGACGGGTCTTCGTCGCCCTCACGGAGCGCGCGGAGTCTCTGCTGGAGGTCAACCTGGGCTCGATCCAGAAGGACCCCGAGCAGCGCCTCAGTGGCACCGAGGAGGCGATCACCGCCGACCTCTGGCAGACGATCCAGGACCTCAGCGACGGGGAGGCCCTCGTCATCTGGACCGCACCTGAGTAGAAGCCACACCGCCCGTCCCGTCCACGCTCCGGGACGGGCGGTGTCTTACGGTGTACAACTGCACGTTTAGGTGATAGGATCACCTCAGGAACCAGGAAGGAACGAGAGGGGTAGGAAGATGAGCGACAGGATGACGGCGGGTGCCCGAACGCGGCGAGAGGGTGAGATTCGCGCCATGATGGCGCAGGTCTTCCGCCTTCACAAGGAGGCCAGGGACGCGCTGGAAAAGCGGCTGACGGAGGGCCAGCTGCTCAACGCCTTCTCGCTGCGACCGGTGCTGAAGGCTCAGGCGGACATGCTCCCCTGGGCGCGCGTCACCCGCGGCATGAAGGACAACAACCTCGGTCTCTACCAGGCGATGCTGGAGGTGCGAGAGGTGTGTGTTCGCACCCTGCTGGAGTTCGGGGAGGCCACGAGCACCGACCTCATCGCGCTGGACGTGGACCGGCAGGAACGAGAAGGCATGCGACGCTTCGTCAGGGCAACCGCCAGGTTCATCTCACCGCCGTCCACCGGTACCGTCTCGACGGCGCGTGGCATGGACACCGTGGAGCCGACGGTGACGGAGACACCCGCGTCGGATGAGTGAGTCGCTGCCCCTCACGCTGGCTGAGGTACGGGCGGAGCTGGCGGCGCTTCGCGTGCCGCCAGCTGACCAAACCGCGCATGAGCCGGTACAGTTGATCTTCGAGGAACACGGCGTCCCGGCCGACGTGTGCTGGGGCTGCAGTGACCAGGAACGAGGGCACTGGGTGCCGGTCTCACAGTGTGCAGTCGCGCTAACACGCTACGACGAGAACGGCGGCCCGACGTCGTTCCCGAGGGTGACGAGAGACGAGGAATGAGAACACGATGAAGCCACTGCTGTTTCTCGACGTGGACGGGGTGCTGAACCCGGACGCGCGTAGCAGCGGGCGTCGTCCGGATGGCTACACCACGCACCGCATGAACCCGTCAGCCGAGGGCGGCTTGGACTGGGTGACGGCGAACCGGAAGCCGCTGCGAGTGTGGCTCAACCACGACCACGGCGCGCTCCTGCTGGGGCTGCCGTTTGAGCTGGTGTGGGCCACGACCTGGGAGCACGAGGCCAACGAGTGGATCGGGCCGCACCTCGGGCTGCCTGAGCTTCCGGTGGTGGAGTTTACCAAGCCGATCAGACGTCGTCCGGACCACGTCCACTGGAAGCTTCCCGACCTGATCGCATATGCGGGTGACCGTCCGTTCGCGTGGCTGGACGACGAGATCACCGCCCGTGACGGGGAACACGCGAAGACGCGTCACCCCGCACCCACCGCCTTGATTCAGGTGGCACCCTTTGTGGGTCTCACCGAGGAGCACCTGCACCACCTGCACGTCTGGGCGTCCAAGCTCAGGTAACCCGCGAGACAGCCACCACCGGTGGCGGAGAGAAGTGAAAAGTGCGCAGTGAGAAGACCGTGGTCGGGCAGCCAGTCCGAGCACGGGGTGCTGAGACGGTGTCCGTGAGCGTGGAGCACCGCTGCACCGAGTGCGGGGAGATGTGTCCCTCAGGAAGTGACGAGCGAGACGTGAGTCGAGGTGGCAAAACGCTTCGCGTGCTGAAGTACGCGGGTGCCGGACTGGCGATTACCGCGTTCACCCTGCTGGCCGCGGTCGGAACCGTCACCGTGACATTGATGGCCATGCTCACGTGGGCTTAGGCTTGCTCACGAGGTATGGTCAACCTCGGCAGAGCGGTGCGCGAGAGCCACTCATCGGGAGATGGGTGGCTCTTGGCATCTTGTGGACATTTCACCTCGACCCTGGTACGATGGGTCTCGTCAGGAAGTCGTCAGGAAGAGGAACGCGGATGGCCAAGCACGTGTTCATGACGAGAGACAAGGTGTGGCTCTTCCTCCACGGGGAGATGTATGCCGGGGTCATCAAGCACATCAGCACCACACCCGGCTTGCCCTCCCCGTACGTGGTGGAGTATCGGAACGCGAGGGGTGACACGTGTGACCACAACGCGAGTTACCGCCAGCTTGAGCCGCGTGACTGACGCGTGGCTCACGTCAGGAAGAGGAAGGAGAACCGTGGGACTCACGCGGGTTGAGGAGGGTGACCACGTGATCGGGCGAGGCAACTCATCCGTCACCGGTCGACGCATCGACGGCAAGTACGGCGTCGTCGCCGACGTGCGCGACTACCTGGGTGACGACGTCGTCACCGTCACCTGGAGTGACGGCAGCGTCGACGAGGTCATGCAGCGTGACGTGAGCGGCACCCAGCAGGGTTCGTTCGGCCGTGGCCAGCGAGAGCAGCCGGAGCCGTCACCTGCAGACGTCAAGCGCGCGGCTCGGGAGGCCAAGCGACGGGCCAAGGAGGAGGCCAGGCGCGTCAAGTTCGCCGCCAAGCAGAACAAGGCGGACGAGAAGTGGAACAAGCGCCACGGCACAAGCTGAACGCACCTGACACGCACCGCCACCCGAGATCCGGGTGGCGGTGCGTGTGTCGTACCGACGAGATGAGAGACGGATGATGACCGAAGATGAGCTGGCACGCGTGCGGCGAGAGCTGCAGCGTGAGGAACGCAGTCTGGATCACCGGCAGACGGAGCTCGACAACGCGGAGGCTCTCGTGCGAGAGCTGCGCTCTCAGGTGGAGATGGTGAGAGATAGCGTGTGCAAGATGCGTGAACGGGTGGCGGAACTGGACCGGATGGCCCACCTCGAGAGTGAGAACGCGCGGCTGCGGCAGGAACTGGAGTCCTGCCGCAATATGCACGACTCACCCTCTTGATTTCCCAAATGCATCTCGGGCTGGTATACTTCTAACCAGCAGCAAGCAAGCTAAGAAACGCAAGCTCAAGCTCAGCTGACGAGTCAAGGAAGTGAGATGGGACAGCTCAACCAGACGGTCGCGGTCGAGAAGGGTCTGAAGGCCCGTACCGCCACCGCGGTGACCGGGATCTACCACAGCCTGCAGAAGGCGGCGCTCTTCGCCGGCTTCACCAAGGTGTACCAGCCGAAGGACGAGGAGGGCGACCGCCTGCCGCCGGAGCGTCAGCTCGTGCAGCAGAACGTCGAGGACCTCCTGCAGCAGGCGAGCGCGCGGCTGACCGACCTCTTCGACGTCGTCCTGACCAAGGACGCGGCGAACATGGTCGCCAAGGCCGACGTCGTCGTGGACGGGCAGACGCTGCTGACCGACGCGCCGGTGCCGTACCTGCTCTTCCTCGAGAAGCAGCTGCTCGACTGGCGGACGGTGGTCAGCAAGCTGCCGGTCACCGACCCGAGCGAGGTCTGGACGTACGACGAGGGCACCATGCTCTACCGCACGGAGCCGACCCAGACGACACGTACCCGCAAGGTGCCGCGCGTCCTGGAGAAGGCACCCGCGACCGAGCGTCACGCCGCTCAGACCGAGGTCTACATGGTCGACGAGGTCGTCGGCACCTGGACCAACACCCGGCTGTCCGGGGCGATCCAGGAGACGCGGCGCATCGAGCTCGTGGACCGCGTCAACAAGCTGCTCGACGCGGTGAAGATCGCCGTCGAGCGGGCCAACCGGCACGAGGTCACCCAGCTCCACGCGGGTGAGACGATCTTCAGCTACCTGCTGCGACCCAGCAGCCGGTAAGCTGGCAAGAGTGACCGTCGTCACGAGGTTCGTAGGGGTACGAGACGACGGTCACCCTGGACGCGAGATGACGGTTCCACCTGGTACCCGCCGTCTCAAGATGCCGTTGCCCCCAGCGGCGAGACGTGAGCGGCAGCACCCCCGCGCGACGCCGCTCCCAGGTTTCCGGTTCGACCCCGGACGCGTCCTCGAAGCCACCCTCCGGTGGCGACTCACAACTCAACAGTGAGCCAACAGACCCCAGCCAGGAGCGGCTGGGTGCCCAAAGGGGCAAAAGCTGAAGTTGAAGATGAGACTCAGCGAGTAGTGTGACAGTGCAGGTTCGAGTCCTGCCCCGCGCTCCACGTGCGCGGGTAGCCCAACCGGTAGAGGCAGCACGTCGCGTCAGACTCAGACTCTCGCTCCAGCTTGAAGCAACACGCAGACGTCACAATCGACCTGACCTGATCCCCTCACCGCGAGATGCGGGTTCGAATCCCGTCCTGTCCACTTCAAGGACAGGTGGCCGTAACGGCAACGGCGCATGGTGTCAAGCTAAGACAGGTCCAACCGTGTGTGACTGAGAGCGTAACGACATTGGTAGCGCAGTGGAAGCGCGTCGGACTCTTAATCCGAAGGTCGCGGGTTCGATCCCCGCCCATACATTACTCAGGACGGGCTCGGATGGTGATAGCCGGGCTCGTCCGCCAGGACCCGTAGCTCAGTTGGCAGAGCAGGGGGCTCTTAACCCTCGTGTCGCAGGTTCAAGTCCTGCCGGGTTCACGTGGTAGGCCGATGATGCAGTGATCGGTTTGCCAGCGGGACAGTCGCCGTCCCGTGCCACGCAAGAAGCGACAGCGTCTACGTGAGGGGGCTGCAACCACTTCGCGTCCTAGACGGGGAGGGCCCACCCCGGACGCCAAACGGGTCACGGACCGGTAGCTCAATGGCAGAGCAACCGACGGGAAGGCTGTGGGTTCGAGTCCCACCCGGTCCACGTGAGGGACATCTCTGGCGAGATGGGTTGTCGGGTGCCGGTCGACTCTCACCGACGCGGCATCACCCGGAACCGTAGCTCAGTTGGAAGAGCGCCCGTCTGAAACACGGGAGGTTCGCAGGATCGAAACCTGCCGGTTCCACGTGTCACGTCCACCACCCTCGGGTGGGACGGGAAGGCGGTTTGGTCACCGTGACACGACGACCCTGGTGGTGACGACTTAGCAGCGTCATCACCGGTGCCTCAGTGGCTCAGTGGTAGAGCGGTCGCCTCGTAAGCGACAGGTCGCAGGTTCGATCCCTGCCTGAGGCTCGCTGTGCGGTGCAGCGCGTGGAACACGTCCGGAACCACACCCGCTCGATCAAGCGGGTCCCGTTGCCGGGTGGGATCTCCAGGCGAAAACCGATGGTAAACGTCACCGGGCTCGAGACTGGTGGCTGCCCGTGGTGAACCTCCCGACTAGCAGGGGGAGCCATGCCGGACGCGGCACGGGGTGCGAGTCCTCGCGCGGGCACGAAGGGTGTTTACAAACGCACCCGACCCTGGTACAGTAGTCATCGTCAGGAAGTCAGGAAGCGAGTCAGGAAGGAGGGTCACGCAGATGATGCAGGCGGAGTCCACGCTTCACGAGTTTCGTGACCTCACCAGCACCACGGGTGGTACGATCATCGGGGTCGCGATCATCGCGGCGATCTGCTTCGTCCTGTGGCTGCTGCTCAGGGGTTGAGAACGGTAACTAGTGGACCGGGGCTCGCCAGGCCCTCCCGCCCTACGGTGGGGAGGATACCGGCGGGTGGTGGCACGAGCCCGGGTGCGAGGGTGTGGAACCTCGCGTATGGCGTGTAGCTCAGGTGGTTAGAGCGCTCCCCTGATAAGGGAGAGGTCGTGGGTTCAACTCCCACCTCGCCAACGGCCGGTACCTGCGGAAACCCTTACTCCGCCTGGGTACGGGGAGGCCAACCACGGTGACCCGCGTCGCGGCTCTCCCGGGGCAAGATCCCCGTACGCTCGTAGTAGGCGAGCCCGGCGCTTCACCCAGGAACGAACGACCAGGAACGACGAGAGGACGAGACGCATGCTGCCCGAGGTTGAGACGTTCTTCAACGCACGCAACACCGCGATCACCACGTACGACGACGAGCTGCGCAGGGCCCGTCGCGAGTACGACCAGGAGACGATCTCCTATGCCGCCTACGAGGCCAAGCGAGCCAACCTGCGCGAGCGGCGCGCCCAGGCGTTCGCGGACGCGAAGACGGAGATCCTCAAGTCCGACGACAAGCTCGTGCGCTACATCATCAACGAGCTCTTCGCCAACTACTCGTCCTTCTGCACCATCGTGCTGGAGGCGCTGCCGGCCTCCATGAGCGAGCTGAACGCGCTCGCGGAGCACCACGGCTGGTGCAGCGAGTGGGAGCAGCTGCTGGGGCCGGCGCGTCAGGCGGGTGTGCTGCCCGCGATCACCCCCTGGGACGAGCACGCCATCAAGCTCCAGACCTGGATCTACGAGCAGTTCGGACTGTCCCGCACCACCGTCCGACAGCTGCTCAACAAGGTGGAGGAGGTCGTGAGCACGGAGGTCTCGCGGCGCACGGAGGCCATCGCGGCCCTGCCGCTGCAGCCGAAGCCCGACGAGCTCGAGCTCATCGCGGAGTAGAACCCCACCCGCGCGGCCGGTACCCTGAACCTGGGTGCCGGCCGCGCCCGCGTTCAGGAAGGACGAATGATGCCGCGTAGTGACGCCTGGGTCTACGCCAAGCCCTGGAGGAACTGGCGACGGATCCTCGAGCACCGGCGAGAACGTGCCCGAAGGGGCTTCTCGCGCTACGACACCTGGAACCTGGAGAGCTACCTGGCTCAGGTCATCGCAGACAGCGTGCGAGAGCTGAGGGTGAACGGGCACGGCTACCCCGCGTGCTTCAACGGGGCGGAGGAGTGGAACGAGGTGCTGGAGCGCATCGAGGTGCCGCTTCGCGTCTGGGCGGAGACCCGGCACGACATGACCCTCGACGAGGAGGAGCGGTGGGCGGAGCGGTGCCACGAGGCGCTGAAGCTGCTCAACGAGTACTTCTTCGCGTTGTGGGACTAGGGTTGGACAAACGCACCTACGGGTGATAAGGTGCTCTCAACACCTCAGGAACAGGAAGCGACATGGACGAGGAAACGACGAGAGGCGTGCGACCCAGACGGGTAGTCGTCATCATTCCCGCGCACAACGAGGCGGTGGGAATCACCGCCGCCGTGGAGGCACTGTGGGCGCAGACCCGCAGACCTGACATGGTCATCGTGTCGGCAGACAACTGCACCGACGACACCGCGTTGCTGGCGGCGAGGGCAGGCGCGCGTGCCATCCCGACCAGAGGCAACACCCACAAGCGTGCCGGCGCCGTCAACCAGCCGTTGACGTGGCTGCTCGATGAGCTCGAGGACCGCGACGTGGTGATCATCACGGACGCAGACACCACCCTGAAGCCCACGTTCGTGGAGAACGCGGAGAAGCTGCTTCGTCGGCGCTACGACGCCGTCGGGCCGGTCTTCGATGCTGTCCCCACGTGGAACCCGCTGGAGCAGCTGCAACACAACGAGTACGTGCGATACTCTCGCATGGTTGCCCGTCGTAACGGTCGCACCCTCAACCTCTCCGGCGCCGCGCAGGCGCTGCGGGTCGGGGTGATCCGCGCGGTGGTGGAGGCTCGTCGTCGCGGTGACCTCCCCGGCAAGCCCTTCATGTACAACACCGACGCGATCAGCGAAGACATGGAGCTGACCATCGCGGTCAAGACCCTGCGGTTTCGCACCGTCGCGTCGGTCAACTGCCGGTGCACCACCGACATGATGAAGACCCCTCGAACGCTTCACGTTCAGCGCATCCGATGGGTCCAGGGCGGCATGTGTGAGCTGGAGCGCTACGGTCGCACTGAGGTCACCAAGCCGATGGTGAACCGTCAGTGGCTGGCCGGCGCCAACGTGCTGTTCACACTCGTGTGGGTCACCTACAGCGTCTACCTCACCACGCGGATGGGGTGGGCACGCTTCGACTTGATCCACCAGCCGTTCTGGCTCGGGGTCACCCTGTTCTTCTCGTTCGAGCGCGCCTTCACGGCACGTAAGGCGGGTTGGCGCGGCATGCTCGTCGCCGCGTTGCTGCTGCCGGAGCTGCTCTACGACATGTTCCGTCAGACCGTGTTCGTCATCTCACTCACGCGACACCTTCGCGGTGTCGACATCGCCTGGTAAAGGAGTAGGATCACCGTGTACACCAACACCGCGGGCACCGTCGGGGGCGCCGCCACCGGAGCCACCCTGGCTCACACCGGCGGGGCCGGCACTCTCGCCACCCTCGCCACCGCCATCGTGCTGCTGGCCGTCGGCTACGCGCTGTTCAACCTGGCGCCGCGCATCCGTCGCGGCCGCTGAGTCACCGCGAGGTGAGAGTCGCCCCGGGTAGCCGACAGGTCACCCGGGGCGTTCTCGCACCCGTCTCCCTGGTAAGCTGAGCACGTCACCGAGCGAGGAAGTGAGGAGACAGACGTGAGCTACGACACCCGCGTCACCGGCGCCATCCACATCGTGCCACCGCTCCCGTGGAACGTGATCCGGGACAACTCGATCATCCGCGGCCAGCTGCCGGGAAGCTTCGACGGGCCGCGTCCACGCGGCGGACGCGGCGACCTCGACGTGCGTGTTCACGTGGAGGAAACCGAGGTTGACACCCCGGACGGCTTCCTCATCCGACGTGAGGGCACGGCGATCGTACCCACCCGCGGGGAGGGTTACGGCTACCGAGACGCCTACGACCTAACGAGTCACGTCAGTCTCGTGGCTCGGATGTTTCCGGATCGCGCCTTCGAGGGACACCTGGAGTGCCGCTCCGGGGATGACACCTGGCGCGTCATCGTGCGGAACGGCGTCGCGCACGAGGTGCGCCCCACCCTCACCTGGCCGTACGAGATGAGTGAGGTGGCGGCAGACGTCGCCACCCGCATCGCCAGCCGCGTCCGCGCTGAGCTGGTGTGCTGCAACATCTACGCCCAGGTCAACGACGCCAAGACGATCACCTTCGAGGCAGCGCAGGAGGCGCCGGGGTGGCACGCGCTGTGCTACTGGGGAGAGGCGGCGGCCAGGATCGCCGACATCGGGGGCGCGTGATGCCGTTCCTCAGCGTCAAGGACGCGTATGTGAGGTGGCGACAGCTCGCTCGGCTGCAGGTCGCGGTGATCGCTCTCGCGGTCCTCACGGCGGCGTTCGGCTTCGGTTGGGTAGTCGTCCCCTGCTTCCTCGCCTGGGTGCTTCTCGGGCGCTCAGGCAGTCGCTACGAGGCCCTCTTCTGGAACCAGGCCCTGGCCCTGCACAGCTCCAAGCGAGAGGGTGAGCCGGAGATCTACGAGTTCATGAGCAGACGACACCGAGAGCAGCACGCCCGGCTCGCCGCCGAGCGTCACCTGAGGAAGGATGAGAGAGCGTGAAGGAAGCGGTCATCTTCGACTGGCAAGGCACCCTGGTCGACGTCAGCGGCATCCGCCACCTGGTGGAGGGCGGTGGTTACCGGAACTTCCCGGAGTTCCACCGTCAGACCGGCAACTGCCCGCCCATCCAGGACACCGTGCGGGCGCTGTGGAACGCCATCCAGGACGACGACAAGGTCATCGTCCTCATGACCGGCTGCACCGACGACTTCCGCGACGTGCTGACGTCGTGGATGATGCGGAACGACGTGATGACGCACGCGGTGCTGATGCGGCGTGCTGGGGACTACCGCGCGGATGTGGCGGTGAAGCTCGACATGCTCACGTGGGTGCGTGAGCAGGGCTTCACCGTCGTTCACGCGTGGGACGACAACCCCAACGTGCTCAAGCTGTGGCAGGACGAGGGCATCCCGACCACCGTGGTGCCGGGCTGGACCGGCAGCTGAGCTCGTGTACAACTTCACCCCAGGGTGATATGATGCACTCGACTGCCTGAGAGGGCAGCTGAGGGACGAGGAAGGAAGTGAACGAGTGACAACCTCACCCACCGTGGCGGAGCTGGAGGCACGCGTCGCGCAGGGCGCCAAGCTGCTCGACGGCTACGACCCGAACTGGGCGCTGAACGTGAGCGTGTTGAGCCTGTCCCTCGCGTACTGTGACAAGTGCGTGCTCGGGCAACTCTTCCGCAGCTACAGCCTGGGCCTCCGTACCCTGGGCATCCACACCCACGCGGACGAGCTCGACACGTCGGTGGTGCGACTGACCGCCGACAACCCGATCGTGACCCACGGCTTCGACCTCTCGTACGACGAGGTGTACAACGACGGCACGGTCGCGTGGACGAGCTACCGCCAGCTTACGGACGCCTGGCGCCGGGTGGTGGGCGCGCGTCAGCGTGCCCTGCCCGTGCCGGTCGCCTCGTGAGCTGGATCTGCGGCAAGTGCCGTCGCGTCAACCACAAGGCGACCCCACCATGCGTCTACTGCGACGCCTCACTTCACCAGCACAACCAGACCCTGAACCAGGAGAGCAAGCGATGAGCGGCAACACCGGCAGCTTCCCGATCCACCAGAACTCGCGTCGCGAGACCAACACCAAGCACGTCGAGCACATCGTGCCGATGGGTGAGCACGGCGTCTCCCACGCGGCGCTCGCGGCGGCCCTGCGGGACGCCGCGAAGGAGTACCAGGAGCTGACGGGCGGCGCCCCGGTGCCCACCGAGGCCATCCGCGTGGTGCCCAGCAACGAGGGGTTCATCGTGTGGTTCCGTCACGAGACCCACGGACCCGCCAGCAAGTAGCCTCTGCGGCACAGGTGGTGTCCGAGACGGCTTTGTAGGGGTAAGATGAGAGACACGGGTGGCGTCGTCACACGGCTGCGTACGCAGGGACGTGACGACGCCGCCCTGACCACTTTCTCATCACACCAGGGAGCTGCCGTGGGTATCGCCACGCCCGACGAGTTGGACGCCGCCATCAGCCGCAAGGGCCAGTCCCTGGCGCGACTGGTGCTGCGTCGCCTCACCGCCGCCGTCAAGGAGACCTACCCGGAGGCGCGGACCATCCGGCTCAGCCGGAACGAGGTCACCGGCGCCTACGAGGTCACCCGCGTGACCACGCACCACAACAAGACCGTCTGGCGTCGCAAGGCAGACGCCGACCTCACGGGCGTCTTCGGCGTCTCGGGAACGCAGGTCGCCAGCGACGCCAGCCACTACCGGGTGCTGGCGGGCGCGCGACTGCACCCGGTGCGGCAGAACAAGGCGGGGGAGCTCGCGGAGTACTCCATCCACCTGCTGCGCGACCGTGACGCCAGCTGAGCCGGACACGTTGAGGTGCCGGGACGACGACCCGGCACCACCGGAAGAGAGCAGGAAGAGAGATGAGCATCGCGGAGCTCATGGCCGTCATCGACGGCCGTCAGGTGCCGCTCGACAGATGCAGCTGGCTGTGGCTCTCGCCCGTCGGCTGCGCGCTCGGGGCAGTCTCCGCAGACGTCGCCCCGAGTGACGACGAGGCACACGCTCACTTCGAGAGCGTGAGGAAGGAGCGGGAGCGCCAGCTCAGCTGGGGCTTCCGCATGGAGCTCATCCCGCTCGACGCGTTCGAGGAGCGGGCGAGGGCGTGCTTCACCGGCAAGTGCAGCCACGAGATGCCGCCTGACCTTCGCACGTGCCACGCGTGTCGTCGGCTCGGCAAGGCGGGCTTCCGCACCGTGCCCGACGAGCACGGCAAGATGCGGGTGAGGTGCGTCTCGGAGAAGGCGTGTCGGAAACGGCGCCTGCATCACTACGGCCGCGACGAGCGTGACTGTGCTTGAGGCGGCGGCACCCTGGCTGTGCCTCATCTGGGGCGCGGGCATCGTGGCGGCGGTGGCCGTCAACGCTCACTTCGCCCGCACGGATGACCGCGTGTGGCTCGCCGTGGACACGGCACCGTGGATCCTCGTCGTGGCCGCGATCATGTGCGTCGGGTGGCCCGGCCTGTTCATCTACGCGGCCATCTTCGGGGTGAACCGAGCCGACGAGTGAGCCTGTTTACAACGCGCATCTGAGCTGGTAAGATGGGTCACGAACCAGGAAGAGAGGAGGAACCAGGAATGAAGACCCGCACCCGCGTCGCCAAGCTCATCTACGGTCTCGGTGGCCTGCTGTCGTGCATCCGCACGCCGCAACGCACCTACGAGTGGACCTACGACGGTGACGAGAACGAGGCGGACGTCGACGAGGCGACCTGGGTGGTCAGTCACCACTTCGAGTACGTCGGCGTCGCCATGCTGCCCTCCCGCGTCGGCATCCGGCTCATCGAGCTGGCGAACCGCGTGGACGAGGAGCACTTCAACCACTGGGCGCTGGAGCACCTGCCCAACGACCACTGCGAGGGCGGTCGCTGCGAGAGCTGCGGCGGTCACGTTCACCCCACCCGCAACCTCAACGAAGAGGTGGCCACGCCATGACGGAAGCGGAGCACGTCTACTTCGGCACCCTGAACCTCCTCGGCTCCGACGTGGAGCCGCCGGAGATCCAGGAGATGCTCGACCGGGAGCACGCGAAGGCTGACCCCGCCTTCGCCCGTCACCTGGAGCGGGTGGCGACGCTGGAGCGGCTCAAGGCGCACCGGTTCGTCACCTCGCTCAACCACAGCTGCGGCGTCTTCGAGACCGACGGGGAACGCAGCCTCTACCGGCTGGCGGCGGAGAACTGGAACCGTCTGCAGGAGCTCCTCAAGCTCACCGAGACGCTGCTGCGTGAGCACGAGGTAGAGCACAACCAGCTGCGCGCCCTGACCCACCAGGCGAGGACCGAGGCCCCCGCGTGACGCACTCACCTGAGCCGCCCCGCAGGGTCACCGACGCGGAGATGGAGGTGCTCCGCGGGGCGGCGATGGGACTGGACACCGTCGGCATCACCCGGCTCACCGGTATCGCCATCGGTACCGTCAAGTCCCGGCTGAAGCGACTGATGACCAAGTTCAACGCCACCAATCGCACGCAGCTGGTGGTCAACGCGGTGAGAGAGGGTGTCGTAACCCTCAACGGGGAAGACCCGCCGCACCCCGCGCAGGTGCGGTGGACGGTGGAGGTGCGGGGGCCGGACGGCACCTGGCGCGTCGCTCGCCGAGACGCGCCGCCGTTCAAGGAACGTGACGTCGCTCACGGGTTCTGCGAGGAGCTCGCGGGCAGGACCCCCGCATTCACCTACCGCGTCGTGCGGCTGACGACGACCTTCGACGTGGACGGTGAGACGTGAGTGAGGACGAGGAGCCGTTCTGGCACGTGTGGGACAACCACGTCTCCCGCCGGTTCTTCCGGTGGGATGAGGTGGACTGGCCGTGGTGGAAGCCGCTGTGTCTGACGGGTATCCGCGGCGGTGAGGAGAACTGCAACCGTACGATCGGGCTCCGCTGGGGCAGGGGTGCCCGGTTCGCGTGTTTGAACGTCCCGCTGCGGCAGAAGCCGTGTCGGGAGTGTCTGCCTGAGATCGGCGGGCAACGAGCCTACCGACCCAATCTGGACTGAGGAGAGCAGGAACGATGGGCATCAGCCTGAGCAAGATGGAGACCCGGGCGCCGGACCTGGTGAACCTGTACAAGACCGCGGCGGTCAGCCTGCAGAAGAAGGGCCTGCAGGACGCGAAGGCCGCCGTCTACCTGGTGCTGGACCACAGCGGCAGCATGAGCGGCCTGTACGACGACGGCACCGTGCAGCGCTTCACCGAGCAGGTGCTCGCCCTCTCGGCCAACCTCGACGACGACGGCGTCGTGCCGGTCGTCTTCTTCCACAACTGGGCGTACCCCGCGATGAACGTCACCCTCGGGCAGCACCGTGGCGTCATCAACACCCTGCGCGCTCATCACAACGTGCGGTGGGGTGGCACCAGCTACGCGCCCGCCATGACGGCGGTTGTGAATCATTACCGGATGTCGGGTGCCACCGACCCCGCGCTCGTGATCTTCGAGACCGACGGCGCCTGCAACGACGAGGGCGAGACCAAGAAGGCGCTGAAGAGCTACAGCAGCCTGAAGATCAACTGGCAGTTCGTCGGCTTCGGGGAGCACACGTCGTCGGAGTTCCGCTTCCTGCGGAAGCTCGACGAGCTGCGCGGCCGCACCGTCGACAACGCCGGCTTCTTCGGCACCCAGAACAACGGTCAGTGGCTCACCGACACCGAGCTGTACGACAACGTGACGGGTGAGTTCGCCACCTGGCGAACGAACGCACGCGCGGCGGGTATCCTGTAGCCGCGAGACGGAACCGAAGGCCGGGCACCCTGACGGGTGGTGCCCGGCCTTCGGCGTCACTGGACGTGGGCACGTGGCGTAGTATGAGATACATTGACAGCATGACGCGTCGTGACCCCAGTGACCTTCGGGTCAAGCTTGGCGACACGGTGACGCGGGCGTGGGGGCTCAACGGGCAGCTCGAGCTCGCCATCCATCACCGTGACGTCCTACCCGGCAACCCTGAGGGTGGCCGACCCACCGTGGTGCATGCGAGCCTCCCCTGGAACTCACGTGTGGCGTTTCTGATCATGGAGCTTCACGAGCTGGCTCGTCGGCTGGAGACGGAGCTGCTGACGCACGTCAGCGACCGAGACCGAGAACGCGGGGGCTCCTCCGCCAACACCAGGGTGGCTCTCGACGCGGTCGTCAACCTCGCGGAGGCGACCCCCGATGATCGGGTGCTCGAGGCGCTGCGGCAGCTGGATCGCTGGTGCACTCACGCGGAGCTGGCTCTCGGCTTGATCGACGGGCTCGCGCACCTGCCAGCCCGACAGGGTGAGCCGGAGATGCGGTGCCCCTGGTGCGACTACCTGACGCTGAGGGTCAAGCGAGTCACCGCCACCGCTCACTGCGTCAACCCCAGGTGCGTCTACGGCCCAAGCGACCGGCGACGACCGTGCGGCCGGGTGGAGACGGACATCCTGACCGGTGAGATCATGATCTACTGGCAGGGTGAGCTGCCAGCTGACGCGGAGGAGGTGCAGGCGGCGTGAAGGCAAGCACGATCTACAGCATCCTGTGGCTGGCGTGGCTCGGGGCGTTCCTGGCCATCGAGCTGAGCGCGTTGTGGAGCGGACGGAGTGATCTGACGCTCTCCTGGTACGTGTGGCGACTCGAGAAGCTCGGCCCCACGTGGACCTTCATCCGATACTTCGTCGCCGTCTTCCTCGTGTGGCTCACGCTGCACCTGGTGTTTGGATGGTGGCGGTGACCCACGAGGGGCGTGGCTGGTCCTCCACCGGACTGTCCACCGTGGGAGATGACGAGAACCTCTGGACGGTGGCTGACGCCGCCGCGTTGCTGGGTCCACCCCGGCTGACGCAGATCCAGGTGCGCCAGCTGATCAAGATGCTCAGCATCCAACCGAGCGGCAAGCGTCGCGTCACCCCGCTGGGCCGGCCCGGCCGACACGCCAGGGTGTACGACGCGGAGACGCTCATCAAGGCGTACGACGCCCTCTCCCGGGCGACCTGAACCAAGGAGAAGCACATGTCACTGTTCGGCGACGAGATCCACAAGCTGCTCACCCGGCTCAAGGGTGGCGAGGAGCTGGCCCAGCACGAGGTGGAGGCGGTCGTCAACGCCGCCGTTACGCACTTCGTGCCGATGCTGGAGAACCTCCGGGGTGAGCTGACCACCACGTTCACCGAGGCGCTGACCCAGGCGCGACAGGAGATCCAGGCCGCCCTGGAGGCCGCGAAGGCCGAGATCAAGGCCGAGGTGGCCGGCCGCGCTGGTGCCCCTCAGGCCGGCGAGACGAGTGACGGCCCGGCGACGGGTACGACCAGCCTGACCCCCGACCCGGAGCCCTCAGCGCCTGCTGAGTGACCGCGAGAGGCCCCGGGCGACCGAGTCTCCCGGGGCCTTCGCACGCTTGGGTCAGATGCTGCGGCCACACCGGGTCAGCTTCGCCGTCTGGCTGGCGACCGCCTCCGCCTCGGTGGCGAAGGTGCCGAGCAGGGACTGGTTCAGCTGACAGTCACACCCGACGTGCAGGAAGTATCGGTCACCCCGAACGTTGAAGCGCTTGGTCACCCGGTAGGTCACCCCCGTCTCCCGCGCGACGGTGGCCTCAGCCGCCACTGTGAGCAGCGCCTCCTTGGTGACCTCGCCCGCCAGGTAGCGGGTCAACATCTCGTTGACGGTCGGCGTGGGTGTCGCGTGGCGACGGTCGAAGTCCGCCAGGTAGGTGTCCATCGCGGTCTGCCCGTTCGCGTCGACGACCTCGTACGGGCTGTGGTAGGCGCAGAGCGGGCGATTGTTCACCACGTGGACCGCGGGAGCCGGGGCGACGCCCCCGCTGACCATGCAGTTTGCCGTGCAGGTGGTTCCCTCAGTGGCGAGAGTGTAGTTCACGGTGTGTCCCTTCGTTCCTGTTCCTGCCTGGTGAAACCAGCTTACCACCCCGTTGACGGTGTGTCCACACCGAGCCGGCCGGCCATCTCGGCCGGCCGGCTCGGGGGCTCAGCCGAGATACATCGCCATCGCCTCCGGCGCGGGGTAGAAGTCGTTGTACTTGAGGTTGGCCTCCGGGAACCGACGGAAGTCGGTCACCCAAGCCTCGAAGTCGACCGGTGCGTAGTGGCCATCCGTCATCGAGACGCCGTAGGCGATGTAGCCTCGGTAGGCGGCTCGCTCGAAGGCCCCCGCGGTGAACTGGACGCCGTGCCCGTGACGGGTGCCGTCCTCGTCGATGAAGACCACCGGCAGGTGCTGGATGGCCGCCTGGTAGCGGACACCCTCGAGGGAGTAGCCCTCCTCGTACGAGGACCAGTTCAGCGGGTGACGCTCGTGGCGACCGGCGACCTTGACCTGGAACTCCGTGTCGCTCACGGTGAACTTGTAGGCGGTGTGCGTGGTCATGACCTGCTCCCTCGTTCCGGTTCCTGTTCCTTGCTGTTGAGACCAATCTACACCACGTTGACGTGGTTGTCCACATCTCACCGAAACTTCTTTGCGTGGCAGCCACGCCCCATGTGGCCAACGTGGCCAAAGCGAGATATATTCTGGTCGAGGGGTGAGGTGTCGCCGCGCCTCGGCACGCACGTCAGGGGAGGATCACGTGGTACGCACGCCCGACTACAGCCACGAGGAAACACCTCGGTACACCGACGACGCGGACGTGAACCGGGTGGAGGGCAAGGACGAGTACCTGCTCGCCCGTCCCAGCAAGCAGTGGAACATCCGGCAGAAGGGCAAGATGCGGGACGCGGAGTGCGCCCGGCTGAAGGCCCTCGGGTGGCCCCTGGAGAAGATCGCCCGCTACCTGAACATGGACGAGCCCAACCCCGAGAACGGGCCGGCTCGGGTCGCCGCCGCCATCAAGCGGGCGCTCGGGGAGATGGCGCGCTTCGCCAACGACGAGGCTCGGATGATGGAGGCCAACAGCCTCGACGAGCTCGAGTGGGAGGCGTGGAAGACCCTCCACGACCGGCACGTGGTGATCAGCCAGGGACGCGTCGTTCGCGACGACGAGACCGGCGAGGTCATTCCAGACGACCGCTACATCCTGGAGACGGTCGACCGCATCCTGAAGATCAAGGAGCGTCGTGCCAAGCTCCTCGGCCTGGACGCCCCGATCCGGCGTGAGGTCATCACGATGGACTCCATCGACCAGGAGATCGCCAAGCTCGAGAGCGAGCTGCGGGCGACCAAGCAGACGACCGACTAGGAGCCGCGGTGGAGGAGGCCAGCTCACTCGCCGAGCTGAAGCTCGCGCGGCTGCGGGAGCTCAAGGAGCTTCAGAGCCAAGCCGCGGCGATGAAGCAGGGTGTTCGACGCTACTACCACGACCCGGTGGCGTTCGCACACGACTGCATCGACTGGCGAGAGCACGGCCTCACCGCCTACCAGGAAGAGATCATGACCCGCCTGGCGGAGCGGCACCGCGTCTCCGTACGCGGCCCGCACGGCCTGGGTAAGTCTGCGATCTCCGCCCTGACCATCCTCTGGTTCGCGATCACGCGAGACGGCACCGGCACCGACTGGAAGGTCGTCACCACCGCCGGTGCCTGGCGCCAGCTGATCAACTACCTGTGGCCTGAGGTGCACAAGTGGGCCGGCCGCATCAAGTGGGAGAAGGTCCGCGACCGGCCGTTCAGCGGCTCAGAGCTTCTCAACCTCAACCTGCGGCTGAAGTACGGCAGCGCCTTCGCAGCCGCCGCCTCCAACCCGGCCCTCATCGAGGGTGCCCACGCCGACTCCCTGCTCTTCATCTACGATGAGTCGAAGGCCATCTTCGCCGGCACCTTCGACGCGTGTGAGGGTGCCTTCTCCGGCACCGGTGAGTCCTACGCCATGGCGCTCTCCACCCCTGGCCCGCCGCAGGGTCGCTTCTACGACATCCAGTCACGCAAGCCCGGCTACGAGGACTGGTTCGTCAAACACGTCACCCTGGAAGAGTCCATGGCGGCGAATCGCATCTCCGCTCAGTGGGCGGAGCAGCGAAAGCTGCAGTGGGGTGAACACTCCGCGCTCTACCAAAACCGCGTGCTCGGTGAGTTCTACGCGGGTGAGGAAGACTCCGTCATCCCACTCAGCTGGGTCGAGGCGGCCGTCGAGCGCTGGCACGAGTGGGAGGAGAACGGTCGAACCGACCCGGGCGCACCTCACACCGTCGGCGTGGACGTCGCCCGTAGCGGCACCGACAAGACCTGCATGGCCGTACGGTGGGGACACGTCATCACCGAGGTGCGGTCCTACACCCACAACGACACGATGACCACCACCGGTCGCGTGCAGAACCTGCTGGAGGCAGACCCCGCCGCAACCGCCATCGTCGACGTCGTCGGCGTCGGCGCGGGTGTGGTGGACCGGCTCCGGGAAACCAACGCGAAGGTGCAGGCGTTCAACGCCTCCGCGCGCAGTCGCAACCGTGACCGCACCGGGGAGCTCGGCTTCCTCAACACGCGAGCCGCCGCCTGGTGGAATCTGCGGGAGCAGCTCGACCCGACCTTCCGTCCGATCATCTGCCTGCCGCCGGATGATGACCTGCTGGGTGACCTCACCGCGCCGAAGGCGGGTGAGCCGCAGTCAGGTGGCAAGCTGAAGATCGAGTCGAAGGACGAGATCAAGAAGCGCATCGGTCGCTCCACCGACCGCGCGGACGCGGTGGTGCAGGCCTTCTGGACTGAGATGGGCAACTGGCACGACGCCTACGGCACCGCCACCTGCCTCAGCTGCAACACCGGCTTCGTGGCCAGGGTCAACGGCGTGGATCGCACCGAGTGCCCACACTGCCGGGCCAGCCTGGTGGACCCTGAGCTCCCGGACGACGAAGAGGAAGACGAGAACGCGTGAACACGTACAGCCTCACCTACTGGGCGCCGGGTTCCACCGGCGCCAGCATCATGACCGTCAACGCACACGAGTTCGCGTTCACGGAGACCCACGTGATCTTCCTCAACGGCGCCAACGCGGTGATCATGGCGATGCCACTCACCTTGCAGCCGATCGTACGGTACGCCGGTCCGGTGACGGACGCCGCGTGATGGACGATCAGGAGATCGAGCTCACGCCCGCGCAGCAGGTGATGGCGCAGGCACACGAGATGTTCCTCAGCGCCCGGTACGTGGGGTTCACCCACGGGGAGGCCCTCTACCTGGTGGCCACCATGGTGTGCGGTGGACCCAAGCTGCCGGCTGAGGGTGACGAGTGAGCGCCAAGGCTGCCAGGCATGAGCTGGCGGAGAAGCCGTTCCTCGGCACGCCTCGTCCACTGCCGCGGGTGCTGACCTGCCACGTACCCGGGGCTCACCGGGGGCGCTGGTGTGGCCGTCTCTGGACCGCCAACACCATGACCGAGTACGATGAGCACGTGAGGGCTCGCCACGTCCACCAGACGCTGTGCGCCTCCCTCAACCAGTCGCTGGCTTAGGAGCCAACGTGTCAGATGATGGTCTCACGCCTGATCAGAAGGCGGATGCGCGCGCCATCTTCGAGGGTACTGTGAGTGATCGCAGTGCCTGTCACTTCTGCGCTGGCATTCACGCCAGCGTGGCAGGGTTGCCGGACAGCCGGCAGCCGTGTCCCCGCGTACGTCGGGTGGAGTGGCACGTCGACGGGACGGTACTGAACGTGGAGTACTGGCCCCCCGGACGATGGGAGCATGACGTGATCTTCCCTGCCGACGTCTACGACGAGGACGAGGTGGAGCAGCTGTGAAGTTCGTGTGCGACTCCGCCGCCGGGCGGGGCACCACGGTGCTGCTCGCCCTCAACCCCGTCACACGGACGGAGGTAAAGCTCTCGCCGCCCTTCCCCTGGGAGAGCCACGAGCAGCTCGACGCCTTCGCGCGTCGCTTCGAGGCGTACTGCGCCGCAGCCTGGGAGTTCGCCAGGCTCGACCCCAACGAGATCAACGTCTCCACCTGGCCCAATCACCTGCCATCCGGTGCATCCGGTGGCGAGGTCGCCGGCGACTCAACCGCCAGTGACACTCCCACCACCGGGTAAGGGTGATTGCATGTCCAACGGGACGCTGAGCTGCGTAACCGACAGCGACCCCACTGCCGCAGACGACACCAGCAAGGGCTTCACCGCCGGGTCCACCTGGACCAACTCGGCGACCAAGGAGGTCTTCGAGTGTGTCGACGCGGCGCTCAGCGACGCCACCTGGCGGCCACTCAGCCAGCCGGTGACGTCAACCCCGTCGTCCATTCCCCAGGTGCCCTCGCACGTGGTGGCTGAGGCGGTGTCTCAGGCGGCCAAGCCGCCACTCGACACCGTCACCGGCACCTTCCGTGCGAACGGCAACTACCGGGTGACCGTGGACGACGTCTCGAACGGCATGCTCCGTTCGATCCAGGACTCCGGCCACGAGGCCGGTGCGGAAACACCACCTTCTGTGCGAAAGGATGGTGAAATGGCGGATAACCTCGGCGTCGCCGCGCCGGTGCTTCCCGTCGTCACCACCGTTGACCGTTGCGCGCCCAACAGCTACTGGGGCGAGAACGACAACGACGACATGATCGCGGACGGCTTCCAGCACGTGCTGCGGGGCCAGACCGACATCAACAACAACATCGGTGCCACCGGTCAGCGCGGCCTCATGGGTCAGCGCATCACCGACGGCCTGGTGACCGCGGGCACCGACGCGGTGCTCCACGGCCAGGCGGGCATCAACGAGAACGTCGGCTCCACCGGTCAGCGCCTCCTGGTCGGTCAGAACCACATCAACGAGAACGTGGGCGCCACGGGTCAGCGGATCATCGCCGGCCAGCGCATCACCGACGCCGAGCTCGGTGCCGGGTTCCAGAACACCTCGAACGGCCAGCGTCACACCGACGGCCTGGTAACCAGCGGGGTCAACCACCTCAGCGGTGAGCACATGGAGCTCGCCGAGGGGCAGCGGTTCACGGACCGCGCGGTCCAGGACGGAACCCAGGCCGGTCTCACCGGTCAGCGTTTCACCGACGCCCGCATCGCGGACGGCGTGCAGGGCCTCAGCCGTCAGATCAACCAGGACGCCATGTTCCTGGACGCGGAGGCCAACCGCAACGCGCAGTACCTGGGCAACCAGGTGGCCCGTGGCACGGAGCAGCTCCTGGCCGGCCAGGACGCGACCGACCGCAACGTCGACGCCAACGGTCGCTGGCTGAACGACGGTCAGCGTCACACCGACGACACCGTCAACGGCAACGCTCGCTGGCTCGACCGCAACATCGATGACGTGGACCGCGACGTCAACCGGGGCTTCCGGGAGACCGAGCGTGGCCAGCGTCTGACGGACGACGTCGTCAACGGCAACGCGCGCTGGCTGGACCGCGGTCACCGCGACATCCAGCAGCAGCTGGGCGCCACGGAGCGTCACCTCGACCGCGAGATCGACGACGTCGACGACAACGTCAGCGACTCCGCGCGGTGGCTGCACACCGGACAGGACAGCAACGCTCGCTGGCTCCACAGCGGGCAGGACGCCAACGCCTGGCGTCTCGCGCAGCAGCAGGGCGCGGACACCCGCTTCCTGCGCAGCGGCCAGGAGGCGGACACCCGCTACCTCGACGGCAACATCGACGGGGCGCG
>Ga0187809_10000155_pt1 | contig 45952 bp, 38 predicted proteins | sample NC_wetland_sal_i_8_FD_132415 | JGI IMG/M metagenome (GOLD analysis project Ga0187809, IMG submission 132415) | Wetland sediment microbial communities from Neuse River Estuary, North Carolina, USA - ASW_4 | ecosystem: Environmental > Aquatic > Freshwater > Wetlands > Sediment | place: USA: North... | reverse complement strand
CTCATCGTCCCAGACCACCGGGGTCCGGACGGGCCCAGCCTAGAGGATCGCCCGGAAAATGTAGAGGCGGATGAGAATATTGGGAACAGCGGTACCCGTCGGGCGCCTCCGAGGCTGCCGACGACCTGCGCCCCACCTCGCCGCGGGGGCGACATGGGGCGCTGAAAGGGCCATCGGCGGGGCGTCCGGCCAGCGCCCGGCGCCGCCGTGGCCGGGGTCGCTCAGCTCTGGTTGAAGACGGTCCGTCCCGGGGCGACGACCGGGTCCTCGGCGTTGACGGTGACGGTGGCCGGCGAGAGGAGGAAGACCTTCGAGGTCACCCGCTCGATCGCGCCATGGAGGCCGAAGACGAGGCCGGCGGCGAAGTCGACGAGGCGCTTGGCGTCGGCGTCGTCCATGTCGGTGAGGTTCATGATGACCGGCGTGCCGTCGCGGAAGTTCTCGCCGATCGTCTTGGCCTCGTTGTAGGTCCTGGGGTGGATCGTCGTGATCCGGGACAGCCCACCGGTCGCCGGGGTGCGGACGATCTCGGCCACCGGGCGCCGGGTCGGCAGCGCGGTCACCTGGGCGTGCCGCTCACGCGGTGCCTCCAGGGCCTCGTCCTCGGCGTAGCCCTCGAACTCGTCGTCGTACTCGTCGTGCCCGTCGTCCTCGGCCAGCCCGAGGTAGACCATCGTCTTGCGCAGGGCGCCAGCCATGGGTACTCCTTGTCCTCCTGCGGTCCGCCGGATGTGGCGGATGTGCCCGCCGGTGTCGACGGTTGCCGTTCGTGACCGAAGTTACCGGTGTGACGGGCGAGATCCGAGGATTGCCGTCCCGACACGCAGGTGTGTCGCCCCTTCGGCGATCGCCTCCTCGAGGTCCCCGCTCATCCCGGCCGAGACCCACCACGCCTGCGGGTGGGCCGACCGGACCGCCTCGGCGACCCGGCGCAGCCGGGCGAATGCCGCCCGCGGCTCGGCTCCGAGGGGGGCGACGGCCATGACGCCCCGAAGGTCCAGGGCCTCGGTGGCCGCCACGGTGTCGGCGAGGGCCTGCGCCCGGGTCCAGGGCACGCCACCGCGCGCCTCTGCCGTGCCGTCGCCCTCCTCGACGTCCTCCAGACTGACCTGGACGAGGACCGCGAGCCGTCGTTGCTCGGCCTGGGCCGCCCGGTCCAGGGCCGTGACGAGCGGCGCTCTGTCGACCGACTGGACCACGTCGGCGTAGCGGACCACCGAGTGGGCCTTGTTGCGCTGGAGCTGGCCGATGAAGTGCAGGGTGAGGTCGGCGCGGTGCGCAACCGCGGCATACTTCGCCGACGCCTCCTGGTCGCGGTTCTCGCCCACGTCACGCACCCCGAGCCCCGCGAGCAGGTCGACGTCGGAGGCCGGGAAGAACTTCGTCACGACGACGAGGGTCGGCCGGTCGTCGCGGCCGCTCGCGGCGAGCGCGGCGTCGATCCGGGCGCCCACGGACCGCAGCCCCTCGGCGAGCTGGTCACGGCGTGAGCCCTCGGCGCTCGGGACCTCGGTCACCGGACCTCCCTCAGGACGAGCCCGGCGTAGCGGCCGGTCGCCCCGTCGCGACGGTAGGAGAAGAGCCGGGCGTCCTGGCGGGCGCAGCCCGGCAGCCACTCGACGGCCACGCCGGCACCGACGAGCTGCGCCACGACACCGGCTGCCACGTCGAGCGCCGGCGTCCCCGTCCACGACACCGCCCGGCTCTCGGGGGACACGGCCGCGACCTCGTCGCGCAGCGCCGCCGGCACCTCGTAGCACCGCGGGCAGATCGACGGCCCGACGACGGCCGTGACGGTGGTGGCGCCGAGGTCCCGCATCGCGGACACCGCCCGTGGGACGACCCCGGCGACCAGCCCGGGCCGGCCGGCGTGGACGGCCGCGACGACGCCGGCCCCGGGGTCGGCGAGCAGGATTGGGGTGCAGTCGGCCACCAGGGCGACCAGCGCGAGCCCCGGGGTCGCCGTCACCAGGGCGTCGACCGCGGGCGCGACGTCGGGCCGCCCCTCGACGACGGCGACGTCGGCTCCGTGGCACTGGTCCATGAGGACGAGCCGCTCCGGCGCGATCCCCAGCTCGGCGGACAGCAGGGCGCGGTTCGTGGCGACGGCCTCGGGGTCATCGCCCACGTGGGCAGCGAGGTTGAGCCCGGCATACGCCCCGTCGCTCACCCCGCCGGCCCGGTCGGTGACCGCGGTCAGGATCCCGTCACCGCTCCGCCGCCAGAAGAACACGGCTCCACCGTAGACGCGCCGGGGCCGGGAGGGCATCAGCCCTCCCGGCCCCGGCGCGGCGGGCCGCGGTGCTACTTGAGGAAGTCCGGGACGTCGAGGTCGTCGCCCTCCTCGAAGGTGACGGTGCGCGGGGGACGCGGCGGGACCACCTGCGGAGCCGACCCGGGCTCGGCGCTCACCGCCGGACCCTCGGACCCCTCGCCGCCCGCCTCCCCGCTCGCCGGGCGCGGCGCGCGGTCCTCGGCCGGTGTGGCGGGGGCCGACGGCGCCGGAGCCGGGGCGGGCGAGACGCCGCTCGGGGCAGCGTGCGCCGGCGTCCTGCTCGAGCCCTGGATGGTGCCGAGGGCGCGGTCGTCGGCGCGGCGCGTGGGCGTGCCGCCGTCGAACCCGGCCGCGATGACCGTGACCCGGACCTCGTCGCCGAGAGCGTCGTCGATGACCGCGCCGAAGATGATGTTGGCCTCGGGGTGGGCGGCCTCCTGGACGAGCCGGGCGGCCTCGTTGATCTCGAAGAGGCCGAGGTCGCTCCCGCCCTGGATCGACAGCAGGACGCCGTGCGCGCCGTCGATGCTCGCTTCGAGCAGCGGGCTCGAGATCGCGAGCTCGGCCGCCTGGACCGCCCGGTCCTCGCCGCGGGCCGAGCCGATGCCCATGAGCGCCGAGCCGGCGCTGGACATGACGGACTTGACGTCGGCGAAGTCGAGGTTGATCAGGCCGGGCGTGGTGATGAGGTCGGTGATGCCCTGGACGCCGGACAGGAGCACCTGGTCGGCGCTGCGGAAGGCGTCGAGCATCGACACCCCCCGGTCGCTGATCGACAGGAGCCGGTCGTTGGGGATGACGATGAGGGTGTCGACCTCGTCACGCAGCCCGGCGATGCCGGACTCGGCCTGGTTCGCCCGCCGCCGGCCCTCGAAGGTGAACGGCCTGGTGACGACGCCGATCGTCAGAGCACCGAGCCCCTTGGCGATCCGCGCGACGACCGGCGCACCGCCGGTGCCGGTGCCGCCGCCCTCGCCGGCGGTGACGAAGACCATGTCGGCGCCGCGCAGGACCTCCTCGATCTCCTCGGTGTGGTCCTCGGCCGCGCGGCGGCCCACCTCGGGGTCGGCGCCGGCCCCGAGGCCCCGGGTCAGGTCGCGGCCGACGTCGAGCTTGACGTCGGCATCGCTCATGAGCAGGGCCTGGGCGTCGGTGTTGATGGCGATGAACTCGACGCCCTTGAGCCCGACCTCGATCATCCGGTTGATGGCGTTGACGCCGCCCCCGCCGATGCCGACGACCTTGATGACGGCCAAGTAGTTCTGCGGTGTTGCCACGGTGGTGGGCCTCTCCTGATCCGGTGCACGGGTGCGGCGTGCTCTGGGGTGGTGCGCGTGGTGCTCCTGTGGTGCCGGCCCGGGTCGTCGAGCGGCCCCAACCGTCAAGTTCGACGTGACGGTCATGGTTCGTGCCATGATCCGTTGCGTCGACGCTAGGCGGGCCGGGAGCCTCGATCAACCAACCCCGTGGCGTGTCGGCGCGCGGGTTGCCGTGCGGGGGTGGCGAGCCGTCCCAATCCTCTCACGAGCCCCATCAGTCCCATCCATCACACGATGTGACTCCCGTATGCCGGACGCCGGACCGCGCGGCCGGCTCGCCCGTGGCGGTGGGCCTCACCGGGTGACGGGAGTGTCCGGCGCGCTCACATCGATCGTGTGAGCCGTCGTCCGCAGCAGCGCCTGGACGATCTCGACCTTGCGCTGGCCGTCGTCGGCGTTGCCCCACACGATGGTTCGCGACCCGAGGCGGAACGAGACGAGGTCCGCGGAGCCCACCGTGAGCGAGGAGACCCGCGACGCGAGGTTCGGCGGGAGCGACTCCACGACGGCGATGGCCGTGGCGATCGCGGCGGGGCTCATCGCCGTCGAGGCGTTGCTCGCGGTGACGACGGGGACCCCGTCGAGGGGGGCGGAGACGGTGCCGAAGGTGACCCCGTGCCGATCCACAACCTGTAGTTGACCTTGAGGGTTCTTGACGACGATGGCGGCGGTCCGCTCGATCACGTGGACCGCCAGGGTGCCGGGCCAGGACCGCTCCACGGAGACCTCGGCCACGGTGACCCGGGACCGGATCCGGTCGGCGACCGCTGCGGTGTCCACCCGGGCCAACGGGGTGCCCGTCGGCACCTCGACCAGCGCCCCGACGGCCCGCGCCTCGGCCCCGGACACCCCGGAGACCGCGACGGTGCGCAGCGCCAGGACCGGGCTCCACCAGATGAGCCAGGCCAGCGCCACGGCCAGCGCGGCGACGAGGACCGCCCAGGCCACCCGCCTCCAGGGGCGGCGCCGGACCGTGGCCGCCCTGGCCTCGAAGCGGGAGGCCGACGAGGGGACGCCGCGCGGCCGGGGTCGCGGCGGGGTGCCGAGCCCGCTGCGCGCGGACCCACCGGGCTCGGTCATCGCGCCTCCAGTGCGGCGAGGATCCGTGGCGCCAAGGTCGTCACGTCACCGGCGCCCACGGTGACGACGAGGTCCCCGGGGGCCGCGGCCGCGGCGACCCGGGCGACGACGACGTCGTGCGGCTCGCCCACCGTGACCCCGCTCGAGCCGTGCCGCTCGCGCAGCGGACCCCCGATGAGCTCCGAGGACACGCCCGGCATCGGGTCCTCGCGGGCCCCGTAGACGTCGAGGAGCGCGACGGTGTCTGCCTCGGCGAGGGCCGCGGCGAACTCGGCGGCGAAGTCCCGGGTCCGCGAGTACAGGTGCGGCTGGAAGACGACGTGCAGCCGCCCACCGCCGGCGCGGCTCAGCACCGAGCGCGCCGTGGCCACGACCGCGGCGACCTTGGCCGGGTTGTGCGCGTAGTCGTCGACGACGGTCACCCCGCCCCGCTCCCCCATGACCTCGAACCGGCGGCGCGCTCCGGCGAAGGTGGCGAGACCCGCGAGGGCCGCCGCCGGGCTCAGCCCGACGCCGGCGGTCGCCGCGAGGTAGGCCGCGGCCGCGTCGAGGACGTTGTGCCGACCCGGCACCGCGAGGACGAGCTCGAGGTCGGCACCACCGACCCTCATGGTGGACCTGCTGCCGAGGCCGACGGCCTCGCTCGACGTGACCCGCAGGTCGGCGCCGGCGTCGAACCCGTAGGTGAGGACCCGTCGGCCGAGGGAGGTCGCCTGCGCGGCAAGGCCCCGCGAGCCGGCGTCGTCGTGGCAGGCGACAAGGAGCCCGCCGTCGGCCACCGACGCCACGAACGCGGCATACGCCTCCTGGACCCGCTCGACGGTGCCGTAGAAGTCGAGGTGGTCGGGCTGGACGTTGGTGACGACCGCGATCTCGGGACGGTAGACGAGGAACGAGCCGTCGCTCTCGTCGGCCTCGACGACGAAGACGCCGCCCTCGCCCCATCGCGCGCTCGCGCCGAGCTGCGGGATCTCGCCCCCACCGGCGAAGGCCGGGTCGGCACCGGCCGCCGCCAGCGCGACGGCGAGCATCGATGTCGTCGTCGTCTTGCCGCTCGCTCCCGCAACGGCCACCCGACGCGACCCGGCCATGAGGACGGCCAGGGCCTGCGACCGGTGGAGGACCCGCAGCCCCCGGGCGCGCGCCGCGGCCAGCTCGACGTTGTCGTCACGGATCGCCGAGGAGACGACCACGGTGTCGACGCCGTCGAGGTGCCGAGGGTCGTGCCCGACGGCCACGTCCGCACCCCGCGCGCGAAGCGACTCCAGCACCGCCGACGCCCTGGCGTCCGAGCCGCTGACGACGAGGCCACGGTCGAGGAGCAGGGCGGCCACCCCCGACATGCCCGCGCCGCCGACGGCGATGAGGTGGACGTGCCCCAGCTCGCCGAGCGAGGGCAGGGGGGCGCGGACGTCGAAGCGGACGGGCAGGTCGGTCATCGTCACCGGCCCCCCTGGCCGCTCGCGGCGTCGACGAGGTCGGCGAGCAGCTCGTCGCCGTCGCGCTCCCCGACCGCCGCGGCCGCGGCGGACATCGTCGCCAACCGCCCGGGGTCGCGCACGAGGTCGATGAGCCGGGCCTCGACCCAGCGGCCGTCGAAGGCGTCGTTGTCGACGAGCAGACCGCCCCCGGCCTCGACGACGGTGCGGGCGTTGAGCCGCTGCTCGCCGTTGCCGATGGGCAGCGGGACGTAGACCGCCGGCAGGCCGACGGCCGTCAGCTCGCAGACCGTGCTGGCCCCGGCGCGGGCGACGACGAGGTCGGCCGCGGCATACGCGAGGTCCATCCTGTCGACGTAGGGCAGGACGACGTAGGGCACGTCGGAGCCGGTCCGGACCTGCTGGTCCTTGCCGTGGCCGGCGGCGTGGAGGACCTGGACCCCGGCCCGGCCCAAGACCTCGGCGGCCGCGTAGAACGCCTCGTTGATCCGCGCGGCGCCGAGCGAGCCGCCCGTGACGAGGACCGTCGGGCGGTCGGGGTCGAGGCCGAAGCCCGCTCGCGCCTCGGCCCGCCGGGCGGCTCGGTCGAGCGTCGAGATCTCGCGCCGCAGCGGCATCCCGACGACGGTCGACCGCGGCAGCGGCGTCCCGGGGAAGGTGACCCCCACGGCCGCGGCGAACCGGCTGCCCAGGCGGTTGGCCAGGCCCGGGCGGGCGTTCTGCTCGTGGACGACGACCGGGACGTGCCGGCGCCGCGCCGCGAGGTATGCCGGGGTGCTCACGTACCCGCCGAAGCCGATGACGACGTCGGCACCGACCTCGTCGATCGCGGTCCCGGCGGCCCGCACGGCGGCCCGGAGGTGGGCGGGGAGCCGCAGCAGGTCGACGCTCGGGCGACGCGGGAGCGGCACCTTGGGGACGATGGACAGCTCGTAGCCACGCTCGGGGACGAGCCGGGCCTCCAGCCCCTCGGCCGTGCCGAGGACGCGGACCCGCACGTCCGGGTCGCGTCGGCGCAGGCAGTCGGCGAGCGAGAGCAGCGGCGAGACGTGACCGGCCGTGCCACCGCCGGCAAGGACGACCGAGCGCGGTCCCGGGCTCACCGACCGCTCCGGCGGCGCAGCGCCCGGGTCGGCACGACCGACAGGGTGCGGCGCAGCACCGATGGTCGGGCGGCGAGGGCCTCGGCACAGCCGGGCTCGGCTCTGGCGAAGGACAGCAGCACCCCCAGCGCGAGCATCGTGGTGACGAGCGAGGAGCCACCGGAGGAGACGAGCGGGAGGGGCAGGCCGATGACCGGGAGCAGCCCGATGACAGCACCGATGTTGACCATGGCCTGGACGACGATCCACGTCATCGCACCGGCCGTGGCGATCCTCACGAAGGTGTCGGTCGTGCGGACGACGAGCCGGTAGCAGGCGAGCGCGAGCAGGGCGAAGAGGACGAGGACGACGATGGTCCCGGGCAGCCCCAGCTCCTCGCCGATGATGGCGAAGATGAAGTCGTTGTGCGGCTCGGAGAGCCACTGCCACTTCTCGCGGCTCGCGCCCAGCCCGAGACCGAACCAGCCGCCGTCGGCCAGGGCGAACCGGCCCTGCATGGGCTGACGCGCCTGGCCGAAGGGGTTGGTGTCGCGGCCGAGCCAGACGTCGAAGCGGGCCAGCCGGTTGGGGCTGAGCAGGACCAGGGAGGTCGCCATGGCGGCGAAGCCGGCGAACGAGAAGGCGAACCAGCGGCCGGGCACGCCCGCGGCATACAGCAGGGCCGCGATGATCGCGCCGAGCACGAGGACGGTCCCGAGGTCGCCGCCGACGAGGACGAGGGCAACGGATGCCGCGGCGATGGGGATGAGGAAGGGGATGACCACGTGGCCGAGATGGTCCAGGTGCTTGTGCTTGCGCGAGAGGACGAGCCCGCCCACGAGGACGAGGCCGACCTTGATCAGCTCCGAGGGCTGCATCGTCAGCGGACCGACGTGGATCCAGTTGCGGTTGCCGTTGACGGCGAAGCCGATCCCCGGCACGAAGACGAGGAGCTGGAGCGCGAGCGCGCCGAGCAGGGCCGGGATCGCGAGCCGCTTCCAGGCGATGACGGGCATCCGGGCGGCGACCACGAGCGCGACGGTGCCGATGACCGCGAAGACGAGCTGGCTGTCGAAGATCGCGTAGGGGGAGGCCAGGTCGGTCTCCTCGAGGGACATCACCGTCGACGCCGAGAGCACCATGACGAGACCGAACACGACGAGAGCCAAGGTCACGCCGGCGATGAGGTTGTAGGTCGCCACCGGCGAGTCCAGGTGGGAGCGCCAGGTACCGGACCGCCCCCGGGGACGGTCCGCGGTCCTCGCGCGCGACGGCGTCGAGGTGCTCGTCACGCGCGTCACTCCCCTGCGGCCAGCCGGCGGACCGCCTCGGCGAAGGCGTCGCCCCGCGCGCCGTAGTTGGTGAACATGTCCATGGACGCGGCGGCCGGGGCGAGCAACACGACGTCACCCGGCCGGGCGAGGGCGGCGGCCTCGGCCACGACACGGTCCATGGTCCCAGTGTCCGTGGCGGCGACGTCGATGACCGGGATCTCGGGCGCGTGTCGGGCGAGCGCCTCGGCGATCCGGGCCCGGTCGGCTCCGATGAGCACGACACCGCGCAGCCGTGGGGCGACGTCGCGGACGAGGTCGTCGACGTCGGCGCCCTTGAGCAGCCCACCGGCGACCCAGACGACGCTGTCGTAGGCCCGCAGCGAGGCCAGGGCCGCATGGGGGTTCGTCGCCTTCGAGTCGTCGACGTAGCGGACCTCGTCGACGACGCCGACCTGGGCGATCCGGTGCGGCTCGGGCCGGAAGGCGCGGAGCCCGTCGCGGACGGCGGCCGGCGCGACGCCGTGGGCCCGGGCCAGGGCGGCCGCCGCGAGCGCGTTGGCCACGACGTGCGGGGCCACCTCGCGGCCCTCGCCGCCGAGGTCGGCGAGGGTGGCCAGCTCGGCCGCGGCGTGCCGGCGCTGCTCGACGAAGGCCCGGTCGGCCAGGACGTCGTCGACGAGGCCCACCATCGAGGGCGCGGGGATGCCGAGGGTGAAGCCCACGGCACGGCATCCCTCCTGGACGTCGGCCTCCTCGACGAGATGCTCGGTGCGCGGGTCCTCGACGTTGTAGACGCAGGCGACCTCGGTCCTGTCATAGACCTTGCCCTTGGCCGCGAGGTACGCGTCGAACGACCCGTGCCAGTCGACATGGTCGGGAGCGACGTTGAGGCACACCGACGCCCGCGGCGCGATCGAGTGCGACCAGTGCAGCTGGAAGCTGGACAGCTCGACGGCGATGACGTCGTAGGGGTCGGGGTCGAGGACCGCCTCGAGCAGCGGCGTCCCGACGTTGCCGGCACTCGTCGCCCGCAGCCCCGCCGCGCGCAGGATCGTCGCCAGCATCTGGACCGTCGTCGTCTTGCCGTTCGTCCCGGTGACCGTCAGCCAGGGGGCCGCGCCCTCGCGCGCCCGCATCCGCCAGGCGAGCTCGACCTCGCCCCAGACCGGTATGCCGCGCCCCCCCGCCTCGAGGAGCAACGGCTGGTCCGGTCGCCAACCCGGGGAGGTGACGACGAGGTCGACGGGGTGGGACGGCATACCCGCCACTGCCTCGGGGCCGAACGCCAGCCGGGCGCCGAGGATGTCGAGGATCCGCGCCTTCTCGGCCATCGTCGTCGCCTCGGCGGGCACCGCCGCGTCGACGACGAGGACGTCGACGCCGCGCTCGAGCAGCGCGTCGGCCGCGGCGAACCCGCTGATGCCCAGGCCGGCGACGACGACGCGCAGCCCCGACCAGTCCGCGTCACGATGGGTGAGGCCTACGAGCCGGTCCGCTGCCGCGCCCTGCGAGGGGCCGGCCGCGACGTCGGTCATGTCGCTCCCACGACCCACTCGGCGTAGAAGATGCCGAGGCCCAGGGCCACGAAGAGGCCGGCGATGATCCAGAACCGGATGACGATCGTGACCTCCTGCCAGCCGAGGAGCTCGAAGTGATGCTGCAGGGGGGCCATCCGGAAGACCCGTCTGCCGGTCATCTTGAACGAGGCGACCTGGATGACGACCGAGAGGGTGATCGTCACGAAGAGGCCGCCGAGGATGACGATGAGGAACTCGGTGCGGGTGGTGATCGCCAGGCCGGCCATGGCGCCGCCGAGGGCGAGGCTGCCGGTGTCGCCCATGAAGATCTTCGCGGGGGCCGCGTTCCACCACAGGAAGCCGAAGCAGGCGCCCATCGCGGCCGCTGCGACGACGGCGAGGTCACTGGAGTCCCGGACCTCGTAGCACTTGATTCCCGGGGTGATCTGGCAGTTCTGGTTCGTCTCCCAGATGCCGATGAGGACGTAGGACGCGAAGACCATGACGGAGGCACCGGTCGCCAGACCGTCGAGGCCGTCGGTGAGGTTCACGCCGTTGGACAGCCCCGAGATCATGAAGTTGGCCCACAGGATGAAGAGGATGAGGCCGACGATCGGGCCGGCGAAGGCGAGGTCGATGGTGGTGTCGCGGACGAAGCTGATCTTCGTCGACGCCGGGGTCCGGAAGGCGTTGTTGGGGAACTGCAGCGCGAGGATCGAGAAGAGGACGCCGACGAGGGCCTGGCCGGCGAGCTTCTGGCGGGTGCGCAGACCGAGGCTGCGCTGCTTGCTGATCTTGATGTAGTCGTCGAGGAAGCCGACGAGCCCGAGCCCGCCCATGAGGAAGAGGACGAGCAGCCCCGACACCGTCGGCTCGGTGAAGGTGAGGACGTGGGCCATGAGGTACGCCACGATCGAGGCCCCGACGATGACCGCGCCGCCCATCGTCGGCGTGCCGCGCTTGGTGTGGTGCGAGGTCGGGCCGTCGTCGCGGATGAACTGGCCGTAGCCGCGCCGGACGAGGAACCTGATGAACATCGGCGTACCGAGCAGCGCGATGGAGAGCGAGAACACCGCGGCGATGAGGACGGCCTTCACCTAGGTCTCCTTCTCCGTACCGGCGAACCGCTCACCGAGCCACCGTAGCCCCGCGTCCCTGCTCGACTTGAACAACACGACGTCTCCGGGCGCGACCCGTGTCGACAGGACCTCGTATGCCGCCTCCGCGTCCGGCACCCAGGTGCACTCCAGCCCGGACTCGGCGGCACCCGCGCACATGGGCCTGGCCTCCTCGCCGACGACGACGAGGAGCTGGACCCCGAGCTCGCCCGCGAGCCGGCCGACGCCGCGGTGGCCCTCCTCGCTCTCGTCCCCGAGCTCGAGCATCGTGCCGAGGACGGCGACCGTGCGGCCCCGGCCGCGCAGGGCGGTGACGGCCCGCAGCGCCGCGGCCATCGAGTCGGGGTTGGCGTTGTAGGCGTCGTTGACGACCCGGACCCCGTCGGGACGGTCGGTCACCTCCATCCGCCATCGGCTCACCGCGCGGGCTTGGCCCAGCGACGTCGGCAGGCCCGCGAGCGGCATACCGCACTCGAGGGCGACCGCCGCGACGGACAGGGCGTTCCCGACGTGGTGACGACCCACGAGCCCCAGGGTGACCCGGACCCGGCCGGTGGCCACGACGACGTCGAACGTGGGGTGCCCGTCGTCGTCGAGGGTCACCGACTCGGCGCGGACGTCGGCGTCGGGGGCCTCGCCGACGAGGACGACCCGCGCGGGGGTCCGCGCCGCCATGGCGCGCACGAACGGGTCGTCGGCGTTGAGGACGGCCAGACCGTCGGCAGGAAGCGCCTCGACGAGCTCGGACTTGGCCGTCGCGATCGCCTCGCGGGAGCCGAACTCACCGATGTGCGCGGTGCCGACGTTGAGCACGACACCGATCCGCGGCGGGGCCATCGAGGTGAGGTAGCGGATGTGGCCGATGCCCCGGGCCCCCATCTCGACGACGAGGAAGCGGGTGTCGTCGCGGACCCGGGTGACCGTCAGGGGGACGCCGACCTCGGAGTTGTAGGACCCGACCGGCGCGACGGTGGGCCCGAGGTCGGCGAGGACGCTGCCGAGCAGGTCCTTGGTGCTCGTCTTGCCCGACGAGCCGGTGATGCCGACGACGGTGAGGTCGCGGGCCCGGTCGGCGACCGAGCGGGCGAGCGCCGCGAACGCCTCCTGGACGTCGTCGACGACGACGCACGGCAGGGCCTCGACGTCCCTGGTGGTCAGCGCCGCCACCGCGCCGGCGTCCCGCGCGGCGCCGACGAAGTCGTGGCCGTCGAGGCTCTCGCCGACGCGCGCGACATAGAGGCTCCCGGGTCCGGCCTCGCGGGAGTCGGTGACGACCGGGCCGTCGACGACGAGGCGTTCGGCAGCGTCCCTCTCGATGCCGCCGAGCCGCCCTCCGACGAGGTCGGCGACCTCGGCCAGGCTCGTGGCGATCACGGGGCGCGCTCCTCGGGGACCGCGCCGAGCGCGTCGTCGAGGGCGAGCCGCAGCTCCTCGCGGTCGTCGAAGTGGTGGACCACCCCGGCGACGTCCTGGCCGGTCTCGTGGCCCTTGCCGACGACCGCGACCGTCGCGGCGGCCCCGTGCGGGAGCGCGAGGCCGACGGCCCGCCGGATGGCCTCGCCCCGGCCGGCCACCTCGAGGACCTCGCCACCCGCTGCCGACCGCGCGCCCTCCAGGACCGCGGCCCGGATCCGGACGGGGTCCTCGGAGCGCGGGTTGTCGTCGGTGACGACGACGACGTCGGCATGGCGAGCAGCCGCGAGCCCCATCGCCTGCCGCTTGCCCCGGTCGCGGTCCCCGCCCGCACCGAGGACCACGACGAGCGGACCGGGGGTGGTCGGACGCAGGGCCGCGAGGGCGGCGCCGACGGCGTCGGGGGTGTGCGCGTAGTCGACGACGGCACGCGGGGCGCGGGGGCTCGCGGCGGTGGGTGTGACGAGCTCCATGCGACCGGGCACGTGCGGGTCGGTGAGGATGGCCCGCTCGACCGCGCTCGGCCGCTCCCCCGCGAGGATGAGGCCGACGGCGGCCATCGCCGTGTTGACGATGTTGAAGTCCCCGGGCAGGGCGCTGCGCAGGGCCAGCTCGGTGTCGGGGCCGCGGAGGACGAACGACGCGGGGTCCTCCCCGTCGACGAGGACCCGCCAGTCGGCCTCCCGGCCGGGGACCGAGGTCAGGGTCGTGACGGGCACCTCGGCCACGCTCGCCAGCCGCAGGCCCCACTCGTCGTCGACGCAGACCAGGCCCTGCCGGGCCCGGACCGGCGTGAACAGCGAGGCCTTCGCGGCGAAGTAGTCGTCCATGTCGGCGTGGAAGTCGAGGTGGTCCTGGGAGAGGTTGGTGAAGAGCGCGACGTCGTAGGTCACCCCGTCGACGCGGTGCTGGGCCAGGGCGTGGCTCGAGACCTCCATGACGCACCAGCCCATGCCGCGTTCGGCCATCACCGCCAGGATGGCGTGGAGGTCGCTCGACTCCGGGGTCGTGCGGACGCTCGTGATCCGCTCCTCGCCGATCCGGGTCTCGACCGTGCCGATGAGCCCGGCGCGTCGGCCGAGGGCGCCCAGGGCGGAGTGGACGAGGTATGCCGTCGTCGTCTTGCCGTTGGTCCCGGTGATGCCCACGAGCCGCAGGCCGAGGTGCTCGGTGCCGTAGATCCGGGCCGCGACCTGCCCGAGCACGGCACGCGGGTCCTCGACGACCAGCAGGGCGGGCGTCGCACCCGCGCCCTCGAGCAGCGCCGCGCCCGCCGGGTCGGTGAGGAGGGCGACCGCGCCGGACTCGGCGGCCTGCGTCGCGAACGAGGCGCCGTGGACGTGGGCGCCCGGAAGGGCGGCATACAGGTCCCCGGGGCGCACCGCGCGGGAGTCGAGCGTCACGCCGCCGACGGTCTCCGAGGCGGCCGGACCGAGCCGCTCCGGCGAGGCACCCACGAGGGTCGCCAGGTCGCCGAGCCGGGACCCGGCGGGCGCCGTGGGACGGGGAGCGGGCACGTGTCGAGAGACTACCTGTTGACCGATCCCGGCCGGTCACGCAGGACGTGGGGGTCGGCGAGGGCCGTGGCCGGGGACACGCTCAGCGGCATCGTCGTCGGCTTGGTGCCGGTCGGCGGGATCTGCAGCTCCTGCAGGGCGTAGGTCATGATGTCGTGGAACACCGGGGCTGCGACGACGCCGCCGTAGTAGCCGCGGACCGGTCGCTGGAGGATGACGGCGATGACGATCCGCGGGTTGTCGGCCGGCGCGTAGCCGATGAAGCTCGCGGTCTTGCCGCTGTAGCCCTTGACCACCGCGTCGTAGCGGTCGGCGGTTCCCGTCTTGCCTGCGACGCGGTAGCCCGGGATCCGGGCCGCCGGCGCGGTGCCCTGGTCGCTCACGACGTCCTCGAGCATGTCGCTCATCTGCGTCGCCACCGAGTCGGAGACGACGCGGATGCCGGCGGGCTGCGGCTGGGTGACCATGGCGCCGTCGGGGCTCTCGACGCTCTGGACGAGGCGTGGGGGGATCCGCACCCCGCCGTTGGCGATCGTCTGGAAGACCGACGCCGCCTGGATCGCCGTGACGGACAGGCCCTGGCCGAACATGACCGTCGCCCGCTGGGTCCCGCTCCACTGGTTCGCGGGCGCGAGCAGACCGGCGGACTCGCCGGGGTAGCCCATCCCCGAGGTCGAGCCGAGACCGAACTTGCGGAAGTAGCCGTAGAGCGTCGAGGGCTGCATCGTCTCGCCGATGAGGATGGTCCCCATGTTGCTCGACTCGGCGAGGGTGCCGGCCACCGTGCGGTACTCGGTCCCGTGCGGCTCGGCGTCGTGGAAGTAGGTGTCCCAGCGGTGGAGCTGGCTCGGGATGACGACGGGCGTCGTCGGGGTGACGTGCCCCTGCTGCATCGCCGCGGCGATCGTCATGATCTTGCCGGTCGAGCCGGGCTCGAACACGTCGTTGAAGGCCTTGTTGACGAGGCTGCCCTGGGCCGCCCCCACGTTGTTCGGGTCGAAGCTCGGGTAGGACGCCACCGCGAGGAGCTTGCCGGTGCGCACGTCCATGGCGACGACGGTGCCCGAGAGCGCCCCGGTCGACTTGACCTTGGCGGCCAGGGCGTTCTGCGCGTACCACTGCAGGTTGGAGTTGATCGTCAGCGTGACGCTGCGGCCGTCCTTGGCGGGGGTGATCTCCTGCCGGCCCGCAGGGATGATCGTCCCGTCGGCCGAGGTCTCGAACGACGCCTTGCCGGCGGAGCCGGTCAGGGTCGAGTTGAGCATCTCCTCGACGCCACCACCCGGCTGCCCGTTGTCGATCGTGAAGCCGACGAGGGATGCCGTCGTCGCACCCTGGGGGTAGATCCGCTGGGCGCTCGCGCCGGCCGGGTCGCGGTAGACGCCGGGGATCCCGAGGGCCGCGATCTTGAGCCAGGTGTCCTCGGACACCTCCTTGTCGAGGATCCGGTAGCGGGCGCTCCCGGTGAGCATCGGGCGCAGGGTGTCGGGGCTCATCCCGAGCAGCGGGGCGAGCTTGGCCGTGGCGGCCGAGATCGCCGACGGGCTGCCGTCGGCGGTGCAGGTCTGCTGGCCGGTCTCGTAGGTGCACACGGCGGTCTGGTCGACGGCCACCGTCTCGCGCAGGACGCTCGAGGCGAGGACGACCCCGTCCGAGGAGCGGATCGTCCCGCGGGTGGCCGGGATGACCTCGTCCGCCGTGCGCTGGGCGAGCGCCTCGGCCGCCACGGCCGAGGAGTCCAGGCCCTGGAGCCGGACCAGCTGGGCACCGAAGACGCTGAAGACGAAGAGGACGGCGACGGTCATGAGCCGCATCCGCCGGCCGGCCCCGGCCACCCTGCGGCGCCGCCGACGCAGCGTGGGGCGGCGGGAGGCCGCCCTGCGTGGCGTGGGGGCGGCGGACCGAGGGCCCGCGGCGGGCCGACGGCCCGGGGCGGGACGGGCCGCGGCCGAGGCGGGACGGGCGGCGGTGGCAGCCGGGCGGCGCCGGGGTGCGGCGGGGCGGCCCGTCGCCGAGCGCGCCGGCGTCGGGCGCGGCGTGCGCGAGGGAGTGCCTCCGGTGCTCGGACGGGGCATCGGGCGGGGAGGACGTCGCGGAGAGGTCGCCATGGCTGCCAGGCTCAGTGGGTCGGGGTCGGGGTGGGCGTGCCGCTCTTGGTCGTCGGCTTCTTCGTCGCCGGTTTCGTCGTCGGCTTCTTGGTCGTCGGCTTCGTCGTCGCCGGCTTCGTCGGCGCGGCGGGCGTCACCGAGGCGCTCGTCGAGCTCGGCGCGGGAACCGACGGGCCGGTCGCGACCGAGAAGCCCTCGCCGGCGTGGGCCGGGGTCGGCCGGCCGAGGATCGCGCCGTCACTGAGCCGGAGGAAGGCGACCGACGGCGAGGGCACCATGCCGAGGGTCATCGCCGCCCGAGCCAGCTCGGCCGGGGCGCTGACGGCGTCGATGTCGTGCGAGAGCGTCTCCTGGGTGTCGGTGAGCGCGGCGGCCCGGTTCTGCAGGTCCTGCAGCTCGAACGAGCCCTTGGCCATCGTCGTGTTGAGCAGGAGCACCCCGACGAGGCCGGCGAAGAGGAGCACCACGCAGAGGGCGACGAACCCCCCGGAGCCTCTCGCCGGAGCAGCGCTGACGACCTGGAGGGGCCGCCGTGTCGGCCGGGCGGCCGACGTGCGCAGCGGGCGGGCGGCGGCGGTCTGCTGGGTCATCGGGTCCCCTCGACGGTCGGACGGGTCCGCTCGGCGGCTCGCAGCCGGGCGGAGGCGGAACGTGGGTTGGCGAGCTGCTCGTCCTCGTCGGGCACCTCGGCTCCCCGGGTGAGCAGTCGCAGGTATGCCGCGTGCTGCGGCAGCGGGACCGGCAATCCGGCGGGCGTCCGGTCCTTCGCGCCCTCGGCCAGGACGGTCTTGGCGACCCGGTCCTCGAGGGAGTGGTAAGAGAGCACCGCGACCCGGCCGCCCACGGACAGGGCGTCGACGGCCGCCGGCAGGGCCCGTTCCCACACCGCGAGCTCGCGGTTGACCTCGATGCGCAGGGCCTGGAAGGTCCGCTTGGCGGGGTGACCGCCCGAGCGCTGCGACGCGGCAGGGACGGTGCGGCGCAGCAGCTCGACCAGCCGCTCGGAGGTCGTGAACGGCGCGGCCTCGCGCTCGCGGACGATGGCCGCGACGATGGCCTTGGCGAACCGCTCCTCGCCGTAGTCACGCAGGATGCGGACCAGGTCGGCGGCGGCATACGTGTTGAGGACCTCGGCGGCGGTCGGCCCGCCACCCTGGTCCATCCTCATGTCGAGGGGCGCGTCGTGGGCGTAGGCGAAGCCGCGCTCCTGCTCGTCGAGCTGGAGCGAGGACACCCCCAGGTCGAAGAGCACCGCCTGGACCCGCTCGAGGCCGAGGCGGAGCAGCACCTGCGGCAGCTCGTCGTAGACGGCGTGGACCGCCCGGAACCGCTCCCCCGCACCCGCCAGCCGCTCACCGGCCAGGGCGAGGGCCTCGGGGTCGCGGTCGATGCCGACGACGACGGCGGACGGACAGCGCTCGAGGACCGCCTCGGTGTGCCCGCCCATCCCGAGGGTGGCGTCGACGAGGACCGACCCCGGCGCCTGGAGCGCCGGGGCCAGGAGGTCGACGACCCGCTCACGCAGCACCGGCAGGTGCCGCTGGGCGGCCGGTCCTGGGGTCGGCATCGGGCGGGGCCTCTCGGGTCGCGGTGCGGTTCGGTGCGGTTCGGTGCGGTTTGGTGCGGGCGGTCGGCGGACGGAACGTCGACCCTGGCGACCGGTCCCCACCCGATCGGGCCCGACACGGGGGAAGTCGTGCCGGGAGCCGAGCGGCTGGAGGCCGGAGGTCAGGGACGGTGGGTCGTCGGGCGGTCGGGGGCGGGAGGTCACATCAGCCCAGGGACGACCTCCTCGGACTGGTCGGCGTAGGCCTGCTCGGTGCTGGCGAGGTAGTCGGTCCACGCGGTGGAGTCCCAGACCTCGATGCGGGACCCGGTCCCGATGACGGTGCAGTCCTTGGTCAGCCCGGCGTACTCACGCAGCGGGCCGGGGATGGTGACCCGGCCCTGCTTGTCGGGGATCTCGTCGGAGGCGCCGGAGAGGAAGACACGCATGTAGTCGCGGACCCGCCGGCTCGTCGTCGGCGCCTCCTGCATGGCCGCCGTGATCTTGACGAACTCGTCCATCGGGAAGACGTAGAGGCATCGCTCCTGGCCGCGCGTGACGACGAGGCCCCCGGCGAGACGCTCGCGGAACTTGGCCGGCAGGAAGAGGCGGCCCTTGTCGTCGAGACGGGGGGTGTGCGTGCCGAGGAACACCGCCCCACCTCCGTTCGACCGCCCCCGGACGCGACACTCTGCTCCGGATTCCCCCACTTTACTCCACAGTCACTCCCCCACGGGCGGTTTCTGACGAAATTCGCCCTCAGTTCCCCTTGTCTATGCAGGTCAGAGCGGTGGAGGAAAGTGGGGCAATTGTCGCACACCCGGCCCTGGGCGCTGCCCCATCTCGCGGCCACCGCCCTCGGCTCCGCTCCACCCCGTGCGGATCGGCCCGACCGGGGGGCTCAGAGGGGCGGGTCCGCCCCCCGGCATGACGAATCGACGACGAGACCGCATCCGGGACTCCCCCCGTGGGGCGAAGTGGGGCAAGATCGAGAGTCCACACACCGCGCGAAGGGGGCACGGGCCCGTGAGCAGCCAGGACCACCAGCACGAGCCGGGGAGCGCGACCGCGCGCCACGGCATACCGACGAGCGGCGCCGACCACGACGAGGCGTCGCGCATCGGACGCGGAGCCGCCCTCGACCAGGTCCTCCAGGTGACCTCGTCGCTCGCCGCGGCCATGAACTCGGTGATCGACGGCAAGCCGGCGGTCGTCCAGATGGCCCTGACGACCCTCCTCGCCGAGGGCCACCTGCTCATCGAGGACGTCCCGGGCGTCGGCAAGACGATGCTCGCCAAGGCCCTGGCCCGGTCCATCGACGCCTCGGTCCGGCGCATCCAGTTCACGCCCGACCTGCTGCCGAGCGACATCACCGGGGTCAGCGTCTTCAACCAGGACGTCCGGGCCTTCGAGTTCCGCCCCGGTGCCATCTTCGCCAACGTCGTCGTCGGCGACGAGATCAACCGCGCCTCGCCCAAGACCCAGTCGGCCCTGCTCGAGTCGATGGAGGAGAGCCAGGTCACCGTCGACGGCACGACGTACTCGCTCCCGCGGCCGTTCATCGTCATGGCCACCCAGAACCCCATCGAGATGGAGGGCACCTACCCCCTGCCCGAGGCCCAGCGCGACCGCTTCATGGCCCGGATCTCGATGGGCTACCCGGCCCCGGCGAGCGAGGTCGAGATGCTCGACCGGCACAGCGGGGCGGCGGTCCTGGACACCCTCCAACCGGTCACCGACGCCGCGACGATCGCCGCGATGGTCGACACGGTTCGCAGCGTCTATGCCGCTCCCGCCCTCAAGCAGTACATCGTCGAGCTGGCCCAGGCGACGCGGTCGAGCGCGGCGCTTCGGCTCGGCGCCTCGCCCCGCGCGGCGATCCACCTGCTGCGGGCGGCGCGGGCGCACGCGGCGATCGCCGGGCGCGACCACGTGCTGCCCGACGACGTCCAGGCGATCGCCATCCCCGTCCTCGCCCACCGGCTCATCGCGACGGGTGAGACCCAGCTCGCCCGGCGCTCGACCTCGGACGTCCTCGCGGACCTCATCCAGCGGGTCCGGGTGCCCGCGCCGACCCGCTGAGGCGGGGGCCACCGAGGACCCCGCGATGCGTGCGCTCCGTGACGCCCTGACCGCCCGCGGCCTGGCCTTCGTGGCGGCCGGGCTGGTCCTTGTCCTCTCGGGGATGGGCCTGGGCCAGCTCGACCTCAGCCGGATCGGGGTGCTCCTCCTCGTCCTGCCGGTGGCGAGCTTCGCGTTCGGCCGGCGGCACGACCTCTCGCTCGAGGTGAGCCGCGTCGCCGCGCCGGCCCGCGTCCGGATCGACGAGCCGGCCCACGTCATCGTCACGGTCCGCAACCCCGGCACCGGTCGCACCCCGCTCCTGCTCGCCGAGGAGCAGCTCGACTACGCGCTCGGCGATCGGCCCCGGTTCGTCCTGCCGGCCATGGGCGGGGGTGAGCGCCGCGAGGTCGCCTACCTCGTGCGGTGCCACAGCCGGGGCCAGCATCGGCTCGGACCGCTCGGGCTCCGGGTGCGCGACCCGTTCGGTCTGACCTCCCGGGCGGCCCGCACGAGCGGGCACGGGACGATCGTCGTCCTCCCCCGCATCCACGCCCTGTCGACCCCCAGCTCCCTGGGCGCGGGCGTCGGCACCGAGGGCAGCATCCCGCACATGGTCGGCCTGCACGGCGAGGACGACCAGGCGATCCGCGAGTACCGCGACGGGGACGACCTGCGCCGCATCCACTGGCCGATGACGAGCCACACCGGCGAGCTCATGGTCCGTCAGGAGGACCGGCCCGCACAGCGACGGGCCGTCGTCCTCCTCGACAGCCGGGCCGAGGCGCACTCCTCCGGGGCCCGGTCGGCGTCGTTCGAGTGGGCCGTGTCGATGGCCGCATCGGTCGCCACCCACCTCGTCTCCCACGGGTATGCCGTCCACCTCCTCACCGCGGAGCCCGGGACCGACCTCGGCGTCCGGGAGGACCGCGAGCCGTCCGCCGTCCTCGACACCCTGGCCCGGATCGAGGTGAGCACCGGCGAGGGGTTCCGCCCGGTGCTCCATGCGGCGGCGACGCTCGCCGGCCAGGGCGGCCTCGTCGTGGCCCTCCTCGGCGGGCTCGACGACGACGCTGCGCGGGCCACCGCCTCGCTGCGCCAGCCGGGGTCGACCGGCGTCGCCTTCGTCCTCGACGCGCCGGCGTTCGACGGAGGGCGCGGCACCGACGACGCGGCGACACCGGCACTCGCGACCCGATCGACGCTCGCCACCTCGGGCTGGTCCGCGCTCCTCATCGGGCCCACGACGACCCCGCCGCAGGCCTGGTCGACGGCGGCGACCCGGCACCGGGCGGTTCCGGCATGATCAACCGGTCCCGCCCCGTCGACGCGCTGCTCGCCGCCCTGGCCACGCTCACCGTGGCCCTCCCGCTCACCAGCCTCTTCGCCACCGCGCAGTGGCTCGGACCGGCCGTCCTCCTCGTGGTCGTCGTGGCCCTCACCGGCGTCGTCCTGCGTCCTCGGGTCCTCTCCCCGTGGCTGGTCGGCCTGGCCCAGCTCGCCCTCGTCATCATGCTCTCCGGGCTGCTGTTCGCCCGCGACGACCTCTGGTACGGCCTGCCGGGGCGGTCCGCGCTACGCACCGCCGGACTGCTCGTCTCGGACGCCTACGAGAACATCCAGGTCCACTCGGCACCCGCCCCGGTCACCGAGGGCACCGTCTTCGCCCTGGCCGGGCTGATCGCCGTCACCGCCGTCGCGGTGGACCTCATCGCGGTGGGCCTGCGCTCCCCCACGCTGGCCGGGCTGCCGCTGCTCGCGGCATACCTCACCTCGGCGACGAACGCCGGCACGGGTCTGGGCGCGATCTACTTCGTCATCCCGGCGGCGGTCTGGGTGACGATGGTGGGCCGCCAGGGGGTGGGCTCGGTGCGGCGCTGGGCCACGGCGGTCACCCGCTCCGACGCCGAGCACCCCATCGCGTCGGAGCCCGACGACGTCGCCCTCGACTTCGCCTCGCTCGGGCGCGTGCTCGGCGTCGCCACGATCGCACTGGCCGTCCTGGTCACCCCGCTCATCCCGCACCTGCCGACAACCTTCCTGGCGGAGGGACTCGGCCGGGCCAGCGGCTCCGGAGGCGACTCAGGCCTGCACCTCAGCTCGACCCTGGACGTCGCCAAGAACCTCGGCGACCGGTCGAAGGACCCCGTCATCGTCTACACGGCGCCGGCCAGCGCCGCCCAGATCCCGCTGCGGGTCGACGTCCTGTCCACCTACGAGAACGGTCAGTGGGCGGAGTCCCCGCGTCGCGTCGTCAGCCCGACCGGCGGCGTGCTCCCCGAACCTCCTGCGGCCTCGCTGGGGGCGTCGAGCAGTGCTCGGATGCGCGTCCTGGAGAACCACCTCTCCGCCCCGCAGCTCGCCCTGCCGGACCTGACCACGCGCATCTCGGCCGAGTCGGTACCGCTCTCGGTCGACTTCCAGGGAACCGTCCGGGTGCCCCGCCGGGTCCCGAGCTACACCGCGGACTTCCTCATCCTCGACCCGACCGACGCGGACTTCGCCGGAGAGGGCAACGGTGAGGTCGGCCAGGGGAACCTCGCCCTCGACCCCCGCTCGCTGGCGGCGGTGCGCAGCGCCCTGGCGGCGGCCGTCCCGGCCAACGCCACGCCCCTCGAGACGGCCCGCGACATCCAGAGCTACCTGCGCAGCCCCGCCTTCATCTACTCGCTGACCCTGGCTCCTGCCCCGCCCGGCGCCGACCCGATCACGGCCTTCCTCCAGACCAAGCAGGGCTACTGCGTGCAGTTCGCCACCGCGATGGTCATGATGGCCAGGGCCTCGGGCATCCCGGCGAGGATGGCCATCGGGTTCCTTCCCGGTGCCTTCGCCGACGGGCAGTACACGGTCGTCGCGGCCGACGCGCACGCGTGGCCCGAGCTCTACTTCCCCCAGCTGGGCTGGGTGCGCTTCGAGCCGACACCGGGCACCCGCAGCGGCACCGCGCCTGCGTACACGATCACCCCCGTGTCGGCCACCCCGTCGGCCTCGCCGACGTCGGGGACCTCGGCGCCCACGCCGACGCCGACCCGGAGCACGCCCCGGAAGGACACCCTGGCGGTCGACACCGCCGGCGGCGGGTCCGGCAACGCCGTGGCCCAGTGGTTCGCGAACCACCGCACCGCCCTGCTCGTGCTCCTTGCCGTCCTCGTCCTCGTCCTCCTGCTGCCGGTCGGTGCCTGGGTGCGCCGCTGGCGTGCCCGGCGCCGGGCCGTTGACGACGCGGCACGGGCCGAGGCCGAGTGGCAGTCGCTGCTCGCGCGCCTCGACGACGTCGGGATCAGCCCGCCGCCGGGTGCGACGCCCCGGCAGACCGGGCGCTACGTCCGGGAGCGCGCCTACCTCTCGGGCGACTCCCAGGAGGCACTGGGCCGGGTCGTCGCCACCATCGAGCGGGGCCGGTATGCCGCCCCGACGGCCGAGCTCGCGGACCTGCGCCCCGACGCGCGGACCGTCTGGCGGGCGGCCTCGCGCACGAGGAGCCGCAGCCTGCGGCTGCGGGCGGCGCTGGCCCCCTCAGAGGGAGTGCGTGCCTGGAGCGGGTGGGCTGACGCCGCTCTCGCGCTCCCGCGGTGGGCGAGCCGGTCGTGGCGCGCGGTGGTTCGCCGGCGCGAGCGCGCTCCGCAGGCGCGGGACCACGGTCCGCGAGGGCACGGGCCAAGCCAGGGGCCCGACCCGCGCTGACCGGCGCGGGGCCCGTGATGCAGCGGCCGGGCTGCGCGGTCCGTGACGCAGCGGCCGGCCTGCGCGGTCCGTGACGCAGCGGCCGGGTTCCGGGACCGTGACGCAGCGGCCGGGTTCCGGGACCGTGCGCCGCGGGTGTGGGGTGGGCGTCGCGCCGACCCCAACCCATGAGGCCTCAGTCGAGGTAGTCGCGCAGGGCCTGGCTCCGGCTCGGGTGGCGCAGCTTGGACATCGTCTTGGACTCGATCTGGCGGATCCGCTCGCGGGTCACGCCATAGACCTTGCCGATCTCGTCGAGCGTCTTGGGCTGGCCGTCGGTGAGCCCGAAGCGCATCGAGACGACACCCGCCTCCCGCTCGGAGAGGGTGTCGAGGACCGAGTGCAGCTGCTCCTGCAGGAGCGTGAAGCTCACGGCGTCAGCCGGGACGACGGCCTCGGAGTCCTCGATGAGGTCGCCGAACTCGGAGTCCCCGTCCTCGCCGAGCGGGGTGTGCAGCGAGATCGGTTCCCGGCCGTACTTCTGGACCTCGACGACCTTCTCGGGGGTCATGTCGAGCTCCTTGGCGAGCTCCTCGGGCGTCGGCTCCCGGCCGAGGTCCTGGAGCATCTGCCGCTGGACCCGAGCCAGCTTGTTGATGACCTCGACCATGTGCACCGGGATGCGGATCGTGCGGGCCTGGTCGGCCATGGCGCGGGTGATGGCCTGCCGGATCCACCAGGTCGCGTAGGTCGAGAACTTGTAGCCCTTGGTGTAGTCGAACTTCTCCACCGCGCGGATGAGACCGAGGTTGCCTTCCTGGATGAGGTCGAGGAAGAGCATCCCGCGCCCGGTGTAGCGCTTGGCGAGGGAGACGACGAGCCGCAGGTTGGCCTCGAGGAGGTGGTTCTTGGCCTTCTTGCCGTCCTGGGCGATCCACCACAGCTCGCGCTTGATCTTCATGTCGAGCTTCTCGCCGCTGTTGAGCTTCTCCTCGGCGAAGAGACCCGCCTCGATCCTCTTGGCCAGCTCGACCTCCTGCTCGGCGTTGAGGAGGGCGACCTTGCCGATCTGCTTGAGGTAGTCCTTGACCGGGTCTGCGGTCGCTCCCGCGGTGACGACCTGCTGTGCGGGTGCGTCCTCCTCGTCGTCGTCGCGGATGACGAAGCCGGCGTCCTCGGTCTCCTCCTCGCCCTCGGCGGCCTTCTCGGCGCCGGGCTCCTCGGAGTCCTCGTCGTCGCCGGAGTCCTCATCGGTGGCCTCGGCCGGCTCGGCGTCGCCGTCCTCGGAGTCCTCTGCCGTCACGTCCTCGTCGACGTCCTCGACCTCGAGCACCTCGGCGTCCGGCTCGACCTCCTCGTCGGTGTCGTCGTCGAGGTCCTCGTCGACGACCGCAGCGGTCCCGGCCGCGCCGGCGGCCGGTGCGGCGCCCTCAGCAGCGCTGCTCTTCGCGGCCTTCGCGGTCTTCGGGGCCGGCTTCGCGGCCGCCGCGGCGGCCTTCCGGGTCGTCGTCGCCCGGCCGCTCGTCGCCTTCTCGGCGGGCGCCGCCGCGGCCTTCGCGGGGGCCTTGGCCGGGGTCTTGGCAGCGGTCTTGGCCGCCGAGGCCGCGGGAGCCTTGGCCGCCGACCTCGCGGCGGTCGTCGCTGCGGGAGCCTTCGCCGGCGTCTTCGCGGCGGGCTTCGTCGTCGAGCCGGTGGCCCGGCTCTTGGCCGTCGAGGTGCTCGAGCTCGCGGAGGTCTTCAGAGGTGTCGCCTTCTTCTTCTCGGATGCGGAGGCCGCCGACCGGGCGGAGCTGTCGGCCCTGGCGGTGGTGGAACGAGTGCTCGCGGCGGCCCGGGCGGGCACCGCTCGGGTCCGGGTCGGGTCAGACTGCTTCGATGACACGAGCGACACCAACAACCTTTCGTCGCGAGCACGGTCCAGCCCACGAAGGGGCGGCGGGGGGTTCGGCAGAGGCGTTCGTCAGCGGCCTCGGCTCCACGGCAGGGCATCTGGTACGCCGGGAACGCCCTCCCCGTCCGAGTCCGCTCGAGACATTATAAATCGCCCGGAGCGGGACTCTGCTCCGCCCACACCCGCTCGCGGGTCGGTGGGGTGCCGCCGATCTGCCGGCGACACCGCAACTCCAACGTCCAGCACCGCCGCGGCATTCCCCCGACCGAGGTACCCCAGCCGCCGCGCGGCCGACCGGCGACCGCGGGTCGCTCAGCCCTTGACGGCGAGCACGGCGCAGGGTGCGTCGAGCAGGATGCGCTGGGCGTTCGAGCCGAGGATGAGCTTGCCGACCGGGGTCCGGCGACGCAGGCCGATGACGATGAGGTCGGCGTCGACCTCGTTGGCCACGGCGATGAGGTCCTCGGCCGGCTCGTTGCCCCGGACGAGATGGCGGACATCGACCCCGAGGCCCTCGCCGCTCAGCTGGTCGTGGACCCGGGTCAGCTCCTCCTCGCTCTCCCGGGCCTCCTCGGCGTCGAGGTCGCGGCCCCCTCGGCTGGAGTTGATGACCACCAACCGGGTATGCCGCAGCTCGGCCTCCTCGACGGCCCGGTTGAGCGCGGCCCGTCCCTCCTTGGTCGGCACGTAACCCACGACGATGGCCACCGCGGATCCTCCTTCAGAGACGACGGGTTCGAGTTCTTCGGCGACGCTACCGGACGAGTCCGGGCTCACCGTCCGAGGCTATCGCGGATCAGGCGCCCCACCTGCGCAATCTCGATGAGGAACCCGTCGTGGCCGTGCGGTGAGGCGATGCTCACACGCGTCGCCGAGGGGGCCAGGTCGGCCAGCTCGTCGCTCAGCCGCGGCGGGTAGAGGCGGTCGCTGTCGACGGAGCCGACGACGAGATGGGCACGACAGCGGCCGAGCGCGGCCTCGACGCCGCCGCGGCCGCGGCCGATGTCGTGGCTGTTCATCGCCTCGGTGAGCACGAGGTAGCTGTTCGCGTCGAAGCGCCCGGTGAGCTTGGCGGCGTGGTGGTCGAGGTAGCTCTCGACGGCATACCGGCCACCGCCCCCGATCGGGCGCTCCCCGCCCTGCGCGGCCCGCCCGAACCGCTCGTCCAGCTCCCAGCCGCTGCGGTACGTCGTGTGCGCGATCCGTCGGGCGATACCGAGCCCGGTGCTCGGCCCCGTGGCGTCGTAGTAGTCGCCGCCCTGGAAGGCCGGGTCGCTCCTGATGGCGAGCAGCTGCGGCTGGCACCAGGCGATCTGGTCGGCCGTCGCGGCCGCCGCCGAGGCGAGGACGACCGCCGTCCCCACCCGGTCGGGATAGCTGACGGCCCACTCCAGGGCCCGCATCCCGCCCATCGAGCCCCCGAGGACCCCCCGCCAGCGCGCCACCCCCAGGGCGTCCGCGAGCCGGGCCTCGACGCTCACCTGGTCGCGGATCGTGACGAACGGGAAGCGGCTTCCCCACGGCCGTCCGGCGGGGTCGGGGGACGAGGGCCCGGTCGTCCCCTGGCAGCCGCCGAGGACGTTGCTGGCGACGACGAAGAGAGCGTCGGTGTCGAGGGGTCGTCCCGGACCGACGAGGCCGTCCCACCAGCCCGGCGTGGGATGCCCCGGCCCGGCCGGCCCCTCGACGTGGCTGTCCCCCGTGAGGGCGTGCTCGACGAGGACCGCGTTGTCGGCCGCGGCGTTGAGCTCTCCCCACGTCTCGTAGGCGACACGGACGGCGGGCAGGTGGGCGCCGGTCTCGAGGTCGAGCGGGCCGAGGTCGACGAAGGAACGGCGGCCGGGATCGTCGCCGTCGCACCACACGGCCTGCAGCGCTGGGGGTGCGGTGACGGACATCGGCGCGGCGCTCCTCGGACGGCGGTTTGCCGCGCCGGTGGGCGCGGCCGGGTCATCACCCGGGGCACCCCACCGCGAGGAGGGTTGCCGTCCAGCGAGCCGGGGCTTCGCGCTGGAGCTCATGACCTGGCCACATGATACGGACCCGACCGCCGGGCGACAGGGCTTCGTCCGAACCCTGAGAGCGCTCATCCCTGGGGCCCGGCCCGGACCGGACCGGCGCGCCCGGCCGCCGACGAGGGCCGGACGGCGAGCGCGAGCATCGTCTCGATGAGCCGGGCCAGCGAATGGCCCGGGCTCACGCGCAGGGCGCGGTCGACGGCGACATTGGCGAGGGCGCCCTGGCCCTGCGACCAGAGGACGGCAGCGGTGAGGGCGCACACGTGCGCGGCCTCGTCCGGGCACGAGTCGGGGACCCTGCGGCACAGCCCGAGGAGCCGCGCCGCGAGCCGGGCGTTCTCGCCCAGGGCTCCCTCCGGCCGTCGGATGCTGCGCCGCAGCAGGCCGACGGTTGTCCCGTCGAGGAGGTCGAGGGGCAGCGAGCCCGGCGCCGCCCAGGCGATCAACCCGTCCCGCCAGGCCAGGTCGTGCAGGGAGCAGACGGCGGCCGCGACCTCGGACACCGGCAGCTCCGCCACCGCCGGAGCGTCGTCGGCGAGGCAGAGGACCCGCCCCCAGGCACGCCCCGGTCGGCGCACCGGGCGGCCGGCGGCGGTGCGGTCCCGGATGCGCCCCACCCGCGCCGCCACCCCGTCCGTGAGGAGCGGGTCCTCCGCCACGAGGCCGGCGAGCTCGTCGCGGCCGCCCAGCGGCACGACCTCGGCGGCGACGAAGGCCGCGACTCCCGGCACGGCCGACGCCTCGGGGACCGGCCGCCCCTCGGGGGGACAGCACCCCGGGTCGTGGCAGGTCACGGCATACCACCGGTCACCGCGCACGACCGCGGCGTCGGTGAGGGGTATGCCGGCCTCGCCCAGGGCCTCGGTCAGCCCGTCGAGAAGGGGGGCAGAGTCGCCGGCGACGTCCTCGTAGCCGACGAGGAGGACCCCGTCGGGCTCCTCGCGAGCCAACGGAGGAAGGAGCATGGCGACGACGTCGCCGACCCCGGCGGGACCGGGGAGGTCGACGCGGGCGACCATCCCGATCCGGCGGTCGTGGAGGACGACCGCGACGAGCGAGTCGCGGGGGTGGAACCCGAGCTGGTACGGCAGGACGGCGAGGAGGTCGGCGAGCCCCGAGACGCTGACGGTGAGCATGGTCCGATGCTCACCGGGTCGCGCGCCCTCGGGACAGGTGGGTCGCCGGACCTGTGGACAGTGACACCGAGGTGGGGCGGTCTGTGGACGACCCCGACCGGATGCCGCCGGGGTCAGCCGACGACGTGGCCCGGCACGGTCCGGGCGCCCGGGGCGTCTCCCGCCCCGCCCCGGGGGTCGCCGGCCCGCTCCCGCTCCCAGGACAGGAAGTCCTCGGTCTGGGTGAGCACCTGCGCGGCGAGCCAGCTGACGACGAACGCGTCGTCGAGCAGTCCGAGCAGGGGGACGACGAGCTCGGGGACGAGGTCGACGGGCGAGACGACATAGCCGACGGCCGCAGCGAGCAGGGCGAGGCGCCCGAGCGTCGTTCCCGTGTACTCCCCGCGCAGGGTCGCCCGGACCAGCCGCGGCAGCGCCGCGACCCGGTCCCAGAGGCTCGGCCCGCCCGGGCGGGCGGCGATCCGCAGCGCGGTGTAGAAGGTCCGCAGGGTTCCCAGACGGGAGGTGCTGGCCATGGATGGTCCTCCTGGGGCGGTCCGTCGGGGTGCCGTGCCGGTCACGGCTCCTGTGGGTCGACGCCCGGCTTCGACGCGACGGCCCCGGCCTCCGGTTCCCGTGACGAGCCGGTGATCTGCCGGGCCGCGGGCGGGAACTCCTCCTTGGCGTGCTCGGCGAGCCGGCTCATGAGGTAGGCGTCCAGGCCGGCGCCGACGGCACCCCCGACGACCGGCACCGCCTTGCCGAACCGGGCGAAGACGTCCTTGCCCGCGGTCGCGAGGATGCGGAAGCCGACCGCCTTGTTGACGACGACGAGGGCCGGGCCGGGGAGCCGGTCGCCGGCCAGGGAGGTGAGCCGGCCGACGGGGCTGCGCAGCCCGGCCTTGCGCAGGACCTCCTCGGCATCGGCCCCGACGAGGCTGAGCAGGACGGCCGTGCGCATGGCCCGGTCGTCGATGTCGTGGCCGCGGATCGCGGCCACGGCGGCCGTCATCCGGGTGGCGAGGAGGTAGAACCCGGTGACGTTCGCCGGCAGCGCCACCGGCATGGTGACGAAGCCGCCGAGGCTGGTGACGAACCCGCTCGCCGAGGCGAGGCGGAGATGGCGGGAGATGACGGCCCTGACGGCCCGCTCGGGGTCGGGATGGGCGGCCAGGGCGGCCGCGGCGACGGCGCGCGCCGACTCGAACGGGCCCCGCCCGTCGATCCCGGTCTCGAGCAGCTTCTGGACCAGGGTCTGCGCGGCCTCGCCCGAGACCCCACGGACCGTGGAGGCGTCGAGCGCCCGCGAGGCCGATCCCCGACCCGTCCACCGTGCCACCGCACCCTCCTTCGTGAGCCGTGCCCCGGCACCGACCTCGGGCACCGAGGCAGCCATCCTGCCACGCAGCGCCCACCGCCCCACCCCTCGACGGCTCCCGCTCGCGGTCCGCTCGAGGTCCGGTCGGCGGCCGCTCGAGGTCCGGTCGGGGGCCGCTCGAGGTCCGGTCGGGGGCCGCTCGTGCCGAGGCGGCCCCGACCGTCGACCCCGCCGACACACCGCCCGCCTAGGCTGCGGGCATGTCCACCGGCGAGGAGCTCATCGCACTCGTCGTCGCGCCCGGGACGGGGGTGCCACCAGGCTCCGGCGGCCTCGCGGCGCTCGTCGCGGACGAGTGGGCTCAGACCGGTCCGGCGGCCGAGATCCTCGCCCGGGCGGGCCGGCTCGAGGCGGACCGCCACCCCCGGTGGGTCTGGTGGGCGGCCTCGACGGACGCGCCGGGTCTGGTGCGGGCCCGGACCCGCCCGCGCCGCTGCTGGGACCTCGCCGAGGTGCACCGCCTGCTCCACGGCGGCTGGGAGGCCGGCCCGGCGGTGGTCTGGGCGGAGGCACACGGCATACCCACGGCACCTCCGCCGCCACCGAGCGAGGATCTCTTCGCCTTCGCCGGGGAGGAGCCCCGGTTGGCCGACGACGTCCTCGTGCGCCCCGACGGCCACCTGCGTCCCGACGCGGTCACCGGGGCCTGGCTGACAACGCCGGAGCGGCTCGTGGCCTGGGGGCGGGCCGCCCTGGTCGTCGCGGAACGGCAGCGCGCCGAGCTGTCCGGTGAGGGGCCGCGGGCGCTCGCCACGGCCCACGCCGAGTCGGCGGCAGCCGTGCTCTGCGTCGAGCTCGAACGCGACGGTCTGCCCATCGACCGCGCCCGGGCCGAGCAGCTCATCGCCGCGTCGGCGGGTCCGCGGCCGGCGACCGAGGAGGAGGCCGCCGCCGCCCGACGCGAGCGCGACCGGCTCGTCCTGCGCCATGTCCCCTGCCGGGAGTCGACCGACCTGCGCAACCCGGCGCAGGTCCGCGAGCTGCTCGCCGCGGTCGGCGTCGATGTGCCGACGACCCGCAAGTGGGTGCTCGACCCCTATCGCGACACCCATCCCGTCGTCGACGCCCTGCTGCGGTGGCGCAAGGCCGAGCGGGTCTCGAGCACCTATGGGTACCGCTGGCTCGACACCGCCGTCGGGCCGGACGACCGGCTCCGCGGTCGGTGGACCGCGTGCGACGGGGCGGGCGGGCGGATGACGGCCGAGAACGGCCTGCACAACCTGCCCGTGGACCTGCGTCCCGCGGTCGCCGCCGCGCCGGGTTGGGCGTTCGTCCGCGCCGACCTCGGCCAGGTCGAGCCGCGGGTCCTCGCGGTCGTGTCCGGGGACGCCGCCTTCGCGGAGGCCACCCGGGCCGACGACCTCTACGCCCCTGTCGCGTCACGGCTCGGGGTGGAGCGTCCCGTCGCCAAGGTCGCCGTCCTGGCCGCGATGTACGGCCAGCGCAGCGGCGCGGCGGGCGAGGCGCTCGAGGGGCTCGAGCGCGCCTACCCCGTCGCGATGGCCCACCTGGACCGGGCGTATGCCGCGGGCGTGCGCGGGGCGGACCTGCGGACCTTCGGCGGCCGGCTGATCCGCACCGGCCGGTTCCTCGCGGACCGGCCCCTCGGCAGCGACCCGGCCCTCGACGCCGCCCGGGGACGGTTCGCGCGCAACGCGATCATCCAGGGGGCTGCGGCCGAGCTGTTCAAGGCCTGGGTCGCCACCGTCCGGGCCGGCACCGCGGCCCTCGGCGCCGAGATCGTCCTGTGCCTCCACGACGAGCTCCTCCTGCACGTCCCCGAGGAGCACGCGGCCGAGGCCGCCGAGCAGGTCGACCGGTCGCTCGGCGCGGCGGCCCACTGGTGGAGCGGCGGCGCCCCGGTCCGGTTCGTCTCGGACACCTCGGTCATCCACCGGTGGTCCGAGGCGAAGGAGTGACGCACCCGCCCCTCAGGGCGCCTCAGCCGTCGTCGCCGGGGTCCTCGTCGGCGACGGTGCGCAGGAACTGCTCGAACTCGGCGCCGAGCTGGTCGGCGGAGGGGATCTCGCTCGCCTGGGTGGCCAGCAGGCTGGGCCGCTCGGAACCCTCGACGAAGGCGTCGTACTGCCGCTCCAGGGCGGTGATGAGCGCACCGGCCTCCGAGCTGTCGGCGACCTCCTTGGCGATCTCGGCCCGGTTCACCCCGGCCAGGGCCACGAGGGCGTCGTTCGGCAGGTTGAGCCCGGTGGCGTCGACGACGGCGTTGAGGGCCGCGAGGGCCCCCTCGGCCCATTCGGCCTGGGCGAGGTAGTGCGGCACGTGGATGGCGAAACCGAGGGCGTCGCGCCCCATCTCGCCGAGCCGGAGCTCGAGGAGCGAGGCCAGGCTGGCCGGCACCTGGATGCGGCCGAACGGTGCCTCGGCGTTCCCGACGAGCCGGGCGTCGGTCGCGTGTGCGGTCATCCCGACCGGGCGGGTGTGCGGGACCCCCATGGGGATGCCGTGCACGGACACGACGAGCGAGATCGAGAGCCGGTCGAGCATCTCGGTCAGGGCGACGACGACGCGTTCCCACTGGTAGTCCGGTTCGGGGCCCTGGAGGACGTAGTAGGCCTCACCGTCCCGGTCGGTCAGCCGGTGCAGCTCGAGGCTGGGCTCGTCGTAGCTGACCCAGCGGTTGGTGTCGAAGACCATGGCGGGGCGGCGGCCGCGGTAGTCGACGAGGTCGTCGAGGTCGAAGCCGGCGACGAGGGTCGCCTCGTCGGTGTCGAGGAGGTGGGTGCCGAGGACCCGCTGGATGTTCCCGGCGTCGACGAAGGCGCCGAGCATGACCAGGAGCACGCCCGAGGAGGGACCGAGCTCGTCGGGGTCGGTCTCCCAGTGGTAGAGATCTGAGGGGTTGAGCACGATGAGGCCTTTCGACGCGGTACGCCTTGTGGGCAACGAGTCAGCAGCGACGGGGATTCCCCACGAGGCGCCCGGCCTCGCCCCCGCGACGGGTCAGGGGGCCAGACGCGCCATCGCGGCCCGCACCCGCTTCTCCGACACGGGGTATGCCGTGCCCAGCCCTTGGGCGAACAGGCTCACCCGCAGCTCCTCGATCATCCAGGCGACGTCGGCGACCTCCTGCGACCGTGACCGGCCGGGCGACAGCGCCTCGAGGAGGTCGGCATACGCGGACTCCACGCCGTCGACGATCCCCTGCAGGACCGGCTCGCGCGGGTTCGTCGCGACCCGGTCGAGGCGGTGGGACATCGCCGTGAGGTAGCGCAGCAGGTCGGGAAGGCGGCCGAGCCCGGTCGCGGCGACGAAGCCGGGCCGCACCAGCGAGTCGAGCTGGGCCCGCACGTCGGCGACGGCAGGGGCGACGGCGCCGGCCGCCGCCCCGGTCGCGAGACCGTCGAGCCGTCGGCGCACCTCGCCGGCCTCGGTCAGCACCGGACCGACGGCGTCGACGGCCTGGAGCACCCGGGCGACGACGTGGGTCCGGACGGCGGCGAGCGCCGCGGCATACGCCTCCTCGGTCCGGATCTCGGCTCCCCGCTGCTCGGCGACGATGGCGTCGACGGCGGCCGCGAGGCAGTCCTCCAGCAGGGCGGGGACCGACCCGTGCGGTGCCAGCTGGAGGCGCAGCTTGTCGGCGTTGCTCAACCGCGCGAGAACGCGCGACCAGGGCGGGGTCGTGCCCAGGAGGAGCAGCCGGCGCACCCCGAGCCGGTGCGCCGCGCGGGCCTCGGCCTCGTCGGGCAGCAGCCGCAGGTCCACGCTGTCCCCCCGGTCGAGCAGCGCCGGGTAGCCGCGGACCAGGTGGCCGCCGAGGTCGCTCTCATAGGTCGACGGGACCGTCCCGGCCGTCCAGGACGTCAGCCCGGCCCGTTCGATGTCGGCTCCGGCACGGGCCAGGCCCGAGCGGACGGCGCCACCGCTGCGCGAGCGGAGGGCCGCCAGGTCCTTCCCGGTCGCCACGACCCTGCCCCGGTCCTCGACGCTGAAGGTGACCCGCAGGTGTGGAGGCACCGCGTCGGGCCGCCAGTCCCCCGGGGCGATGACGACGCCGGTCTGCTCAGCGAGCACCCGGGCCAGCTCCTCGGTCAGCCGTCCCTGCCCCGGGCGCAGGGCCGCGAGGGCGGCCGCGGCCGTGTCGGGGACGGGGACCAGCCGGCGGCGCAGCTCCTTGGGCAGCGCACGCACGAGGGCCACCACGAGGTCGGACCTGAACCCCGGCACCTGCCAGTCGAAGCCCTCGTCGCGGACCTGGTTGAGCAGTGACACCGGCAGGTGCACGCTCACCCCGTCCAGCGGGCTCCCCGGGGAGAACTGGTAGGTCACGTCGAGCTCGAGGTCTCCCTGGTGCCACGTCGTCGGGTACGCGAGGGCCGAGACGTCACCGGCCTGCGCGCTCGTGAGGAGCTCCTCGGTGAAGGTGAGCAGGTCCGGGTGGATCCGTCGCTCGGCCTTCCACCACCGGTCGAAATGGCGCTCCGTGACGACCTCGGCGGGGATCCGCGCGTCGTAGAACGCGAAGACCACCTCGTCGTCGACGACGATGTCGCGCCGGCGCGCCCGCTCCTCCAGCTCGCCGACCCGGTCGAGGAGGGCGCGGTTCGCGCGCCAGAAGGTATGCCGGGTGTCCCAGTCGCCCTCGACGAGGGCGTGCCGGACGAACAGCTCGCGAGCGACGACCGGGTCGACCCGCGCGTACTGGACGGTTCGGTCGACGACGAGCGGGACCCCATAGAGGGTGACCCGCTCGGTGGCGACGGCCGCGCCCTGGCGGCGGGACCAGCGCGGCTCGCTGTAGGTGCGTGCCACGACGTGCGCGCCGGCCTCCTCTGCCCAGCGTGGGTCGATCCGGGCCGTCGTCCGGGCCCACAGCCGCGAGGTCTCGACGAGCTCGGCGGCCATGACGACGTCGGGCTGGCGACGGAACAGCGCGGACCCGGGCGAGACCGAGAAGTGCGCCCCGCGAGCTCCGGCGTAGTCCCGGCGGACCTCGTCACGCACCCCGACGTGCGAGAGCAGCCCGGCGAGCAGCGCCCGGTGGACCCGGTCCCAGTCGGGCTCGGCGTCGCCCGTCGCGGTCGCCAGGTCGGGGTCGATCCGGGCCTGCGAGCAGGCCCGGCGCAGCTGGGAGTGCAGGTCCTGCCACTCCCGGACCCGCAGGTAGTGCAGGTACTCGTCGCGGCACATCCGCCGGAACGCGCTCCCCGACAGCGCCTTCTGCCGGCCCTTCAGGTAGCGCCAGAGGGTGTGCAGGGTGGCGAAGTCCGAGGTCTCGTTGCGGAACCGCGCGTGCGCCTGGTCGGCCTGGGTCTGCGCGTCGACAGGCCGTTCGCGCGGGTCCTGGATCGACAGGGCGGCCACGATGACGAGCACCTCGCGGGTGCAGCCGAGCCGGCCGGCCTCGATGAGCATCCTGCCCAGGCGCGGGTCGACCGGCAGCCGGGCGAGGGTGCGCCCGTCGGCGGTCAGCCGAGGACCGCGCGAGCGCCCACGTCCTCGGCGGCCCGGCGAGCCCCCGGGCGCGAGCGCTCCGAGCTCCTCGAGGAGCCGGATGCCGTCGACGACCTGCCGGGGATCGGGCGCGTCGACGAACGGGAAGCGCTCGACCTCGCCGAGGCCGAGGGCGGCCATCTGGAGGATGACCGAGGCGAGGGAGGTGCGCTGGATCTCGGGCTCGGTGAACTCGGGGCGGGCCAGCAGGTCCTCCTCGGAGTACAGCCGGATGCAGACCCCCTCGGCCACCCGGCCACAGCGGCCGGCCCGCTGGTCGGCGCTGGCCCGCGAGATGGGCTCGATGGGCAGCCGCTGGACCTTGGTGCGCTGGCTGTAGCGGGAGATCCGGGCGGTGCCGGTGTCGATGACGTAGCCGATGCCCGGGACGGTGAGCGAGGTCTCGGCCACGTTCGTCGCAAGGATCACCCGCCTCCGGCTCCCCCGCTGGAACACCCGGTGCTGCTCGGCGGCGGAGAGCCGGGCGAACAGCGGCAGCACGTCGGTGTCGGGAAGCCCGAGGGCGGTCACGGCGTCGGACGCATCCCTGATCTCGCGCTCCCCCGAGAGGAAGACGAGGATGTCCGTCGCGTCGCTGGGGTGGCCCGGCCGGGCCGACTCGGTCCACAGCTCCTCGACGGCCTCGGCCACGGCCGTGACCTGGTCGCGGTCGCTCCGGACGGTCCCCTCCGCATCGCGCTCGACGAGCGGTCGGTAGCGCAGCTCGACGGGGTAGGTGCGCCCGGACACCTCGATGACGGGAACCTCGCGGACCGGCTCGGCACCGCCACGGGTCGCGAAGTGGCGGGCGAAGCGGTCGGGGTCGATCGTCGCGGACGTGATGATGACGGTGAGGTCGGGCCGGCGCGGGAGCAGCGCGGTGAGGTAGCCGAGGATGAAGTCGATGTTGAGGCTGCGCTCGTGGGCCTCGTCGACGATGACGACCTCGTAGCGACGCAGGTCAGGGTCGCGCTGCATCTCGGCGAGGAGGATGCCGTCGGTCATGACGACGACCCGGGTCGCCTCGCTGCTGCGGTCGGTGAACCGCACCTGGTAGCCGACCACGTCGCCGAGCTCGGTGCCGAGCTCCTCGGCGATCCGCTCGGCCACCGAGCGGGCGGCGATCCGCCGGGGCTGGGTGTGGGCGATCCGCCCCGACCGCCCCAGCCCGAGCTCGAGGCAGATCTTGGGCAGCTGGGTCGTCTTGCCCGAGCCGGTCTCGCCGGCGACGACGACGACCTGGTGGTCGCGCAGGGCCGCCGCGATGTCGTCCTTGCGGGCGACGACCGGCAGCTGGGCGGGGTAGTTGAGCCGGCCCGGGTCGACCACCGGAGGGGAGCCGACCGCACGCATGGGCCCCAGGATAGGTCGCGCTCAGCGACCCGCCGACGTCGTCTCCCCTCCGCGCAGCCCCTGTGGTCCCCCTCCCTCGAGCTGGTGGACGACCTCCGCCGCCCGCTGGGCGCTCCGTGCGCCCGCCCCCACCCCATGGGCGAGCCCGAGGCCCGCCCCGGCGAGGGCCATGCCGGGCGAACCGGCATCCACGCCGCCGGAGACGAGCACCCGCCAGTGCGCGAGGAAGGCCGCATCGGCCCGCTCCCGGGCCGCCTCGAGCGCGCGTCCGGCGGCCGCGCGGGCGCCCCTCCCCCCGGCCGCGACGGCCGCCCCGCCGACTCCGGCGACCGCTCGGGGCGCGGCGCCGGCACCCGCCCCGAGGGCACCCACCGTCGCCCTGACCTCGGCCACCCGCCCCCGGGCCAGGTCGGAGAGGCCCGCAGAGACCCGAGCCCGCGTCCCCAGGGCGGCTCCCTCCACCCCGGCCTCGGCCCGGGCTCCCGCGGCGAGGACGCCACCGGCCACGCCCAGCGCCCCGACCGCGAGGTCGGCCAGGATGGTGCCGGCGTCGCCGTCACCCCAGCCGACGAGCAGGGCCGTGTCGGCGCCGGCACCGAGGACCGAGGCGCTGCCCGCGCCGGCCGCAAGGGGCGGCGCGTCGACGGAGGCGATGGTCAGGGTCGTCGAGACGGCCCCCGCCCCGGCGGACACCCCGAGAAGGGCCCGGTAGGGGACGGAGTCGACGAGCCGGTCCTCGGCGCAGCGGCGGAGCTCGCGGGCGCACCGCGCGTCCTCCTCGCCGAACGCCGCCCACGCCCGCGCGTGGGCCTCCTCGGCCCGGACCTGGCGGGCCGTCTGGACCCGCTGCTCCGCCAGGAGCACCTGCACCTCGGGGGCACCGCGGTCGGCCCCGGCGGCCAGCACGCTGTCGAGCGCCCGGGCGATCCGCAGCAGCGACATGACGGCCTCCTCCCGCTCGACGCTGAGTCGGCCGGTCAGGGACTGGGCCTCCTCGAGGGCGTCGGCGAAGCGCAGGAGCACGGCCGCGGCGGCGGCATACCGCTCGGTCACCGCGTCGAGGACGGGGGCCAGCTCCGCCGTCCTCGCTGCGAAGGCGGACGCCGCCGGTCCGTCCCACCCGGGCGAGCGCGAGAGAGTGCGCAGGACCGGCCCGGCGGCACCGACCCGGCGGCCGAGGGCGACGAGCGCCCCGGCGACGGCACGCACCGTGCCCGGATGGCCGGGTACGGGCATGAGCACCGTCATGGCACTCCCCCGACGAGCAGCCGGCCGGCCACGGCGGCCTCGGTCTCGGCATACACGCTCCCCACCGCGCGGAGCCGCTCGCCGAGGACGCGCAGCCCGCGGACCAGGGCGAGCCGCTCGTGACGCCAGTCGCCGAGGACGGCCTCGAGGGCACCGGCCGACTGCGAGGTCCCGAAGGCCCAGCTGTCGACCCCGAGCTTACCGGCCACCTCGAGCCCCTGGGCGAGGTCGTCGAGCGCGGTCGCCAACAGGGCGAGCGCCGCATCGTCGAGCGCGTAGGTGCTCATGACGGCCCACCCTAGGAACGTCGCGCGGCGGGTTCGCGGCGTTGTCCACAGCCTGCGCAGAGGGTCTCGGCTCGGGGTGGGCCGCCCCGAGTCCCCCACCTCGGGGTCTCCCAGGCCCTACAGTTCCCCCGGAGCCGTTGTCCGAGCGGCTCCGCCGGGCCGTCCCGCCCGGCTGCTGGGAGGTAGGGCGCGTGGGAACCGATCGATCGACCTTGGATACTGAGGCCCTCGGAGGCGAGACCGCCACCGAGGTCACCGGGCTGACCGAGGACCGCCAGGACTACTGGGACGGCTACTACGCCGCCCACCGTCCGGTGAGCCGGCCGCTGCCCTCGCAGTTCGCCAGCTTCGTCGCCGGTGAGCTCGAGGAGCCGCACCGGGTCGTCGAGCTGGGATGCGGCAACGGGCGCGACGCGATCTTCTTCGCCGGCTACGGGCACGAGGTCGTCGGGGTCGACGCCTCGGAGGCCGCCGTCTCCGGCTGCCGTGACCTCGCTGCAGCGCTCGGGGCTCCCGCCGAGTTCACCCGGAGCCACATCGAGGACCCCGGGCTCGCCGAGCGGCTCGGACCGTCGGCGCGGCCGACCCTCGTCTATGCCCGGTTCTTCCTCCATGCCATCACCGACGACGAGGAGGAGCGACTGCTCGACCTCGCCGCTTCGATCACCCGACCCGGTGACCTCCTCGCGGTCGAGTACCGCACCGTGCGCGACTCCACCGGCCCCAAGGTGACCGGCAGCCACTTCCGGCGCTACGTCCTGCCGGCCGAGTTCGAGACCCGGGCGCTCGCGCACGGCTTCACGGTCGCGTATGCCGTCGAGGGGTTCGGCTTCGCCAAGTACCGGACCGACGACGCCTACGTGGCGCGCGGCCTCTACCGCAGGCACGAGCCGTGACCGACGCGGTCGACACCCTGGCCGGCGACGGGTCGCGCGCCGCCGAGGTCACGGACGCCGACCGGGCCGTCGCGTTCGACCTCTTCGAGCGGGTGGCCGGCGAGGTCGCCGACGCCCTCCCCCGGCTGGCGTTCTTCGCCCCGGAGGGGCGCCTGGACCTGCCGACGGATCGGTCCCGGGTGACCGCGCTGCGCATCCAGGTCCCGACCGGCCACCCGCTCCACCTCCGCAGTGTCCGGGTCGAGACCACCTCCGGCGAGGAGGTGGCCGCGACGGCCCGGGTGCGGACGAGCGACGCACGGGAGCCGGCGGGCCCGCAGGGCGGCTCCGAGGCTCCCCCGGGGGCCCCGGCCGACGCCGAGGGCCGGACCGGTCGCGCGGTCCGCGCCGAGGCGTCGCCGACGGCGCCGAGCTGGGTCGAGCTCCGGTTCGCCCGACCCGTCCGCATCGGTCGGATCGTGCTCGACAACCTCGCCACCCCCCAGGCCCGACACGCCCGGGGCCTGACCGTGACCACGCGCGCGGTCCTCGGTCGGCGCCGCGTCGTCCACGACGGGGGCGCCGACCTCGCCCGGATGCGCAGGCTCGCCGCTCCGGTCCGTGAGGCCGCGGCGACGAACCCGCTCGTCGCCGCCCTCGAGCTCAGCTTCATGCGGACCCTGCGCGGCGACTACGTCCTCGCCCGGGATGCCTATCATGCCGCCGACGGGCTCACCGACGAGGACCGGCTCCGCTACGTGGCGGCCCTCAACGCCCACCTGCTGCCCTCCCGGCAGCGGATGTGGACCATCCACGGCCCGACCCACAGCTTCGTCTACTGGAGCACCGAGGAGAAGGTCCGGCACCTACGCGAGGCCGTCGAGATCATCGACGCCCTGCGCGACGTGGCCCCCTTCGTGTCCTTCGGGTTCGGGTCGGCGCTCGGCATCGTGCGCGACCACGACCTCATCCCCCACGACGACGACCTCGACCTCGTCGTCGCGTTCGAGCAGAGCGCGGCCGGCACCCTCGCCGACGCCCTGGCGACCGTCCGGGCGCGCCTGCTCGACGCCGGGTTCACGGTCGAGGGGAACTTCTCGGCGCACGTCAAGGCCGCGCGGCCCGGCCGGAAGCTCGTCGACGTCTTCGTCGGGCTGTTCGAGGGCGACAGCATCGCGTGGTACCCCGGCCGACGCGGCGCCCTCACCCGCGACATGATCGTGCCCGCGCAGGAGCGGACCATCCACGGCGTCACCTGCCCGGTGCCCGCCCGCCCGGAGGACTACCTCGCCGAGGTCTACGGTCCCGACTGGGGCACGCCGCATCCGGGCTTCGCCCACACGTGGGACCGCGACCAGTACGCCGACATCCTCGGCTCGCCAGGCCCGACGACGCCGTAGGCACGGCCCGGCCGGCCCGTCGCGGCGACCCGTGCAGGCGCCCCGGACCGCAGGTGGTCCGGCCCGGTGCACCACCGGACCACCTGCGGGTCCGACGTCAGCCCTTGGCCGCCGCGAACCCGGCGTCGAGGTCGGCGAGGATGTCGCCGATCGTCTCGATGCCCACGGCGAGGCGGATCAGGCCGTCGGTGACCCCCGCGGCGAGCCGGTCCTCGTCGCCGCCCTGGGAGTGCGTGGTCGTCGCGGGGTGGATCGCCAGCGAGCGCACGTCGCCGATGTTCGCGACATGGCTGTGCAGCTCGAGAGCCTCGACGAAGCGCTGCCCCGCCTCCTTGCCGCCGGCGATCTCGAAGGCGAGGACCGCTCCGGCGCCCAACGGGGCGTACTTCTCGGCGAGCGCGTGGTTCGTGCTCGAGGGCAGCGAGGCCCACCGCACCTCGAGCACCTGGTCGTGGTCCTCGAGGTATGCCGCGACCTTCCGGGTGTTCTCGATGTGCCGCTCGACGCGCAGGCTCAGCGTCTCGATGCCCTGCGCGATGAGGAAGGCGTTGAAGGGCGAGACTGCCGGGCCGAGGTCGCGCAGCAGCTGGACACGGGCCTTGAGGATGAACGCGAGGTTGGCGCCCAGGGGGCTGCCCACCCCGAGGTCGCGTGCGTAGACGAGCCCGTGGTAGCTCTCGTCCGGGGTGTTGTAGGACGGGTAGCGCTCGGGGTCGGCACCGAAGTCGAACGTGCCGCCGTCGACGATGACGCCCGCGATCGAGGTGCCGTGGCCGCCGAGGTACTTCGTCGCGGAGTGGACGACGATGTCGGCACCCCACTCCAGCGGCCTGACGAGGTACGGCGTCCCGATCGTGTTGTCGACGACGAGCGGCACGCCCGCCTCGTGGGCGACGGCGGCAACGCCCTCGATGTCGAGCACATCGGCCTTGGGGTTGGCGATCGACTCGCCGTAGAACGCCTTGGTGTTCGGCCGGACCGCGGCCCGCCAGGCGTCGAGGTCGGCGGGGTCGTCGACGAAGCTCACCGAGATGCCGAACCGCGGCAGGGTGTACTTGAAGAGGTTGAACGTCCCGCCGTAGAGCGCCGGGCTCGCGACGATGTGGTCACCGGCCTCGGCGAGGTTGAGGATGGCCAGCGTCTCGGCGGCCTGGCCCGAGCTGACGAGCAGCGCCGCGACCCCGCCCTCCAGAGCCGCGATCCGCTGCTCGACAGCGTCCTGCGTCGGGTTCATGATCCGGGTGTAGATGTTCCCGAACTCCTTGAGCGCGAACAGGTTCGCCGCATGCGCCGTGTCGTTGAAGACGTACGACGTGGTCTGGTAGATCGGCAGCGCCCGCGCACCCGTCGCGGAGTCGGGCGCCTGTCCGGCGTGGATCTGTCGGGTCTCGAAACCCCAGGTCGAGGCGTCGGTCATCGGTGGTCTCCCATCATCGGGTGCCCGAGGTCGGCCGCGGGCACGGCATACGTCAACGACAGGCGGGACTTCCATGGTGGGACGAACCCGCGCTTGCGACCGACGGGCGCCGGTCGCCAGGTCCTCACCCGGGGCACCCCACCGCGGTAGGAGGGTTGCCGGCCAGCAAGCCGGGGCTTGGTGCTGGCGCTCATGACCTGCGGACAGATAACCACACGAGGTCCGCGGGGCGGGACCGTTGTCTCATCAACCAAGACCGGCCTGTCCGGACAGGTCCGCCCGTCCGGCGCCGACGACGAGCCGTCGCCACGACCCGGACTCGGTCCCAGCGGACCTCGAGGGCGGTGACAGGATGGGCGCCATGACGTTCCACGCTGATGAGTACAAGGCGGCTGCGGGCCGCTACCGCGCCGGTATGCCGTTGCGCCGCGTCGGCCGGTCCGGCCTGGACCTGCCCGCCATCTCCCTCGGGCTCTGGCACAACTTCGGCGACGACGTGCCGCTGCAGCGCCAGCAGGCGATCCTGCGCCGGGCCTTCGACAGGGGGGTGACGCACTTCGACCTCGCCAACAACTACGGCCCGCCCTACGGCAGCGCCGAGCGCAACTTCGGCACGATCTTCGCCCGCGACTTCCGCCCCTACCGCGACGAGCTCGTCATCAGCTCCAAGGCCGGCTGGGACATGTGGCCCGGCCCCTACGGCCAGGGCGGTGGCAGCCGCAAGTACCTCGTCGCCAGCCTCGACCAGTCCCTCGCCCGGATGGGCCTGGACTATGTCGACATCTTCTACAGCCACCGCTTCGACGACACGACGCCGCTTGAGGAGACGATGGGCGCCCTCGACGCGATCGTCCGCTCGGGCAAGGCGTTGTACGTCGGCATCTCCTCCTACTCCGGCGACCGCACCCGGGAGGCCGTCGACATCCTCCGGTCGATGGGGACGCCCATGCTCATCCACCAGCCGTCGTACTCGATGCTCAACCGGTGGATCGAGGAGGACCTGCTCGGGGTGCTCGACACCCTCGGCGTCGGCTGCATCGCCTTCTCCCCGCTCGCCCAGGGCATGCTCACCGACAAGTACCTCGCCGGCATCCCCGAGGGCTCCCGCGCCAGCCAGGGCAAGAGCCTGGACCCGGCGATGCTCACCGACGCGTCCCTCAAGCACATCAGGGCGCTGAACAAGATCGCCCAGGGGCGCGGGCAGTCCCTGGCCCAGATGGCCCTGTCCTGGGCGCTGCGCGACCGACGGGTCACCTCGGTGCTCATCGGGGCCTCCAGCGTGGCCCAGCTCGACGACAGCCTCGGCGCGGTCAAGAAGCTGAGGTTCACCGCCGACGAGCTCGCCGAGATCGACCGGCACGCGGTCGAGGCCGGCATCAACATCTGGAAGGTCTCCTCGGACAAGTGAGGACCCGGCCCCCGACGCGAACGGACACCGCATGACCAGCATCCCCGAGGACTACTCCCCCAGCCCGACCGACTGGGTGCGCGAGCAGGTCGAGACCATCCTGCGGACCGGCGACACCACCGGCGTGCTCGTCCGGGACCGGCCCGTCGTCCTGCTGACGATGCGCGGCGCCAGGAGCGCGCGCACCCTGCGGGTGCCGCTCATGCGCGTCGAGCACGACGGGGTGTATGCCGCGGTCGCCAGCAAGGGCGGAGCCCCACAGCACCCGCAGTGGTACCACAACCTCGTCGCCCACCCCGAGATCACCCTGCAGGACGGCACCCGCTCGTGGTCCGCGGTGGCCCGGCAGGTCGACGGCGAGGAGCGGGAGCAGTGGTGGGCGCGCTGCGTGGCGGCCTACCCGCCCTATGCCGACTACCAGGCCAGGGCGGAGCGGGTCATCCCGGTCTTCGTCCTCGAGCCGGCGCCGTGACCGACCCGCGCTGCTACGCGGACAGGTCCTCTCGCGCCCGCTCGGCCCGGACCCGGCGGAGCCAGAGCAGCCCGAGGACGGGCAGGACGAGCGGCACGTAGCCGTACCCCGAGCCGAAGTGCGACCAGACCGTCTTGTCGGGGAAGGCCGCCGTGTCGACGTAGGACGCGACCCCCACCGTCACCACGCCGACGAGCTCGATGGTGATGGCCACGGTGGCGACCCGGACCGAGGTGCGGTCCCCGCGGACGAGGGCGACCGTCGCGACGACATAGATGACCGCCGCGACGGCGGACAGGATGTAGGCCAGCGGCGCGCGGTCGAAGGAGAGGGCGATCTGCATGACCGACCGGCCGGTGGCCGCCAGCGCCAGCAGCGCGTAGACGGCGACGAGGATCCGCCCCGGGCCCGAGCCGCTCGCGGCGGGACCACCGGCGGTGGAGGTGGGACCCGCGTCCGTCGTGGGCTCGTCGTCAGACATGGAGCTCCCAGATCTGCTGGATGCGGACGACCATGACGAACACCCCGAAGGCGCCCACGGCGAGGGCGCCCATCGACCAGCGGGACTTCTCCTTGATCGCGAGGAAGGCCGTCGCGACGGGCACGAACGGCAGGGTGACGAGATAGGCCACGAAGGTCGCCCGCTCCGAGGCATCGGTGATCGCGCCCATCACCGTGAGCCCCCGGACGAGCTGGACGACGAGACCGACGACGAGCACGGCCGAGGCCCCGAGCAGCACGTCGTCGATGAGCCGGTCGCGCGCGGCATACCACCCGGCGGCGAGCAGGAGGAGGACGGACAGCCCACTGAGCGCGAGGGTCAGCCACAGGAGCACCCGGGCATCCTACGTGGGCACGGCGAAGGGCCGGCGCGGCGGTGCGTCTCCTGACATCGGACCCGGCGTCGGCGACGATGGGGGCATGGCGCGCGCGGAGTCGATGAGCGAGCTGCCGGTCACCGGCCTGCTCGCGCGGTATGCCGCGATCATGACCGAGCTCTACGACCGCGGTGTCGTCCGGACCCGCAACGCCCCGGCCGGCGACCTCGCCGAGCTCCTCGTCGCCCGGGCGCTCGACGGCACCCTCGCGCCGAACCCGGCGCGCGGCTGGCACGTCGCCCTGCCGGACTCCCGGTTCCTCCTCGTCAAGTGCCGGGTCATCCACCCGGGGAGCCGGTCGGGCGCGACCTACTCGGCGATCCGCAGCTGGGGCTTCGACGCCTGCGTCTTCGTCCGGCTCGACGCGAGCAGCTATGGGGTGCACTCCGCCGTCGAGGTGCCGGTCGGGGTGGTCCGCGAGATCTCTCACCAGCAGGACTGGGCCGAGAGCGGCCGGGTCAGGGTCGCCGAGGACCTGCTCTCGCTGCCGGGGGCCGTGGACCGCACCGAGGCGCTGCGGTCGGCCCTCGCCGCGCTCGACGTCGAGCCGCCACGGAGCGCACCCAGCCAGGAGCCCCTGCCCTTCGACGCGACCGAGGCGACCGTCCTCCCCGCCCACCCGACGGTGACGCCCACCGGCCGGTGCTTCTGCGGGTGCGGCGGGCGGGTCCCGCCGGGCCGGTTCTTCGTCCCGTCGCACGACCGACGGGCCGAGGCGGAGATCATCCGCGAGCGCTACGGGAGCATCGCCGGCTTCGTCGCCGCGCACCTGCACGAGCCCGCCTCCGCGTCGTCGGCGCCGGCGGCGAGGGGGGCGGGGACGCTCCCCTGAGTCTGGCCGGGCGGCATTCGGGGACGGCTCAGGGTGGCACCTGATGGCGGGAGCTGGGGACCCGACGGGACAGTGGAGGGGTCGCGGGAGACACCCCGACATCGAGACAAGCAAGGACGGGCCCCACCCATGAACGACATCCACGCCAGCTTCGCGCAGCAGGGCCTCATCCGGCCTCGCGACGGTCGCGTCCTCGGCGGCGTCTGCGCCGGGCTGGGGCGACGCTTCGGCCTCGACCCGTGGGCGACCCGGCTCCTCTTCGTGCTGGTCCTCATGGTCATCCCGGGCAGCCAGATCCTCATCTACCCGATCCTCTGGGTGCTCATGCCGGCCGAGGAGAGCCTCTATCCCGTCCAGCCCGGGTATGCTGGCCAGCCGGGCTACCAGGGCTACCCCACCCAGCCGGGCTACCAGGGCTACCCCACCCAGCCGGGCTACCAGGGCTACCCCACCCAGCCGGGCTACCAGGGCTACCCCACCCAGCCGGGCTACCAGGGCTACCCCACCCAGCCGG
>Ga0187809_10000154_pt1 | contig 46137 bp, 52 predicted proteins | sample NC_wetland_sal_i_8_FD_132415 | JGI IMG/M metagenome (GOLD analysis project Ga0187809, IMG submission 132415) | Wetland sediment microbial communities from Neuse River Estuary, North Carolina, USA - ASW_4 | ecosystem: Environmental > Aquatic > Freshwater > Wetlands > Sediment | place: USA: North... | reverse complement strand
CGAACTTGCCCGCGATATGGTCATGCACCAAGGTATGGGCAAGAAGCTACGCGACCAAGTATTCCATCTGGACGAAGGTATGATGATGGAGCGTCTGGTACACGAGCGCGAATACTCAGACGAAACAGCGAAAGTCATCGACGACGAAGTCGAAGCGCTCATTACCGAAGCCGCTAACCGCGCCCGCGCTGTGGTGAAGGCGAACTTGAGCAAAATCGAAGCACTCAAAGATAAACTGCTCGAAAAAGAAACGGTTGACGCCGAAGAAGTGAAAAAGCTTTTCGAAGGTTCGACCATGCCCAAAGCTGCCGCACTTTACTAGAGATATCCGTGCCAAAATCGAAGCCGCAACTTTCAGATCTCAAACAACTCGTCGCAGGGATAGTTATACCTTTCTATCAGGTTGAACGCGGCACGCCGCTACGTTTTGCGCCCGGCCGTTTTGAGGATGATGCCGAGCATTCATGGTCGGTCGCGTTAGTTGCGGGCGCGCTGGCGCCGCATGTCGACTCAAAGCTTGATGTCGGCAAAGTCTGCCAGTTCGCTACCGTTCATGATCTGGTAGAGGTTTACGCAGGAGATACTTCTAACTTCGCCGAGGCGGATAAGGTGGCAACCAAGGAGCAACGGGAAACGTTAGCGTACCAAGAATTGCAGCAACGGTTCGCGAACTTGCCCTGGTTGGCTGAAACAGTTGAAGCATATGAAGCACAGACCTCGCCTGAAGCCCGGTTTGTAAAATCGATAGATAAACTTGTCCCACTGCTGTTCGATCTAATCGATGACGGCCTATTTTATAAAGAGCACAAAGTGACCCTGGAAGCGTGGCAGAAACAGATGCAAAAGCATCGCCAAAAAGCGAGCACGCACCCCGGTGCGTTCGAGTACTACGAGGAACTATGGGATATCCTGGTTGCCAATCCGCAGTTTTTCTACCAAGAGCAAAAGTAGTGTCCGCTGTTCAACCGGCTGTATTTCATCGGCGAAAAATGAGAAAATAGAACGGTATTAATATTCTAGGGTAGGGATACTTCAATTATGGCGAGAAAGTCGCAGCCAACCGAACCGGATCCTTCCGACGAAGGCGTAGTACTCCTGCTGCAGGTGCCACGCACGAATGACAAAAAGGAACTGGCTGCCGAGCAGATGTTCGCAAGTCTGCAGGGGTTGTTGACTATCCCGCAGGCCGGAGGCGGTTTTTTCGCGCCGAAGGTCAAGCGTGAACGCATAAGTTTTGAAATCGCTGTGCTGAAAAAGCGCATCGGTTTCTACGTGTGGGTTCCTAAATACCTGGAAAGTTTTGTAGAGGAACAGATATACGCACAGTATCCGAGCGTGCAGATTTCGGAAGTTCCGGACTATACACTAAGTGACGAGCAGCATTTTCCGACGACGCTCATTACCGAGATGAAGCTGGTGCACAACGATGTACTGCCGATCAAAACGTTCCAAAGTTTTGAAGTCGATCCGCTGGCCGCTATTACCGCGACGCTTGCCAAGTTCGAGGATGACGAAGAAGCGTGGGTGCAGATGCTTATCAAACCTGCTGCGCACCAATGGCACCACAAGAGTGAGCAATATTTGGCGGGCCTCAAGAACGGGTCGAAGATGAGCACCAAGGGCTTGGTCACGATGCTGTGGGCGCCGCCCGAGACAAAGAGCGAGCCCGCGAAGCTTGCCGAACACGAGCAGGTACGCGCAAACGGGGCAGAAGAAAAAAGCCAGAAGCTTGCTTTCGAGTGCCAAGTGCGTGTCGTGTACCGCGGTAGCGTGAATGAACAGACGGCCAAGTTGCGCATGCAGTCCATAATTGCGAGCTACAAGCAGTTCAATACCACCTACCTGAACGGTTTTGAGTCAAAACGTATTATCGACGACCCGTTTCTGGTTGCGCATTACCGTTCGCGGGCGTTCAATCGTAGCGGCTACACGCTTAACATCGAAGAAGTCGCAACCTTGTACCACTTGCCGCATACCACCGTGGAAACACCGTATATTTTGTGGGCGAGCTCACAAACGGCCGAGCCGCCGGCAAATTTGCCGATTGTCTCGAGTGAATACCGCGAGGATGTCAGTCCTATTGCAGCTACTAACTTCCGTGGCCATAATACAATGTTCGGGTTGCCGCGAATGGACCGTGGCCGCCACCTGTACATCATCGGACAAACCGGTGTAGGTAAGTCCGGCCTGCTCGAACTTCTGACTATCTCAGATATTTATAGCCCATACGGTTTCGCGGTTATCGACCCGCACGGCGATTACGCGATGAACATTCTGCGGCGTATCCCGCGCGAACGAGCTGAAGACGTGATCTACTTTAATCCGGCCGATACGGAATTCCCTATGGCGTTCAACCCGATGGAGGTCAACGATCCAAAGCTCAAAACACATACCTGTTCAGAACTTATCGGCGTATTGAAGCGCATGTTCGAATCCTGGGGCCCGCGTTTGGAATACATCCTAAGGTACAGCCTACTGGCGCTTCTCGACTACCCGGACGCGACCATGCTTGACGTAACACGCATCCTGACCGACAAGAGATTCCGCCAGGAAGTTCTGAAATACGTGCAGGATCCGGTGGTACGCAACTTCTGGACAGTTGAGTTCGCCAGCTGGAACGACAAATTTGCGGCCGAAGCCGTAGCTCCGGTATTGAACAAGGTTGGCGCATTCACCGCCAACCCGTTGGTACGCAACATTATTGGGCAACCGAAGAGCAGCTTTAATATCCGGCAAATCATGGATGAGCACAAGATTCTTATCGTCAATCTATCGCGTGGCTTGGTCGGCGAAGACAACGCGAGCTTGCTCGGTGCTTTGCTTGTGACAAAAATCCAGCTCGCAGCCATGAGTCGCGCTGACGTTTCGGCCGGGCAGCGCGAGCCGTTCTACTTGTACGTTGACGAGTTTCAGAACTTTGCTACGGATTCATTCGCGACGATTTTGTCCGAGGCACGGAAGTATGGGTTGAATCTTACTGTCGCCAACCAGTACATCGCACAAATGCCGGTAGAAGTGAAGGACGCAGTATTCGGTAACGTCGGTTCGATTATTGCATTTCGTACGAGTGCCGATGATGCACGCACCATGCTTAAGTATGTTGAACCGCGTTTCGAAGAGGGAGACCTCATTCATATGCACAACCGGCACCTCATCGTCAGTATGACGATCGAGGGCGAAAAAGTACCAGCATTCTCGGCTATCACTCTCAACTTACCGCCTCAGCAGGGTGATGAGTCGGCATTCATCGTCGAACACAGCCGGGCGCTATATGCTTCAAGCCTGGAAGTCGTTGAACACTACGTAGGTGAGCGTTACCTTGATAACGGCAGGCCGAAATCGCAAACTACGAAACCCGAACCGGCAAAAGTGCTACCTGATGAAAAACATGAGGTAAATATCAAGCCTCCGGTGGAATCGAAGCCTGAGAAACTTGCGGCTCCAACACTCGCGCTGGAGTCATCGCCGGAACCTGCATCTGTACCCAAAAAGAAAATTGAAGACATTGCCGCGCTTGCGCATGCGGTAGTTGCTGCCGCACTGCCAGCCGCCGGTTCAGCGCCAGAGTCGGATACTAAGCCGAAACGAAAACGCACACGCCGTCGCAAGCGTAAAAGCTCCGGATCGGCAGCAAAAGATGTACCACCGTCCGAAGTCGCGCCAAAATCTACGCCTAAGTCGCCGCCGCCAGAGTCTCCAGCAAGCAAGTCAACGCCGAAACCGAAGCCCGAATTGTCGGGTCCGCAAGAGTTTGAGGAAGCGGGAGTTGTCCACCTTAAACGGTAGGCTAGTCCTCGTTAATTCTGCCTTCGCGATGCATGGCAGCTGCTTTATACTTTAAGAAGCTTTATGAAACCTTCCGCAAACGCAAAGCCATCCAAACGACCGCGTCGCGTGCCTCTAAGCGCGGTCGCGACGCTACTCATCGGTTCGTCCCTGATGGGACAGGTGCTGGGCTTCTTGCGCACCAAGATGGTAAGCGCGAACTTTCCGAGCACCGGTCCGCAGAGTACGGACGCGTATTTCGCCGCGTTCAACATACCTGATTTCTTCTTCTTCACACTGGCAGCCGGCGCGCTCGGCGTGGCATTTATGCCGGTACTCTCCGACCGCTTACAGCGCGGTGACCGCAAGGGTATGTGGGAGCTTTCAGCTTCGTTGATGAACTTGTTGGCACTGGTGATGCTTGGGGTTGCAATAACCATCTTTGTATTCGCCCAACCACTCGTACACTACGTGGTCGCGCCAAAACTTACGTCGGAGCAATTACATAACGCCGTGATTATCATGCGGCTGATCGCGCTCAACCCGCTCCTATTTACGCTTTCGGGTGTGCTCACAGCGACGCAACAGACGCTCGGGCGCTTTTTCTTTTACGCGATCGCGCCGCTATTTTATAACCTGTCCATCATCGCAAGCATATTGATTTTCCGGCACAATCTCGGCTTGGTGGGCCTTGGTATTGGCGCGCTGATTGGCGGTATCTTGCAGTTGGCGGTAGTATTGCTGGGCCTGATTGGGCTGAAATTCCACTGGCGTCCGAAAATCCAGTGGCAGAGCAGAGATTTCCATACGATTTTGCGTAACTTGCCGCCGCGTTCGGTTGACCAGGGTATCGACCAGATTGAAAACATCGTCGAGACGAACATCGCGAGCCACCTTGGGCAGAGCTTCATCAGCTACTACAACTATGCCTACACACTGCAAACTGCGCCGATACTATTGATTGGAACTGCGATTTCTACTGCGGCATTTCCGCGGCTCAATATGCGTTTGAGTCAAGGCAGACCTGACCTATTTCGTCGTGATTTCCTGAGAATCTTGCGGGCTATGATTTGGATTACTATGCCGGTCGTAGTCATTGCTTACTTTGCCCGAGGTTACTTTGCACGCATTATCTTCGGTAGTAACGCGCCGGAAATCGCGGTTATTTTCGGGTTCCTGACCGTTGCGATTCTCTTCCGCACGCTGTACACCCTCATTTCACGTTGGTACTACGCACAGAAAGATACCAAGACGCCGTTGTTTGTCTCCATCTTTACGATCGCCCTGAACATTGTGCTGGCATATACCCTGTCACGTCCGAGCTCATACGGCGTCGTCGGTTTGGCGCTTGCGCAATCGATAGTAGCGATGACAGAAGTGTTCATTCTGTTCGCGATTATGGTCATCCGTGATCACAAGTTGCTCGATATGGCATTCTTCGGCGGCGTTGGTCGTATCGTTTCGGTGACGGGTTTCAGCGTCGTCGCCGGTTCGACTGTGGCGGCAGTGTATCCGTTAGGTGCAGATGATCGTGGTATTATTACGCTCGGTTCCAAGTTGCTTTTCATTACGGTCGTCGTATTCACGGTCCATATTGCGGTTTCGTCGCTCTTCGGCCTTGAAGAAGTCCAGCCGCTATTTCGCCGCGTCAAGCAAATCATCCTAAAACCCATCAGTATTCAGTATTAGAAAGGGAGGTGCAGCCATGGATGTGGAAAAGACAATTAGGCAATATTTACCACAAATAGTGCACATGTCGCTCGCGACCTGCGCCGATAACAAACCGTGGGTGTGCGAGGTACACTTCGCATACGACGAACAACTCAACCTCTATTTTCGGTCGCTCACTACGCGGCGGCACAGCCAGGAAATCGTCACGAATCCTAACGTCGCCGGCAATATTGTTACGCAGCACTTTCTTGACCAGGCGGTCCGTGCGGTGTATTTCGAAGGCACGGCAGCGCAAGTGACTGACGATGACGAGCGACAAAAAGCATTTGATATCATGCGCCACCGGTTGCATTTTGGCGATGAAATTCTAGCCGAAGCGAAGCGCGAGGACGGCCATCAATTCTACAAGATTTCTGTCAGCACTTTTTACCTATTCGATAGCTATACGTCCCATCCGAGCCAAAAATACGAGCTGCAATGGAATGGCAGCGATCGCTGAAGACGCTCACCTCTGGTATAATCTGAGGAAATGAGACAGGATCACATCCGGAATTTTTGTATTATCGCGCATATTGACCATGGCAAGTCGACGCTGGCTGACCGGCTACTCGAGTTGACCGGCACAGTTGAAAAGCGCGAGATGCGCGAGCAGTTGCTCGACCGCATGGATTTAGAGCGTGAACGCGGCATTACCATCAAACTGCAGCCGGTGCGCATGAATTACAAGGAGTACCAGCTGAACTTGATCGACACACCGGGCCACGTGGACTTCAGTTACGAAGTATCACGGAGTCTCGAAGCGTGCGAGGGCGCGATTTTAGTTGTCGACGCGACACAAGGGTTGCAGGCGCAGACGCTCGCGAACGTGTATCTGGCAATTGCTGCTGACCTGACGATAATTCCGGTTTTGAATAAAATTGACCTGCCGGCCGCGGACGTCGAAAAGGTAAGTGCGGAAGTCGTGAGCCTGCTCGGCTGTAGGCCGGAAGATATCCTGCATATCTCCGCCAAGACCGGCCAGGGCGTCGATCGAGTGCTGGAGCGAGTGGTCAGCGATGTGCCGCCTCCGTCCGGTATGGACGATGCACCGACGCGTGCACTGATTTTCGATAGCTACTATGACGATTACCGAGGCGTAATTTTGTACGTGCGAACCGTCGACGGAACGATAAGTAAAAGCGGCAACATCCAAATGATGGCAAGCGGTGCGAAAGGCATCGCGCTCGAAGTTGGCAGCCTGAAGCCCGACATGTCGCCGAACAGTGTGCTCGGAACTGGCGAAATCGGATACATCGTGACAAACCTCAAAAGTACGCGAGAAGCCCGCGTTGGTGATACAGTTACGCTTGCCAAACAGCCGGCTACCGCGGCATTGCCTGGCTATCAAGACGTGAAACCGTTCGTGTATGCCGGATTTTTCCCTGAGTCTAACGAGTTTTACCAGGAACTGAAAGATGCGATCGAGAAGCTGTCGCTCAGTGATTCGGCACTGCAGTTCGAGCCGGAGAATTCACCGGTGCTTGGTTTTGGTGTGCGTGTCGGTTTCTTGGGTCTGCTGCACATGGATATCGTGCGCGAGCGATTGGAGCGCGAGTACGACTTAGACTTGATTGTCACGAACCCCTCGACCGACTATCACGTAGTTATGAACAATGGTGAAGAGCTGGACATCAAAAGTGCGGCAGACTTGCCCGACCCGGCCAGTATCCGCGAGATTTGCGAGCCATGGATTCGTGGAGAAATCGTGGCGCCGCAAGATTATGTCGGGTCGATTATTCAGCTGATCGCATCCAAGCGCGGCTTACACAAGAACTTGAGCTATGTCGATACGCGAGCGCTTGTCACGTTCGAAGCGCCGCTCGCCAATTTGCTGACTGATTTCTATGACCAACTCAAAAGCCTGACCAGCGGCTACGGTTCGTTCAACTACGAATTGGCAGATTACCGTGCCGAGGATTTAGTACGGCTCGATTTTTACGTTGCCGGGGAGATGGTTAGCGCTTTAAGTATCATGGTGCACCGAACTGAGGCACAGGTCCTCGGCCGGCGTACGGTCGAGAAGCTGAAAGAAGTTATTCCTCGCCAAAACTTCCAAGTCGCATTACAGGCAGCTATCGGCGGGAAATTCATTGCCCGCGAAGATCTGAGCGCTTACCGTAAAGATGTGACTATCGGCCTGTATGGTGGTGATGTATCGCGCAAGAAAAAAGTACTTGCCAAACAAAAGCGCGGTAAGTCGCGCTTGAAGCGCTTCGGTAAAGTCGACATCCCCGCCGAAGCATTTACGGTCATGCTCAAACGCGATTAGTCTGGCGCGTCGGGAAACGCGATGCGTTTTACCGCCAGCCAGTATGGCGTTTGGCGGACGAGCTTTTTGCTGTCAGTTTTATGTTTTAGTAATAGTTTAACGGTCTCTTCGGCGAAGACGCCGTTTTGTGAACCTTTTGCGAGCACTATCGCATTGGGTTTCAGATTTTTCAAAATGATCTCCGCGGCAGCGTAGGGCGATTTGGCTTTTATTACGGTACAGCCGCGTTCCCGTGCAGTCTTGGCGGTGTATTTATTTGAGAGGTCGCCGAGTGTTATGACCAGGTCGAGCTTTTTAGGGTCGCAATGCTCGCCCACGACGCGGTGTGCCTTGGGCGCCGTTCTGCCCAACTCATTCATGCTGCCAAGCAGAGCGATGCGTTGCTTGCCGGGCAACTTATATATGGTGTTCAGCGCCGCGATTGCCGCATCCGGGCTGGAATTGTAGGTGTCGTCAATGATTTTGGTATGGCCTTTGCCATCTAAGAGCTGCATGCGACCAGGAACCGGCTTGATGTTTTTCAGGCCGCGCTTGATGTTTTCTTCGTCCATGCCGAACTTCTCGGCAACTGCAGCAGCAGTAAGAAGTGCATACAAACTGTGCGTACCGACCAAGTGCGTCCTGACATTGCGCAAGCGCAGTGGGCCGCACTGTAGCGTCACGGCACGACCGGAAGCGCGGGCAATGTTGCATGGAGTCCGTTTGCCTATCAGCTGCACATTGTTGCCGGCATACTTTTCGATGTATTGCGATTCAACCATATCGCGGTTGATAATGAGCTGCTCGCAGAAATTGCTGATAGAGAGTTCTTCCGCAGCCACTGCTTCGATGGTTTTGAAAAATTCCATATGTTCCGGTGTGACAGCAGTGACGATACCGAGTTCTGGCCGCAAGTATGCGAACCGTTGCAATTCGTTCGGGTGGTCCGTGCCGATTTCGAGCACCAGCAGATCGAAATCTTGCCGTTTCTGCGCGCGCAGCCACATACGAGGCAGCAGCGCCACCCAACCCATACGCGTGACGGGGAACCTCTCGCCAAGTATAGATAGCGGCACGCCGGTGGCGGTATTGTAGTTCGCGTACGTTGCCCGCACACGGAACTGTTCACTTAAGCATGTAGCAGTGGCTTGCGTGGTAGCAGTTTTGCCCACGCTGCCGGCTACGACGACAACCCGCGGTTGGAATTCTTTTAGGTAACCTTCCGCAATAGCAGCAAGTGCCCGGCCAAATAAATTTTGTATCTGACCTATGACTTGCTTTTTCATGTTTCTATAGTATCCAAAATTACAACTTCCCAAAAGCCGAAGTTCTGCTATAAATAAGCTATGAACGAACTGAAACACATGGCCGAGTTCCGCTCGGTATTGAAGGATTACAAGCCGTCATCGAAGGCGCAGGAAATTCTCAAGAGCGTAAAAATGGTGCTTCTGACCGCACCAACGGCAGGTGGTCGCAATACTATTATCGATAAGTTGGTTGGTACGGGTCATTACCATTTTTTTCTTTCTGACACGACCCGGAAGCCCCGAGTTAACAACGGTGTGCCGGAAAAGAACGGACGCGAGTATTGGTTTCGGACCGAAGAAGAATTGCTTGAAGATCTGAAGCGCGGTGAGTTCCTAGAGGCGCAGATCATTCACAACCAACAGGTTTCCGGTATTAGCATTCGTGAACTTGAGCGTACGGAAGCTATGCACAAGATCGCCATCAACGAGGTGGATACCAAGGGTATTTCCAATGTGTTACCGGTAAAGCCTGACACCATCGGCATCCTGATTATCCCGCCGCACTTTGATGAGTGGCAACGCCGTGTGAACAAGCGTGGAGAGATGACGCCAGCTGAACGGCGCAATCGTTTTGAGACTGCGGCTGAAGTGTACAAAATGGCTGCAGAGGGTAGATACCCAGTTATCATCAATGACGATCTTGCAGACGCGGTGCGCAAAGTCGATCATCTAGCACGGTTGGGCGAACTGCTCGAAGACCAAAAGCATGCACACAAGGTCGCGTCGCAGCTTTATCAAGATACGCAGCAGTATTTGCAGAAGGTATAAAATAGCGTCATGATCTAGCATCCTTCCACGGCACGAACTCTTTATTTAATTAAGGTAAGTGGATTGTGAGGATGCGAAAGCAAAAGCGACTTCGTTTGAATTTGAGTTTATTGCAGCAATGCGGCCGCAGCTTGGGAAGCCGGCGATACATCATCACCTGTTTTTACCCGGTTGTTCGCGTTTTGAGAGGACTCCTGGCGCGTGCATGGAGTTCGGGCTCGGGCAAGACGGAAGATTTGACTGCTCTGGGCTGGTAATCGATGGTATGCGGAAAATGCTAGGCTTGCCAGGATGGGCGCCTGAATTCCGTCACACGCGGCAAATGGTTAAGGCATTACTGGCTGCGGGCGAACGGCCTGATACGCTAGACAACGTAGTCCGTCGCCGAGACGAAGCCGCTATCGGTTCGTTGGTTTTCTCGCACCGTCAACGAGAAGCTGGAGGCGAAATTATATGGTCGATTGCGCATGTAAGTGTTCTAACGGACTACGCAGACGATGGTCGCCCTCTGTTTTTGCAAGCGCAGGCTGGCTATGAAGGGAAAGTTGTTGAGCGGCCGCCGTATGATCTGCCACAAGATACGCCCGAGCGGCTCGTGTTCAATTCGGCGGCGCTTGCAGGTTTAGCAATTGCACATTCGCCCGAAATCGTACCTATTAAACGGGTTGGGTGCTAGGCTTTTCCTAGCACTCTTGACTCTTGAGTGCTAAAAGTTTATGCTAAGGGCAAGATACATTACGGGAGTTTGTATGACTGAGCGCCAACAGCAAATCCTATCGTCGATTATCGAGCAGTATGCCGAGGTGGCGAGCCCGGTAGGTTCGCAGTTGCTCGCGAAAGTTTTCGGCGTATCGTCTGCGACTATCCGTGCTGAAATGGCCGAGCTTGAGCGCGGCGGCTACATCAACCAACCGCATACCAGTGCCGGTCGCGTGCCGACGGACAAAGGCTATCGATTCTATGTTAATCACCTGAATGAAGCAAAAGAAATACTACCCGAGCGCCGCGTCGAAAAAGCGCTGAGTGCGCGTGTTGCCAGCGGCGGGTTGCCTGAACGTACGATCCGCAACGCGGTCGATACACTCGTGGAACTGACGCACAATCTCGGTATGGCAACCATCGGCAACCAACTATATATGAGTGGTCTCTCTAACCTGTTTGGCCAGCCGGAGTTTATGAACCGCGGCCAGGTTCAGCAGGTCGCGCAGTTGCTCGATAATTTAGAGCCTTGGCTGCGTGAGGCTGCGCCTAACCAACCACTGAGTGTCTACATCGGCCGCGAAAATCCGATCGGCCGCACTGCTGGTTGTAGTCTGATCATCAGCAAATTCCAGAGTCCGTATTCAGACCGTAGCTACATCGGCGTGCTCGGTCCGACTCGCCAGAGCTACCGTGATGTTATGACGCTTGTCCGCCACGCCGGCGAAGCATTGGAAGAGGCACTATATGAATAAAGACGAACCTACAGACTCGAAGTCCAAACAGTCGAAAGTTGATGATCAAGCGCAGCAGGTTGCCGATCTGACCGAAGCCCTGCAGCGCGAACGTGCAGATGCGCTGAATCTCCGCCGCCGGCACGAGGAGCAGGTTGCTTCCCTGCGGACGGTCGCGAAGGCGAACGTCATCCGCGAGTTGCTACCGGTTATCGATAACTTCGAACGTGCCTTGAAGCATGTGCCGCAGGAGCTCGAAAATGACGACTACGTCAAAGGCGTCCAGGGCGTTGTCAAACAATTCGAAAAGACTCTTGCCGACATGGGCGTGGAGCGCATCAAAACTGTTGGAGAACCGTTCGATCCGCGCTTCCACGAAGCCGTGCAGATGGAAGAGGGCGACGGCGCACAAGAAGTCGTCAGTGAAGAATTGCAATCCGGCTACCGCATAGGCGACGATGTCATCCGACACGCGATGGTCAAAGTCAAAATGCAGTAAAATAGGTTTGTGATTTATCGCAACAAGTACCACGTCATGCGAGTGACACAGTTCGTGTCAGTCTTGCTGGTGCTGGTTGCTTTGGGGAAGATATTGTCTGCGGGCTTCGCACGTGTGGGTGGCGAGAAGGCTAGTCTTATATGGCCAGCGATTCTTTTATTTGTGAGTATTGTAGTAGGTCTAACAGCCAGCGTGCTTGCACATTATTATAATTCCAGACAGGACGACCTCGCCCGGTCACAGAAAATTGCCGTAGAGACTCTTGCCAGACTTGGTCGCCGGAAGGAGAAGAAAAGAAAGGATGCCCTCTAGCCAAGAACACTGCCTTATCTGTCCGTTCGATGCCGTTGAGCCTACTGGGGACGAAGTTGTCGAAAGTGTTGAAACCGTTGCCGTATCTGCCTATCTGTTCGATGAAACGCGGCTCAGGGATCCACATGGTGTGTCGCCGGTGGCGGCTGAGCAGGGGCTTAGTGACGCACGGAATCGTGCTGCTAAGGCGTGCGCTGCCTGCATATTTGCAGGCAACTGCTTGGATTACGAATATCGACGTAACCCCGTCTCGCTTATACACGAAGTCACGCCAAGGAACCCATGACACGAAAAGGTCAAAATCACATTGGCACTCTTGACATGTGAGTGCTAATTTTTTATGCTAGAATTGTCTTAGCACTCTACTAATCTATTTGCTAACGAAAGGGTAAATATTCATGAGTAAAATCATCGGCATCGACCTTGGTACCACGAACTCGGCTATGGCCGTGATGCAGTCGGGTAAGCCGGAAATTATTGCAAATTCCGAGGGTAACCGTACGACACCATCGGTTGTGGCCATCAACAAAAACGGCGAGCGTTTGGTCGGCCAGGTGGCACGCCGCCAACAGGTAACGAACCCAAAGAACACGATTTATGAAGTAAAGCGCCTCATCGGCCGTAACTGGAGCGACAAAGAAGTTCAGCGCGACATCAAACTCATGGGCTACGAAATGGTCAAGAGTGGTAATGGCGTGAAGGTGAAGATGGGTGACAAAGAGTACAGCCCGGAAGAAATCAGCGCCATGGTGTTAGGCAAATTGAAGGCCGACGCTGAAGCGTTTTTGGGCAGCCCGGTAACCGAGGCGGTTATCACGGTGCCGGCATACTTCGACGACAGTCAACGCCAAGCGACCAAAGACGCGGGTAAAATCGCCGGTCTTGAAGTAAAGCGTATTATCAACGAGCCGACAGCAGCAGCATTGGCATACGGCCTGGACAAAGAAAAGACTGATGAAAAGATTGCCGTCTACGACCTCGGTGGTGGTACATTTGACGTTTCTATCCTGGAACTCGGCGAAGGCGTGTTCGAAGTAAAGAGCACCAATGGTGACACGCACCTTGGCGGTGCTGACTTCGATCGTACGTTAGTCAACTACTTTGTCGAAGAGTTCAAAAAAGATAGCGGTATCGATGTCAGTGACGACAAGGCTGCTATGCAGCGCTTGCGTGACGAAGCTGAAAAAGCCAAGATCGAACTTTCGACCGCGCAGGAAGTCGATATCAACCTACCATTCCTGACTGCCGATTCAGAGGGGCCAAAGCACTTCGAGCACAAGCTAAGCCGTGCCAAGTTGGAAAGCCTGGTCGGTGAGCTTATCGACAAAACTGCCGATCCTTGCGAGAAAGCGCTCAAGGACGCAGGCCTGAAAGCCAGTGACATCGATGCAGTAGTTTTGGTTGGTGGTATGACCCGTATGCCGGCCGTGCAGGAAAAGGTAAAGAAGATCTTCGGCAAAGACCCGATGAAGGGTGTGAATCCGGACGAGGTCGTTGCCGTGGGTGCAGCAATCCAGGGTGGTGTACTACAGGGTGACGTGAAAGACGTACTTTTGCTGGATGTAACGCCATTGAGTCTTGGTATCGAAACTATGGGCGGCGTCATGACCAAGCTCATCGAGCGCAATACGACTATCCCGACGAGCAAGAGCGAGGTGTTCTCGACTGCAGCGGACAATCAGCCGCAAGTAGAAATTCATGTGGCACAGGGTGAGCGCGAAATGATTGATGGTAATAAGAGCTTAGGGCGCTTCGTCCTCGATGGTATCCCACCGGCTCCGCGTGGTGTCCCGCAGATTGAAGTTACGTTCAATATTGACGCGAACGGTATCTTGAACGTGACCGCCAAAGACAAAGGTACCGGTAAAGAACAGAGTATTACCATCCAAGGTTCGGGCAACCTCGACAAGAAAGATGTCGAGAAAATGGCTAAAGAAGCTGAAGCCCATGCTGATGAAGACAAGCAGCGCAAAGAAGCGGTCGAGGCTCGCAACATGCTCGACAGTGCCGTCTACCAGGCTGAGAAGCTGAAGAGCGAACACAAAGACAAGCTGGCCGACGATGACATGAAGAGCCTGAACGAAGCTATCGACGATGCCAAGAAGGTTGTTAAGGACGACAAGGCTGACAAAGATGCGCTTGAAGCAGCAGCCAAGGCATTGAACGATAAAATCATGCCGATTGGCGCCAAAATGTACGAACAAGTTTCCAAAGACGAGAAACCAGCCGAAGACGAAATCACTGAGAAGTCAGAAGACGAGTCATCCGATGACAAGAAAGACGACGGCCCCGTAGAAGGCGAAGTCGTCGACGGCAAAGAAGAGAAATAAATATCGTTCGGTACCCCGACCGGGCTAGCCGAAATGTAAAAAATAGGGGATGATAGAGTCATGGCACAGATAGAGCTAGCACGGCATTTGCAGGGCAAAAAAACCAAGACGCTCATCGACAATTTGATGAGTTTGGCTGCCGTGGTACATCCGATGACTGCTGTGCCGCAGGTCGTGCAAATCTATCAGACGCATGATGTTGCCGGCATTTCGCTGGTCACATGGTTCGGGTTTATGACGATCGGGCTTGTCTTCCTGGCTTACGGGATTTTGCACAAAATAAAGCCGTTTATCGTAACTCAGGTGTTGTGGTTCGTTGTGGACTTCCTGGTGGTTGCGGGCGTGCTCATGTATAGATAACGGGATTACCATGGCAAAACGTGATTACTACGAAGTCTTAGGTGTTGGCAAGGATGCGAGCGCCGACGAAATCAAGAAAGCATTTCGGCGGCTGGCTATCAAGTACCACCCGGACAAAGAAGGCGGCGACGAGGAAAAGTTCAAAGAAGTGAACGAAGCCTACGAAGTACTGAAAGATTCGGGCAAGCGCCAGCGTTACGACCAGTTTGGTCACGCTGGTGTCGGCGGTAATGGTGCTGCGGGTGGCAATCCGTTTGCCGGCGGAGGTTTCGGTGGGTTCGGCCAGGGGCAGGAAATGCACTTCGATTTCGGTGACCTGGGCCTGGGCGACATTTTCGGCAGCTTCTTCGGCGGTGGCCAACAGGCAGGGAGTCAGATGCCGCGACGCGGCCGCGACGTCGAAACGCACGTGAATATCAGTTTCGAGCAAGCTGTGTTCGGCACCGAAGTTGACCTGAATCTGAATCTTGAAGATGCGTGCTCGCATTGTAAAGGTACGACGGTTGAGCCGGGTTATGAGCTGAAAGATTGTGACAACTGTGATGGCACCGGCCAGGTGACGCATGTGATGCGTACCGTTTTCGGGAATATCCAGCAGGCGGCCGTGTGCCCGAAGTGCCAGGGACGCGGCAAGGTGCCGGAGAAAGTCTGCACGGCTTGTCACGGCAAAGGTACGCAGGTAAAAGCGCAGAACATCACATTGAAAGTTCCGGCCGGCATCGACGACGGTGCGACCATCCGCCTGCGCGAACACGGCGAAGCGATTGCCAACGGCCCGAAGGGCGATCTATATGTAAACGTACGCGTCAAACCACACAAGCGTTTTACGCGCGAAGGCGAACTTATCCTCAGTGAAGAACATGTGGGCATGGTCGAGGCGACGCTTGGCACGGAAATTAACGTCGATACGGTCGACGGTAAGGTGCGCATGAAGGTTCCGGCTGGCACGCAAAGCGGTACGGACTTCAAACTGTCGGATCACGGCGTACCGCACCTGCGCGGCAATACCCGCGGCGCACATATCGTTACCATAGTTGTCGATACGCCGACCAAACTCAATAAGCGACAACAGGAGCTCTTGGAGGCATTCGAAGCCGAAAAGGGTTCGAAACGAAAGTTCTGGAGCTAGTTTGCTCTAGTGGTGGCCGCCCTCGCGCCTCTTCTGTGTTGCTTTGTGCAAGTACATGGCCGCGTCAGCGCGAGCCTTCAAGCTCTTTGCGCTTTCACCGGGTAAACGCACGACTGCGCCTATTGAAAAATCCAATCCCCATGCAGCCAGCTGGGGGTGATAGTCGAGGTATTCACGGAACAATGCTTCCAAACGTTTTACGTACTTTTCAAGATTGATGGCAGCATCTCCCGGATTGTGCTCACTGCCTGATATTTCTGCGAAGATAATGAATTCATCTCCATGCAAGTGCGCTGCCTGGCCCTCTACGATTGGGGCGTGCCGGGTAACAAGGTCGGGATCAGTGCCTTCAGTCCGGACGCTCGACCTCAAGAGACTGGCGATTTCGCGCAGTACCCCGTCACCACCGTCGTGCTTAAGGGGGTGGCTGTCGTTTACGGCTTTGAAATCCTTGAGGTCGATATAAATGACGCCAAACGATTCATCAGGAGTTGCCGTGGCGAGGCGCCAATTTACCTGCCGTTCCCAGGCTGTCTCAGTGAACAGCCCGGTCGTGGCATCAACCGCGTGTTCCCGTCTTACTTCCTCGACTTTTAGAAATCTACGAGTACTGTTGTAAGCCATAAGATAGGCAGAAGCTTCGAGTGGCGTCGGATTTTGCCAAGGCTCGGTGGGCCCAAGTTGATTAACTTCGGCTTGAGTCGCGGGGATAATGTCTTCAGGACTAGTGTATGGTAACTGATTCGGGCCGTTACTCATGTTGACCATTATTTTAACTTCGCGCCAGCATGTCTATAATAAAGCTATCATGAAAAAACCTTTGGCATCACAGGCTGGGTTCATCCCGATGCTTATTATGTTGCTGTTGGTTCTGGTTGCTGTTATCGTGTTCGTATTCCTGCGTGTTGAGCATGCGCAGACAATGCATATGTAGCGTTTCGATATTTCGACGGGGGCCAACCATGCCAGCAAAGAGAAAGATACTGATATTCAAGGGTGACAGGCCTCCCGAGCGCAGCACGGCGCACCATATTTACAAGCGGCTAGTCGCTGAATGCCCGGACGAATACTACATTGAAAATCTGGCTGATATCGCATTTGTGATCCGTGGGAGCGATGTAGCTTGTGTCTCGATGGCGAGTAGCCGTGATATCGCTACATATGACCTTCTGTATATCCGTGGTACCGGGCATCCACCGATTCGGCATGCGCTTGCATTGTATGCTGCGCACCACAAACTCACGCTGCTCGGGGAAGAAGCCCACTATTTCCAACATGCGACGAAACTGACGCAGTACGTGGCATTGGCGCTCGCAGGCGTGCCGGTGCCGGACACTATCTTTGCTACTCGGGCTTGGATAGTGCAGGCTGCCGCTCGCTGTGGAGCGACATACCCAGCAGTGGTCAAAGCGATCGATGGCAGTAACGGTCTGGATAATATGCTTATCAAGTGCGCGGATAAGCTTGATGATTTGACGTTCGAATATCCGGTGGTCCAGCAATACATACCTAATGATTTTGATTACAGAGTTATCGTGGCAGGTGGTGAAGTTATGCTCGCGTACAAACGCATTCGTACCGATACTGCCAACTACAAAAACAACGTTGCCGAAGGGGCAACACGTGAATATGTGCCCCGGTTATCTCCCGAAGTGCGTGATATGGCGCTCCGGGCTGCTGCAATCACGCGCCGAGACCTTGGTGGCATAGATATTATCCGCGACAAACACACCGGTGCGCACTACGTACTGGAAGTGAATAGCAACTTCGGCATACGTGACATGGGGGATGGTATCAGTGAAAAGCACATTGCGCGTCTCAGTGAGTATTTACACAAGCGGGCTAGTTCGTAACAACGGCTACGTGATCGTTTACGAATGCCAGGTCTTGCTCAAATTGTTTGCGGTCTGCGTTGTGCAGGATGATGATGGCACACATTTTGTAGCCGTCGGATGATTTACCAACGAACGTCCCAGGCTTAGCCTTGAGGCTAAGGTATTCCAGGGATGGCAGAGCTTGCAGCTTGTCTTCGTTCGCTATGCTATCGAAAATTCCCGGTTTTTTTGGGAAGAGTTCTAATACGGCAACCGATTCGTCTTTGGTGCTTTGAATGTCGAGTGGCTCATCCAGTGCAACATGGACGGCGTTTCCGATAATATCCAGACCGTCGGCCAACCAATACATACGTTCGCGGTAGCCGCCATTACGCGCGCCGATTTCTACGATGCGCGGACCATCCTTGGTACGGATGACTTCCACGTGTGCCGGAGAATTTTTCATTCCTAGCGCTTGGCAGCCTACGGCGGCAACTTCGCGTATTTTTTCTACGTCCTCACGGCCGAGCTTCGAGGGTAGTAGCCGACTGTAGTGAAAGTTGTCGTCGTAGCCAATATCGTAGCCGGTTTGGTAATCTACGACGCCGTCGAGCACGTGTGGTGTGCCGTCGCAGTCCACGAATACGTCTACGGAGTGAACCGGGCCTTCCAAGAACTCTTCGATCACGAGCTTCGGCGTTGCGCGCGGTGCATATTTGGCGTAGGTGGTGCTGATGTTCTTCATGGTCCGCTCATAATTTTGCAGCAACTCATCAAGTGAATGATTCTTGGTGACAAGCAGGCTCTTGGCGAGGTGCGCGGGTTTCAATATGAGCGGGAAGCCGAATTTGGTCGCGAAATCACGGAGATCTTGCTCGCTTTCTACGAGCATGAAATCCGGACTGATCTTTATCGGCGCTTTTGCAAATTTCTGTCGCATTAGGAACTTATCGGTGCAGGCACGGGCAGCTTCGAGCGGCATAGCAGGTACGTCCAAATGTGCAGCGATTTCGGCCGCGATGAGTACGTAACTTTCATATACGACCATCACGCCGTCGATGGCATATCGTTGATGTGCGGTATCGACGGCTTGGAATAATTTCTGACGGTCACTGAAGTCGGCTAGTTCCCGGTGCTGGAGTTTCTTGTCCGGGAACTTTGTCAGGCGTATATCCTTGAGTGTGACATAGTTATACCCGTGCTCTTCGAGATAATCCCGAAGCGTGTGGTGGCTATTGCCAACAATTAGGATAGTCTTAGACATGTATTACAGGTTGACAAATGTGTGTAATTATATTAATATTAACCCCACATTTCTATAAAACATTAAGATTGTACACCATTTGATAGTATAAGACGTATGGCACGGACAAATTTCCATAAAGTGGTCGTTGGCCGGGCGGTAATGCTGACTTTTACCGACCCTTCTATTGAGGACGTCCCTGCTAAGGTAGATACGGGTGCATACCGTTCGGCAGTACATGCCGACCAGATACAGGTGAGCCCCGATGGCAAGACATTAAGCTTCCGTTTGCTGGGTGGGCACCCGTTGTACGACAGTGCGGCTGCCGTGGTGACGACTGACACGTTCAAGAAGGTAACCATAGAAAACTCATTCAGCCAACGTGAACAGCGATATGAAGTACGCCTGCGGGTCAAGCTTGGGCCGAAAGTATTCGTAGCAGGTTTCACATTGGCCGACAGGGGTAAAAAGACATATCCGATTCTGCTTGGCCGTAAGTTGTTGAATGGCCGGTTTTTGGTTGATACTGCCGAAACATCGGTAGATCGGCTGGAGCTAAAGCGGCGATTTGGGCTGAAAGAATCTCTATTTGACGAAGAGGAGGGCAAATGAACATCGTTATTTTATCCAAAGGACCAGGGAACTACTCGACGAAACGGCTCAAAGAAGAGGCTGTGGCCCGCGGCCACAAAGTACGCGTAGTGAACTACGCTAAGTGTTACGTGACACTTGAGCGCAGCAACCCGGTCGTCCGGTACAACGGTAAGATTCTCAAGAATGTGGACGTCGTTATCCCGCGTATCGCTTCCGGGCTGACCATGTACGGCGGTTCGATCGTACGGCAGTTCGAGATGCAGAACATGTTTACGACCACCAGCTCGATTTCGCTCGTTCGTTCGCGGGACAAATTGCGCAGTACGCAGTTGCTCGCCAAAGCTGGCGTCGGCATCCCAAAGACGGTGTTTGCGCGTGAGACGGCAGACCTGGCGGATGTGCTCGACCAAGTGGGCGGTGCGCCGGTAATCATCAAGGTGGCGCGTGGCACACACGGTAAAGGCGTGGTGCTTGCCGAAACGCGTAAAGCGGCCGAAGCTGTGATGCAAGCCTTCTACGTTGAAGGCGTGAACTTTTTGGTACAAGAATACATCGCCGAAAGCGCCGGTGCGGATATCCGCGCGTTTGTCGTGAACGGTAAAGTCGTCGCCAGCATGAAGCGCCAGAGTTTGGATGACGATTTTCGTTCTAATTTACACCAGGGCGGCGAAGGTACGCCAGTAAAGCTTTCCGACGAAGAACGCAAAACTGCCCAGAAGGCGGCGAAGGCAATCGGCCTGGCTGTCTGCGGTGTTGATATGATGCGTAGTAATCGCGGACCATTAGTTTTGGAAGTGAACGCAAGCCCGGGTTTCGGTATCGAAAAAGTTACCGGTCACAATGTGGCAGCTAAGATTATCGATTATATCGAACAGAATGCGCTGCGCACGCGCCGCAAAGATCGCATCGGCGCATAGCGCGCGATCTTTGCGCCCGGCACATTTTGCCCGGAGATCTGCGCTCCGCACTCACTGTACTCTAAAGTACGGCTCGCTTGCGGCGTCTGCTCTTCAAACAAACCGTACACAGGTGTGAAAACCGCGGTCAATACACAACGAATGCTGGTAGAATTAGAGGCATGAGTCCGGCCATACGGAAATTGCAATGGCTACAGGAACACCTCGGTGCGGTTGTGGCAGTGTTGTTTGTGTGCGCGGTACTCGCAGCCGGCTTCATTCTATTCAGTCGGCACTCCAATGCTGAAACCCTGCGCGTGGGCAGTAAGAGTTTCTCGTTGGAGGTCGCGGATACGCCCCAGGCGCAGACACTGGGCCTGAGCAATCGCAACTCGATGCCGGCCGATCACGGTATGCTCTTCGTATTCTCTGGGGTACCACAGAAGCAATGTTTCTGGATGCGGGACATGGATTTCCCACTCGACATTATCTGGGTTGGGACCTATAAGCAAGTCGTCCATATTGAACAAAATGTCAGCCCAAACACGTATCCGCAAAGCTTCTGCCCGAGTGATCCGGCACAATATGTGATTGAGTTGAATGCAGGGGCCGTTAAGAGCGCTGGCATACACGACGGCCAGACGCTTAATTTTTGACACTCGCGTGCTAGACTAAGCTTATGGTCACGCCACTCGTGTTTATCGCCGTAATGGTCGCGGTGCCGGTATTACTGCTGCTGGTGCTGCGTATTAATGCGGCTATCGTTTTCCTGAGTCTGTGTCTTGGGAGTGTGCTCGTGCAGTTCGTCGGCAAAAATGCTGGTTCGTTCGTCAATCTATTCTCAAGTAGTGAGGCCGCACACACTTACGGCGTATCACTCGTATTGCTTTTGTTGCCGGCAGTATTCACCATGATCGTTATGATCGGCACGGTACGCAGCAAATTTCGGCTATTACTTAATATATTACCTGCGGTCGCTGTCGGGCTCGTGGGGCTATTACTTGCAGAACCGTTGTTTTCACCGGGATTGCGTGGTGCTATTGCGGATACTTCAGCCTGGCACAACATACAACAGCTACAAGTACTGATCGTTAGTGTGAGTACGATAGTAAGCTTATTGTTTCTATGGCTCCAACGTCCTGGTCGTGAGAGTGGTAAACGTGGCCATCATCGCTAGGTCGTGGTGATTGACTTTTTCCTAAAAATATCGATAATGTAAGGAGTTATTTTGCTCGCTCGCGGCAAATCCAAATGCGGGCCCGTAGCTCAGTAGGTTAGAGCAGCGGCCTTTTAAGCCGCGTGTCGTGGGTTCGAATCCCACCGGGCCCTCCACGAGAACAAAACAAGCGCCTTCGGGCGTTTTTTCTTTTAAGGCGTATCTGTAAATCGCTGAAATCTCTGGGGTGTACACTTTTTTGGTTTGCGTGAGGGAAAAACCGAGGGGGGGAATTTGCGAGAAGTTACACCTGTATCTGTAAGACAAAAAGCTCCACCCGTACGACGATGGAGCTGGGCTGGTTGCTAAAACTGGATTATCTGTTTACTAAACCTTGCGCGTGGCGTTTGGCAATCTTAGATGCCTGATTGAAGATGCAAAGTCTCCTCCTTCCTATATAGATAAACATTTTCACAATTTCACATATCCACGTACGTATTTTGTCCCAGCGGGCTGGGACATTATTTTTACAAATCTAAGAAGTTACCGTACTAATTCTGTATTACCTAGCCTTTACCCTACAGGGAGTAGGTAGGGGGGTAGGCAAACTTGAGTAGCTCGGGGTTAAGTAGAGTGTCGTTGGTATTCACTACCACTGATGCTCCGCCAACGTAGCACTTCTGTTAACAGGGAGGTGCAACTTGGTACTGGAGCCGACCCCCAAGCATAAGCATTATAGACAGGCGTTGGATTGTTTGGTTAACTTAGCGCATGCCAAAGAAAAACCAGAAAGGTTTTGCCCATCTAGGTATCATACTATTGGTGGTCGTCATAGCAGTTGTAGGGTTTACGGGCTATCAGGTTTACAAGAAGCAGCACAACGGTAGAAGTAATAACTATCAAACTAGTTACTCGGGTTCAAACAGCAGTTCGAGAGGTGGTCCGCTTAGTGCTTTGCCAGCGTGCAGCAGCTCGACATATCTTAACCACTTGCCAACCGATGAGACTGCCTTTACTGGAGTAGAAGCTCTGGGGCATATAAACGGGCAGCACGTTTTGCCCAGCCAGGGTGACCACATGGGCGTTATTATGGTGCCAGCAGGCAATAACACTAGTAAAACAACCAATGTGTATTCGCCTGGCAATGTAACGATTGTGCAAATTACAGCCATGACGCAAACCGCTGGCTCTTCGGTTACTGGTAGCTCCCAGGCCGGGCACACCGACTATTTAATAGATTTTGCGCCTTGCCGCGATGTAGTTATGGCTTTTGGCCATGTTGAAACCCTAAGCAGTGCCATACGGGACGCGCTGTCCAGCACTAAACCCCAGTGTTCTAACGGCTCCATTGTCGATAATTGCATGTATAACAACCTAAAAATCACGCTGACCAGCGGCGAGCTGATCGGGACGGCTGGCGGTCCTACTTTTGCAGGCAATGGCTTTGATTTCGGCGCGGTGGATGACCGCACCAAGACCCTTGGATTTATCAATACTTCTGGCAGTGCGGCGCAAACCGGATTTATAAACATCAACGGCATCGGCAGTTACACGCATGCCGCCTGCCCGCTGGACTACTTTTCTCCCAATCTCAAACAAGTACTCTACAGCCGCATCACGATGAAAAACCAAGGCGCCAACGGTATCCCAGCTTGCGGTACGACCATGCAAGACAAAGCGGGTACCGCGCAGGGTGATTGGTACGACCAGAATTCTAAGAATTCCAACCAGGGTCTTGATATAGCCGGTGCGCTGGCCTTTGCTCATTCCAACCTAGACGCCTCGATGGCCGAAGTTAGCGTGGGCACCGACTTGGCACAGAGCCAGTACGGCGGTACGCAGCTGATTTACACGCCAACGCATAGGGGCTACATTAACCGCGAGCCAAGCGAGATTAAACCCGATGGTCACGTGTATTGCTTTGAAGGGCACGAGGGGGCAATTTTAAACAACACTCAGGGAGACTACATCCACTTTGACGCACAGCTTACTAATTCGACTACACTCAAAATCGACTACGGCACTGGCAGTTGCTCAACCAACCCCAGTTTATCCAGCTCCATAACTTATACCCGCTAACTATTCAGTAAACTAGGTTAAGCAAGTGCGGCGATTTGCAGACGTTGGGTACTTTGAGTTGCGGTTGCTACAGCGTTAGCGATGGCTCTCTAAACAAAATGCCTCACTTAATGTGGGGCTTTTTGTGTATAAGGATTTTCAAAAATAGCAACTGGCGGCAGATTGGCTCCGCATTGTATACTGGTCGTATGCATAAGCGACTTCATTCGTACCTGGTTTGGAGTTTAGCCTGTTTTATCATTTGGGGACTCATTTTTGCTGTAGGTATAATTTTTCACCTTCACCGCAATAATCACCCCATCTTTTATATTTTTGTCGGGTGGGTGATTGGCTGGCTAGGCGCAACGATTGCTAGAAGTATCTATAAATAATAGACGCAAACAGACTGTAAAAAATATAAAACGCACAACCTGACGCTGTGCCGACTAGTTAAATGTTAGCCATTTAACATGCATTTTTTGCAACTAAGAGGTATAATCTGTTATTTGATTGCTTGGTGGACTTAAAAGGCAACGCCTATGACAGGACTTGTGGAAATACTCATACAAAAACGCTGGTTTTTCATCGCTGGCTTGTTCGTGGCCGTTGATTTATTTTTAGTTTCGTTACTGGCCTCGACTGCACAAGCGCACCACATACACGCCTCGTCACAGAACCAAACCGTACATACTAGCATAACGCCGCATACGTACGACAGTCCGAATGCGGTGACGAACGCCATGCTTATGATGATGGACAGCACTGGTCAAGCTGTGAACACGGCAGAGCAGGATGTGCTTGGCGGCGTGGGCTCCGTTGCAATGGGTGCTGCGCAGGGGGGTAGGTTGGTGAGGCATGGTGCATACGTTAGTACAGCATTTGTCGCGCATGGTGTGGGTGCAAGCTTTGCGTTTATGGGGCGCGCTGCTGTAGGTAGTGCGATGTCCGTCGGCCACGTTGTTGGTGCTACTTTTATGTTTGCCGGACATACTACGGGCGGCGGCTTTAGTTTAATGGGGGATGCTATTGGCGGTAGCTTCAGCCTGGCTGGGCACGTTGTTGGCGGTACCTTTCGGCTTGCGTCAAATGTGACACACGTAGGGTCGATCATTCGCCCGGAAGATCATACGGCCATACCTACTATCACTCAGCTTCGCGCCCAGCAAGCGGCCTTGATTGTGAGCGGTACGAAAAATGTGACGATATCATCTATCACGAGTGGTGTGGGCGGCGCTTGCGACGACGGCGACGGTAATGGCGGCTACCCGATGAAATGGTGTGATGCGGCAATGGATTCAGCGGAAACTATTCCGTATAGCGGTGCCGGTGTTAATCGCGAGTGCACGTCATACGCCTATTGGTACTTCACGAGCGTCGAAGGGCACACCGGATTCCGGGCTTGGGGCAACGCCAAATACTGGGCAGCAACATCGAACTATCCGACGCATGTGTCGCCTATCGTGGGATCAATTGCGGTTGAAACAGCGGGTGCGTACGGCCACGTCGCTATCGTGCAGGGGCTGCCGGGTCAAAAATACGCAGGCGAGACTGTGCCGGCTGGCTATGTGCTCGTGAGCGAAATGAACTATGACTGGGGCGGGCACTTCCGCTATTCGTACAGTCCGCTTAGTAAATTCTCGGCGTACATTTATCCCTGATTTTCAACGCGGTGCATAATAATTTCGATTGACACAAAGTGGAGCAGAGAGTAACATTCAACTATATGGTTGAATATACGCTAGACCTGGATTTGGTTTTTGGTTCACTCGCCGATTCGACGCGACGGGATTTGTTGCAGCGGCTTACGCGGGGCGAGCAGTCGGTGGGCGAACTTGCCCAAGAATACAAGCTGACGTTCGCAGCCGTTTCGAAACACTTGAAGGTGCTGGAGAAAGCGAAGTTAATCATCAAGCAAAGGAGGGGGAAGCAGCAGATGGTGCGCATATCGCCGCAGGCGCTGGCTGGCGCCGATGAATACCTTCGGCAGTACCAAGCGTTGTGGGAACAACGCTTCGATGCGCTCGATACACTACTGGAGCAAGAAAAACGTAAATACAAGAAGGGGTAACTTATGGCAGAACAAACCAGAGAACTAACACTTACACGCGTTTTCGATGCACCGCGCGAGCTGGTGTGGCGGGCATGGACGGAGCCGGAACTCATGGCGAAATGGTGGGGCCCGAACGGCGTGACAAATCCGACATGCGAACTCGACGCCAAAGTTGGCGGCAAAATGTACATAGTAATGCTAGCCGACGAAACGCTCGGTCCGCTGGCTGGGCAGCGTTGGCCGATGCGCGGCGAGTTCCAGGAAGTTCAAGAGCCGGAGCGGCTCGTTTTCAAGAACCAAGCAGTTGACGAAAATGACCACGTGTTGATTGACGGCCTCACGACCGTCACATTCGAAGAAGAAGGTGGTAAAACCAAGATGACCATGACGACCGTCGCTAAAGCCATGGCACCGCCGGCCCCACAGATGCTCGACGGCATGGAAGCTGGTTGGACCCAGTCGCTTGAGAAACTTGGTGAGTTGGTAGCCGAGAGGAGTTTGGTATGAGAAAAATAGTCGTACTGACATTCGTTTCGCTTGACGGCGTTATGCAGGCGCCCGGTGGGCCAGAAGAAGACACCAGCGGTGGCTTCAAATACGGCGGCTGGACCGTTCCCTACTTTGATGAAGTGGGGGGCGAAGAAATGGGCAAACAAATGGGCCAGCCATTCGATTTACTGCTTGGGCGCAAAACCTACGACATTTTTGCTTCGTATTGGCCCCAGCACAATGACGAAACCGGCAAACCGATAAATGACGCTACCAAGTATGTGGTTTGCCACGAACCCATGGAATCAGATTGGGGGAAGACGGCATGTATAACAGGTGATGTGGTTGCCGAAATCAAGAAATTGAAAAATGAGGATGGGCCGATGTTGCAGGTCCACGGCAGCAGCAACCTCATACAAACACTACTGAAGAACGATTTGGTAGACGAACTATGGCTAAAAACATTCCCTGTCACCCTTGGCAAGGGCAAGCGACTGTTTGGCGAAGGAACCATTCCGGCTGCTTTCAGCTTGACTGATTCCAAGGTAACGCCGAGCGGTGTAGTAATCGCTTCGTACAAACGTGACGGAGATGTCAAAACAGGATCATTTTAAGGGGGAACCATGCAGACAGTGACTTCAAAAGATGGCACGAAGATCGCCTACGACAAGGTCGGACAAGGCCCGGCAGTTATATTGGTAGCCGGAGCGATGGGCACACGCTCATTTGGTTCCCCAGAACTGGCAGATCTGCTCGCGAAAGATTTTACGGTATATAACTACGACAGGCGCGGCCGTGGTGGCAGCACCGACACACAACCGTTTTCGGTTGATCGCGAGGTTGAAGATATCGACGCCCTGATTGACGTCGCTGGGGGTGAGGCATACGTGTACGGCATATCTTCAGGCGCCTGTTTGGCCATGGAAGTAGCAGCGGTCTTAGGCAATAAGGTCAAGAAACTGGCCATGTATGAGGCACCATACGACGAAGCCGAAGGTGCCGCCGAAACCTGGAAAAAGTATCGGTCCGACTTAGATGAGGCAATTGCTGCCGACCGACGCGGGGACGCCGTTGTGTTATTCATGAAACTGGTCGGCGTGCCGGAAGTTGCAATAACTGGCATGAAAAATTCGCCTATGTGGCCAGGGCTGGAGGCGCTGGCGCCTACTCTACGTTACGATGCCGCCGCCATGGGCGATGATCGTTCAGTGCCGGCTGACCGAGCTGCCAAGGTGACAGCCCAGACGCTCGTTATGGACGGAGGCGCAAGCTTGCAGCCCATGCCGTTTATGCACACTTCGGCCGAGAAACTTGCGAAGGCTATGCCGAATGCCGAGCGTCAAACTGTTGAAGGCCAAGGTCATGACGTTGACTCGAATGTGCTTGCGCCGGTGCTCATAGAATTTTTCAGCAGAGAAAAGTAGCCCTGTAAATCACGTTGGTTTTGTGTCTTGGCGGCTGCGCCTTATAATGCTTATGTTAGCTAGTGAAGGAACGGAGTACATGAAAGCTTCAGGGAATACGGGCGAGCATGATAGCAAAGTAGCAAAGCTGTTGATTGTGATTTTCATTTTGTTGGTCGCGATAGCGGGCGTTGCATACTGGGGGTGGCATCGTAGTAACACTTCGAACAGCAACAGTAGCTCGAATAGTAGTGCAAATGCAAGCCCCTATTCACAGAACAATTCGGGCTCCAGCCCCACGACTATCGCTTCTAGCGCGAACATGTGCAATAGCTTGGCATTAAGCAAAGGGTCGTCGGATAGTTTGGGTGATGCGACCGAATGGCACGCCGTTATTACGAACAATGGCACGCAGGATTGTACGCTTACAGGCTATCCCGGCGCGTATGTCAAAGATAGTGGTAGCGTCGTCATCGGCGCGACAGATAATCCGCTCTACCCGTTGGATGCGGTCAAACTTGCGGCGCGCGGCGGTAAGGCGCACGTGCTCGTCGGGGTCGGCGGCACTCGGAATCTTTCGGGCAAAACGGTATGCTCCGATCAGACGTCAACTCAATTACAGCTCTACCTGCCTGGCGTCGTATCACCGGTCCAAGCCATGTTCGGTGAGCAAGTTTGTAACGTATTCACGGTTTCCGCTGTTCAACCTGGCGCATAAACTTTAGGCGTGCAGCAAAACAAGGACATGGTATAGCACGTAAGCTGGCCAAACGCAGGCTTTCAGAAACGCCAGTATGATGTTCCAAAACCCGTCGACCTGCCCTACGAAATAGACGATCGCCCCAATCCACGCTACGAAAAACACGAAACCCGCCGGACCCTGGTTTACCACTTTCACTTTATCGGCTTTGGACATGTGTGCCTCCTGTTTATACCCTTATGGTAATACCGCCAATTAGGTATGGGCAATGAGGACGGTCACGCTTTGTCTGCGGCAAGCATCAGGTCGTAAAGTTTGCGCACCGTGTTCGTGTTACGCATAGTTAGCTGTTTATAAAACGGTGTGCCGATGATTTTGAGCACGCGGCTTTTGGTGATATTTGTCCGCTTAATGTGCCACACAACCACGCCCGGGAGGTACTTCATATCTTCGATGTCCGGGTTGAATGGCAGTTGTTCGAGCACATTCGGATGATCGACTTCATCCCATAAGAACATCGCGTAGCATCGTGTTTCCTTAGTTTCCGCCCAGTCGTCCGGCAGTGCTTTAACGAGTTTTTCGATGTTGGGCAGATCGCGTAGCAGTACGTCTACATGGAACCCAAAATCTTTTTCGACGGCCGTTTCTATGGATTTCGCGAGCGCAACCTTGTCTGCGGCACTCGTGCGGAAAACCACGTTGCCGGATGCGATGAACGTTTTGACCTTTTCGAATCCGAGTCCTTCAAATGTCAGCTTCAGCTTGGCCATTTCGACTTTCCGATTCCCGCCGACGTTAATGCCGCGGAGCAATGCCACGTATGTCATACTGGAATTATACATAATGCGAGGAGGGCGACATGTTTACAGCAAAGGCGGCATTCGGTGGATTTTCAGTTAATGATTTAGCGGCGGCGAAGAAGTTCTATACGGAAATATTGGGCTTGAAACTCGCGAACGAAGAAATGGGTTTGCAATTGCAACTGCCGAACGGCGGCACCGTGTTCGTGTACGATAAGCCGAACCACGAACCGGCGAGTTTCACCATTATGAACTTCGTGGTCGACAACATCGACGCAGCAGTGGACGAACTTAGCAAAGCTGGCGTGCAGTTCGAACGTTGTCCGGACATGCACCAGGATGACAAAGGCATCGCCCGTGGCCGCTCGCAAAACATGGGCCCGGACATCGCCTGGTTCAAAGATCCGTCCGGCAACATTGTGGCCGTGCTACAGGACGAGTAGTTGAGTTTGCGTACCGAATTGACCAGTAATTCTAATAGTTGGACTCGGTGTAATTCGGGAAGAAATCTTGTTTGAGCTGGGCTTCCGGCAGGCCGGCCTTTTCAGCGCATCACCTAGAACTTCGTGATCGCTAAACCTGCAGCTACATCCTCCTCATCCAACAGTTCACAGTCGACGGGTTCATCGTCCGGCTACCCATATCAATTAGTTCTGACGTATGGGCTGCATTTGCTTGACGTACAAAGTGCTTACGGCTATTGTTAGAGTATTATGAATGAAAATAATACAACGATTACTGAAGTAAAAGAATGGCCCGGCGCATTTGGGATTTTTAAAACGTCGCGAGAGGTGATTCGAGCAAATCTCGGTACGTTTGTGCTGCTTTGGCTGGCACTGTTCGGCGCCAACCTGGTCGTTGGGCTTCTGTTTGGTATGCATAGCACGGGCGCTCTATTTATACGGGAAATAGTGAACTACTTTGTAGGGGCTTATGTCGGAATCGCGCTAGTAGTACTTTGCCTTAAAGGTATCCAACGGAAGAAAGTGGATCTTAACGCGCTGCTACCGATGGTCAACCCGCTCTTTTGGCGCATGTTCCTCCTGGAACTGCTTATTACAGTTTCGGTCGTTGGCGGGCTCATATTGCTGATTGTGCCGGGCATCATCATTGGTATGCGACTGTCACTCGCGGCATACTTTTTAGCCGACAAAAATCTCAGCGTAATGGAAGCCTACAAAGCAAGTTGGCACGCAACTAAAGGTCATTTAGGAAAAATGTGGGGAATTTTTGGCGTCGTGATACTCATGATATTACCTTCCATCACGATAATCGGTGTCGTCCTGACGGTCTACTGGCTGTTCATGTACAGTGCGGTAACTGCATTACTTTATGTATACCTGACGCAGAAAAGCGAAGCGCGCTAGAAGCGATAGCGTTTCCGGACCAGCACTTATTGGCTAATGATTGACAGGGGTAGCGCACGTACCTCGATAAATTATGCCGTTTACCTGTGTAAAGATTGTGCGGTATGCCGACGTTTGTCTAGCCACCTGCAAGTTTGTTCGCGTTATAACTGATTATTGATGCTCACTCTTTGGCGGCAAGCACGGTTGTAAATCAGTGCCTACGCTCAAATTCCCGCACCAAGCATGGTATAATAACAGATAAGAAATTAGAAAAAGGAGCGACATGTCTGGACACTCAAAATGGTCGACGATTAAACGTGAGAAAGGTGCGAAGGACGCAGCTCGCGGCGCGGTATTTACAAAACTTGGCAATAACATTGCTATTGCGGCGCGTGGCGGCGCCGATCCAGACATGAACTTTGCGCTGCGGTTAGCTATCGACCGCGCCAAAGCTGCGAACATGCCGGCTGCGAACATCCAGCGTGCTATCGATCGGGTAAAAGACAAAGACGCGGCGCAGTTGCAAGAAGTTTTATACGAAGGTTATGGGCCGGGTGGCGTGGCGATTCTTGTCGAGGTTGCGACCGACAACATTAATCGTACGTACCCGATAGTCCGCCTGGCGTTTAGCAAGCACGGCGGCAATATTGCTGAAAAGGGTGCCGTCGCGTTTCAGTTTGATCGCAAAGGCATGATTCGTTTGAATGGCGCCGGCGACGAAGTACTCATGCAGGCGCTCGATGCCGGCGCAGATGATGTGCAGGAAGAAGGCGCCGAGTCGGTGGTTTACACTGACCCGACCGCACTTGCTAAAGTCCGCGACGCGCTGAAAGACGCCGGTATGGAAATTACCGAAGCCGAGCTGACGTATGTGCCGAATAACACGGTAGAAATTAGCGATAAAGACACTGCCGGCAAAATCATGCGGCTCATGGATGCGCTTGAAGAATGTGATGATGTTACGAACACGCACGTCAATTTCGATATCGACGAGAGCCTACTAGTATGAGCTCGGACAGCGCAAAGACGGTGACATGCGTCGACATAGACGGCAAGAAACATGAGGTTCCCGCCAGCAAATTGAACTGGCGGCCGTCGGCGTATGGCATCGTCATCAAGGACGGTGAGCTACTAACCGCGAAGCAGTTCGGGCGCTACAACCTGCCCGGTGGCGGCATAGATCTGGGTGAAATGCCTGAGCTGGCAGTCATTCGTGAAATCAAGGAAGAAACCGGCATAGAAGCGACGAACCCGCGGCTCGTTTCCATGGCATCGCAGTTTTTTAAACTGCCTTACACGGACGACAGCGAGGCCTTCTGCCAAACGATGCTTTTGTATTATATATGCGACTTCGCAGGCGGTGACTTTTCAATGGATGGGTTCGACGAGTTTGAAAAAATCTACGCCGACATGCCCGAATGGTATCCATTATCCAAGCTTGATGGGCTCGAATACACAGGCAGTCACGACTGGCGCGGCATCGTACGCGAAGCTATGCGGTGAGCTGAGCTTTGATGGCTCGGACGATTTGAAGCGAAAATTCTGGGTCCCGCCTGAGCAGGGCTATTTCGGCAGTACCGAGATTTACACCAGTCGGTACGTAATTGTGGCTACCGATGATAGCGCCTTTTTCGGTAGCGATGAGTTTAGCGTGTATGTACATGTGTGAACGGGGCAATTGGTTCGAGAAAAATACCGCTGGCATTCGTGTTCGTTCGCGCCAGACGACCGCTTGCTGTAGTGGATAATGAGTTCGGTGTTGCCAAGGGTGGTTGAAAATCACCGTAACATCCACGCCGCGCCGATGAGCTTGCGCAAGGTGGTGTGTCGTGGTTGAATTCGGGAAGAACTGACAGGTTATATAGACGGATTTTTCTGCTTGATCGATGAGCGCAAGCGCTTTGTCATAAATAATCGATTGGTGCGGCACGCCGGCGTCTACGAGCAAATCAGTGTGGTTGTCGATTGTCTGTATGATGTCCGTGTCTTTGAGAACGGCCCGGACGTTCTTCACTTCATCGACCTTATCGGCAAGGCTTCGTAGCCATACGGCGGTTTGCCGGTCGTGCCAGCCAACCATTACGTCCACACTTTGGGCACTCAAATTGCAGCCTCCGACGTATACATAGTCATTGACGACAGCAAACTTGATGTGTGAACGCCCACCGAACGGCATACCAAATGGTCGGGCAGGGATGTTGGTGATGACGTAGCGACCGCCGCTAGCTTCGAGTTGTCTGAGCAGTGCAAGTTTCTTACGGTAGTATGCTGGCACGTATCGCGGGATATCTTTGGTGAACCAGAGCGGGCCGACGATTTTGCGTTCGTTCATAAGGAAATTGTAGGCGTCGACCATCAGTGTCACCCGCGCTCCTCTCCTGGCCGCATCACATAGTGCCGTCGTTAGAACAGCGACGTCCTCGTATCCAGGCTCAAAGTTCATCGTCGCGACCGTTACCGAGTCACCTTTTTTCGCCTGGCTTACGCGTCCGGTCAAATCTCGGGAGTATTCACTTCGGCTATAGAAATCAAAGTCGTTATTTGTCACGAGACTATTTTATACTATTCAATATGCGAATATTGGGGATCGATCCGGGGACGGGCATTTTGGGGTTCGGGATTATCGAGGCTGCGAACGGTAAGGCACAGATGGTCGATGCGGGCGTAATCCGCACACCAGTCAAGCAGGACGACGCGATCCGGCTAGCCACGATTTATGAAGAACTGACAGATATAATTGCCGAAACGAAACCGCGGATTATGTCAGTTGAAAAGCTATTCTTTGCCCAAAATGTGACGACTGCGATGAGTGTGGCGCAAGCGCGCGGCGTCGTGCTGCTTTGCGGGCAACAGGCAGGCTTGCAGCTTTTCGAATACACGCCGTTGCAAATCAAGCAGGCGCTGACCGGCTATGGCCGCGCCGATAAGAAGCAGATGCAGGAAATGGTGCGTGTTATTTTGCAACTCAAAGAACAGCCTAAACCGGATGACTGCGCCGACGCGCTGGCCGCCGCCATCTGTCACTCGATGACCGCTCGTTTGGGCTGACTTGCATATTGTGTTAGAGTAATAAACATTAGCACTAAAAGGAGAAAAGTCATGCCTCCAGCAGACGACCAACAGAACACAAATCCACTCGGACAAGAGCCGGACGCTTCGCAGGCTCCAGTGCCGCCGGCACCGGATGCAGGCCAGCCACTGGTACCGCCAGCTCCGGATCCGTCGCAGCCAGCTGACGATGCTGCAGCGCCTTCGCCGGTAGCTCCGGGTTTTGGTTCGGCACCGGATCTGGGTAGCGAGCCAGCACCGTCTGCCCCTGCTCCAGACGCAGGCGCGCCAAGTGACGCTCCGGTTCCACCGGCACCAGGCTCGGACGTGGCTCCGAGTGAACCGGCAGACGATCCGTCACAACCGCCGGCCGGCCCAAGCGCTTTCCCGCCGCAGCAGTAGCGGGTGCCAACGCAATTAGTGCATATAACGCTCCTAACGAGGGGCGTTATATCTATATATGGAGGCTGCTATACTAATAGGTAATGATTGCGACACTTACTGGCGGGGTAGCCGAAAAACTATTAGATGTCATCGTGCTCGATGCGCAGGGCGTCGGCTATGGTGTGTTTGTGACGAACGAAGATTACGGTCGGCTGGTACAGGGGCAGAATGCGAAACTCTATATCTACGAGCATATCCGTGAAGCGTCTCATGATTTGTTCGGCTTTCTCACACTTGATACTAAAAGACTGTTCGAGCAATTGTTGGGGGTTAACGGTATAGGGCCGAAAATGGCGCTAAGTGTTTTGAGTATCGGCAATATCGATCACGTGCGTGCAGCCATCGCGGGTGGCGATGTCAAATTCATCCAACGTGCCAATGGTGTAGGGAAACGTGTAGCCGAACGCATCGTCGTGGAGCTCAAAGATAAAGTTGGGCTTGAGGGCGTGGAACTTTCGGCGACCGGGCTTCTGCAAGGCGAAGGGTTGCTCATGAAAGACGAAGCGGTCGAGGCGCTTGTCAGCCTCGGCTATTCACCGCAAGATGCGAGCAAAGCACTACAAAACGTTGATACGAACTTGGCGATAGAGGAGCGCATCAAGTTAGCGTTGAGAGGAAAAGCATGATTGATCGAATTGTGAACACCGGCGCTGACGTGGATGACCAGCAGGAAGTTGAGCTGGAGAACACATTGCGCCCGAAAGATTTTGCAAATTATATTGGCCAGGAACGATTGAAGAAAAATCTGCAGCTGGCAATCGCGGCGGCGAAAAAGCGTGGCGAGCCGATCGACCATATCTTGTTATATGGTCCTCCGGGGCTTGGCAAGACGACTATGGCCAGTGTTATTGCCAATGAAATGGGTGCGAACATCCGTATCACGAGCGGGCCGGCGGTTGAACGGGCGGGAGATTTGGCGAGTCTGCTCACTAATTTGCAGGATGGCGACATTCTGTTCATCGATGAAATCCATAGGCTGCCACGAACGGTCGAAGAAGTGCTGTATTCCGCTATGGAAGATTTCAAGCTCGACATTATGCTTGGCAAAGGCCCGAGCGCGCGCAGTCTTCGCCTGGACTTGCCGAAATTTACCATTATCGGCGCGACGACGCGGACGGGTGCGTTGGCTGCGCCGTTGCGCGATCGGTTCGGGCTGATTCACCGTCTGGAATTTTACACGCCGGACGAAGTGCAGCAGATAATCGAACGAGCTGCGAATATTCTTGATGTCAAAATCGAAAAGGCTGCGGCGCAAGAATTGGCGCAACGTGCCCGGCTAACTCCGCGAATTGCCAACCGATTGCTCAAGCGGGTGCGTGATTATGCTGATGTGAACGGCGACGGCATCATCGATACAGTCATCAGCCGCAAGGCGCTGGAGCTGCTAGAAATTGACGACCTTGGGCTCGACCCAGCCGATCGCATGCTACTCGAAAAAATCATTGAACACTACAATGGCGGGCCGGTCGGCATTGAAACGCTGGCGGCACTAACAGCAGAAGAGCGCGGCACGTTGGAAGATTTCATCGAACCATACCTAATGCAGATCGGTCTATTGGAGCGCACGCCGCGCGGCCGCAAAGTCACACTCAAAACGTATAAGCATCTTGGTCGGTCGCCGATGCAGTCAGACAGTCAGCCGAGTTTGTTGTAGCGTATAATAGGAAGCCATGGAACCGACAATCAACCCAATGCCGCCACAGCAGCAGCCACAACAATCCGATGGTTCGGATATTAATAAGTTCATTGTGCTTCAGCCGGGGGAGAGAATCCTATGCCAGCTCAAGCGTCATCCGTTCGGGCTGATCGGCATGTATGTCTCGGCTGGTGTCATAGCCGCGATTATTCTTGGCGCGGCGGTGGCGGTGCCGACATTCCTGACGGGCGTATCACAGCAGATGAAGCTGGCTATGGTGTTCGGCGCCCTGATCCTGATAGCGCTCATCATGTTGTATGTGTACGTTGGCGCGTATATCTATAACGGCAATCGCTGGATCGTGACAAGTGATAGTATTACACAGATTGTACAAGTAGGACTCTTCAGCAAGCAGACAAGCCAACTCTCGCTTGCGAATCTCGAAGATGTAACGGTCGATCAGAACGGTTTACTGCAGTCTATGTTCGGCTTTGGCACGCTGCGTGTAGAATCAGCGGGTGCGCACGATAAATTCCTCTTCCCATTCTGCCCAAACCCGAGCGATAACGCCCGCAAGATCATCGAAGCGCACGAGGCGTATATCTCCAACAAGCCGGAAGAGACTGTCACGGCAAACCGTCCGCTTGCAACTACGACTCAGTTTAATCAGCCGTACCAGTCGCCAGTTGGCACGCCTCCGAACAGTGGATCGCAAGGTTAATCTTATATCTAGTCTAAGCTGGTTTTGACATATGTCCCGCCACCCTCGAGCGTAGCGGTGAGAGTGTACTGTGTACAGACGACCTTGACGTCGTCGCAGGCCTTGCCGCTTGCGGACGTGACCTTGTAGGCGTATATGTGTTGCGCTGGGCTGGCAGCCAATTCGTAAGAGGTGCTGCTTGGGTCGCGCATGACTTCGCGATCTAAGCCCTTCATGTTGGCGGTACGCCAGGTCGCGTCATTCATCTGTGCGAGAGTGGGGTATTTATTGTACTGGGTGTAGTACGATTCGAGATCGTCACGAAGCTCGCCGACATCACGCTGCCGTTCGGTATTGCGCTCTTTTTGGGCGATGCCGGCATGCGTAGAAAAGATGAGGCCGGCCAAGATGCCGACGATTACCAATAAAACTAGTAGCTCAATAGTGGTGACGCCGCGAGAGTTAGCTTTTTTCATCTTCAAAAATTATAGCCTACTTTAGGCCGACAGTGCGAGTGGTAGTACTTCTTCTAAACTGGTAAGGCCGCGCAAAGCTTTGATAAGACCGTCGAGTGGCAAGGGGACCATGCTTTCCTGGATGGCGAGCTTGCGGATAGCGGCTACATCGCCATTTTCGGCGACGAGTTTCTTCATGGCATCGGTAACACTTAGCACCTCGCAAACACCGAGGCGGCCGTTGTAGCCACTGAAGCGGCAATGCGGACAGCCTTCCGGGTTGGCACGATACAAGCGCGTAATGGTTTTCTCGGTCGTGTTCAGATGCTGTTCGTCATCGCCTGCAAGCCCGTGTTTAACTGCTATCTGCTCAAGCTCGTGCAACTCTTTGACGGTTTTGATCCCGGTCGCCTTTAGTAAGGTTCGCAAGTCTTTACGTACTGATTCGTCAGGTGTGTAAGCTTGCCGGCAGGAAGTACATAGTCGGCGTACGAAGCGCTGCCCCAAGCTGAGGCGCAAACTCGAACCTATTAGAAACGGCTCAACCTGCATATGCAATAAATGTGATGCGGCGTGCGCAGCGTCGGGCGCGTGCAAACCACCCAGAATCAGACGGCCATTGAGTGCGGCCCGCACCGCCACACGGACGGTGTCGACTTCGTTCAGGTCACTGACCATGACGACATTCGGGTCCTGATGGAGTAACGCCTGCAAGCCGGTGCTGAAGTTAACGCCAGCCGCTGTGTTAACTTGTGTTTGATTTATGCCGGCGATTTGGTGTTCGATAGGATCCTCGAGTGTTGCGATGTTCAGTGCTGGGTTGTTGAGCAGATGCAGTACACCGAGCAGGCTCATGGTCACGCCGGTGCGGTTTAGGCTGGATGCGATGATTAAGCCATGCGGTTCGGCTACAGCGTTTTCGATACGGGCAAGCGCTTCGCCCCAATACCCAAGTGTTTCGAGGGTCGCCGGCTCACTTAAATGACGCGTCAGATGCAACGCGATTTTTTCGCCGGTCACTGTTGGCATGGTCGCGACGTGCACGCTTGTTACTAACTGCTCGGAATCGAACTGGAAGCTGCCGCTTTGCGGCGCGTTGGATTCTTCGGTATTTAGCTCTGCGCGTCTTTTCAGATTGCGTACCAATGTATCGAGTGCCGGCAAGGGAAGTTTCGCGACTTCTTGCAGCCAGCCATCCACTCGGAATCGTACCACGATGCTGTTCGTGCGTGGTTCGATGTGTACATCGCTCGCACCGCGCGCCAAGGCTTTCTCGATCAGTGCAGCCACGGTCCTATCGACCGCAGCTTCCTGCGCCTCCTCTTTTGACTTATGCATTTTTATCTGCAATTCCCCACCCTCTTCAAGCCGTTAGAAAATGCTTATTGTTTTCATTCTACCGTAAACACGATAGAACAGAAAGCCCAGATTTGTTATACTATAAGTAAGCAAAAGCGGTGGGGCTTTAAGACTTAGTTTCTAACTTTGACGGAGGGTTTTTAGTATGGCAGACACGAAAGCGAAAGCGGCGAAGGATTCCAGCTCCAGCGCGACTGAAGGCAAGAGCAAGGCGCTCGGTCTTGCATTGGACTCTATCGAGAAGCAGTTTGGCAAAGGCTCGATTATGAAATTAGGTGAAGCTACCCACCAACAGGTGGAGTGCTGGCCGACGGGTTCTTTGAGCCTCGATCTGGCGTTGGGTGGTGGTATCCCGAAGGGCCGCGTGATTGAAATTTACGGGCCGGAAAGTTCTGGTAAGACGACGCTTACATTGCACGCAATTGCGGAAGTACAGAAAGCTGGCGGTACTGCGGCCTTCATCGATGCCGAGCACGCGCTCGACCCGGCATATGCTAAGCGTATTGGCGTGGACGTGGACAATCTGCTTTTGAGCCAGCCGGACAACGGCGAACAAGCACTGGAAATTACCGAGACGCTTGTACGTTCGAACGCAGTTGACATCATCGTCGTCGACTCGGTGGCCGCGCTCGTACCTCGTGCCGAAATCGAAGGCGAGATGGGCGAAGCACAAATGGGCTTGCAGGCACGGTTGATGAGCCAGGCATTGCGCAAGCTTACCGGTGTTATTAGCCGCAGCCATGCGACGGTCATTTTCATCAACCAGCTGCGTATGAAAATCGGCGTAATGTTCGGCAACCCGGAAACGACCACCGGCGGTAACGCGCTCAAATTCTATGCGTCCGTCCGTATGGACATTCGTCGTATCTCGCAGATCAAACAGGGCGAAGATGTCATTGGCAACCGTGCCCGCGTGAAGGTAGTCAAGAACAAGATCGCACCGCCATTCCGCCAAGCTGAATTCGACATCATGTACAACCAAGGCATCAGCAAGTCCGGCGATATCCTTGACCTGGCTGTCGCGCACAACATCGTTGAAAAATCTGGTGCTTGGTTCGCCTACGGCGATGCCAAAATCGCCCAGGGTCGCGAAGCCGCCAAAAAGTACCTCGAAGATAATCCAAAAGTGATGGAAGAGATTGCTAAGAAGGTGCGTGTAGAAGCAGCGAAAGAGTAGTTCGTGAGTAACCTGTCGCTCAAACAGAATCCGACGCTCGCGGATTTGCAAGCGTACGTCGTAGCAGCGATGCGCGAACGCGGGCACAGCGATACGTTAGCGGACGCACCGAAGAGATTTATGTTATTGCTCGAAGAATCGGGTGAGTTCGCGCGTGCCGCCCGGAAAGTCGTGGGCATGAAATTCGCAGCCGACACGCATTCTTCTGAGCTTGCTGACGAAGCCGCTGATTTGCTTATCGTTCTACTTGGTCTATGTAATATGTTTGATATAGACTTGGAGCAGGCATTCCGAAACAAAGAAGAGAAGAACAAGCAAAGGGAATGGAAGTAATGTCCAAAATCCGTGAACTCTGGCAAGGCTACAACGAAGAAGGTGAGCCGCTGACTGGCAAAGGTCTGACGATGCAGCAGTGTGCTGCTGGAGCGCTGCACGGTTCGGCGCACATGTGGGTGTGGCGAATGCGTGACGGGGAGATGCAAGTCCTGCTGCAAAAGCGCTCGGACTCCAGTAAGACCTGGCCAGGCTTCCTTGACGCTGCTGCTGCAGGGCATATTGACTTCGGTGAAACGCCACTGCAAGCCGCGCTGCGTGAGACCAAGGAAGAACTCGGCATCGACACAAATCCGGATGACGTGGAGTTACTATTCGTTCATCGTCAGGAACTTCGATATGAGCCGGCGAAAGTAACCGAAAACGAAATTCAATGGGTCTACGGTTATGATCTGACTGGCCGGCAGCGTTTCGACCTGGAGAAAAGCGAAGTCAAATCAGTAGGCTGGGTCGGCTTCAAAACTTTTCAGCATCTCCTAGCAGGCAAAATCGCCGGCGCCAAGGTAATCCCGCACGACAGAGCATACTTTACCGAACTCACCATGGAGCTTAAGCAACTACAGATACGATGACCGCCACAAACCACGCGTTGACCGGGGCTGTCATCGCGGTAACGATCAAGCGGCCCGAGCTGGCTATACCGTTGGCGTTTGTGTCGCATTTTGTGCTCGACGCTTTGCCGCACTTCGGTGTTCACGAGGACGACGTGCTGCGGCGTAATAAGAGTAAGTTGTTCCGTAGTGTTATTGGTATCGATATCGTTGTGTTAGTGGCGTTGCTCATTCTGATGCCGCTATCGATGCACGGTGTACCATGGTGGGTGCTGGAGCTTGCGATGCTTGCGGCCGTTGCGCCTGACCTGATTTGGGTGTTCAGGTTTATCAGAGAAACACGTACAAAGCAGTGGCGACCAGGTAGCTGGTTTGCACGCTTTCATCAAGCAATCCAGCGCATTGAAAAGCCGTGGGGCTTGGCCATCGAAGGTATATGGGCTTTGCTAGCGACTGTCATACTGGTACAACTATGAAAATTACGGATATAAAAGCGCAGGTCAAGATTCCGGGGCACTTTTCCATTTTCGTCGATGGTAAATACTCGTTTTCTTTGAGTGACACGGCATTGCTAGAAGAGAAGTTGCACGTCGGTTATGAACTGGATGCGGCGGAAGTGAAGCGGCTGAAGCAGGTATCAAGCGATGATAAATTGTACGGCCTGGCATTGCGCTATGTGTCGATGCGCCCGCGAAGCGAGTGGGAATTGCGCAGTTACCTGCAGCGCAAAAGTGCACCCCCTGCCCTCGCGGATCAAATACTTAGCAAGTTAAGTAAGTTGAATTTGGTTGATGATATGAAGTTCGCGCGCGCTTGGGTTGAGAGCCGTCGCCTGCTTCGCCCTACTTCGAAGCGAAAATTACAACAAGAATTGCGTGCGAAACGTGTGAATGATGAGGTAATACAGCAAGAACTTGCGGGTGACGAAACAGACGAGCGTGCCCTTCTGCGCGAACTCGTTGCCAAAAAGCGTTCCCGTTACCCCGACAAACTCAAACTTATGCAATACCTTGCTCGCCAAGGGTTTAGTTACGACGACATCAAAGCGGTCATCGACGAAGGATAGCCGGCAAGCAGTCTCAGAGGTTGCCGTGCTACGCTGTTACGGCAGCGTGGGCGGGGACTTTGCCTTCGAGATCGTTGATAATGATGCGGCGGTTGGTGATCTCGTTGATTTGTGTACGATCGACGCTCAAACTTCCGGCAGTCAGGCTTTTGAGCACTGAACGGGATACGTATAATTTTTGGATGTACATGCTGGATACTTCGACAGCATAGTCCCCGACTTTGCCGACCTTTTGTTTACTGACTGTCTCGACCGGTTTGCCGACTAGTGTGAAATTGAGTTCCAGTACTTTTTTGAGGCGTACGAGTTCTCCAGGCTCGCTTAAGACATCGTGGTCGTTGACGACGATCCCTTGGGCTATGACATCGCGGATATCTTGGCTTAGCAGCACAAGTCGTTTTTTGTCGAAACGGTCGTTGCAGAAAAAGCCCTCGATTTTCAGGTTGTTCGGGTTGATGATCGGTGCGGTGGCGGTTGCTACCGCGGTACCCGTGCGTAGGCTCAAAATCGGTCGATTCTGAAGAACGTTACTCAGTTGCAGCATATCTACAAGTATAACTCCCCTTGTCGTAAAGCGCTATCGCTTGCTTCCACCGAAAACACTAGGGTAGTATTACTTAAAGCATGAATACTTGGCATACAGAATCAGCAAGCCTAGAAGGCACCGAAGCGATCGCGGCGCTTGTTGGTAAGCAACTGAAAGGCGGAGAGGTGGTCGAATTGGTGAGTGACCTTGGCGGCGGTAAGACCGCGTTTGTCCGCGGCTTGGCGCGAGGCATGGGCAGTAGCGATCACGTCGCGAGCCCGACGTTTACCATCAGCCGAGAATACCATACGGATAAACTCACCTTGTATCATTTTGATTTCTACCGTTTACACGAGCCGGGCATCATGACGGCCGAGCTGGCAGAGATAATCGACGACCCGAAAGCGGTTGTGGCGGTGGAGTGGTCGGATATTGTTCAGCACGTGCTGCCCGAAAAGCGGGTGACCGTCAAACTGGTATCTACGGGCGACACCGCGCGCCAGCTCGAATTCACCTACCCGTCAGAACTCGCCTATCTAATTCCGAAGGAGCAATAAATGGTAGTACTGACGATTCGTACGGACAAGCCGGAAGCCGAGCTCGGCTTATTCGAAGATGACAAGCAGTTGGCGTATGAGCAATGGCATGCGTACCGTGAACTTTCGAATACGATGCTCAAGAAATTGGACGAACTTCTGAAGTCACAGGGTAAAAAACTTGCAGACGTCCAAAGCATCGTTTGCTTTAAGGGGCCGGGAAGTTTCACGGGTTTGCGTATAGGTCTGACGGTTGGCAACACGTTGGCATATGGTCTGCAACTTCCCATCGTCAGCGCCATGGGCGAAAATTGGCGGGAAGACGGCATGCAAAAACTGCAAAATGGTGAAAACGAAAAGATCGCCCTGCCCGAGTATGGCGCCGAAGCGCACGTCACCGTGCAGAAAAAATAGCTTTCCAAAGTTGTCATTTGCAAGTCTTGGGCGTATATTTTGTGTTAGGATTCCGTATTTCGGAGTTATCCACCGACAAATTTTATTTCTAACATTTATTCGATTTTCAGATTACACGAACTTGGCTAGTGAAGTGATAGCGATTGCTTAGGGCGATGTAGTCTGCCGATAGAAAGGATACCTCTATGGTAGCACTGACCATTGTCCTCGCTTTGGTAGGGCTTGGTGTTGGTTTTGGTTCCAGCACGGTTATTAACAAAAAGAAGGTCGGCTCCGCTGAAGAAGAAGCCAAGAAGGAGCTCGACAAAGCCAAGCGCGAAGCGAGTAAGATTACCAACGACGCGCGCGACGAGGCAGCGAAGCTGGCCGAGACCGCCCGCAAAGAAGAGGCCGAGCACCGCCGTGAACTAAAAGATCTGGAGAACCGGCTCGTGCAGCGCGAAGAAGCGCTGGACAAGAAGTTGGACAGTCTAGACAAGCGTACCGAGTCTTTGCGCAAAAGTGAGGGCGAAGTTGAAAGCCTGAAGGATGAAATCCGCGACATTCGCAAGAAGCAGCAGGAGAAGCTTGAAAAAGTTGCCAAGCTGAGTAAGCAAGAGGCAGCTGAAAAGCTCATGCAGATGACTGAGCGCGATATCCGTGGTGACCTGACCGGCTTGATTTCTAAAATGCAGAACGAGGCGCGTGACGAAGCCGAAGAACAGGCAGCGCTCATTATCACGACCGCTATGGAACGCATGGCCAGCGAAGTGACAGCCGAGCGTACCGTGACAAGCGTGAAGCTCGAAGACGAGGAAATGAAGGGCCGCATCATCGGTAAGGAGGGTCGCAACATCCAATCGCTGCAGCGCGCGACAGGTGTTGACATTATGGTAGACGACACGCCGGGGTACATCGTGCTTAGTAGCTTCGATCCGGTTCGTCGCGAGGTTGCCCGTCAGGCGCTTGAAATGCTTATGAAGGACGGCCGTATCCACCCGGGTCGTATCGAAGAAGTTGTCGGCAAAGCGCAGAAGAATGTCGAGAAAGACGTCGTGCGTGCCGGCGAAGACGCAGCGCGCGAAGTTGGCATTATTGGTATACCGAAGGAAATACTACACCTGCTTGGTGAGCTGAAATACCGCACTAGCTACGGCCAGAACGTGCTGAAGCACTCGACTGAAATGGCACACATTGCCGGCATGATCGCCGAAGAAGTCGGTGCTAATGTGAAGACAGCCAAGTATGCCGCACTTGTTCACGATCTTGGCAAGGCGCTTACACACAAGATGGAAGGCAAGCATCACCACATCAGTGGTGAAATGCTCCGCAAGTACGGCGCGCCGGAAGAAGTCGCACTTGCAGCGGAGCAGCACCATGACGACGTGGAAGCTACCAGCACCGAAGCGCTCATCATCCGTGTAGTCGATGCCATCAGCGCGTCGCGCCCAGGAGCTCGCAACATCAGTGCCGAGAACTTCGTGGAGCGCATGAAAGAACTCGAAAATGTGGCAAATAGCTTTAACGGTATCGAGAAGTCATACGCTATCAGCGCCGGTCGCGAAGTCCGCGTGTTCGTCAAGCCGCAGTCGGTTGACGATCTGAGTGCTATCCGCCTGGCCCGCGACATCGCTACTAAGATTGAATCCACTATGCAATACCCCGGCACCATCAAGGTGAATGTCATCCGTGAAACCCGGGCTGTCGAATTTGCGAAGTAGGCCGACTCTAAAAGTTGTGGCTGCGCCCATCCCTAGCTGGCTTGGGCGAACACACTTACGGTAACTTCGTGCTACAATTTAGCTAATGAAAAAGTTTTTCCTGGAAAAGGTCAGACTCAGCTGGTATTTCCTAGGATTCTTCGTACTCTACTTTTGCTTGCTCTTCGTGTTGCCACGCGAGAAATTTGCGGCCGGGGCGCTAACGTTGTTCTCGGTAAACTCCTTCCTGTACGGGTTCTACATTTCCCCGGTTTTGGTTGCACAGAAGAACCGGATTGAAGAGTTGCACAAAATCGTTCGCGCCGAAGCTAACGCCATATTCGCCATGGTATTGGCAACCAAAAATCTACCGGAAGATCTCCGCAACAACCTACAGGATGAATTCAAAGAGTATATTCGTAAAACTATCCGCGACCGCGGCGGTGCCGGCCAGAAAACATACGAGGCACTCATCAGTTTTTGTGTGAACTACAAGGGCGAGAACAAGGCGGACATAGACAAGTTGCTGGACAAGTTGGTCGCCAACCAGCAAAATCGCACGGCTCTCGGTATGCAGATAAACGCACGCGTTTATAGCAACGAGTGGCTTATTGTATTCGTGCTTTTCCTGATCACGTTGAGCTTCATCCTGCTGATTGATGCCGGCAACCAACTTATCTACAAAGTCGTCTCGGCACTTTTGGCTACGGGTCTCAGCATGCTCATTTTCTCCCTTCTAAAGCTCAGCACGCTGACACATAAAAAGGCCAAACAAATTTGGGTGCCGCTTGAGAAACTGGTTGACAGTCACTTCTACAGGATTGACTAGAGGCCCAGCATGAACATCCTTTACGTTGGTGATGTGATGGGCGAACCGGGCATACGGGTCGTCGAGAAAGTTTTGCCGGGCTTGCGCCGCGACAGGAGCGTTGATTTAGTAGTCGCACAGGGCGAAAATGTTACGGAAGGGCGCGGTATTTTGCCAAAAGATTTTAATCGTTTGCAAGCTGCCGGAGTAGATTTTTGTACGGGCGGAAACTGGAGCTTGTATCGTGAGGAAATCATCCCATCGTTAGATGACCCTGATGAGCCTATTATTCGGCCAGCGAACTATCCGGAAGGTACACCCGGGCTCGGGTATAAATCTATCGGAACGGCGAAGGGTAAGGTACTGATAATCAGTTTGCTTGGCCATATCGTCGGTCGTGACTCGGAGAAACCAGTCGAGAACCCATTGCACGTCATTGATCATATCCTTAAGGAAGAAAAAGATACGGTGCGGGTAGCCACGATCGTTAACCTACATGGCGATTTTTCGAGCGAAAAAGTGGTTATCGGCCATTATCTTGATGGTCGCGCAAGCGTTGTAGTCGGCGATCACTGGCATGTGCCGACGGCTGATGCGGAAGTTTTACCAAAGGGCACAGCGCATATTACGGACGTTGGTATGTGCGGTTCACTCGATTCATCTCTTGGTGTTAAACTCGACGTTATCATCAAACGCTGGCAAACTAACACTCCCAGTCGCAATGAGCTCGAAATGTCAGGTCGCATGCAGTTCAACGCATTGCTCGTTGGAATTGACGAAAAGACCGGCCTGGCTACGTCCGTGGCGCCACTCCGGAAGATTTTTAACTAGCACTCGCCAGCTTCCCTGTTATTTGGTATAATCCTTGCAGTTATTGCACCGGGGTGTGGCGCAGTTGGCTAGCGCGCCGCGTTTGGGACGCGGAGGTCGAAGGTTCGAGTCCTTTCACCCCGACCACGTTGGAATTAACTTCAACCTACTTTAGCTTCCGG
>Ga0187809_10000153_pt1 | contig 46177 bp, 37 predicted proteins | sample NC_wetland_sal_i_8_FD_132415 | JGI IMG/M metagenome (GOLD analysis project Ga0187809, IMG submission 132415) | Wetland sediment microbial communities from Neuse River Estuary, North Carolina, USA - ASW_4 | ecosystem: Environmental > Aquatic > Freshwater > Wetlands > Sediment | place: USA: North... | reverse complement strand
GCCATCACGTGATCCGGATGCCCGTACCCGCCGTCACTGTCGTAGCTCACCAGCACCTGCGGTCGCCAGTGCCGGATCAAGCCGGCCAGCAACCCGACGGCTTCGGCAAACACGGCCGGATCCTGGTCGGCCCGCCAGAACGCCCGCGGCCGGTGGTTGGCCGGCGTGCCGAGCATGCCGCTGTCGCGGAAGTGTCCGGCGCCGCCGAGGAAGCGGTGCTCGCAGACGCCCAGTTCGGCCAGCGCCTGCCGCAGTTCGGCGATCCGCCAGCCGCCGAGCTGGTCGGCCGCGTCGGCGGACAGCTGGGCCAGCTCGGGCACCAGGATCTCGCCCTCTTCACCGAGGGTGCAGGTGACCACGCCGACCCAGGCCCCCTCGGCGGCGTAGCGGGCCATCGTTGCGCCGTTGTTGATCGTCTCGTCGTCCGGATGGGCATGGACGAACAGCACCCGCCGCTGGGGCGCGGTCATGCTGGGCGCGATCAGCGGCCGGCCACGCCGGCGTCCTGCGCGGTGGCGAGGTCGGTGCGGATCTCCGGGAAATGGCACGCGGCGAAGTGGCCCGGCGACTTCGGCTCGAGCAGCGGAACCTCGGACCGGCAGCGCTGCTTGTCGTTCTCCGATAGCACTGCTCGGTACTTCGGGCAGCGGGTGTGGAACACGCAGCCCGGCGGCGGGTTGATCGGGCTGGGCAGGTCACCGGTGAGCAGGATGCGCTCGCGCCGGGCTTCCTTGTGCGGGTCCGGCACCGGGACGGCCGACATCAGCGAGTGCGTGTACGGATGTACCGGCTTCTCGTAGAGGCTGTCCCGATCGGTCAGCTCCATGATCTTGCCCAGGTACATCACCGCGACCCGGTCGGCGATGTGGCGGACCACGGACAGGTCGTGGGCGACGAAGATGTAGGCCAGGTTGTACTCCGACTGCAGGTCCTCCAGCAGGTTCACCACCTGGGCCTGGATCGAGACGTCCAGCGCCGACACCGGCTCGTCACACACGATCAGCTTGGGCCGCAGGGCCACCGCCCGGGCGATGCCGATGCGCTGGCGCTGCCCACCGGAGAACTCGTGCGGGTAGCGGTTGTAGTGCTCGGGGTTCAACCCGACCCGGGCCATCAGATCCTGGACCTCGGCCTTGATCCCGCGCTCGGTCTTGGTCCGCTGGATGCGGAACGGCGCGCCGACGATGGTCCCGATGGTGTGGCGCGGGTTCAGCGAGGAGTACGGGTCCTGGAAGATCATCTGGACGTGGCGCCGGATAGACCGCATCTGGCTGCGGCTGTAGTCGGCGATGTTCTTGCCGTCGAAGATGATCTCACCGGCGGTCGGGTCGAGCAGCTTGGTGATCACCCGGCCGGTGGTGGACTTGCCACAACCGGACTCGCCGACCAGGCCCAGGGTCTCGCCGGCACTGACGCTGAACGACACGCCGTCGACCGCCCGCACCGCGCCGACCTGGCGCTGGAACAGGATGCCCTGCTTGATCGGGAAGTGTTTGGTCACACCGTTCACCCGCAGCAACGCGTCGGAGTCCTCGACCGGGTTGACGTTGATGTCGTTGGGCTGAGGGCCGGACTCGGCGGTGGTACTCATGTCTTGGCTATCTCCTCGTCGGCTACAGCGTGGGCTTGATCTCGTCGGCCCAGATCCGACGGCGCTCTTCCGGGTGGATGTGACAACGAACGGCGTGCGTGCTCGAGGTACTCAGCGGCACCAGCTCCGGGTGCTGGGTCCGGCACACGTCGCCGCCGACCTTGTCCTGGTAGGCGCAGCGCGGGTTGAACACGCAGCCCTTGGGCACCTGGATGAGCGAGGGCGGTTGGCCGGCGATGGGCTGCAGCCGATCCTGCCGGCTGCGGTCCAACCGCGGCATCGAGGTCAGCAGACCCCACGCGTAGGGCATCTGCGGCTCGTAGAAGATCTCATCGACCGTGCCGGTCTCCACGCACTGACCGCCGTACATGACCACGACCTGGTCGCAGGTCTCGGCCACGACTCCGAGGTCGTGGGTGATCAGGATGATGGCCGAGTTGAACTCGCGCTGCAGGTCCTTCATCAGGTCGAGGATCTGCGCCTGGACGGTGACGTCGAGGGCCGTGGTGGGCTCGTCGGCGATGAGCAGCTTCGGGTCGCAGACCAGGGCCATGGCGATCATCGCGCGCTGGCGCATACCACCGGAGAACTGATGCGGATACTCGGAGTAGCGCCGGTCCGGGTTGGGGATGCCGACCCGATCCAGCATCTCGATCGAGCGCTTCTTGGCGACCGCCTTGGAGACCTTGTTGTGGACCCGGTAGGCCTCGCTGATCTGGTCGCCGACCCGGTAGAACGGGTGCATCGCCGACAGCGGATCTTGAAAGATCATCGCCATCTGGTCGCCGCGGAGCGCGCGCATCCTCTCCTCGCTGGCGCCGACCAGCTCCTGCCCGTCGAGCCAGATCTCGCCGGTGATCCGGGCCCGCGATCCCTTGTGCAGCCCGAGGATCGCCTGCGACGTCACGGATTTGCCCGAGCCCGACTCCCCGACGATGCCGAGGATCTCGCCGCGATGCACGTCGAAGGACAGGCCGTCCACGCTCTTGACCAGCCCGTCAGCGGTCGGGAAGTGCACGCGCAGGTCCCGAACCGACAGGTAGGCATCGGTCTCGGGCTTGGTGACCCGGACCTCGACTGGTTCAGCACTCACAGCAAGATCTCTCCGGTTTCTCTACTCCGGCACTACGGCCGGCTCACCCGCACGGACTCGAGGCTACTCAGGAGTAGCTGACCCGCGGATCGACCGCCGCGTAGGCGATGTCGACGATGATGTTGGCGACGACCACGGCAAACGTCGCGACCAGGACCACCCCCATGATCACCGGCAGGTCTTGGGAGTTGATGCCCTGGATCGACAGCAGCCCCAACCCGTGCAGGTTGAACACGGTCTCGGTGATGACCGCGTTACCGATCAGCTGGCCGATGTCGAGTCCGAAGATGGTCACGATCGGGGTGATCGCGGCGCGCAGGCCGTGCCGGATGACCACCCGGCGCCGGGCCAGCCCCTTGGCCCGGGCGGTGCGGATGTAGTCCTCGCTCATCGTTTCCAGCATGTTGGCCCGGGTCAGCCGGGCGTACAGCGCGGCATAGATGAAGGCCAGCGCGATCCAGGGCAGGATCAGCGATCTGAACCATTGCAGCGGATCGGTGGTCAGGCCGACGAAGTTGGTGTTGGGAAGCCACTTGAGGTTGTACTTGAAGATCAGCAACAGCAGCGGGCCGGTGAAGAAGATCGGCAGCGACACCGCGGCCAGGGCCAGCGTCATCGCGAGCCGATCGAAGATGGAACCGCGCTTGAGGGCGGAGATCGATCCGATGGCCACGCCGCCGACCAGCCAGAGCAGCGCCGCACCGACCGCGATGGAAAGTTCGACCGGCAACGCTTGCGCGATCAGGTGGCTGACCGGCAGGTGCTGGCGGAACGAGTAGCCCAGACACGGTGCGTTGCAGTGGATGACGGACTGGTCGTCACCGAGATTCCGGCCGACGAAGATGCCCTTGACCCAGGTCCAGTACTGCTGGAACAGGTTCTGGTCAAAGCCGAGGCGATGCTCGATGAGCTTCTGCCCCTGCGGCGTCGGCGGGATCTTGCCGACGAAGTACAGGGCCGGCGAGATGTGGGCGACCTTGGGACCGATGAAGAAGATAGTGATGGTGACGAAGCTGGTCGCCACCAGAACGAACAGACCGCCGATGCTGCGGCGAACGATGTAACGGATCATCTCTGCTCCGTGCGGCGGCCGGTCCGGATCAGATCCGGACCGGCCGCCAGCACTGCCACCTCTCTACGAAGGGGAAGGACTGCCGTCGGGTGTGACGTTAGGTCGTCTTACTGACCGTTGTCGACACCGATGTTGACGAAGTCGTAGTACGACCCCTGCGCGAAGTTGTTGCGGACGTTCGTCATACGCGGGTTGCGGTAGTACAGCGTCTTGTCGTAGATGAACGGCAGCATCACCGCGTCGGACATGACCTGCGCGTCGAGCTGCTTGAACAGGTCGTCGTGCCGCCCGGTGCTCTTGGCGGCCTCGGCGAGCAGCGAGTCCACCTTCGGGTCCTTGAGCTGGTAGTAGTTACCACCACCGGGCGGGGCGTTGCTGGCCACGATCGAGGTCCAGAAACCACCACCGGTCGGGTAGTCAGCACCCCAGCCGGCCTGGGCCATTCCGATGCCCACGCTCTGGACCGTGGCCGGCTTGCCGATGAAGCCACCGTAGTAGCCGGACTGCGCGTGGATAGCCGGGGTCAGCTTGATGCCGACCCGGGCCAGCGCGGCCTGGGAGGCGGTGAAGACGGCCGGGCCACGACCGGAGTTGACGTAGGCCTCCTTGATGGTGAAGCCGTTCGGCTGACCGCACTGCTGCAGTTCCTGCTTGGCCTTGGTCAGGTCACCGGTGTTGTCCGGGCCATCCGGGTACGGGTTGGCGTTCGGATCGTGACCGGGAACCGTCGGCTGCGAACCGGTGTTGGCGATGTCGCCACCGTAGCTACCACCACGGGCCCGCTGCAGGTCGGACTTGTTGATCGCGTAGAAGATCGCGCGCCGGCAGTGCACGTTGTCCAGCGGCTTGACCTGCGGGAAGATCGCGAAGTACCGAACGTAGGACGACACCGGGTCGTCGGCGTTCTTCTTCAGGTCCGGGTTGGTCGCGATCTGGCTCTGGAATGCCGTCTGCACGCCACCGTCGGCCTCGGCATCAGCCGTGCCGGCCTGCAACTGCTTGTCGTTGTCGTCGGCGTTGGTGTTGATGCTGAGCGTGATCTTGTCGACCTTCGGGGTCCGGATCTTGTCCGTGGACTGGTCCCACTGGTCGTTACGGACCCAGACGACCTTCTGCTCCGGGGTGTAGGTGGAGAACTTGAACGGACCGTCCGACAGCGGGTGCAGGGTGTACTTCGCCCCGGTGTAGGAGCCGTTCTCCGTCAACGGCACCGGCGCGGAAGCCGGCAGCGTCATCAGGTAGTCGAAGTCAGGCGTCGAGGTGTTGAGCTTGAAGACGATGGTGCTGTCGTCCGGCGTGCTGATCTGGTCCAGACCACCGGTCTTGTCCTTGTACGGGCCGGGGTAGGTCGGGTTGCCGGAGGCGTCGCACTTGTCGAGCAGGCACAGGTAGTACGAGGCCGGGCCCTGGCTGAAGACGTCGGTCGCGAAGACGCGCTCGAGGCCGTACTTGACCTCCTTGGAGGTGACCGGCGTGCCGTTCTCCCACTTGACGCCGGACTTCAGGTGGTAGGTCCACTGGGTGAAGTCGGCGTTGTGCTCGCCCAGGCCGGTGGCCAGGTCGGGTTCGATCGCCACGTTGTTCGCGCCGGGCACCGAGGAGTAGCCGACCAGGGTACGGGTGAACAGCCGCTGCATGTTCCAGCACCAGCCGTAGTAGGTGTTCGCCGGGTCCCACGAGTCACAGTCACCCGTGGCCTCGAGGTTCAAGCTGCCCCCGGTCTTGCTGGAGGCGTTGACGAAGCCGATGGTGGCGGCGTTGAAAGCAGCGGCAACGGGCTTGTTCTGCCCGCTGGCGTTGCTGGCTGATGCGGTCGATTTGTTACCCGAGCTGGCACCGCTACCGCATGCGGTGACGACCATGGCCGCGGCTGCGGTCAGACCGACCGCGGCTGCGAGCCTTCCTTTACGTTGCATTGGTTTTGTTCACCCTCCTAGGCGATCGGAACAATCTGCCGGCTGATCAGGCCGGCCCGGCTGCTGCCGGTTCTGCCACCCCCGCCGGCCGGGCTTGCACCGGCGGACGAGGACGAATCATGGTGGTCGACCGGCAGTGCCGATCGGGGGGTCGGGGGTCGGAGACAGTCATTGGGTCGACTTCGGGTCGAGCGCGTCGCGCAGGCCGTCGCCGAACAGGTTGAACGACAGCACGGTCAGGAACAGCGCCAGCCCGGGCCAGATCAGGAACAGCGGGTCGTTCTCCAGGGTGTTGGCGGCGATCGAGAGCATCTGTCCCCACGACGCGGTCGGCGGCTGCACGCCGACACCGAGGAAGGACAGGCCGGCCTCACCAAGGATGTAGACCGGAATGGTCAGCGTCAGCCACACGGTGACCGGACCGACCAGATTGGGCAGGATCTCGCGGCTGATGATCCGCCAGTCACTGGCCCCCAGGCTGCGGGCGGCGTCGACGAACTCCTTCTCCCGGATCGAGAGCACCTGCCCGCGCACGATGCGACCGAGGTAGGCGAAGCCGAAGAAGCCCAGCACGAAGATGACCACGGCGAAGTTCAGGGTCTGCCCGCTCATCCCGAGGAAGGACGGCGACTGGTTGAAGATCGCCAGCAGGGCCAGGGCGAACAGCAGCGACGGGAAGGCCAGCAGGACGTCGAGGAGCCGGGCCAGCACGGCATCGACCCACCCCCGGTAGTAGCCGGACAGGACGCCGACCAGCAGGCCGAAGAAGAGCGAGAGGATGACCGCGGCGACCGAGATCGTCAACGAGGTGCGGGTGCCGGCGATGATCCGGGCCAGGATGTCCTGCCCGTCCACCGGCTGGACGCCGAGGATGTGACTGCTGGTGGAACCGCCGAAGCCGCCCAACGGCAGGCCGGTGTCCAGGCTGGTCAGCGCGCTGTTGCGGGTGTTCGGCTGGTTGCCGATGAGGTCGTTGAGGAAATTTCCGAACAGGGCCAGCAGGACCACGATGATGATGCCGACACCGCCGGCCATAGCGACCCGATCCTGCTTGAGCCGGCGCCAGGCGATCTGGCGTAGGGATCGACCCTTGATCGCCTGTTCCTCGGGTTCGCCAAGACCGTCGGTCGCCATGGTGGCAGTGGCAACCTCGACTTCACCCTGCGGTAGAGACATCGGGTGGCTGGCCTCCTTCGTTGGTGCGAGGCCCGCTGTTAACGGTCCTCGCCAGCCGGAAACGCTATGTGTTTCGAGTAACGCGCTGACAACATTGCCCCACAGTCGACCAGATCGTGATCGAAGGGTGACCGTTGTCGGACACTAGCCGATACAACAAGGAGGCCCCAAGACCCGCCGACGGATCGGCCGGAGTCAGAGTCGGCGCGAGCGGCCCGCCGGGGCGGGGCCCGACCGCGTCGGATTTACGCGGCCGGGCCCCGCCCGTACAGCGGATCTCGCACCCGGCCCGAACCTTCGCCCGGGCCGCCCCGTTTCGTGCGGTTACTACGGCAGTACTTGAGTGACTGACTGTTTACTTGTAGTTACTTCTTGAATCCGATGGCGGTGTAGTCGACATCGGCGAAGCCGAACGAACCGTAGTTCACCAGGTTGTTCTTGGTCGCCACCAGGTCCGGCCGCTGGTAGAGGGCCACCGAGTGCGCCTCCTCCCAGATCTTCTGGTCGATCTGGTAGGTCAGCTGGACCGCGTCGTTCTCGTTGAGGTCCGAGACCGCCTTCTTGTACAGGGCGTCGATCTCCGGCGTGCCGATCTTGGCGTAGTTCTGGCCACCGTCGCTGGTGTAGATGGACTGGGCCGAGGAGATCGGGAACGGCGTACCGATCCAGCTGAAGATCGTGAGGTCGAAGTTGCCCTTCAGGACGTAGTCCGGGAAGAACGGGTCCGACGGCACCGACTTGATCTTGATCGTGATGCCGGCCTCGGCCAGCGCCTTCTGCTGCAGTGCGGCTTCGTCGGCCGAGGTCTTGACCCCGTCCGGGATCACGAAGTTCAGCACCAGCGGCTTGCCGTTCTTGGCGTAGACGCCGTCGGCACCCTTGGTGTAGCCGGCCGACTCGAGCAGGCTGTCAGCCTTGGCCACGTCGCGGTTGCAGAAGTCGCCGCAGGTGGACTTGTACTGGGCCTGGTTGTTCATCCAGATGTGGCTGTCCAGCACGGTGGCCGGCCAGTCCAGTGGTCCGAGCAGGGTCTTGGCGTCGCCGACCCGGTCGATCGAGAGTTCGACCGCCTGGCGGACCTTCAGGTCCGACATCGCACCGCTGTTGCCGAAGTCGATGTGGCGCCAGTTCGGGCCACCGGCCTTGTGGATGGTGACACCCGGAGTGGCCTTGACGGTGGCGTAGGTACCGACGTCGGAACCGACATCGACGAAGTCGATCTGGTTCGACTGCAGCGCCTTGGCCTGGGCCGACTGGTCGATGGTGATGTACTGGATCTTGTCCAGCTTCGGCGCCCGGCCCCACCACTTCGGGTTGTGCACCAGGGTCACGGTCTTGGCGGTCTTGTCGATCTGGGAGACCATGAACGGCCCGCCGGAGACGTTCGGCCCGTTGACCCACGACTTGTTGAACGCGGCCGGGCTGGCATCCAGGGCGGCCGGCATGATCGGGCTGAACAGCGACTTCCAGTCCGGGTAGGGCTGGTCGGCCTTGAAGGTCACGATGACATCGTTGGGGGTGTCACCCTGCTTGACGCTGTCCATGTTCTCGTAGCCGTTGGAGGCCACGATCGTGTAGGCCTTGTTGCTGCCGTTGAGCGCCGTGTACATGTTGATGAAGTCCTTGGCGGTGATGGGCGTCCCGTCGCTCCACACAGCCTTGGAATTGATGTGGTAGTGGATCGTCTGCGGCGAGGTCGAGGTCTGCTCGGCCTTATCGACCACGTCGGTGTTCAGCACCGGGTTGCCCCCGGCGTCGAAGTGCCACACCACCGGCAGCACCGCGTTCATGATGTTGCTGATGTTGAGGTCGTTGCCGTCGATCTCGTTGATGTTGTAGTTGGGCGGGAAGCTGTCGATCGGGAATCGCAGGGTCCCACCGGACGGCACCTGGTTGTAGTCCATCGGCGAGATGTCATTGGTGCTCGCCTTGGCCTGGGCCTTGTCGCCCTTGGCGTTCGTGCCGCCACCGGAGCCCTTCGAGCTCCCACATGCGGTAAGGGCCAGGGATGCCACGGCGATAGCCACGATCCCGACCTTGCCGAACTTCCTCACACGTCCTCCTCGTAAAACCTGAGCCCCGCCGAGCCGGTCGGCCGGCAGGACATGACCGCGAACTTTGCGCAGTTCTTGGTACTTGCTACGCACAACTTCACGCCGTGGCTAGTGCCGTTGCCGAATCGGTATCGAGCAGATGCGAAACGTAACGTGGCGCGACAAGACGATCTAGGCCGCCGAAACACTACTGACACATGCCAGTGGTGTCAGACGGCGGTCAGACAACCTCGCGGACCTTAGCAAAGTGGCACGCGGTGCGGTGGTCGCCGCCCTGCTCGAGCAGCGCCGGGTCCTCGTTGACGCAGCGCGCCCGCTCGTCGGCGTTGAGCTGGCTGGCGAAGACGAAGCAGCGGGACCGGAACCGGCAACCGCTGGGCACGTCCGACGGGCTCGGCAGGTCGCCACTGAGCAGGATGCGCTCGCGCGAGCGCTCCTTCTCCGGATCGGGCAGGGGAATGGCCGAGAGCAACGCCTGGGTGTAGGGATGCGTGGGCTCCTGATAGATCTTGTGGGTGTCGCCGATCTCGACGATCCGGCCCAGGTACATGACCGCGACCCGGTCGGCGATGTGGCGGACCACCGACAGGTCGTGCGCCACGAACAGGTAGGCCAGGCCGAGCCTGGCCTTGAGCTCGTCGAGCAGGTTGATCACGCCGGCCTGGATCGAGACGTCCAGGGCCGAGACCGGCTCGTCCAGCACGATCAGCTTCGGATCCAAGGCCAACGCCCGGGCGATGCCGATGCGCTGGCGCTGGCCGCCGGAGAACTCGGTCGGGTAGCGGCTGGCGTGCTCCGGGCGCAGGCCCACCAGTTGCAGCAACTCCCGGATCCGCTCGCCGATCTTGTCCTTCGGAACCTTCTGCACCCACATCGGCTCGGCCAGCACGTCCCCGATCGGCATCCGCGGATCGAGCGAGGCCATCGGATCCTGGAAGACGATCGACAGGTCGGCCCGCATCTGCTTGCGATCGGGTCGCGCCAGGTGCGCCGTGTCCTTGCCCAGCACCGCGATAGTGCCCTGCTGGGGTGGCAGCAACGACATGATCTCCATGATCGTGGTGGTCTTGCCGCAGCCGGATTCCCCGACCAGACCGAGGGTCTCACCGCTGCGGACGTCCAGCGTGATGCCGTCGATGGCCCGGACCGCACCGACGGTGCGGCGGAACACCGCACCCTTCTTCAGGGTGAAGGCTCGGTGCAGATCGGTCAGCTGGAGCACCACATCCCGCTGCTCCCGCGGCACGACCTCGATCTCGTTGCGGGGCAGCTCCGGCCGGACGAAGACGTCGGCCGCGCCCCAATCCCGCTGGGCGATCTCCAGGCTGCGGTGGCAGGCTGCATAGTGCGCCTCGCGGTCGGTCGGGTCCAGGCCCGGCTCGACCTGGCGGCACTGGTCGACCACGAGCGGGCAGCGCGGCGCGAACGGGCAGCCGGTGGGCAGCCCGACCAGCGACGGCGGAGTGCCCTCGATCGGGATCAGCGGCTCCTTCTCGGTCACGTCCATGCGCGGGATGGAGCCGAGCAGGCCCATCGTGTACGGCATCCGCGGGTGGTAGAAGACGTCGTCCACGGCTGCGGTCTCGACCGCCTTGCCGGCGTACATGACCATGACCCGGTCGGCGAAGCCGGCGACCACGCCCAGGTCATGGGTGATCAGCACGGTGGCGGCGTTGGTTACGTCCTTGGCCTTCTTCAGCACCTCCAGGACCTGGGCCTGAATGGTGACGTCGAGCGCGGTGGTCGGCTCATCGGCGATGATCAGGTCGGGGTCATTGGCGATCGCCATCGCGATCATCGCGCGCTGGCGCATGCCGCCGGAGAACTCGTGCGGGAAGGCGCCGGCCCGCAACTTCGGGTTGGGGATGCCGACGATGTCGAGCAACTCGACCGCCCGCTTGTTGGCCTCGGCCTTGGACACCTTCTGGTGGATCAACACGGCCTCGGCGATCTGGTCACCGATGGTGTAGACCGGGGTCAGGGCCGACAGCGGATCCTGGAAGACCATCGAGATCCCGCTGCCCCGCAGGCGCGAAAGTCGCTTGTCGTTGAGGGTCAGCAGGTCTTGGCCTTTGAACTTGATCTGCCCGGTCACCGTGGCATTGCCCGGGAGCAGGCCCATCACCGCCAGCGAGCTGACCGACTTACCCGAGCCGGACTCGCCGACGATGGCCAGGCTTTCGCCGGCCCGGACGGTGTAACTCAGGCCGCGCACGGCGGCCACCTTGCCGGCTTCGCTGCCGAAGGTGACGTTCAGATCCTGCACTTGCAGCAGTGGCGCCGCCGGGTTCTCGGTGGTTTCGGCGGCATCCCGGGACGTTTGGGTCTCGGTCACAGTCGGCTCGCTCCAGAGGTGGGGTCGATGGCATCGCGCAAGGCGTCGCCGATCACGGAAACACACAGCACGGTGAGCACCAGCAGGCCGGCGCCGAACATGAACACGTGCGGGAACACTGTGGCCAGGTTCTGCGCATCGGCGAGCACCGTGCCCATCGAGACGTCCGGCGGCTGCACGCCGAAGCCGAAGAAGCTCAGCCCGGTCTCGGCCACGATGGTGCCACCGACGTTGATGGTGAAGTCGACGATGAGCAGCGAGGCCATGTTGGGCAGCAGGTGGCGCCGGATGATGGTCGAGGACGGCACGCCCATGAACTTGGCCGCCAGCACGTACTCGCGCTCGCGCAGGCTCATGGTCATGCCCCGGATCACCCGGCCGGTGACCATCCAGCTGAACACCGACAGCAGCAGTACCAGCCACAGCCAGCTGCGCCCGGACAGCACCGGGCTCAGGATGGCCAGGATCAGGAACGACGGCAGGGTCAGCAGCAGGTCGATGACCCAGACCAGGGCGAGGTCGACCTTGCCCCGGAAGTAGCCGGCCACCGAGCCGGCCAGCGCGGCGAACAGGGTGGTGAGGAAGGCGGCGGCCAACCCGATGATCAGCGACTTCTGCATGCCACGCATGGTTCGGGCGAACACATCGCGGCCGACGTCGTCGACGCCGAAGTAATGGCTGCTGCTCGGCCCGGCCAGGATGTTGGCCTGGTCGAAGTCGTCGTACTTCCAATGGGTCAGGTACGGGCCGAGATAGGCCAGCAGGAAGATCAGGATGAGCACGACCAGGGCCGCCACCCCGGCCTTCTGGCGGAAGAACCGGCGGACGATCAGCCGGCCGCGCGAGGCCGACCGGTCATCGAGGCGGTCCTGCTCCTCGACCGCGTCCGGGTCCTGCGCGGTCGGCGGTGCGACTTCGAACACTTCCTGAGGTTGCATCGACACGGCGAGCTCCTACTTGGTCCGCACGCGCGGGTCGAGCGCGGCGTAGAGGATGTCGGACAGCAGTCCCGAGATCAGCACCAGCACCGCGGTGAAGCAGGCCACGGCTGCCACCGCGTTGACGTCGTGCTGCTGGATCGACTGGATCAGGTACTTGCCCATGCCGTTCCAGTTGAACAGCGTTTCGGTGAACACCGCACCGGTCAGCAGCAGCCCGAAGGTGTAGGCGAAGAAGGTCACGATCGGGATCAGCGCGGTCCGCACGCCGTGCTTGAACAGCGCCCGCTGCCGGGTCAGCCCCTTGGCCCGCGCGGTGCGCAGGAAGTCGCTGCCCAAAACGTCGAGCATCGCGCTGCGCTGGTACCGGCTGAAGAATGACAGGCCGAACAGGGCCAGGGTCAGGGTCGGCATGATCAGCCGCTCCAGCCGGTCGAGCCAGAAGTGGGCGCCGTGCAACGTCGAGTCGTACTCGTTGGCCGTCGGAAGCAGCGGCCCGCCGTGGTGGCCGATGTAGATGAAGAAGGTCTGGATGACCAGGATGGTGACCACGGTCGGCGAGGCGAGCAGGACGTAGGACACCACGGTGGAGCCGACGTCGAACGGTCTTCGTTGCCTGACCGCTCCGAACACCCCGATCAGCACGCCGAGCACCGAACCGGCGATGGTGCCGAGCAGCAAAAGTCGCAGGCTGACTCCGACCCGGCGCTTGACCTCGGTCGAGACCTGCTCGTCACCGACGATGACCTTGCCGAAGTCGCCGTGCACGACGCCCTTGAGCCAGCGTTCGTAGCGCACCAGCACCGGGGTTGACGGATCGGCATTGCGCGCCTGCAGGGTGGCGTGGATGGAGGCCTCCGACACCGGCGGGTTGCGGCCCTCGTACCGGGCCCGCGGATCCAGCGTGAGCGAGCCCAGGATGTAGGCCAGGCTGGTGGCCACGAAGACCAGCACCAGGTAATTGACAAACCGCCGCGCTATGAACTTCAGCATCGATCCATTCCTGTCAAACCTTCGACGCGATCGCGCGTCCGGCATCGCACCGGAGCACTTGAGGCGCGACTGTAGCCGACATCTATAACCGTCCTGTCACCTCGGTCACGAATTCGCCGTTTGTGCCGGCCCACTCACGCTCGTAGATTTCCACCCGATTCGCCCATTCCACCGCCCGATGCTCGCGGGCGGTGGGCTCCGGCGAGGCCGGTGCCAGCACAGCCAGAAAAAGTTGCAGAATCGCGCCGTCGGGCAACTCCTGCCGGGCGAGCTCGTCGCCGACGGTCACCACCGTCCCCAGCTCCTCGGCGATCTCGCGGACCAGCGCGGCCCGCGGGGTCTCGCCCCGCTCGACCTTCCCGCCCGGGAACTCCCAGCGACCGGCCGACTCGGACGGGTGGTCGCGCTGGGCCAGCAGCACCCGGTGATCGCGCACGATGGCCGCGGCCACCACCACCTGCCGGCTGGCCCGGCGGTCGATCTCGCCCAGCCGGGCCTGCAGCCGGCGCAGCACGTACCAGCGCGGGCGGCGGTCCAACCAACCCCGCTGCTCCTCCAGGGTGAGCAGGATCCCGACCGGCAGTTCGGCGACGGCGGCGCTGGTCCGTCGCGGCAGCCGGCTCAGTTCGGCCCGCACGGCATCGACCGGGGCCGGGATCAGTTCGGCGACCCGGGCGGTCCGGACCCGGCTCACCGCGGCGTCGAACCCGGGGCCGGCCGGGCTGCCGCCGCCGGCCGGCGGTCGGCCAGGAACGGGAACCGGTCTCGCACCCGCTTGACCTCACCCGCATCGACCTCGCACACCAGCACGGTCTCGGTCAGGCTGGCCTCGGCCAGCGACCGCCCGAGCGGGTCGAGAATCACCGAGTCACCGGTGTACCTGATGCCGTCCCCCTCGCCGATCCGGTTCACCCCGACAACGTAGGCCTGATTCTCGATGGCGCGAGCCCGGAGCAGGGTGCGCCAGTGCTCCCGCCGGGGTTCGGGCCAGTTGGCGACGACGGCGTAGAGGTCGGTGTCGGGCGCCAAGCCCCAGAACTCGTCGGCAAATCGCAGGTCGTAGCAGACGAAGACGCTGACCCGGAGCCCGTCGACGTCCACGGTGAGCAGGCTGGTGCCGGCCGCGTAGTGCTCCTGCTCGCCCGAGTAGCTGAACGGGTGCACCTTGGGATAGCGGTGCAGCTGCCCGGTCGGGCCGGCCAGCACCGCCACGTTCTGCGCCCGATGATGAGAATCGGTCTGGGCCCACTGGGCAATCGAGGCCAGCAACCAGCAGCCGTGCCCGGCCGCCTGCTCGATCAGGAACTGCTCGTTCGGCCCGCCCGGCACCTCGGCGATGGCGTCGACGTCCATCGAGAAACCGGTCGCGTACATCTCGGTCAGCACGATCAGGCCCGCACCGCCGGCGGCCGCCTGCGCGATCAGCGGGCGAAGCCGGGCCCGGGTCGCCACCGAGTCCTGCCATACCACGTCGTGCTGAATCGCGGCTACTCTCACGGGGCCATCCTCTCCAGCCGGTGCAACGCTTCGCTGAGCACCTCCGGCCGCTTGCACAAGGCCAGCCGGGCGTAACGGTCGATATCGGAGTCGTAGAAGACCCGGGTCGGGATGGCTACCACGCCGGCCCGGGTCGGAAGTTGGCGGCACCATTCGGTCGCGCCGCCGCCGAGGTCGATGGTCAGGAAGTACGTGGCCTGCGGGCTCAGTACCTCATATCCCAGTTGCTGCAGCCGGTCGGCGACCAGGTCCCGGCGCTGGCGCAATCCGGCCGCCGCCTGCTCGAAGAAGTCGCTCGGCAGCTGCAGCCCTTCGGCTACCGCGTACTGGAACGGCCCGCTGCCGACATAGGTCAGGAACTGCTTGACGGTGCGGACCTGGCCGACCAGGGCCGCCGGGCCGCAGATCCAACCGACCTTCCAACCGGTCACGCTGAAGGTCTTGCCCGCACTGGAGATGGTCAGGGTCCGTTCGGCCATGCCGGGCAGGCTGGCCAGCGGCACGTGCTCGCCGTCGAAGACCAGGTGCTCGTAGACCTCGTCGGTGACGACGATGAGGTCGTGGCGGCAGGCCAGCTCGGCGAGCTGAGCCAGCTCGGTCCGGGTGAACACGGTCCCGGTCGGATTGTGCGGTGAGTTCAGCAGCAGCAACCGGGTCGCCGGGGTGATCGCCTGCTCGAGTTCGGCCGGATCGAAGCTCCACCGGCCGGTCACCGGTCGCAGTGTCACCACGCGGCGGCGGGCCCCGCCCAGGGCGATGGCCGCGGCATAGGAGTCGTAATAGGGCTCGAACGTGACCACTTCGTCGCCGGGCCCGGTCAGGGCCAGCACCGCGGCCGCGATCGCCTCGGTAGCGCCGACGGTGACCAGCACCTCGGTGTCCGGATCGTGGACCAGGCCGTACCACCGCTGCTGATGCTCGGCGACCGCCCGGCGCAGCTCCGGGATGCCCGGACCCGGCGGGTACTGGTTACCCCGGCCGGTCGCGATCGCCTGCTGGGCGGCGGCCAGCACCTCGGGCGGGCCGTCGGTGTCCGGGAACCCCTGCCCGAGGTTGATGCTGCCGGTCTGTACGGCCAGGGCCGACATCTCGGCGAAGATCGTAGTGCCGAACTGGTCGAGCCGGCCCGGCCGGAGGGCAACCGTCACCTGGCCAGCGTAGGGGCTGCTCCGGACCTGCGGAATAAACCGCCTTGCGACTGCGCTTGTAGCGGTGTAATCATGTAATTGAACGAACGGAGCATGTCATGTACTTTCACACCGAAGAAGGAGCCGGCCCGGAGCACCGTCGCGGTCCGGGAGAGTTTGCCGGACACCGCGGCCACGGCGGACGTGGTCGCGGGGGCCGACGCGGCCCGGGGTTCGGCCGGCCCGGCGGCTGGCAGCAGGCCGACCTCCCGCCGGCCGAGGACGCCGCGGCCTGGTTCCGGGGGCGCCTGCCCTCGGACTGGTTCACCGGCGAAGCGCAGGTCAGCATCGACCGGGAAGAGATCATCGTCAGCGGTGAACTGCCGCCGGTCGAGGGCGAATCCGACCCGGCGGCGGCCAAGGGCCGGATCAGCCGCTTCCGGGAAGAGACCCGCTCGGAGCGGGTCCGGATCGCGGAGGAGGCCGAAGGCCGCTACGGCCGCAAGGTCGCCTGGGGCGCCCGGATCGGGGACACCGAGGTGCTGTTCAGTCATCTCTCGGTGCCGGTGATGACCCGGCTGCGCCAGCCCCAGCGCCAGGTGCTCGACACGCTGGTCGACGCCGGCGTGGCCCGATCCCGGTCCGAAGCGCTGGCCTGGGCGGTCAACCTGGTCGGTGAGCACGCCGACGAGTGGCTGGCCTCGTTGCGAGAGGCGATGGCCGAGGTAGACAAGCTACGGGCCGAGGGACCTGAGCTCTGACCGCGGTCGGCCGGACCGGTTCCCGGCGAGGTTGGGCCCAACCCCGCCGGGAACGGCTCGAACTGCGGTAACCAGCCCTTACGCCGACGGTGTCTTGGCCCGGCGGCCGCGCAGCTTCTCCCGATCCTGAGCCGGCAGCACCACCTTGCGCAGCCGGACCGTCTCCGGCGTCACCTCGACGCACTCGTCCTCGCGGCAGAACTCCAGCGACTGCTCCAGCGAAAGCTTGCGCGGCGGCACCAGGCGCTCGAGTTCCTCCCCGGTGGAGGACCGCACGTTGGTGAGCTTCTTCTCCTTGGTGATGTTGACGTCCATGTCGTCGGCCCGCGAGTTCTCGCCGACGATCATGCCCTCGTAGACCTCGGTGGTGGGCTCGACGAACAGGACGCCTCGCTCCTGCAGGTTCATCATGGCGTAGGTGGTGGCCGCACCGGACCGGTCGGCGACCAGCGAACCCGAGCTGCGAGTGCGCAGATCCCCCAGCCACGGCTGGTACTCCTCGAACACGTGGTGCACGATGCCGGTGCCGCGGGTCTCGGTCAGGAACTCGGTGCGGAACCCGATCAAGCCCCGGCTGGGTACCAGGAACTCCATCCGGATCCAGCCGGTGCCGTGGTTGGTCATGGTCTCCATCCGGCCCTTGCGGACGGCCATGAGCTGGGTGATCGCGCCGAGGAACTCCTCGGGGGCGTCCACGGTGAGCCGCTCGACCGGTTCGTGCACCTTGCCGTCGACCAGCCGGGTGACCACCTGCGGCTTGCCGACGGTCAGTTCGAAGCCTTCCCGGCGCATCTGCTCGACCAGGATGGCCAGAGCCAACTCACCCCGCCCCTGCACCTCCCAGGCGTCGGGCCGGTCGGTCGGCAGCACCCGCATCGAGACGTTGCCCACCAACTCGCGGTCGAGCCGGTCCTTGACCAGGCGCGCGGTGACCTTCGAACCCTTGACCCGACCGGCCAGCGGCGAGGTGTTGGTACCGATGGTCATCGAGATCGCCGGCTCGTCCACGCTGATCAGCGGCAGCGGGACTGGGTTGTCCAGATCGGCCAGGGTGTCACCGATCATGATGTCGGCGATGCCGGCGATGGCGATGATGTCACCCGGTCCGGCCTGCTCGGCCGGCTTGCGGTCCAGGGCCTCGGTCATCAACAGCTCGGAGATCTTGACCCGCTCGATGGTGCCGTCGTGCCGGCACCAGGCGACCTGCTGCCCCTTGCGGATGGTGCCCTGGTGGACCCGGCACAGCGCGATCCGACCCAGGAACGGCGAGGCGTCGAGGTTGGTCACGTGCGCCTGCAACGGGGCGCCCTCGCGGTAGGCCGGAGCCGGGATGGTGTCGATGATGGTCTGGAACAGCGGCGTCAGGTCCTTGGAGTCCGGCAGCTCACCGTCGGCCGGCCGCTCCAGCGAGGCCCGGCCGTCCCGGGCGCAGGCGTAGACGATCGGGAAGTCGATCTGATCCTCACCGGCGTCGAGGTCGAGGAACAGCTCGTAGGTCTCATCGATGACCTCGGCGATCCGGCTGTCCGGACGGTCGACCTTGTTGATGACCAGGATGACCGGCAGCTTGGCCGACAGGGCCTTGCGCAGCACGAAGCGGGTCTGCGGCAGCGGGCCCTCGCTGGCATCGACCAGCAGGACGATGCCGTCGACCATGGACAGGCCGCGCTCGACCTCGCCGCCGAAGTCGGCGTGCCCGGGCGTGTCGATGATGTTGATGACCAGCTCGTCGCCTGCGGGCGAGACGTAGTTGACCGCGGTGTTCTTGGCGAGAATCGTGATGCCCTTCTCGCGCTCGAGGTCGTTGGAGTCCATCGCCCGCTCGTCGACGTGATCGTGCGCGCCGAATGCGCCGGTCTGCCAGAGCATGGCGTCGACCAGAGTGGTCTTGCCGTGGTCGACGTGGGCCACGATGGCCACGTTGCGGATGCCCGCGCGGATCGAATCGTTGGGGCTGCCGCCCGGGGCAGCGTGCTGAACCATGATGCTCTCTCTCGTTGACGGTGCGGCGGTGTTGTGCGGGCCGGCCGATCGCGGTCGACCCGGGCGGGTCAGGGCCGGCGAGCGGCCCGCTGCTGGCGGTAGAAGAAGCCGACGGCCCCGAGGTAGGTCAGGGCGCCGAGGGTGGCGACCACCGACGCGGTGGGATCCCAGTGACCGGGCAGCGCCGTCACTTCCACCGTCGTCGGGTCGTAGGTCACCTGATGCACCTGGCCCGACTGCCAACGCGGATCGCCGAGCAGGGGCAGGTTGTGGATCTTGCCGTCATCGCTGCTGAACAGGCCGCCGAAGGAGCAGAAGCCCTGGTCGCAGCTGCGCGGTTGCACCACGAACTCGCCCCGGATGCCGGACGGCTTCTTGCCCACGTGGTGAGCGAAGTTCTCCGCCGACAGGTAGATGGCGCCGATGCACAGCAACGGGAAGATCACCCAGAACAACCACCCGGCGATGCGCCGGGCCCCGGGGAAGGACATGGCGACCAGTTGACCGGTCGCTTCGGCGTGCTGACCGGCATCCAGCTCCCGGGGTGGCCGAGCAGACCGCGCGGGCGGTCGCGGACGCGAACCACCCGGCGGCGCCGCCGGTGGGCTGGTCTGTTCGGTAGACATCTGCCCTCCATCATCCCACCGCGCTGGACCCGGTCGGCACCACCGGCGTCGGAGCCGACCCAGCGGGTATCGAACCGCCCGGTCCCCGCCGGTCCGGCGCACGCTTGGGTCAGGGACGGGGCGGCAACGCCGGCGGCGCCAGGTCCGGACGGGTGGACAGGTCGGGCTCAGGCTGCGACGGCCGGCCGGACAGAACGGCGAGCAGATGGGCCACGCCGGCCTCGAGCTGGGGATCGGCTCCGCTGGCCCACGCCTGCGGCGGCATCTCGACGACGACGTCAGGATCGATTCCGTGGTTCTCGACCGACCAACCGAGGCTGGTGAACCAGAAGGAGTACCGGGGCTGGGTGACCCGGGTGCCGTCGACCAGCTGGTACCGGCCATCGATCCCGATCACGCCACCCCAGGTGCGGACTCCGATCACCGGTCCCAGCCCGAGGTCCTTGAACCCGGCGTTGACGATGTCGCCGTCCGAACCCGCCCATTCGTTGCACAGCGAGACCATCGGGCCCGTCGGCGAGTCTCCCGGGTAGTCGCCGAGGACCCCGTGACGCCGTACCACCCGGGCCACCCCGCGCCGGGACAGCTTCTCCAGGACCAGCTGCGAGGTATGGCCGCCCGAGTTGTTGCGGGTGTCGACGATCAGGCCATCCCGGCCGATCTCGGTTCGCAGGTCGCGGTGAAAGGCGGCCCAGCCACTGGCGATCATGTCGGGTATGTGCAGGTAGCCGATCCGGCCGGCGCTGAGCTCGTGAACTCGCCGGCGCCGATCCGCGATCTGGTCGAGGTAGCGCAGCTCGAGCTCGTCGGCCAGCGGCACGACCACCACGCTACGGGTCACGTCCTCGTGCTGCACCCGGAGCTCGACCGGCTTGTCGGCCAGCCCCCGCAGCAACGCCGCCGGGCCTCGCTCGTCGAGCTCTCGCCCGTTCACCGCGCGCAGGATGTCACCGGCGAGCACCCCAACCCCGGGCGCAGCCAGCGGCGAGCGCGCCTTGCCCGACGAGTGATCGCTGCCCAGCACCCGGTCAACCCGCCAGTGCTGGCCGTCGAAGCTCAGATCGGCGCCGAGGTAGCCGGGCGCGGTCCGCGGATCAGCCGGCAGCTCCGGTTCGAGCACGTAGCTGTGGGAGGTGCCGGTCTCGCCGTTGAGTTCCCACAGGATGTCGATCAGGTCGTCGCGGCTGGCCGCCCGGGCCGCGAGCGGCTGGTACTTGTCCAGGACCGCCGGCCAATCGATCCCCGACATGTCGGCGATCCAGAAGTGTTCGGCCAGCAGCCGGTGGGTCTCGGCCAGCATCTGCAGCCCTTCGGCCACCGGGTCGATGGTCAGCCGGAGCCGGCCCAGGTCGAGCTTGATCACCTCGTCGCCGTCCTCGGCCGGCTTGTGATCGGCCGGCACCAGCCGGAGGCCCTCCTTGTCCCGCAGCAGGATCCGGGCGCCGTCACCGCTGACCCGGAAGGCGTCGACGTGCGAGGCCAGTTCGCGTTCGGTCCGCTTGGCCAGATCCCAGTGCTGTAGGGCGGCCCGAATGTCGTCGTCCGGGCGCCGGGAGTCGCCCAGCACGCCGGCAATCGGCTTCTGCAGCCAGCTGAATCCAGCCTTCGTGGCCGCCAGCCCCTCCAGCCGGCCGGCCCGGACCGGGAACGGCACCACCCGGTCGGCCAGACCCGGCAGGTCCACCGTCACGCGGGGGGCCTCAGTGCTCGGGTCGGTCGTCGAAGCCGGTCCAGCAGCGATGCTGCGACCGGACAGCTCCGGGTCGAACGGGCTGGCAGTCTCGGCCGCCAGGGTGACCAAGAACGGCCGCACGCCGACCGTGAAGGACAGGTCGAACACCTGAGCGTCATAGACCGGGTCGAAGGTGCGGGCGGACAGGAAGGCCAGGTACTTGCCGTCCGGGCTGAACACCGGCTCGGTGTCGAGGAAGCGCTCGCCGGTGATGCTGGCCTGCTGACCGGTAGCGAGCTCGACCAGCCGGATGGCTCGGGTGTCCTCGACCGACTGCGGACAGCTGTAGGCCAACCACCGCGAGTCCGGCGAGAACGTCAGCCCGGAGCTGTCCCCGTACTGGCTGCGCTCGAGTTCGGTGACGGCCCGGCTGGCGACATCGACGGTGAGCACCCGGCCGTCGTGCGTGGCCAGCGCGAGTTGCCGGCCGTCCGGGGCGGCGACCAGCTCGAGGATCCGGCCGAAGCTGCCCGCCCCGAAACGCCGCCGGGAACCATCCGGCGCGGCGATCTCGAGCCCGTCGGGCCCGTCCGCGCTGGTGACGTAGGCGGTCGACGGCTCGGCGCCGTTGAGCAGCACCGGCAGCCGGTGCCGCACGCCGGGATCGGCGGCGATCGCCCGCACCGGACCGTCCTGGGTGGTCAGCCAGAAGACGGCGCCCCGGACCTCGATGGCCGCGGCCCGACCGGTGGCGTCGACGGAGAAGCCGCCCAGATGCTTGCCCGGTTCCACCTCCACCGGCGCCCGGCCGGCCCGCGCGCCGGGCAACGTCACCTCGATCCGGTCGGGCTGGGAGTCGGCGGCCAGCGAATCCAACCGCCACAGCTCGCCGCCGTGCTGGTACACCAGCCGGCTGCCGTCGCCGGCCAGCTGGCGGGCGTAGAACTGGTCGTGGTCGGTGTGGCGGCGCAGCTCGGAGCCGTCGGCTGCCACCGAGTAGACGTTGCCGTGGCCCTCGAAATCGGACAGGAAGGCATACCGGCCGCCCTGAGCCACTGGCATGCTCAGCTGACCGGGCAGCTCGGCCAGGAACGGCTCGAACTCCCCCGAACCATCTTTGTCGTGCCAGAGCCGGCCGGCGGTGCCCCCGCGGTACCGCTTCCACTCCGCGGCATCTCGCGCGCCCCCGGTCACCACCAGCACCGCACCACCGGCGCCGGTACCGCTGCCCCACGCGATGCCGGTGATCGGCCCGTAGGGCAACGGCTCGATCCGGCCGCTGTCCAGGTCGATGGCGTGGGCCCAGCGTTCGGCGGTGGCCGGCCGACCCGCGGTGCTGTTGACCACCAGCCGCCCGTCGGGCGCGAACCCGAGCAGGTTGGTGCGCTGCGCCCCGAAGAAGGTCAGCTGGGTCGCCTCGCCGCCGCTCACGGGCATCACGAAGGCCTCCGGCCGCCCGGTGCGGCGGGACAACCAGGCCACCCGGGTACCGTCCGGGGACAGCCGCGGCCGGGCCACCGGAACCCGGTCGGACGTGAGTCGGGTGGCTGCGCCGCCCGAGCTGGCCACCAGCCACACGTCGTCGTCGGCCACGAACACGAGTTGGTCGCCGACGACGTGGGGAAAGCGGAGGTATCCCGCGGAACTGGTCATGGTGCTGACCCTAGCGGGCGGCTGCGACAGAAATCTGACGACGGAAGGCACCGTCCACCCGCTGCGAGCTGGGCACAATCAGCCCCGACGCTGCCGACCGAGCCCGCGGAGGAACCGTGACTCACCCCGCCGTCAGGCGCCGCTGGTCGGTCCCGATGACCGGCCGCGACACCAACGAGGCGAACCGAGCCTCCACCCCACTCGAGTTGCTGTTCGACCTCACCTTCGTGGTGGCGGTCGGGCGGGTGGCGGCGGAGCTGGCCCACAGCATTGCCGCTGATCGGCTCGGCGCCGGAGTGCTGAGCTACCTGATGCTCTTCTTCGCCATTTACTGGGCGTGGTTGAACTTCACCTGGTTCGCCTCGGCCTTCGACACCGATGATGTCGGCTACCGGCTGCTCACCCTGCTGCAGATGGCCGGGGTGCTGATCCTGGCCGCCAGCGTGAGCGACGCCTACGAGCACGGCGGCTACGGCGGCACGGTGCTCGGCTACGTGGTCATGCGGGTGGCGCTGGTGGCGCAGTGGCTGCGGGTGGCGCGCTCGGCGCCACACCTGCGCGCCACCGCGCTCCGGTATGCCGGCGGGGTGCTCGTAATCCAGGTGTTGTGGGTCGGCTGGACCCTGCTGCCATGGCACGGCAGCGCTCAGCTGGCCGGTTTCGTGCTCCTGGTCGGGGGCGAGATGCTGGTCCCCTGGCGAGCCGAGCAAGCCGGGGAGACCTCCTGGCACCCGGGCCACATCGCCGAGCGGTACGGGCTGTTCACGCTCATCGTGCTGGGTGAATGCGTGCTCGCGGCCAGCAACGCACTGTCCCAGGCGCGCGCGGCCCGGACCGGAGTTGCCTCCCTGGTGGTGTTGGGCGCCGGCGGACTGGTGCTGCTGTTCGGGTTGTGGTGGCTCTACTACCTGCGGGAAGCCGGCGAGGGCTTGGCCGAGCGCCGCAACCAGGCCGGCTTTCGCTGGGGCTACGGCCACTACGGCATCTTCGCCAGCCTGGCCGCGCTCGGGGCCGGGCTCGAGGTCGCGGCCAGTGCCGCCGCCGGAGACGTGGCCGCTCCGAACTGGGTCGTCAGCTATGCCGTCGCGGTCCCGATCGCGGGCTTTCTGGCCTTGCTCTGGTACCTGAACCAGCTGCTGCCGGCGCCCGAGGCCGGCCAGAGCCAGCCACCGGAGCTGCCCACCGCTCTGGCTACCTTCACCGCCGTCGCGGGCGTGGCGGCCATCGCCGGGTGCGCCGCCTTCTGGCCGGTATGGGCCGTGGTCGCGGCCGAGGGGCTACCGGTCGCGCTGCTGGTCGCCAACTCGGTCCGCCGCAGCCGGCAGCCGCAACCTGCCGGTTGACCCGGTCAGCGGCCGAGCTGGCGATCGAGTTCCCGGGCCCAGTGCGCGACCACCCGTCCCCGGCGGCGGGAATCGTCGCGCAGCACGGCCGCCAGGCCGAGCCCGCGGGCCAGGTCCAGGGTCGCCTGCACGCTTTCGCGCACGCCCGGTTCAGCCTCCGAGACGTCCAGCAGCTCGAGCGCCACGGCATGCGCCCGGCGTCCCAACTCGGCCTCCAGCGGCAGGATCCGCGCCCGCAGGCTCGCCTCGGACGAGGCCGCCGTCCAGATCTGCAGTGCCGCCCGGAACAACGGCCCGGTGTAGAGCCCGACCAGCAGCTGCAACACCGCCTCGGTCCGCTCCGGCCCGGCCGGTAGCTGTTCGGCGCCCCGGGACAGCTCAGCCTTCCGCTGCTCGGTGATGTAGTCGATCACCGCCTCGAACAGGGACTCCCGGGTCGGGAAGTGGTGTTGCGCCGCGCCGCGGGAAACGCCGGCCCGGCCGGCGACCAGCTGCACCGAGGTTGCGGTCCAGCCGACCTGGGCCAGCGACGCCACCGCCGAGTCCAGCAGCCGGCGGCGGGTGATCCGGCTCCGGTCCTGCTGCGGGGGTCGAACCGGCATGCTCACGACGGGCTCGGGCTCTCCGGCGTGCTCGCGACCGCCGATTCGTCCAGCGAAATCAGCAGGTCGCCCGGAGCCACCTGCTGGCCCGGCGCGACGTGGATCTCCCGCACTGTCCCGGGCTGCCCGGCGAGGACCGGATGTTCCATCTTCATGGCCTCGATCCATAACAGCGGCTCTCCCGGGCCGACCGGTTGTCCGGGCTGGACGGCGACCCGCAGCACTGCCCCCGGCAACGGGGCCAGCAGCGTGCCGGCGGCGAATTCAGCGGCAGGGTCGGCAAAGCGCGGCACGGCCAGCAACCGGACCGAACCGCCCGGGAAGTCGAGGAAACGCTGCTCACCGGCCCGGGCCACGGCCCAGCGTCGACACACACCGCTTTGCTCGAATGCGACCTCCGACGGGGTCAGGCTCATCACCCGCAGGTCTGGCCAATCCTCGATCTCAACCGCCGAGCGGCCGAAGCGGTACCGAACCTCCAACTCGCGGTCACCGAGCAGGTACGTGCGGCTCTGCGGCTGGGAGTAGACATTGCGCCAGCCGCTGGGCAGTTCCGGGATCACGCCGGCGGATGCGGCCGCCTCCCAGCGGGCGTCGGTCAGGGCCGCGGCAACGGCGGCCAGGCGCTGGTCGGCCGGCTCGGCCAGCGGGCGAGCGAGTTCGGGCCGATCCAACATGGCGGTAGTAGTACGTCCCGCCTCGAACTGGGGATCGGTCAGCACCCGGACCAACTGGTCCCGGTTGGTCACCGGGCCGTGCAGCTGGGCCCGCCGCAACCCGGCCGCCAGCCGCCGGGCCGCGGTGTCGCGGTCTCGATCATGACTGATCAGTTTGGCCAGCAGCGCGTCGTAATGAGCCGACACCGTGTCACCGTCACCGATACCGGCGTCCAGGCGCAGCGGACCAGGGGTGAACTCGGTCGTGGCCGGATCGAAGGCGAAGCGGTGGAAGGTCCCGGTCTGCGGTCGCCAATCCTGGCTGGGATCCTCGGCGTAGATCCGCGCCTCGATGGCATGACCCGAGGCCGGTGGCGGCTCGGCGGGCAGCCGCTGCCCGGCCGCGATTCGCAACTGCCACTCGACGAGATCGAGCCCGGTCACCGCCTCGGTGACCGGGTGTTCCACCTGCAATCGCGTATTCATCTCGAGGAAGAAGCAGTTTCCCTCGTCATCGACGATGAATTCGACCGTGCCGGCCCCGCGGTAGTCGATAGCTCGAGCCGCCGCCACCGCCGCGCTGGCCAGGCGCTGGCGCAGCCCGGGGATCCGGTCGGCCAGCGGGGACGGCGCCTCCTCGATCACCTTCTGGTGCCGCCGCTGGATCGAGCATTCCCTTTCCCCGACGGCCCAGACCACACCGTGACTGTCGGCCAGCAGCTGCACCTCGAGGTGGTGCCCGGCGGCCAGGTACGGCTCGCAGAACACCCGGTCATCACCGAAGGAACGCCCGGCCTCGGCCCGGGCCGCGGCCAGTTGGGCCGGCAGCTGGGCCAGGTCGGTGACCACCCGCATCCCCCGGCCACCACCACCGGCTGCGGCCTTGATCAGCACCGGAAGCTCGGTTGCCCTCAAGCGCTCCGGGTCGAGTTCGGGCAGCACCGGAACACCGGCCGCCGCCATCCGGCGCTTGGCCGCGACCTTGTCGGCCATCTCGGCCATCGCCGCAGCCGGCGGTCCGATCCAGGCCAGGCCGGCGGCCAGCACCGCCGTGGCGAATTCCGGGTCCTCGGACCGGAAGCCGTAGCCCGGATGCACCGCATCCGCCCCGGCCGCCGTCGCCGCCGCCAGCAGCCGGCCGGTGTCGAGATAGGTCTCGCTCGGGCTCGCGCCGGGCAGCCGGACCGCTCGATCGGCCTCGGCCACGTACCGCGATCGCCCGTCCGGATCGGAGTGAACGGCAACGGTGGCCAGGCCGAGCCGGCGGCAGGTCGCGATCACCCGGCGCGCGATCTCGCCCCGGTTGGCCACCAGCACAGTGTTGAACATCCTTGCCCTCACATCCGGAAGACGCCGTAGCCCTCGGCGCCCCGAATCGGTCCGCTGGCGATGGCCGACAGGCACAACCCCAGCACGGTCCGGGTGTCTCGAGGGTCGATAATGCCGTCGTCGTAAAGCATCCCGGACAGCACCAGCGGCATCGACTCCGCGTCGATCTGGCCGGCGACCTGGGCTCGCATGGCGGCGTCGCCGGCCTCGTCGTAGGCCTGACCCCGGGACTGGGCCGCGGCCCGCGCGACCAGTGACAGCACGCCGGCCAGTTGCTGGCCGCCCATCACCGCCGAGCGCGCGCTCGGCCAGGAGAACAGGAACCGCGGGTCGTAGGCCCGCCCGCACATGCCGTAGTGGCCCGCCCCGAAGGATGCTCCGACCAGCAATGACAGGTGGGGCACCGTCGAGTTCGACACGGCGTTGATCATCATCGCGCCGTGCTTGATGATGCCGCCCCGCTCGTACTCGGCCCCGACCATGTAGCCGGTGGTGTTGTGCAGGAAGAGCAGAGGCGTCGCGCTCTGGTTGGCCAGCTGGATGAACTGGGTCGCCTTGTGCGATTCACTGCTGAACAGCACGCCCTGGGCGTTGGCCAGGATGCCGATCGGATAGCCGTGCAACCGGGCCCAGCCCGTGACCAGGCTGGTGCCGTACCGACCCTTGAACTCGTCGAAGTCGGAATCATCCACAATGCGCGCGATGATCTCGCGCGGATCGAAAGGTCGCTTCAAGTCTCCGGAGACGAGGTCGAGCAGTTCCTCGGCGGCGTAGCGCGGCGGCGCGGCCGGCTGCGGGGTCGGGCCGAGCTTGCGCCAGTTCAAGCGAGCCAGGATGCGCCGGCCGATCCGGATGGCGTCGGGCTCGTCGCGAGCCAGATAGTCGGCCAGCCCGGACACCTCGGCATGCATCCGGGCCCCGCCGAGCTCCTCCTCCTGGCTTTCCTCGCCGGTCGCCATCTTGACCAGGGGCGGCCCGGCCAGGAAGACCTTGGATCGCTGGTCGATCATCACCACGTGGTCGGACAGCCCCGGCACGTAGGCTCCCCCGGCGGTCGAGTTGCCGAAGACGATGGCCACGGTCGGGATGCCGGCCCGCGAAAGCCGGGACAGGTCCCGGAACAGCCGGCCGCCAGGGATGAAGATCTCCTTCTGTGTCGGCAGGTCGGCGCCGCCGGATTCGACCAGGGAGATCAGGGGCAACCGGTTCTCGGCGGCGATGTCGTTGGCGCGAAAGACCTTCCGGGTCGACCACGGGTTGCTGGCTCCGCCCTTGACCGTCGGATCGTTGGCCACGATCACGCACTCGACGCCGCTGACCCGCCCGATACCGGTCACCACGCTGGCCCCGACCGCGAAGTCGCTGCCCCACGCCGCCAGCGGAGACAGTTCCAGGAACGCCGAATCCCGGTCCAGCAGCAGCTCTATCCGCTCCCGGGCCAGCAGCTTGCCCCGGGCCCGGTGCCGCTCGACGTAGGCCGGACCGCCGCCAGCGACCGCCTTGGCCTGTTCGGCCTCCAGCTGGGCCAGCTGGCTCAGCATCTGCTCGCGGTTGGCCTGCCGGTGCGGGGTGTCCGCGCGGAGCCGGGTCGTCAGCACGGTCATGACAGCAACGCCTCCGGCACATCGACCGAGTGGCCCCGCAACCACTCCCCCAAGGCTTTACCCTGCGGGTCGAACCGGGCGTTCCAGGCCACGCCGCGCCCGAGCAGATCGTGCACGACGAAGTTCAGGGCGTGCAGGTTCGGCAGCAGGTGGCGTTCGATCGGCAACGAGGCCAGCTCCGGTAAGAGTTCCCGCAACCGGGCCACGGTCAGGTAACCGGCCAGCCAGCGGAAACCGGCTTGATCGCGGGCCCAGACGCCGAGATTGGCATCGCCGCCCTTGTCCCCGCTGCGGGCTCCAGCCACCCGGCCCAGCGGCACCCGCCGGGTCGGCCCCGCCGGTGCCGGTCCCACTACAGCCGGCTCGGCGAGCGCCGACAGTGATCGCGTCTCGGTCGGTACCGGGACCTCGACCACCGTCCCATCGGGTAGCACCGCCCGCTGGCCGACCGCATCCTGGGGCAGGTAGCCGGCCCGGAACACGCCGGTCGGCTGAGCCGGCCCGGGCGGGGCGGTCAGGTGGCAGCCGGGGTAGCTGGCCAGTGCCAGTTGCACTGCGCGGTCGGAGAACTGCCGTCCGACCACAGCGGGGTCGAGATCACGCACCACGCACTGCAACAGCATGCTGGCCCCGAACTCGCTGTCCGCGTCGGGGTCTGGCTGACCGTAGCTGGTCCACTCTGCCCCGGGCCAGTCCAGCTGGGACTTCACCAGCGCCGCTTTGGCTTGCAGGTCCAGCCCGGTCAGCACGAAGGTCATCTCGTTGCGGAAGCCTTCGATTGCGGTGACCGACACCTTCAGCTCCGGCGGCGGCGGTTCACCGCGAACCCCGGTGATGCGGACCCGGTCGGGTCCAGCCGGACTGAGCTGGATCGTGTCGAAGCGGGCGGTGGCATCGGGCCCGGCGTAGCGCGGGCCGGCGATCTCGTAGAGCAGTTGAGCCGTCACGGTGCCGACGGTCACGGCGCCACCGGTACCCGGGTGCTTGCCGATCGTCGAGCTGCCGTCGGCCTGGATCTCGGCAATCGGGAAGCCGGGCCGGCGCAGGTCGGACAGCTCGGTGAAGAAAGCGTAGTTCCCGCCGGTGGCCTGCGTGCCGCACTCGAGCACGTGCCCGGCCACCATCGCGCCGGCCAGCCGATCGTGGTCCTCGCGTTGCCAGCCGAAATGGGCTGCCGCCGGCCCGACAGTCAGCGCGGCGTCGGTTACCCGCCCGGTGACCACGATCTGGGCACCGGCCTTCAGGCACTCGGCGATCCCGAAGGCGCCGAGATAAGCATTGGCCGCCACCGCATCAGGAAAGTGCTCGCGGACGTCGTCCCCGCTGACCGAGCCGACCGCTACCGACCGGCCCAGCCGGTGCCCGAGCGCGACGACCTCGGCGGCCAGCCCGGCCGGATTGAGGCCGCCGGCATTGCTGACGATGCGGACTCCCCGCTCGATCGCTGCGATCAAGCTGTCTTCCAGCTGAGCAAGGAAGGTCTTGGCGTAGCCCAGTTGCGCATTCCTCATCCGGTCCCGAGCCAGGATGAGCATGGTCAGCTCGGCCAGGTAGTCGCCGGTGAGGACATCGACCTCGCCACCGGCCAGCATCTCGGCCAACGCCGTGAAGCGATCGCCGTAGAAACCGGAGAAGTTGCCGATCCGCAGCGGCCTCATCGGCCGGTGCCTCGCCCCGGGCCCGGCGGCCCGGCGAAGGCCTGAATGATGTCGAGCCACCGATCGGCCTCAGCCCCTTCGGCTCGAAGGCCGACCTCGTCCCGGTTGCACCGCTGCACCGCCAGCCGGCAGAAGTCCCACGCGGATCCGGTCACCCGCTGCGCCGCGTCGGCCGGGCCGAAGGTCCAGCGCCGGCCATCTGGCGCGCTCAGGTCGATCCAGAATTCCTCCGCGGGCACGGGCAGGCCGTGCAGCCGGAAGGCGAAGTCACGAGTTCGCCCGGCCAGCCGAGCCACATGCCAGAGCCGGTCGGTGGGAGCCACCGGCTGGCCCAGCCCGGCCGCCACGTCGAGCCCGTGGGCCCAGGTCTCCATCAACCGCGCGGTGGCCATCGACGTCGCGCTCATCGGTGGACCGAACCAGGTCAGCTTGCGCCCGTCGGCCGCAGCCAGCCGCTGTGCCAGTTCGAGCCGGCCGGCACGCCAAGCGCTCAGCAGCTCGCCCGGCGGCCGCTGGGCCCCCTGCTCGGCGGCGCGGTCGACGAAACCAGCGGGGTCGGCGCCGCCCGGCCGACTGAGCTCGGCCAGCCGCTGCGGTTCCGTCAAGGACAGCAGGGCCATCTGGTCGGTCCAGGCCAGATGCGCGATCTGATGCCGCACCGTCCAACCGGGCGCCGGCGTCGGGCAATCCCAGTCCCGAGCAGAACATTCGGCGACCCGGGCGTCCAATTCCGCGCCTTCGGCAGCCAGGTCGCCCAACACCAGTTCCAGCGACGACACAACACCTCCGGGCCCCCGACAGTGCGTGGTGCGCGGTCGGCGTCATGCCAAAACCAGCACCCGCGCTTGATTCGACGATACCCGGTGCATCGTAGGCTCGACAGACCACCGGGAGAATGGACAGTTCGTGGACCTACCCGCCTTCACCACCCGTCCCGACCTGCGCGGCGACTTCGGCATGGTGGCCAGCACGCACTGGCTCGCTTCGGCCACCGGCATGGGCGTCCTGGAGCGGGGCGGGAACGCTGCCGACGCCGCGGTGGCCGCCGGCTTCGTCCTGCAGGTGGTGGAACCGGACCTGAACGGTCCCGGCGGTGAAGTGCCCATCCTGTTGTGGGACCCGGCCGAGGAGCAGGTTCGAGTTCTGGCCGGCCAGGGCGTGACCCCGGCGGCCGCCACCGTTTCCCGCTTTCGCGACGAGGGATTGGACCTGGTCCCAGGAACCGGACTGCTGGCCGCCACCGTGCCCGGGGCGGTGCTGGCCTGGCTGAAGCTCCTCCAGCAGTGGGGAAGCTGGCGCCTGGGTGACGTGCTGGAACCAGCAATCAGTTACGCCGAACACGGAGTTCCAGTGCTGCCGGCGATCTCGGACACGATCGCCAAGGTGGCCGATACCTTCCGGGCCGACTGGCCGAGTTCGGCCGCGACCTGGCTGCCGCACGGGCACGTCCCGCCGCCCGGATCCCGGCTGCGCAACCCGGCCCTGGCCCGGACCTGGCGACGGCTGCTGGACGAGATCGAGCAGCCCGGGCGGACCCGGGATCAGGAGATCGACGGCGCCCGGCGGGTCTGGCGAACCGGGTTCATCGCCGAGGCGATCGTGGCCCACGTCCAGCACCCGGTGCTGGACAATTCCGGCGAGCGGCATGCCGGGGTGCTGGCGGCCGGCGATCTGGCCGAATGGGACTGCCCGGTCGAGGAGCCGGTCAGTTTCGACTACCACGGCTACACCGTGCACAAGACCGGGCCGTGGGGTCAGGGTCCGGTGTTCGGTCAGCAGCTGAGCGTGCTGGCCGGCTACGACCTGGGGGAGCTCGGTCTGCTGAGCCCGGACTACATCCACCTGATCACCGAGTCGGCCAAGCTCGCGTTCGCCGATCGGGAGGCATGGTACGGCGCCGACGACACCCCGCTGGCCGACCTGCTCGACCCGGCCTACGCCGAGCAGCGCCGCGGACTCATCGGCGCGCAGGCATCGACCGAGCTGCGTCCCGGCTCGCCCGGCGGCCGCCAGCCGAAGCTGCCGACGCTACCGGCGGAAACCGAGCCGACCGGCGCCGGCGCCGGCGAGCCGACGGTCGATGCCCGGGGCGCCACCCGGGGCGACACCTGCCAAGTCGATGTCGCCGACCGCTGGGGCATGCACATCTCGGCCACCCCCAGCGGCGGCTGGCTGCAGAGCTCACCGGTCATCGCCGAACTCGGTTTCGCCCTGGGCTCGCGGGCGCAGATGACCTGGTTGCAGGAGGGCTTCGCCTCGACGCTTCGGCCCCGGACCCGGCCCCGGACCACCCTGAGCCCGTCCCTGGCCACCCGCGACGGCCGGCCCTACCTTGCCTTCGGAACCCCAGGCGGTGACCAGCAGGATCAATGGTCGGTGCAGTTCTTCCTGGCTCACGTGCATTTCGGCCTCAGCCTGCAGCAAGCCATCGATGCGCCGATGTTTCACTCCACCCACTTCCCGAACTCGTTCTGGCCGCGGGGCCGGACCCCGGCCGGGCTGGTCGTCGAATCCCGGATATCCGCGGCAACGCTGGCCGAACTGGAACGGCGCGGGCATCGCTTGACCCGCTCCGGTGACTGGACGCTGGGCCGGCTCAGCGCAGTCGGCCCCGAACCAGGCACCGGCTTCCTGCGCGCCGCCGCCAACCCGCGCGGCATGGCCGGCTACGCCGTCGGGCGGTGACCCGGTGCAGGTCGAGACCCGCCCGCTGGCTGAGCTGACTGCCGACCGGGCTGGGCAGCGGGCGCGGCTGCTGGCCCAGGCCTGGCCCGGCTCGGACCCGGGACATGACCCCGCCCTGGACCCGCTCAGCCTGCTACTGGTCGACGACAGCCTGGTGCTGGCCTCGCTCGACATCCTGTCCAAGACCATCCGGCACCGAGATCGCGATTACCGAGCCAGTGGCCTGAGCGCGGTGGTGACCGAGCGAGGCCAGCGCCACCACGGCTACGGCTCGGTCCTGATCAAGACGGCCCGGCTGAGCATGCACAACCGCCGGCGAGATCTGGCCCTGTTCAGCTGCGACAGCTACCTGGGCCAGTTCTACCGCGACGGCGGCTTCGAACTGCTGCCCGGCTCGGTCCTGATCGGCGGCACCGAGCAATCGCCGTTGCGCAGCGACAGCCTGGACAAGCTGTGCTTCGGGGCCTTCTTCTCGACCCATGCCGCAGCGCACCGAAGCGATTTCATCGAGGCCGAGATAGCGCTCTATCCGGGCGACATCGACCGGCTGTGGTGAGCCGGAGCCAGCTGCAGGTCATCCAGGCTGCGATTGATGGTGGCCACGAACAGGTCCTCGTTGCGGTCCAACATCGGCGGTAGCAACGAATGCATCTGGACGTTGATCGCGCCGTGCAGGTTGGCGTAACAGGACAGCGCGGCCAACAGCGCCTCCGGGGGCAACGGCTCGGCCATCTCGTCGGCCCAACCCTGCAGGCGCCCCCGCAACTCCGGCGTGAGCCGGGACTGCCAGGTCTCGTGGTCGAAGCCACCCTCGGCCAGCAGGTCGGCCAGGATCTGCAACAGCACATTCGTCGAGCGCATCGCGGCCAGGGTTGTCTGCTCGGTACCGGTGTAACCGGGAATGCTGGTACCGAAGATCAGTTCGTACTCGACCCGGTGATCCAGGGCCCACCGCCGGTAGGCCAGCGCGACCTTGAGAAACACCGTGCGGGCCGAGCCCCGGGAACGGCGGTAGCGGCTCTCGAGTTCCTCGGCCACGGCTGAGTAGGCGTCGATGATCAGCGCGGTCAGCAGCGCGTCCCGGCTGTCGAAGTAGCGGTAGATGGCCGAGGGCGTCAGGTTGACCCGCCGGGCCACGCTGCGCAAGGACAGCGCGCTCGGCCCGGTCTCCTGCACCTCGGCCCAGGCCGCCTGCTTGATCTCGTCGGTGGTGTCGCGCCGGGAGCGCTCGCGCCGGGTCAGCTCGGTCATGAACCCGAGGTTAACACGACGGTGTGAACGGCGTTCTTTTCGAGAACAGTATTGACAAGGTCTGGGCAGATCGAGAACACTGTTCTCCATTCCACGGCAGGCCCGATTTCGGAGGCAAGATGTTCACTCGACTCGCGCACCTGATCACGACCCGGCGGCGGCTCGTGCTGATCGCGTCCGGGCTGGTGGTGGCCGCCTTTGCCGTGGCCTCGGCCGGCACCTTCGCCGCGCTCAAGACCGGAGGCTTCGACAACCCGCACTCTGATTCCTACCGGGCCCGACAGGTACTCGACGCCGACTTCGGCGGCTCTCCCAACCTGTTGCTGCTGCTGACCCCGCGCGATGGCAACCTGGCCTCAGCCGCCGACACCGCTCGCGCGGTCACCAAGCAGCTCAGAGCTGACCCAGCGGTGCAGAGTGTGACCTCGTGGTGGGAAACCCACGCCGAGGCATTGCGCGCGGCTGACAGCCGGTCGGCGCTGATCACGGTGCACGTCAGGGGTGACGAGGCCAGCGCCGCCACCAGCGCCCAGCGCATCCTGGACGCGGTCAGCACGAGCGGCGGCGCGGTGTCGGTGCAGGGCGGTGGCCAGCTCGGGGTCGGCCACGATGTGACCAATCAGGTCGGCAAAGACCTGTCGGTGGCCGAGGCGATCGCCGTGCCGCTCACGCTGATCCTGCTGATCCTCGCTTTCGGCAGCGTGGTCGCCGCCCTGCTGCCCTTGAGCGTCGGCCTGATCGCCATCGGCGGCGCGTTCGCGGTGCTGGACCTGCTGGGCCACCTGACCGACGTCTCGACGTACTCGATCAACCTCACCACCGCGATGGGCCTGGGACTGGCCATCGATTACTCGCTGCTGATCGTCAACCGGTTCCGGGAGGAACTCGCCGCCGGGCGGCAACTGGAGGCGGCGCTGGCCGCAACCTTGCGCACCGCGGGCCGGACCGTGCTGTTCTCCTCGGCCACGGTGGCCGTAGCGCTGGCGGCGATGCTGGTCTTCCCGCTGTACTTCCTGCGCTCGTTCGCCTACGCCGGGATGGGCGTCGTCGTGGTCGCGCTGGTGGCCTCGCTGACCACGCTGCCGGCGCTGCTGGCCGTGCTCGGGCCACGGGTCAACGCCGGCCGGGTTCGGCGCTCCCGGCCGGTGCGTTCGGCCTCGGCCGAGAGTCGGTTCTGGCGGCGGGTGGCGACGGTGGTCATGCGCCGGCCGGTCTGGTCAGCGCTGCCGGTGATCGTGCTGCTGCTGGTGCTGGGATCACCTTTCCTGCACATCAAGTTCTCGACTCCGGACGACCGGGTGCTGCCGGCCAGCGTGGCCAGTCGCCAGGTCGGCAACATCCTGCGCAGCCAGTATCCGGACAACACCGCGGCGGCGATCTACCCCGTGCTGCAGGGCAATCCCGCACCGGGCGCAGTCGAAAACTACGCCCGCGCGCTGTCGCAGGTTCCTGGCGTGACCAGCGTGACCGGGGCGGCCGGGACGTTCAGCCACGGCATGACGGTTGGCTCGGGCAATCCAGCTCTGGCCCGAACCGGCAGCCAATACCTGGTGGTCAGCGGTCCGACCGATGCCAACTCGGTCGGGGCCCAGCAGCTCGTCCACCGGCTCCGGACCGTGGCTGCGCCCAGCGGCGCCACGGTCCGGATCGGGGGCGCACCGGCCGAACTGGTCGATTCGAAGGCGGCAATCGGGGCCGGATTGCCCTACGCCCTGGGCTGGATCGCGCTGTCAACGTTCGTCTTGCTGTTCCTGTTCACCGGCAGCGTGCTGCTGCCGGTCAAGGCCTTGGTGCTCAACCTGCTCAGCCTGTCCGCGGTGTTCGGGGCCATCGTCTGGATCTTCCAGGACGGTCATCTGTCCGGCTGGCTGGGCTTCACGCCGGGACCGATCAACACTTCGATGCCGGTCCTGCTGTTCTGCATCGCGTTCGGACTGTCCATGGACTACGAGGTGTTCCTGCTGTCGCGGATTGCCGAGCAACGCCAGGCCGGGGCCAGCAACACCGAGGCAGTGGCGACCGGGCTGGCCCGGACCGGCCGGTTGGTCAGCACGGCGGCCGCACTGCTGTCGGTCACCTTCCTCGCCTTCGGCACAGCGCGAGTCAGCTTCCTGCAGCTGTTCGGGATCGGAACCGCGATCGCGATCGTGCTCGATGCCACCCTGGTCCGAGGTGTGCTGGTGCCCTCGTTCATGCGCCTGGCCGGCGAATGGAACTGGTGGGCGCCCAGGCCGTTGGCCCGGCTCCACCGGCGGATCGGCCTGAGCGAGAACGGCGAGGACCAGCCGCCGACCGAACTCAGGCGGGAACCAGTTCCAACGAGCTGACGAACGGCAGGGCCCAGCTCAGGGCCTCGGCCGCCGCCAGATCGAGGTCAGAGGGCCGGCTGGGTGGAGCTTCCGATTCGTGCAGGGCCTGCTGCTGATACACCGCGACCTCGCTGACCAGCCCGCCGAGCGGGTTGGTCGGATCGAACGCGGCCGAGCGCAGGTCGGCATCGATCTCCAGCGACCGGGCCTGGTCCGGGCTGACTCCGGTCAGGATGTCGATGCACGACACGATCGCAGCGACGAAGGCCTGCTCGGCCCCAGGCAGCCGGCGCCGGCGGGCGAGCAGTTCGCACATCCGAGCCCGGACCAGTGCCGTCGTCATCGCATCGGGCGCGATGTTTCCGGCGTCGCGCATGAGCAGCAACGAGACCCAGCGCTGCAAGCGTCGGGTCCCGAGCAACACCAGCGCGTCCCTGGTGTTGCGGATGGGTCTTCGAATCCCGTGTTGCGCCCCGAGCGAGGCCAGCTGCAGCAGGTGCACGACCAGGCCCGGTTCGTGTTCCAGGATCGCCATGAACTGGTCCAGCTCCAGCTCCTTGCTCAGCACCATGGCCGCCAGCTCGATCCGGCCGAGCTGGGAAGACAGCACTTCGTGTCCGGTCACATGTTGCGGGCGCTGCAACACGTAGCCCTGGAAGTACTCGAACCCGAGGGCCTGGCAGAACGCCAATTGCTCCTCGGTCTCCACCTTCTCGGCCAGCAGTTGCACGCCGAACCGGCGGCATCGCTTGGCCAGGTCCGCCAGCTCGTCCCGGCTGATGCTGAGCACGTCGAGCTTGACTATCGTCGCCAGCTCCAGCAGTTCCTCGGCGCCGTCGAACCATAGGAAGTCGTCCAGGGCGAGCACGAAGCCGGCCTCGACCAGCCGCCGGCACCCGGCCAGCACGGCGTCGTCGACCTGCACCGTCTCCAGGACCTCGATCACGGTCCGTTCCGGGGGCAGGCCCAGCTCGATCTCACCGAGCAGGACCCCCCGGTCGGCGTTGCAGAAGATGACCTTGTCCCCGACCAGGTTGTCGATGCCGATGCTCTGGGTTCCCAGCAGGACGTGCGCGGTCATCTGATCGCCGGACAGCGAGCCGGCCGGGATCTGCAACGGGCGGTACAGCAGTTCGTAGCCGATGATCTCCAGCCCGGCGTCGAAGATCGGTTGCCGGGCCACGACCAGCTCAGCGGTGGGCATCGCGGCCCCAGCTCGACACGGTGCTTCCCACCCCCTCACAATCGACCGCGCCGGTAGTGAGCTGAGCGGGTCGGGCCAGGTTCGATCAAGCGTTTACGGTGGATCGATGCAGCTGAGGTTGGCCGCGAGCGGACTGGCGATACCGGAGCAGGTATGGGCCCGTTACGTGCATCCGAGTCGCTGGCCGCAGTGGTCACCGCAGATTCGCCGGGCCGAACTCGACGACGGTACCGATCGCCTGACCGCCAGCAGTACCGGTCGCGTTGTCGGGCCGCTGGGTTTGCCGGTGTCGTTCACCGTGACCGACCTGAACGAGGCAGATCGCCACTGGTCCTGGCAGGCCGGCGTCGGTCCGATCCGGGTCGGATTGAGCCATCGGGTAGTGGCTGCGGCCACCGGCACCCGGACCGAACTCGAGCTGACCGGCCCGGCGGTGGTCCTCATCGCCTACGCCCCGCTGGCCCAGTTCGCCCTGCAGAGACTTGTGCGCCCCTGAGGGAGCTCAGTCCTGCCGCACCAGGTGCAGGAAGCGGTCGGCCTCCCCGCGCAGGAGTTCGGTCATCTCGGCCAGCCCGGCGTTGCTGCCGGCACCGTCGGCGTAGTAGCCGTGCACCCCGTTGACGGCGATGGTCACACCCTGGGTCAGCTCATCGATATTGCCGATGGTCTCGTTGATGTGTCCCATCACCGCCGAGCTGTCCGACACCACGGTCTGCACCGCCCGGACCAGCTCGATGATGTTCTCACTGGCGGTGCTGGTCTGATCGGCCAGGTTCTTGACCTCGGCCGCGACCACAGCGAAGCCCTTACCGGCCTCCCCGGCCCGCGCCGCCTCGATCGTCGCGTTGAGAGCCAACAGCCGCGTCTGGGCGGCCACCCGTGAGATGACCGTGACGACCTGCTCGATCTCGGCCGAGCGCTCTTCCAGCGAGGTGATGGTGCCGCGGGCCGACCCGGCCTCGGTGACCGCACTGCTCGCCGCTTCGGCCAGGCCGCCGGCCGAAGCCCCGAGCTCGGTCGCAGCCGCGGCCAGCTGCTCGGCGATCGCGCCGACGGTGTGGTCGAAATCGTCAGCCATCCGCAGCCTTTGCTCGGTATTGCGGCCGCGTTCGGCCGCCATCTCGGCCATGTCGGACCGGGCGGCATCCAGCTGCCGGGCCGCGGTGCCGAAGTTGCCGGTCATTCCGGTGGCCAGGAACCGCCGGTAATACCGGTGTTCGCTGGCGGCCTGCAAGGTCCCGGCCGCTTCCCGGACGAAGCCGTCGGTCCGGTCCAGCAGCACGTTGAACTCGTCGCGCAACTCGGACAGCGGCGTGCCCACCTCGACCCCGTCGACCATCGGCATCCGGGCTTCCAGGTCACCGGCCGCGGCGCGCCGGCAGATTTCCAGCATGGTGGCGCAGAACTGCTGCTGCACCGAGGCAAGCTCGTTCGTTACCGATTCCTTGGCTCGCCGGCTCATCGCTGCGTCACCGCCTCTTCGGCCAGCGCCCACACCCATTCATCGAAGCTGAGCCCGCGGGCAGCGAGAACCTCATCCAGCTTCTCCTTGCCCGCCACGGCCGCGTCGTGGGCAGCGTGGAATCTCCGCTCCTCGGTCCGGACCTGCTCGTAGACGCCACGGGCTTCCTCGATCGCCCGGCGCGGGGCGACCCGGCGGCTGGAGTGGTAGCCGACAACGATGCCGTCGGGCCGGATGGAGGGCGTGACGTGGGCGAACACCCAGTAGTGCGCGCCGTCGCCGGCCAGGTTGCAGGCGTAGGCGAAGAGTTCTTTGCGTTCGCTCAGGCGCTCCCACAGCAACTGGAACACCCCCCGGGGCATGTCCGGGTGCCGGATCATGCTGTGCGGCTGGCCCATCACCTCGGCTTCGGTGTAAGCCGATACGCGCAGGAACACCTGGTTGGCGTAGGTGATGTGGCCCTTGAGGTCGGTCTTGGTGACGATGATTTCGTCAGGTTCGAATCGTCGTTCGACCCCGGTCGGGGCCGGCGCTGCGGTACGCCTCATGTCCTGCTCGCTCTGGCTCGGGTGCTCGAGAGGTCGCTCCGGAGACCGCGACCATCTGCCCTGAACATCGGCGTACTGCCCGCCCCGGGTGAGCCCGGAGAGCAAGAGGAGGACACATCGTCTAGCCCGACCAAGGGCGTCGCGGTCCCGAGTCCGGTCTTACCGGCTGAACCTCACTTCCAGGTTCCAGCGGCGCGCAGTGCCCGAATCGGGGCGTTCAGCACCCCGGCTAGTCCGAGCCCCGACCTAGACCTTGGATCTTCACGTACCGGGCGGAGAGCTCACGGATGCTCTGCCAGATCCCGTAGCCGTCGACCGAAGGGGTTCGACCCAACTCCAGTCCGCGGGTAGCCAACGTCTCGAGCCCATGGTCCCTGACGATCTGACGCAGCTGTCGGTACGACTGCTGGTCGGAGACCAGGAAGTCGAGGTCGACCGATTCGCGGAATTCACCGTTGGCAAGGACGATCGCCGTGCCCCTCCGAACCAGCAGCTGTGCTCAGCCAGTGGTCGCTGGCATGTTTCTCATTTTAGTCATTCGGACCTTCATGCCAATAATGAGAAACACTCTCGGCCCTCGCGCCGACGGTCGCACCAGCCCAGCGCGAGCCGGTCGTGACCGCAGCAGCCCGGCGTTCTCGGTCGGGGCCGCCGTGCCGCTGCCGACGCCGCAGCGCCTGACGGAGGGGCCGGAGCGTCGACGGGCGTGCGGGCTCGCTGCGGACCGGCTCGAAACCGGAACCAGCTGACGTCAACGCTTACTGGCGAATCCCCACGACGCTAGACATTGAAGCGGAACTCGACCACGTCGCCGTCGGCCATGACGTAGTCCTTGCCTTCCATCCGGACCTTGCCCCGGGCCCGGGCCTCGTTGACCGAGCCGGCCTCGACCAGGTCGTGGTAGGAGATCACCTGGGCCTTGATGAATCCCCGCTCGAAGTCGGTGTGAATGACGCCGGCCGCCTGGGGTGCGGTCGCTCCCTGCGGGATGGTCCAGGCCCGGGCCTCCTTCGGGCCGGCGGTCAGATAGGTCTGCAGGCCGAGGGTCTTGAAGCCGACCCGGGCCAGCTGGTCCAGCCCGGATTCCTCCACGCCCATCGACTGCAACAGCTCCAGCGCCTCCTCCGGTTCGAGCTCGACCAGCTCGGCCTCGGTCTTGGCGTCCAGGAAGATGGCCTCGGCCGGCGCGACGAGATCCCGCAATGACTGCAGGTACTCCTCGTTGGCCAGCTCGGCCGGGTCGACGTTGAACACGTACAGGAATGGCTTGGCCGTCATCAGATGCAGGTCGTACAGCGGCTCGCGGTCCAATCCGGCACCGAACACGGTCCGGCCGCTGTCGAGCACCTCCTGGGCCTGCTTGATCGCGGCCAGCTGGGGCTGCTTGTCCTTGTGCGTCCGGGCTTCCTTCTCCAGCCGGGGCAGCGCCCTCTCGATGGTCTGTAGGTCGGCCAGGATCAGCTCGGTGTTGATGGTCTCGATGTCATCGGCCGGGGACACCTTGCCATCGACGTGGACCACTTCGGGGTCGGTGAAGGCCCGGATCACCTGGCAGATCGCGTCGGCTTCCCGGATGTTGGCCAGGAACTGGTTACCCCGTCCCAGGCCCTCCGAAGCGCCGCGAACGATCCCGGCGATGTCGACGAAGCTCACCGTGGCCGGAAGTTCGCGCGCCGAGTCGAACAGCTTGGCCAGCACGCCGAGCCGGGCATCCGGCACCCCGACCACCCCGACATTGGGTTCGATGGTGGCGAACGGGTAGTTGGCCGCCAGCACGTTGTTGCGGGTCAGCGCGTTGAACAGGGTGGATTTGCCGACGTTGGGCAGTCCGACGATGCCGATAGTGAGAGCCACGAGGGGCCAGTCTACGGGGCCGGGGCTGGCCTTCCGTGGCCGGTAAATGCTGGGCTGCGGCCTGTCGGGGCCGAAACTGTCGGACCCGGGGGCGACGATGTCGGCATGATCGCTTTCGGCTTCCTGGCCATCGGGGTCGTGCTCGGGGCTGCCCTCGGGTTCCTGGCCGCCCGCAACCGCAACGCCCTGTCCCGGCTGGCCCAGGCCGAGCTCGGGCAGGCCCGGGCCGGTAGTGCAGCCGACCTGGCCGCCCGGCAACAGTCCATCGAGGCCATGGTCGCGCCGCTGCGCCAGGCGCTGGATCGGGTTCAGGCCCAATTGCACACCTCAGAGCGCGACCGGCTGGCCGCCACCGCGGCCCTGGACGAGCACCTGTCCCAGCTACGGCTGTCCGCCGACGGGCTGCGCAGCGAGACCGGCCAGCTGGTGACCGCCCTGCGGGCTCCGCAGGTTCGCGGCCGCTGGGGCGAGTTGCAGCTTGAACGGGCGATCGAAGCCGCGGGGCTGGTCGAGCACGTCGACTACGTGACCCAACCCAGCAGCACCACCGAGGACGGCACGCTACGCCCGGACCTGGTGGTTCGACTGGTCGGCGGCAAGCAACTGGTGGTCGATTCCAAGGTCGCCTTTGCCGGCTACCTCGAGGCAATGGAGGCTCGCGATCCGGCCGTCCGCGCCTCCCGGTTGCGGGCCCACGCCCGGCAGCTGCGCCAGCACGTGCAGGATCTGGCCGGCAAGGCCTACTGGGAGCGGTTCCAGCCGACCCCGGAATTCGTGGTCTGCTTCGTGCCGGCCGATGCCTTCCTCGATGCGGCGCTGCGCGAAGATCCGGCGCTGCTGGAGTACGCGTTCGGGCACGACGTGGTGCTGGCCACGCCCTCGACCCTGATCGCGTTGTTGCGCACGATCGGCTACACCTGGCGCCAGCAGGCACTGGCCGACAACACCCGGGAGGTCAGCGAGCTAGGACGCCAGCTGTACCAGCGCCTGAGTGGGATGGGCGCGCACCTGGACCGGCTCGGCCGCTCGCTCTCGGCCGCCGTGGACAGCTACAACGCAACGATCGGCAACGTCGAGAGCCGGGTCCTGGTGAGCGCTCGCAAGCTTGCGGACCTGTGCGTCGTCGATGAACGCAGCGACGGCAGCCTGCCCACACCCGGGCAAATACTGACACGAACGCGCTCGGTCGCCGCCGATGAGCTGCTCGATCCACGGCCAGCCAGGTACGGTTAGGCGTTATGCCCCCTGGGAATGGAGCGACCTACGTGCCGGAGGAGCCTGAAACCGCGTTCTACGACGTGACTCCTCGCCGCGCCGACCCTTCGCGCCGCCCCGAAGACGGGAACTACGGCCGCTCGGTCGACCCCTACGCGCGCCCCTCGGGCCCGGGTTACGGCCACCAGGCTCGCCCCCAGGATCCCTACGCCGGCTACGACCGCCCGGCTGAGGACGGTTGGAGCGAGGCCGCCTACCGCGATGCCGCACCGACTGCGACCCGCGCCGGGACCCGACAGGTCCGGTCCTCCCGGCGCGAGCGCGGCCTGCCCGGTTGGTTGGCGGTCCTGCTGCTCGTGGCTCTGTCCGGAATCTGCGGCATCATCGACTCGGCCAATGGCAGCTCGGTCCGAGGGGTGTTCAACTGGGGTCTGGTCGGAGCCTCGCTGCTGGCCATCCTGGTCGTCAAGCGCAGCCAGATGTTCCCGGTCGTCATCGCGCCGCCGCTGGTCTACCTGGCCGCGTCCATCGGCCTGCTCTACGTCCGCACCGGTGGCCTGCACGACCACAAGAAGATCCTGGATGTCGGCACGAACTGGATCGTCTACGGGTTCCCAGCCATTGCCGGCGCCAGCGCGGCGGTGCTGGTTGTGGCCGGTATCCGGCTCGTCACCCGGAAGTAGCGCTTTCGCCGGTCAGCTTCGCCGGTCAGGCTCGGGCGCTGAGCCGCAGCTCGCGTCGCAACTCCTGCGGCAGCGCGAACGCCAACCGCTCCTCGGTATGGGCCACTTCCTCGACTTCGGCGTAGCCGCGCTCGCCCAGCCAGCGCAGCACCTCGGTGACCAGCACGTCGGGCACGGAGGCGCCGGAGGACAGCCCGACACTGGTCACGCCGTCCAGCCAGGCCGGGTCGATCGCTTCGGCATTCTCCACCAGCTGGGCCTGGTCGGCGCCGGCCGTCCGGGCCACCTCGACCATCCGAACCGAGTTCGACGAGTTCGGCGAGCCGACGACCAGGAACAGCTCGACCTCGGGAGCGATCGCCTTGACCGCGGCCTGCCGGTTCTGGGTGGCGTAACAGATGTCATCGCTCGGCGGAGCCTGCAGGTTCGGAAAACGCTCCCGCAGCGCGGCCACCGTCTCCATCGTCTCATCGACTGACAGGGTGGTCTGGGACAACCACACGACCCGATCGGGATCGCGAACCTCGAGCCGGGCCACGTCGTCCGGGCCATCCACCAGCTTGATGTGTTCGGGAGCCTCGCCGGTCGTGCCGATGACCTCCTCGTGGCCTTCGTGTCCGATCAGCACGATGTCGAAGTCCTCGGCGGCGAAACGCCGGGCCTCGTTGTGCACCTTGGTCACCAGGGGGCAGGTCGCATCGATCGCGCGAAGCTTGCGCTCGGCAGCCTCGACGTGCACTCCCGGCGCGACTCCGTGGGCCGAGAACACCACCGTCGCCCCTTCGGGCACCTCGGCCGTCTCCTCGACGAACACCGCCCCCCGCTCCTCGAGCGAACGCACCACGTGCAGGTTGTGCACGATCTGCTTGCGGACGTAGACCGGAGCCCCGAAATGATCGAGCGCCCGCTGGACCGTCTCAACCGCCCGGTCGACCCCGGCACAGTAGCCCCGAGGCTTGGCGAGCAGAACACGTTTGGTCGGTTCGGCTGGCATGCCCCCAGTCTACGGACCCCGGCCGGCCTCGACTGCCAGTGCGAATCGAGCCTCGGCGCCGCCGCCGGGTGGTGACCCGGGCACTGGGTAGGGCAGGCTAGGGGTATGGCGAGTCTTCCAACTCCGATCCGCATCGCGCTGGGGCTGGCCGCAACCGCGGTCGACGAGGCGCGCAGGCTGCCGGAGAAGTTGCCCCAGCTGCCGGTGACCGCAGTCAGCACCGCCATGCAGGCCTCCCTGCGGGTGCAGCAACGGCTGGCCGAGCTGACCGCTCGGGGCGATGAGGTGCTGACCCGGCTGCAGGGCACGTCGGACGATCCGCCGGCCTGGGCCACCTTCGACGACGACTCCGACCCGTCGGGCCGCGCGACCGAGACCGCGGCTCGCCCGGGCCGGGCCGCGTTCGAGCTGGTCGATGAGACGGAACTGGTCGCCCCCGAGCTCCTGGCCGACTCGGGTCCCGAGCTCGAGCGGCCCGTCCCACCCCCAGCCAAGGCGGCCAAGAAAGCAGCAGCCAAAAAGGCTCCGGCCAAGAAGGCTCCGGCCAAGAAGGCGGTGAAAACCGCACCGGCCAAGAAGCCGGCGAAGAAGGCGACCAAACACGCCGAGCCGCTGGAGGTGGCGGCCCAGCGCGCCGAGGGTGCCGACGAGCCGACGCCATCCACGGTGGCCGCCGAGATCGTGCAGGCCCAGGAGCAGCCGGTGCCGCCGTCCGGGTCGGCCGGCTGAGCGGGAAACAGCCCGCAACCAGTGGCCAAACTCGAATCGAGCCCGGACGCCCCGCTACCGCTGCGCCGGATCAGCCAGGCGCTGGCTCAATGGATCGGGCGGCTCGGCGAGGTCTGGGTCGAAGGTCAAGTGGCCCAGTTCAACCGCCGGCCCGGCGTGCAGACGTACTTCCTCACCCTGCGAGACACCGACGCCAACATCTCGATGGCCGTGACCTGCCACAGCAGCGTGCTGACCGAGCCACTGGCTCAAGGTGCGCGCGTGGTGTTGCGGGCGCGTCCGGACTTCTACGCCGAGCGCGGCTCGCTCAGCCTGCGGGCGACCGAGATCCGCCAGGTCGGGCTCGGGGAGTTGCTGGCCCGGATCGAGCGGTTGCGCGCGCTGCTGGCCGCCGAAGGCCTGTTCGCGGCCGAACGCAAACGCCGATTGCCCTTCCTCCCCAAGGCAATCGGACTCATCACCGGCCGGGCCAGCGCGGCCGAGCACGATGTGCTGGAGAACACCAGACGCCGGCTGCCGGCGGCCCGGTTCGTCCGTCAGAACGTGGCCACCCAGGGCAACACCGCGGTCACCGAGGTAATCGCGGCATTGCAACGGCTCGACGCCGACCCCGAGGTCGAGGTCATCGTCATCGCTCGAGGCGGAGGCAGCGTCGAGGACCTGCTGCCGTTCTCCAACGAAGCGCTGATCCGCGCCGTGGCCGCGGCCCGAACTCCGGTGGTGAGCGCGATCGGGCACGAGACCGACCGGCCGTTGCTCGACCTCGTCGCCGACCTCGCCGCCTCGACGCCGACCGACGCCGCCAAGCACATCGTGCCGGATCTATCCGAAGAGATCAGGGCATTGGCCGAAGCGCGGAGCCGTCTTCGCACCAGCGTGCAGCGCCGCTTGGATCATGAGTACCAACTGATGGCCGGACTGCCCGAGCGGTTGCGGGCCGGAGTGGCCCGGCAGGTTGCCCAGGAGACCACCGAAGTCGCCCGGGCCACCGACCGGATCCGGCATCGGCTGGGCACCCTGCTGGAACTGGCCGAGAGTGAAACCGAGCAGCTGCTGGCGCGGGTGGTCAGCCTGTCCCCGCAGCGGGTGCTGGATCGTGGCTACGCCGTGGTCTGGAACGGCGAGGGGGAGCTGATTCGCCGGCAGGCCCAGGCCGCGGCCGGAGCGAAGCTGCAGATCAGGGTCGCCGACGGCGAGTTCGCGGTCCGGGTCGAGCCGTGACCGGGCGGTGCGGTCGCTAGGCTGACCAGATCATGACCGATGCCCCCGCCGAACCGAGCTACGAGCAGGCCCGCGCCGAACTGCGCGACATCGTGGCCAAGCTCGAGTCCGGCGGCCAGCCGCTGGAGGAGTCGCTGGCGCTGTGGCAGCGCGGCGAGCAACTGGCCGCTATCTGCCAGCGCTGGCTGACCGGCGCCCGGGACCGGCTGGATGAGGCGATCCAGGCCAGCGAGGCCGCCGAAGCCGGCGAGCAGACCCACTGATCAGTGCAATCCCCACGGCACTGATCGCGCGCAGATCAGTGCAATCCCCACGGCACTGATCGCGCGCAGATCAGTGCAAT
>Ga0187809_10000152_pt1 | contig 46178 bp, 39 predicted proteins | sample NC_wetland_sal_i_8_FD_132415 | JGI IMG/M metagenome (GOLD analysis project Ga0187809, IMG submission 132415) | Wetland sediment microbial communities from Neuse River Estuary, North Carolina, USA - ASW_4 | ecosystem: Environmental > Aquatic > Freshwater > Wetlands > Sediment | place: USA: North... | reverse complement strand
GGCCTCACCGCCGCTGTCCAGGGCCACTACGCCGAGCAGGACGGGTTCTATCCGGTCGAGCAGGCCCGGCAGCAGGAGGCCCAGATCCGGGATGAGTCCGGAGCACCGGTGCAGTTCTTCTACTACCCGGCCGGGCACGCGTTCCACAACGACAAGGACCTGATGGGCACCTACGACGAAGACAACGCCGCGCTGGCCTGGCGTCGCACGGTCGAGTTCCTGCACACGAAACTGGCCTGATGCCAACCCCGGACGCGGCCGAGCGGGCGGCGCTGGCCGAGCGGCGGGCGCAACTGCGCCAGCGCTACCTGCAACCGGCCGGGCAGCGGCCCACCAGCTCCGGTCGGGGGATCCATCACGCCGCGCTGATCTGCTCCGACGTCGCGGCCACGATCGAGTTCTACCAGGGATTGTTGGGCTTTCCCTTGGTGGAACTGGTGGAGAACCGGGACTATCCCGGTTCCAGCCACTTCTTCTTCGACCTCGGCAACCGCACCCTGCTCGGCTTCTTCGACTTTCCCGGACTGGGCTTGGCACCCGGAGTCGAAGCCCTCGGCACGGTGCAGCACATAGCGATCTCGGTCGAGCCGGCCCGACACGCCGAGCTGCGCGCCAAGCTCGACGCGGCCGGCATCAGCTACGGCGGCCCGGACAAGGGCATCATGGAGTCGCTCTACTTCCGCGACCCGGACGGCATCCAGATCGAGTTGCTCTCCGACGAGCTGATGTACTTCGGCGGCCAGTGGCTGGACCGGGAATGACCGAACTCCGGTTGGGCTTCGGGCTGCCGGTAGCGGGCAGTTGGGCCAGCGCCGACAACGTCGCCGAGATCGCCGAGACGGCCGAAGCGCACGGCTTCGATTCGCTCTGGACGTTCCAGCGGTTGCTGGTACCGGCCGAGGGCAGCTGGGGTCCGGCCTACCGCGCGGTTCAGGACCCACTGATCAGCCTGGCCTACGCCGCGGCCAGAACCAGCCGGATCCGGCTCGGGGTCGCCGTTCTCAACGCGCCGTTCTATCCGCCGCTGGTGCTGGCCAAGCAGCTGACCACCTTGGACCGGCTCAGCGGCGGCCGGCTAGACACCGGTCTCGGAATCGGCTGGGCCCACGAGGAGTTCGCGGCAGTGGGCGCGGACAAGGCTGGTCGCGGCCAGAGGCTGGAGGAGTTCATCGAGTGCCTGCGGGCGATCTGGGGCGACGATCCGGTGCGCTTCGCCGGTGCCAGCTACCAGGTGCCGCCGGCCCGGATCCAGCCCAAGCCGATCCAGCAGCCGCCGCCGATCCTGCTCGGCGGCGGGGCGGAGCGCGCCCTGCGCCGGGCCGGCCGGCTGGCCGATGGCTGGATCAGCGCCAGCCGCCACGAATTGAGCCAACTGCCGGCAACCATCCAGACCATCCGGAGCGGCGCCGTCGAGGCCGGCCGCGATCCGGATCGGCTACGCATCGTGATCCGCGGCGTTCTCGACCTCGGCGACGAGCGTCGTGGGCCAGACCGTCGTCTGCTGCAGGGATCGCCTGAGCAGGTTCATCAGGATTTGGACCGACTTGCCGAGTACGGTGCGACCGAGGTGTTCCTCGATCTGAACTTCGATCCCCAGGTCAGTTCGCCCGACGGCGATGCCACATCGGCCATGAACTACGCCCGAGAAGTTTTGCGGGATTTCGGGAGGAATTGACCACGTTTTCTCGTGAAACTGGCCACGCTCCAGCTACCTTGAGTAGTCAACAGGCTCAAGTACGTAGTTGAATCGCCGACTGTGCCAACAGCACAGTCGGCGGCGGGTCGCCGGCGCGACGAAGATGGGGTTTCAATGTCGGCAAAGCATCTTGCTGCCACCGCACGCAAAGTCGGGTACCTGGGCGCCGGGCTGGCGCTTGCGGTCTCGGCCGCGGTCGTTGCGGCCACGCCCGCCTCGGCCATGACCAGTACCGAGGCCGCCGCCGCCAACGCCACGCTCAGCCTGCTGAACCGGGAGCGAGCCGCCAACCACCTGCCCGGGTTGCAGATGAGCAGCGCGCTGATCAGCTCCGCGCGCCGGCACAACCTGTACATGGCCAAGTACAACACCATGTCGCACCAGCTGCCGGGCGAGCCGGTGTTCACCACCCGGATCAGCCAGGCCGGCGTGCCCTGGCACCACGCCGCCGAGAACATCGGCTGGACCACCAACCGGACCTCGGCCGGCGCCACCGGGCTCGAGACCGCCATGTACAACGAGGTCGCCCCCAACAACGGGCACCGGCTCAACATCCTGTCCTCGGCGGTGCGCTACGTGGGAATCGACGTCTACCTCGATGCCGCTCACGGCAAGCTCTGGCTGACCGAGGACTTCGCCGACGCCTCCGGCCCGGTCCCGGCCCAGGCCGCGGCCGCACCTGCTGCCCATAACCCGGTCGGGCACATCGACGCCGTGACCGCCCTGGCGGGTCACCAGCTCCGGGTGATGGGTTGGTCCTACGACCCGGACAACAAGATCCTTTCCTTGCACCAGGACATCTACATCGACGGCCGGATGTGCGGCCGCTACTTCGGTCCGGTGCAGCGCCCGGATGTCGCTGCCGCCCGACACGTCGGGCAGTGGACCGGCTTCAACTTCACCATGACCACCACCGCCGGCCGGCACGTGGTCGCGGTCTACGCCATCAACGTCGGCCTGGGCCAGTCGGTGCGGCTGTCGAGCAGCACGATCACGGTGGGCTGAGGCCGGTTCAGCCGGGCGGCTGGCCGAGCAGCTCGCGGGCCGCGGCCAGCACGTTCGCCTCGTCGAGCAGCACTGTCCGGGCCGCATCACCCAACGGTATGAAGCTGTCGACGCTGGTCACCCGTCGAATTGAGCCGCGGAAGCCACCGTCGACCAGGGCGGTGACCACTGCCTCGGACACGCCTCCGCTGCGCCGGGTCTCATCGACCACCAGCACCCGGCCGGTCGCTGCGGCCTCCCGCAGGATGTCGCGGTTCGGCAGCGGCGCCAGCCAACGCAGGTCCAGCACCCGGCTGGACACCCCGGCCTCGAGCAGGGTCTGAGCGACCCGCAAGCTCATCGGCAAACCGTTGCCGAAGGTGATCATGGTCAGTTCCGCGCCACCCTCGTCGCCGACCACCCAACTCCGCCCGGATCCGATCGGGATGTGTTGCTCGCCCCAGCGCTCCGGGGGCGCGTACTCGGCCAGCCAACGACCGTCTCCGGGCTGCAGGTCGCGTTGGTGATAGAGCGCGATCGGCTCGAGCAGGACGCCGACACTGCCGTCTACCGCCGCGGCCGCAACCAGGGTGCGCAGCAACCCCGGCGCGTCGGAGGGGTGGGCCGGCACCGCGACCAGCAGTCCGGGAATGTCGCGGAGCACTGCTACCGAGTTGTCGTTGTGGAAGTGACCGCCGAACCCCTTCTGGTAGCCGAGCCCGGCGATCCGCACCACCATCGGATTTCGGTACTGGCCCTGGGAGAAGAACTGCAGGGTGGCGGCCTCGCCGCGCAGCTGATCCTCGGCATTGTGCAGGTAGGCCAGGTACTGGATCTCCGGGATCGGCAGCAGCCCGGCCAGCCCCGCCCCGAGGCCGACACCGAGGATGGCCTGCTCGTCCAGGATGGTGTCGAAGACCCGCCCGGCCCCGAAGCTCTTGCGCAGGCCCCGGGTCAGGCCGTAGACACCGCCCTTGACGGAGACGTCCTCGCCGAAAACCAGCGCCTGGCTCCGTCGACCCAGCTCGTCGTGCAGGGCCTGGTTGATGGACTGGGCCAGGGTCAGGCCGCCGGCCGACTCGGGCTTCCTGGTTCCGAAGATGCGCTCGCGTTCTGTCGGCTCGGGCGCCCGGCCGACCTCGGCCGCGATCCGCTCGGGCCGGCGGGGCGCCAGCGGGGCGCTGACGGTGGCCGCATCGGCCAGCTGCGGCTCGGCCATCGCCGCGACCGCGACCGCCTGCACCTGCTGGCGGGTCTGCTCGTAGCCGGCCAGGAACTCGGCCGGCTCACCGGCGCCGGCCGCGACCAGCAATCGCACCGTGGCCAGCAGCGGATCCTTGGCATAGTCGGCAGCGATCTCGCTCGGGGTTCGGTAGGCCACCTCGGCGTCGGAACCGGCATGCCCGAGGAAGCGGACCGTGCGCAGGTGCAGGAAGGCCGGCTTACGGGCGGTCCGGACGAACTCGACCGCCTGGCTGGCCGCGTCGTAGACATCGGCCAGCGCGCAGCCGTCGACTCCGAAGTAGCGCAATCCCGGGCGGGCCGAGAACCGCTGGGCGATCCAGCCGGCCGGGGTTCGGGTGCTGATGCCGATCCCGTTGTCCTCGCAGACCATCAGCAAGGGCATCGGCAGGCCCTGGTAGACGGTGTTGGAGGAGCTGTTGAACGCCCCGACCAGGCTGGAGTGGTTCACCGAGGCATCGCCGAAGCTGGTCACGACGATCGCGTCGCTCGGCCAGGGCGCCGGCACCCCGATCCGCTTGCCCCGCTCCAAGGCGTAGGCCAAGCCGACCGCCCGGGGCAGGTGCGAGGCGATGGTCGAGGTCTGCGGGATGACCGACAGCGCGTGGTTGCCGAAGACCTTGTGCCGCCCCCCGGCGATCGGCTCGCCGGTCGCCGCCGCGACGCCGAAGAGGATGTCGCGGACCGGGTCGCTGCCCTCGACCTGACCGGCTCGGGCGCAGTAGAACGCACCGGAGCGGTAATGCAGCAACGCCGGATCGGTCGGGCGCAGCGCGGCCGCGACCGCGGCGTTTCCCTCGTGACCGGACGAGCCGATGGTGTAGTAACCGCGGCCCTGGCCCTGCATCCAGATCGCGGCCAGGTCGGCGTGCCGAGACTGGCATTGGCGCTGGAAGAGTTCCCGAGCCTGCCCGACGGTCAGCCGGCTTCCGGGGTGCACCGGGTCGGTCTCGGCGGGCACCGGGCGTTGCGGCGGCGACAGCGCGGCGACAGCGGTCAGGAAGTGCTCGTCCAGCGGGTGTCGTTCGGTGGCCACGGCCGTCATTCAACCGGGTGCCGGTCGAGGCCGGGCGGCTCGGGTGCACGCTACTGTGGCCCGGCTCGCCCGCGGATGGTCCGGGCCTCGGTCACGATGGCCGTGATGAGGTCGCTCGGGGTGACGTCGAAGGCCGGGTTGCAGGCGCGGCTGCCGGGCGCGGCCACGGGCCGGCCGGCCAGCGAGAGCACCTCGGCCTCGGCCCGGGACTCGATCGGGATGTCGGCCCCGCTGGCACAGCTGACGTCGATGGTGGACTCCGGAGCGGCGACTACGAACGGGATACCGGCCCGGTGCGCGGCCAGCGCGTGGCTCAACGTGCCGACCTTGTTTGCGACGTCGCCGTTGGCGGCAATCCGGTCGGCCCCGACCACCACTGCCCCGACCCGGCCGGCCACGATCAGTCCGGCGGCGGCCGAGTCCACCAAAACCCGGTACTCGATGCCGAGCCGGCCGAGCTCCCACGCGGTCAGCCGGCTGCCCTGCAACAACGGCCGGGTCTCGCAGGTGTAGACCAGCTCGAGCGGCTCGGACCGGTGCAGCTCGGCGACCACGCCGAGCGCCGAGCCGACCGCCACCCCGGCCAGCGCGCCGGCATTGCAGTGGGTCAACACGGTCCGGGTGCCGGCCAGCAGCTCGGCACCGCGCCGGCTCAGCGCGGTGTTCGTGGTGATGTCGGCGTCGCGCACCGCGAGTGCCCGCTCGACCAGCCCGGCGCGGTCGGCGCCGGCGGCCCGAGCGGCCAGCAGCTCGCGCACGCCCCAGCCCAGGTTGACCGCGGTCGGGCGGGCCCCGGTCAGTGCCCGCGCGGCCTCGGCCAGTTCGGTGTCGAGGGCGTCCGGCCCGGCCTGCACCGCGGCCAGTGCCATTCCCAACGCACCGGCCACGCCGAGCGCCATCGCGCCCCGCACCGCCAGCGACTTGATGTGCTCGACCAGCTCGTCGACGCTGCGGACCTCCAGGTACACCAGCTCGCCCGGTAACCGAGTCTGATCGATGATTCGGACGCCGCCGTCGGTCAGCCAGTCGATAGTCCGCACGGGCCCAACCCTAGGCGGCCGGACTGGCTAGGCTTTCCGGCCGTGGACCCGCGTGCCGAACTCGTCGAGTGCGTCCGGGGGCTGCTGGCGGCCGGCCTGGTCCGCGGTACCGCGGGCAACGCCTCGATCCGCGCCGGCGAGCAGATCCTGCTGACCCCGAGCGCGCTGCCCTACCCGGCTATGCGGGCCGAGGACATCGCGGTCCTCGAGCCGGGTTCGGGCCGGCAGCTGGCCGGGGCGCCGCCGACCACCGAACTCGGCCTGCACCTTGCCATCTATGCCAGCCGGCCCGACGTGGCCGCGATCGTGCACACCCATTCCACCTTCGCGACCACCTTCGCGGTCCTGGGCGAGACGATCCCGGCGGTGCACTACCAGCTGGCCCGCGCCGGTGGGCCGCCGGCCGTGGCCGACTACGCCCGGTACGGCTCGCCCGAACTGGCCGAGAACTGCCGTCGGGCGCTGGGCGCAGGATCGGCCGTGCTGCTGGCCAACCACGGTGTGGTCGCGGTCGGAACTGACCTGGCGTCGGCGGTGGCGGTCGCCGAGGCCCTGGAATTCACCGCCGAGCTGGCCTGGCGGGCCCGCCTCGCCGGGCGCCCGAGGATCCTGACCGAAGCCGAACTAGTAGAAGCGGAAAGGGCATTCGGTCAGTACCGGCCGCCCACGGCGGGGCGGGCCGAAGCGGAGTAAACTTAGCCTAGCTAACGAAATGCTGCCGCCGTGCCCTGGAGTGATGTTCCTTGACCACGCCCGCCGCCGCCCGCTGGTCCGCCTTCACCGTCGACCGCGAGCACCCCCGCTACAAGTGGGTCGCCCTGTCGAACACGACGCTCGGGATGCTGATGGCCACGATCAACTCCTCGATCGTGATCATCTCCCTGCCGGCGATCTTCCGCGGAATCCAGCTCGATCCGCTGTCACCGGGCAACGTGAGTTACCTGCTGTGGATGCTGATGGGCTTCCTGCTGGTGACCGCTGTGTTCGTGGTGTCGTTCGGCCGCCTGGGTGACATCTTCGGTCGAGTCCGGATGTACAACGCCGGCTTCATGGTCTTCACGCTGGCCTCGATCCTGCTCGCCGTCGACCCGTTCCGGGGTAGTGGCGGTGCCTTGTGGTTGATCGGCTGGCGGCTGGTCCAGGGCGTCGGTGCCGCCATGCTGTTCGCCAACTCCACGGCGATCCTCACCGACGCCTTTCCGGCCAGCCGGCGGGGAATGGCGCTGGGCATCAACCAGGTCGCGGCCATCGCCGGCTCCTTCATCGGCCTCGTCGCCGGCGGCCTGCTGTCCGAGGTCGACTGGCGGCTGGTGTTCTTCGTCTCGGTGCCGTTCGGCCTGCTCGGCACGATCTGGTCCTACCGCAGCCTGCACGAACTCTCGGCCCGGCAGCAGTCCAAGATCGACTGGTCCGGCAACGTCCTGTTCGCGGTCGGCCTGACCGTGCTATTGGCTGCGATCACCTACGGCATCCAGCCCTACGGCCGGCACACGATGGGCTGGACCAATCCGTGGGTGCTGGCCGGCCTGATCGGCGGCGCGGTGCTGCTGGTGGGGTTCTGCTGGCTGGAAACCCGGATCGAGCAGCCGATGTTCGACATGCGCCTGTTCGGTATCAAGGCCTTCGCCGCCGGCAATCTGGCCGGACTGCTGGCCTCGATCGCTCGCGGCGGCCTGCAGTTCATGCTGATTATCTGGCTGCAGGGAATCTGGCTACCGCTGCATGGCTACGACTACGAGTCCACCCCGCTGTGGGCCGGGATCTACCTGCTACCGCTGACGATCGCCTTCCTGATCGTCGGCCCGGTGTCGGGCGCGCTGTCCGACCGGTTCGGCGCCCGCACCTTCGCTACCGGGGGCCTGGTACTGGTCGCGGCCAGCTTTCTGGGCCTGCTGCTGTTGCCGGTCGACTTCAACTACTGGGCCTTCGCGGGGCTGCTGGTGTTGAACGGCATCGGTTCCGGGCTGTTCTCCTCACCCAACACCACCGCGATCATGAACTCGGTGCCGGCAGCCAGCCGGGGCTCGGCCTCAGGTATGCGAGCGACTTTCTTCAATTCCGGATCATCGCTGTCCATCGGGGTCTTCTTCTCCCTGATGATCGCCGGACTGGCGGCGACGCTGCCGCACACGCTGCGCGACGGGCTCGCCGCCCACGGGGTGCCCGCCGCGGCGGCGGCCCGGATCGGTAACGCGCCACCGGTGGGCAGCCTGTTCGCCGCCTTCCTCGGTAACAACCCGATCAAGTCGCTGCTCGGACCCCGGACGCTGTCCGGCCTCGCGCCCTCGGATGCGAACACGCTGACCGGCAAGGAGTTCTTCCCGCGACTGATCTCCCAGCCCTTCCACCACGGCCTGGTCGTGGTGTTCAGCCTGGCCATCGCGATGTCACTGGTGGGAGCGGCCGCCTCACTGCTGCGCGGCAGCCGCTACGTCCACGACGACAGCGCGGGCGAGGCCACCCCGGCCCGGTCAGCGGCCGGCGTCGGCTGAGCCGTCCGCGGGGGTTCAGCGCGCGCCGAAAATGGGGGGTAGCAGCAACAACATGCTCACCGACCAGGTGACGTGGGTCAGGATCGGCGCCAGCAGCCCGCCCGAGGCCCGGCGCTGCAGGGCCAGGACGGCTCCGACCGTCAGCGCGGCGAAGACCAGCATGGGATTGCCCGAGGCCAGCGTGGCAATCGCGTACACCACGGTCGTGATCACGACCGGATGCCGGACGCCGACCGCGGCGTAGAGCGCACCGCGGAAGAACACTTCCTCGGTCACGCCGTTGCCGGCGGTGATCAGGATCAGCAGCGGTATCGAGCCCTTGCGGGCATGGTCGAGGACGCTCTGGGTGTAATCGGCCAGCGGCTTGATCTCGCGCACCACCAGCGCGCCGACCACGAACACCGCCACCGCGGCCAACCCGATCGCGATCGGGGTCAGTACCGGTCGGCGGAGTTGACCACGCACCGCGATCCGACCCAGATGCAGCGGCCCGGAGGCGAAGCCGCCGACAACCCAGACCGCCGCGAGCAGGATGGTCAGCGGGTAGAAGGCGGAATCGCCCGGCTTGACCGACAGCGAGATGCCGAGCACCACGGTGCCGATGAGCAACGTGATCGCGGCAACCACGCGCCGCCGGCGAAACGCCGAGTCGGACTCGAGGTGGTCGCGCGGCACCCGGTCGATCAGCGCCGGCCGGAGCAGGTCCTGGACCCGGCGCAGCACCATGCTCACGGCAGCCCCGCTCGACACCCCGACCGTGACCTAGTCATCCGGCGCTCGCCTCGGCCCGCTCGGCCAACGCTGCTCGTACCGCATCGTCGTAGCCCATCGGCGGCCCGGGCACGACTTGTTCGATCGATCGATCGTGCACGATGACCTCGGTCGTCATGGAGTCGACCAGGTTGCGGGCGGTCTTGATGTCGACGTCGGTGACCAGCGCCAGCCAACCCGAAGACAGTCGCGGCGTCAGCAACGGCACGCCCAGCACCGGCAACGCCCGGCGGTTGGAGATCTTGGCCGCCCGCCGCAGCATGTCGATGTAGCGCAACACCTCCGGGCCGCCGATCTCGTACACCACGCTGGTCTCGGTGGGATCGTCGAGTACCCCGACCAGATAGCGGATGACATCGGCCAGCGCGATCGGCTGGGTCCGGGTGTTGACCCACCGGGGCGCGACCATGATCGGCAGGTGGTCGACCAGTTGCCGGGTTATCTCCCAGCTGATGCCACCGTGGCCGATCACCACAGCCGCCCGCAGGACGGTCACCGGCACCCCGGCCTCACCCAGCAACCGTTCGACCTGCCGGCGCGAGCGCAGGTGAGGTGAGAGCCGCTCCCGATCCGAGCCGAGGCCGCCGAGGTAGACGATGCGCCGGACGCCGGCCTGCGCCGCCTGCGTTCCGAAGGCGCGCGCCGCCTCGGCGTCGAGCCGTTCGAAGTCGTCGGAACCGAGCGAGTGAACCAGGTAGTACGCGGTGTCCACTCCGGCCAGCGGCTCGGCCAGCGATTCGGCATCGTGCACGTCCCCGGCCACCGGCTCGCCCGCGCCCTGATAGCGGTCCGGATGCCGGGTCATCGCCCGCACCGGCAAGCCGCGCTGCACCAGCGCCTGGCTGAGCCGGGAGCCGATGAAGCCGGAGGCACCGGTCACCAGGACGGTGCGTTGCTCGCGGGCCGCCATCAGCGGTTGCACCCGGCTTGGTGTGTGTGTGACATGAAAACCTCACCTTCACAGCAATTCGGGTCATCGCCACTCTTGTGCGCTGACCCGGATGGTCTGAGGATACGTTTCGCCGGGCAACCGCCCGGCGCATCCGAGCTCGAGGAGCCTGCCTTGAAGCGTGCCTGGCAACATCGAAGTTCCCGGCTGGCGCTGGCAACCGTCACCGCCGCCGCGCTGGGAGCCGCCCTGTCCGCACCCGCCGTCGGCACGGCCACCGTGGCCGCGGCAACCCACCCCGTCCATCACGCGACCGCACCGGTTCCGGCGGTCACCGGCCACATCCTGGCCAAGACCCTGGCCTTCCCGCCCGACACCGCCTACTGCGAGGCCAACATCGGCATCGCCTGCTACTCCCCCATCCAGTACCAGCGCGCCTACGACCTGGCCCCGCTGTACAAGCTGGGTATCAACGGCCGCGGCCGCACCATTGCCATCATCGACGCGTTCGGATCGCCGACCATCCAGAACGACCTGCACGTCTTCGACCAGCAGTACGGTCTGGCCGACCCGCCGTCGCTCAAGATCATCCAGCCGGTCGGCTCGGTGACCTTCGACAACACCGATCCGACCATGCTCAACTGGGCCACCGAAACAACGTTGGACGTGGAGTACGCCCACGCCATCGCGCCTGAGGCCAACATCCTGCTGGTCGAGACTCCGGTCGCCGAGACCGAAGGGGTCGAAGGCTTTCCGGAGATCGTGGCGGCCGAGAACTATGTGATCAACCACCATATGGCGGATGTAATTACCCAAAGTTTCGGCGCCACCGAGGAAACCTTCCCGTCCAAGCAGAGCGTGCTCAACCTGCGCTCGGCCTTCGTCAACGCGGCCGAGCACGGGGTTACGGTGCTGGCCTCCTCCGGCGATACCGGAGCGACCAACTACACCCTGGACGGGAACTCGCTGTACCCGACGCCGGTCAACTCCTGGCCCTCAGCCGACCCGCTGGTGACCAGCATCGGCGGTACCCAGCTGCACCTGGACGCCGACGGCAACCGAACCGCGCCGGACCAGGCCTGGAACGACGGTTACGGGGCCACCGGTGGTGGCGTGAGCGAGTACTTCAGCCGCCCGGCGTACCAGAACGGCGTGCGCACCGTGGTCGGTAACCGGCGGGGCACGCCGGACATCTCGGCCTCGGCCGCGGTCGACGGAGCTGCCATCTTCTACTACTCCTTCGACCCGGCGCGGGTGGGCTGGCACCTGGTCGGCGGCACCAGCGAAGCGTCCCCGCTGTTCTCCGGCATTGTGGCGATGACGGCGCAACTGGCCCACCACCGGCTCGGCCAGATCAACCCGGCGCTCTACACGCTCAACGCCTTCCACGCCCGGGGGATCGTGGACGTGACCATCGGCGACAACTCCTTCGGCGGGGTCACCGGTTACCCGGCCGGCCCGGGCTACGACCTCAGCACCGGCGTCGGAACCTTCGACGCGGCCCGCTTCGTGCCGGAGCTGGCGCTGGCCAGCGCCTTCCACCGCGAGCGGTAGGTCGGCACCACTCGGCCTGTCGCCGCGACCCCCGGGCCCCTCGGTCCGGGGGTCGCGGCCCGTCGGTAGGCTGGAGGAAGTTGCCAGTGCAAGAGAGCTGGTAAATATTCTTTATGCGCGAGGTTCAGCAGCGGAGCCCGGCAGGAGCAACACCTTTGGATCATGACTTATAAGGGCCATGATGGAACGCAATAGTGACATGATTGAACTCTCGCTCGGATTCGCTCAGCTCGCGGGCGAGTTGCGGGAGGCCGGCAATTCGGCCCGAGCGCTGCAACGGATGGTGGACCTGGCGGTCAAGTCCATCCCCGACTGCCGGTTCGCCACGATCGCCGTGCTCAAACCGAAGCACAGCCGGCTGCTGGCCAGTTCCGAGCCGACCGGTGCGCAGCTGGAACAGCTGCAGATCGAGCTGGAAGAAGGCCCGAGCTGGGACGCCGCGACGCAGCAAGAAGGCTACGTGCTGACCGAGCTGATCAGCGAATCGCGCTGGCCCCGCTTCGCCGCTGCGGCGGTCGAGCACACCGAGATCCGCACCGTATTGGCGTTTACCCTTTCCGGAGCACCGGATCATGTGCTGAGCATGTACAGCGACAGCCAGATCGGCTTCACCGACGAAGCGCTGGACACCGCGGTCATCTTCGCCTCGCACGCCAGCACGCTCACCGCCCTTGCCGCCGCCGAAGATCATTCGGCAAATCTCGAGACGGCGCTGCTGAGCAGCCGTGAGATCGGGATGGCCTTGGGGATCCTGATGGCTCACCGCAAGATCACCAACGATGCCGCGTTCGACCTGCTGCGGACGGCCAGCCAGAACCTGCACCGCAAGCTGCGGGATGTGGCCAGCGAGGTCATGGAGACCGGTACTCTGCCCGACCTGCCGCCGAAGCGGGCCGACTGAGATCCGGGATTCAGGCCAGCAGCGCCGCGAGTCGCATCGCGTCGTAGGGCGAGTGGACCTTGACGTCGTTGTCGAAGTAGACGTAGGCCGCCAGCCCGGCGGTGAGCCAGCCCCGCACCCGACCGGCCCACCGGCTCAGCTCGTCCTCGGTGTAGCCGCTGACGTAGAGCTCCTGCGCACCGTGCAGCCGTAGGTAGACGAAGTCGGCGGTCGGCTGCTCGAACTGCGGCCACTTCCCGGCGGTGTCGGCGATGACTGCGGCCACGCCGTATTGCCCGAGCAGGTCGGTGAACCGCGGGGTCAGGAAGCTGTCGTGCCGAACCTCCATCGCGTGGCGCAGCGGCCGGTCGGTCGCGGTCCCGGTCCAGGCCCGGCCGGTCAAGCGCTGATCGTGGTGCCGGCTGAGGTAGGCCGCTTCCCCGGTGCTGTGCGGCAGCCGCTGCAGGAAGGCTTCGATGCGGGCCGGCTCGAAGCGGAAGTTCGGCGGCAGCTGCCAGAGCAGGGGTCCGAGCTTGTCGCCGAGGGCGAGCACCCCGCTGGCCAGGAAATTGGGCAGGGTGTGCTCGACGTCGGTCAGCCGCTTCATGTGGGTTATGAACCGGCCGCCCTTGACGGCGAAGACGAAGTTCGCGGGCACCTGTTCCCGCCAGCTGCGGTAACTGCTCGGCCGCTGCAGCGAGTAGAACGAGCCGTTGATCTCGATCGAGTTCAACCGGCTGGCCGCGTAGGCGAGTTCTTGCCGGTGCGGCAACTCGGCCGGGTAGAAGTGGCCGCGCCAGGGTGGATAGGTCCAACCGGAGATCCCCACCCTGGCCAGCATGGCCGACAGGTTACAGCGAGCGAAGCCGCCCCAGCAGCGGCCCGGCGACCTCGCTCAAGAACTGCTCCTGGCTTTCGTCGCCGACCTGCACCAGCGCCACGTCGGTGAAGCCGGCGTCCAGGAACGGCTGGACCGACTGGGCCAGCTCGTCGAGATCCGGGCCGCACGCGATCGAATCGGCCACGTCCTCCGGCCGGACGAACTGGCTGGCGTCGTTGAACGCAACTGGGGTAGGCAGGTTGGAGTTGACGTGCCAGCCACCGCCGAACCACCGGAACAGCTCGTGGGCCCGCTGGACCGCCCGGTCCTTGTCGGGTCCCCAGCACACCGGGATCTGACCGATCTTGCGCGAGTTCGAGTCGCCCCGCGCCTTGTCCCAGCCCCGCACCAGGTCGGCCTCCGGTTCGACCGCGATCAGGTGGTCGGCCACCGGTGCGAAGCGATCGATCGAGGCGTCGCCGGACACTGCGGTCCCGATGGCGACCGGTTGGCTGGGCAGGTCCCAGATCTTGGCCGAGTCGGCTCGGAAGTGCTCGCCGACCCAGGTGGTCTGCTCGCCGGTGTGTAAGGCCCGGATGAGCTGAATGGCCTCGAGCAACATGTCCTGACGGACCGAGGCGATCGGCCAGCCCCGCCCGACGACGTGTTCGTTCAGGTTCTCGCCGCTGCCGAGTCCGAGGGTGAACCGGTTGTCCGAGAGCAGACCAATCGTCGCCGCCTTCTGGGCGATGACCGCCGGGTGGTAACGCATGGTGGGACAGGTCACGTAGGTCATCAGCTCCAGGTGCTCGGTCGCGTGAGCGACCGCACCGAGCATCGACCAGGCGTAGCCCGAGTGGCCCATCTCCGGTAACCAGGGAAAGTAGTGGTCGCTGGACACGGCGAAATCGAAACCGGCCTGCTCGGCTCCGACGGCGTACCGGACCAGCTCCTTGGGGCCACTCTGCTCGGTCATCAGGGTGTATCCGAACCGGGTCATGTCTTCAACCACTCCTCACTTCGGCGCAACAACTGCTGGGGATCGCGATAGGTCGCCACCGCCCCGGCCCGGCGCAGCTCGGCCGCGCCGGTGCCACCTGACTCCAGGCCCAGACCGGCCACGTCGAGCTTCTTGGCCGCTTCGATGTCCCACACCGCATCTCCGACGAACAGGGCTCGGTCAGCCGCCAGACCCGCTTTCTGCAGGGCTACCTCGACCAGGTCCGGAGCCGGCTTGGTCGCGCCGGCATCAGCCGAACAGGTGGCGACATCGATCCAGTCGTCACTGTCGAGGACCCGCCGCAGCACCGCCAGCTCCCGCTCGCTCGCCGACGAGGCCAGCACCGTCGCGATACCGGCCCGGTGGCAGCGTTCCAGCACCGCCCGCGCGCCGGGCAGCGGCTGCAACTGGGCCCAGTAACCGGAGTAGAAGGCATCGTGGGCAGCGGTCGCTTGCTCGGCGTCGACCTCGGCGTCGATCCCGGCCTCGTCCAAGACGTGCTGGATGAGCTTGTCCGCACCCATGCCGATCGCTCGGTGCAGGATTGCCATCGGCACCGTCACCGACTGCTGGGCGAAGGACTGCCACCAGCTCACCGTGTGGAAGTAGGTGCTGTCGACCAAGGTGCCGTCGGCGTCGAACAGCACGCCGTCCACTGACTCGGGGATGGCCAGGGCAGCGTCAGTCACTCGCGACCGGTTCCGGCAGCGGTGCGTCGGCGACGGGTACCGCCCCCAGCTGCACGAACGACGGCAGGTCGTGGACCAGGACTTCCTCGGCCGGATCGGCCAAGCCGGCGGCTTCCAGATCGGGCATCGGTGCTCCCGCGCACTCCGGGGCGACTGAGTGCTAGCCCGCCCGCGCGCTGGCTGGGGGTTTCAACCTCGCACTTTCGAACGTAGGCGGCCCACCTGCGGATGGCAACTAAGCTCTGATTCGACGCTGAAACAACGCGACCAGGTCCAGCGAAGGCGGCCGGAGTGAAGTCGAACGGAGCCGCGGACTACCTGCCGCAGCGTCATGACCTGAAGTCGCTGGCCGCCGCCGCGGCCGGCTGTCGGGGCTGCGAGCTGTACCGGGACGCGACCCAAACCGTGTTCGGCCGTGGGCCGGCCCGGGCCCGGGTGGTGCTGGTCGGCGAGCAGCCCGGGGACGTCGAGGACCAGCGCGGCGTGCCCTTCGTCGGTCCGGCGGGGCGGGTCCTGCAGCAGGCGCTGACCAGCGTCGGGCTGACTCCCGCAACCGTCTACGTGACCAATGCGGTCAAGCACTTTCGCTGGCGGGTGGACCCCAAGGGCAGCAAGCGGCGGCTGCACCAGACGCCGACCGTCGGCCAGGTCCGGGCCTGCGGGCCCTGGCTGGCGGCCGAACTCGAGGCGGTGAAGCCCGAGCTCACCGTGCTGCTGGGGGCGACGGCCGCCAAGGCGCTACTGGGCTCGGACTTCCGGCTGACCGAACACCGCGGCGAGTTGCTCGAGTCCGGGATGTCGGGCCGGCCGGAGCCGGTGCTGGCCACCATCCACCCGTCGGCGGTGCTGCGCGCCCACGACCGGGACGAGGCGATGGCCGGTTTCGTCGCCGACCTGCGCGTGGCCGCCGATCAACTGACCACGACCGGCTGAAGCCGCGGCCGAGCACGGCGAGCGAGGCCGACTTCCCGGGATTCGTCACCGGCCGGTGATCTAATCGCCAGCGAACCCGATCGAGGAGACTCTGGATGCTGCTGGCTCAGTCCGGTGCCGCCGCCAGCCTGCAATCGGCCTTGATCGCCGCTGCCGTGTCACTGGTGGTCGCGGTCGCCGGCTGGGTGGTCGGGGCGCGCCGGGACCGGGCCGACCGCGACTACCAGCGCCGCCGGCAGGCGCTGCTCGACCTGCAGGATGCTGCGCTGACGCTGCGGCAGGCGCTACGCGACTATGGCGAACTGATCCGCCGCTACCCTGGCTCCCGGCCGGTCGAGCTGTCGGCGGCCGAACGCGCCTTCGACCATGCGCGGGGGCTGCTCGACGTGACCCGAAGCCGGGTCGCCGACCCCGAGGTGCAGCGCCTGGTCCGGCGCTGGCTGGACGCGGCCGAGGTGACGTCGATCAGTGCTCAGGATGAGGTCCCGCTGCGGGCCGAGGAGCAAGCCTGGCGGGAGTTGAATCAAGCGATCGGGCAGGCGCTGCTGTCCGGCTGACCGGCCGGGCCCGTGGCAGCTGCCGGAACAAACTCAGACGGCTGTCGGCCACTGCTCGGAGGCGGCGAAGCGCTCAGCCACGCCGAGGTCACGCGCGGCCGTGCTGGAGTAGTCGACGAAGTCCGCCGGTGCGCCGATCAGGGTCAGCGACCGGGCTTTGCCTTCGACCAGGACCTGCTGCACCAACTCGGCAGCGAACGACGGCGTCCCGGACAGCAGCGCCGTGCCATCCACGACCACCTCGGCATCCGGCTCGAGCCCGAGCGTATGGACCAGGTCGTCGGCATAGTCGCGCCCGGCCACCAGCCGCGGCAACTGCAACGTTCGGGCGGTCATGGCTCCCCCTTCAACCGCGTCCCTCGTGGGTCCATTGTCGCACTCCGATCCGGCTCGACCCAGCATTTGCCGAGCTAGCCACCGGGTGCACCGGCACCGCGCCCTCGAAGATGGTGCCCGGATAGCTCTGGTCGAGCCGGCGCTCATGCCGCACCTGAGCATCGATCCGGCTCGCAGCCACCCCGCTGGCCAGCAGCATCTCCCCGTCGAGTTGGGTGATCAACTGGCGGGTGCGGGGCAGGCCGTAACCGCGCCCGGGACTGTCGAGCTGGCGCTGCCCGGACAGCGCAAGCCGCAGGGCCTGCCGGTCGTCACCGGCACCGAGGCCACGCAGCGTGGCCAGCAGGCCGACCCCGCAATCGGCCACCGCGAACCGCAGCACGCCGTGCTCGGCGATGGTCTGAGCGGCCATGAACCCGATGCTGCGGGCGTGCTGGCAGACATTGCTGCCGACCTCGGCCAGCGCGACGTGCAGGGCGTGCGCGGCCTGCTCGTCCGTGCCGGCGACCCGGCGATAGACCAGCGCGGTCAGCACTTCGACATCGGCCGGGTTGCGCAGCGGGCGCAGTTCCAACAGGCTGTCGTGCAGGTCCTGCTCGGCCACTTCGGGCAGCCGGTGCTCGCCGCCGAACTGCTCGACGATCCGGCCCAGATGCATCCGGGCGGCATAGCCGGCCTGGTCGGCCGGCAACCCGACCAGTCGCAGCCGCCGGCCGGCCTGCTGAGCGTGGTGGGCGTGGGCGGCGATGCCGACCAGGTGCAGGGGATCGAGCCAGCGGACGTCGGTCAGGTCGAGGGTGCGCCGGCCGTCCGCGTCGCGGGCCCGCAGGAAGTCGAGCCGGCGGGCCGAGCGGGGGGCGATCATGACCCGACCATGCCAGATGACGGTGACAAATCCGCCCCCGGACAACCGGCATCGCGACCATCACCGTTCCAACTCGGCGGACCTGTCAGAATCGGGGCATGCCGTACGACGACCTCGGCACCCTCGTCCCGCTGTCCCACCCGCCGCAGCGGGTGGTCTCGCTGGTGCCGTCGCTGACCGAGGCGATCGCGGCCGAGCACCGAGACGTGCTCGTCGGTGCCACGCAATGGTGCACCCACCCGGGCGACCTGGCCGTACCCCGGTTCCGGGGCACCAAGAACCCTGACGTCAAGGCCCTGATCGCCGCGGCGCCGGAACTGATCGTGGCCAATCGGGAGGAGAACCGGGAACTGGACGTGCGCCGGCTGCGGGCGGCCGGCCTGCCGGTCTGGGTGACGCGGATCGAGAACCTGGAGCAGGCCTTCGCGTCCCTCAAGCGCCTGTTCACCGTGGCCCTCGGCGTGCCGGCCCCGGAGTGGCTGAGCCAGGCGCAGCAGATCTGGACCCGCCCGGGCGGCACCATGCTCCGGGTGGTGACCGCGATCTGGCGGGATCCGTGGATGGTGGTCGGTCAGCCGACGTTCACCTCCGACCTGCTGGCCCGGCTCGGCGCCTACAACCCTTTCGGCGGGGCCAGTTCCCGCTACCCGCACACCACACCGGCCGAGATCCTGGCTCGCCGGCCGGACCTGGTGCTGCTGCCCGACGAGCCGTACCGGTTCGGCCCCAGCGACGGCCCGGAGATGTTTCCGGACCAGTTGACCGCGCTGATCAGCGGCCGGTTGCTCACCTGGTACGGCCCGTCGCTGGTCACCGCACGCGGCGAAATCGTCGCGATCATGCAGCAACTTCGCGGCCGCGAGCGCACCAGGTAGCATTTACTAGGACGTCCTAGTAAATGGAGAGCCCGATGCCCGAACTGCACGTGCCCACCCACCCGGTCCGGGTGCTGACCGCCGCTGCCCTGTTCGACGGCCACGACGCCGCGATCAACATCATGCGCCGGATCCTGCAGGCTCAAGGGGCAGAAGTTATCCACCTCGGCCACAACCGCTCGGTGGACGAGATCGTCACCGCCGCCATCCAGGAAGACGTGCAGGCGGTCGCCATCAGCTCCTACCAGGGCGGCCATGTCGAGTTCTTCCGGTACCTGGTCGAGTTGCTGGCCGAACGCGGACGCCCCGACATCAAGGTCTACGGCGGCGGGGGCGGGACCATTGTCGCCGAGGAGATCGAGTACCTGCACTCGGTGGGCGTGGCGCGGATCTTCTCCCCCGAGGACGGGCAGCAGCTGGGCCTGGCGGCCATGGTCAACACCATCATCGCCGAGGCCGACCAGGCCCTGCCGGACGCGCCGGCCGACCTCGGTTCGCACCTGCAGGCGGGCGAGACGGCGGCGCTGGCCCGGACCATCTCACTGCTCGAAGCCGGCCGGCTGCCCGAGGATCAGCTCGAACAGTTGCGGGCCCGGGCCACGTCCGGCGTGGTCCTGGGTATCACCGGCACCGGCGGCTCGGGCAAGTCCTCCCTGACCGACGAGCTGATTCGCCGGTTCCGGGTCGACCAGCAGGACAAGGTGCGGATCTCCGTGCTGGCCGTCGACCCGACCCGGCGCAAGGCAGGGGGCGCGCTGCTGGGCGACCGGATCCGGATGAACAGCCTGGGCCAGGATCAGGTCTACTTCCGCTCGCTGGCCACCCGACACTCGGCCAGCGAGCTTCCGCCGGCGCTGCCCGACGCGATCGCTGCGGCCAAGTGTGCGGGCTTCGACCTGATCATCGTCGAGACCCCGGGCATCGGGCAGGGCGACTCGGCCATCGTCAACCTGGTCGACTGCGCGCTGTACGTGATGACCGCCGAGTTCGGCGCGGCGTCCCAGCTGGAGAAGATCGACATGCTCGACTTCGCCGACGCGGTCGCGGTCAACAAGTACGAACGCCGCGGCTCCGAAGATGCCCGGCGCGACGTGGCCCGGCAACTGCTGCGCAATCGGGAGGCGTTCGGTCAGAGCTGGACCGACATGCCGGTCTTCGGCACCTCGGCCGCCAGCTTCAACGACGACGGCGTCACCGCCCTCTACCAGCACCTGCGGGAGGTTCTGGTCGGCCGGGGTCTGACCGCCGACGCCGGCGTGCTGCCGGCGGTCGACGTCAAGGCCTCGACCGGGTTGACCGTTCCGGTGCCGGCCAACCGGGTGCGCTACCTGTCCGAGATCGCCGATGCGGTGCGGGACTACCACGCCCGAACGGCCCGCCAGGTCGAGCTCGTGCGCCAGCGCGATGCCCTTGAGCTCGCGGCCAAGCTGGCTCCCGCGGCCGAGCTGGACCGGGTGCGGTCCGAGCTGGCCGAGGCCATCGATGCGACGGTGACCCGGGAGCTGGCAGCATGGCCGCAGACCGTGGCCGACTACTCCGGCGACGAGCTGGTGGTCACGGTTCGCAACCGGGAACTGCACACCGCGCTGACCAGAACCACCTTGTCGGGCAACCAGATCCGCCGCGTGGCCCTGCCCCGCTACACCGACAACGGGGAGCTGCTGCGCTTCCTGCGGGCCGAAAACCTGCCTGGGCGTTTTCCCTATACCGCAGGCGTATTTGCGTTCAAGCGCGACAACGAGGACCCGGCCCGGATGTTCGCCGGTGAGGGTGATGCGTTCCGGACCAACCGCCGGTTCCACCTGCTGTCCGAGGGGCAACCGGCCACCCGGCTGTCGACGGCGTTCGACTCGGTGACCCTCTACGGCCGTGACCCGGGCCAGCGTCCGGACATCTACGGCAAGGTCGGCACCTCCGGGGTTTCGATCGCCACCATTGAGGACATGAAGGTGCTGTACTCCGGCTTCGACTTGTGCGCACCGAACACCTCGGTGTCGATGACCATCAACGGTCCGGCGCCGACCATCCTCGCCTTCTTCCTCAACACCGCCATCGACCAGCAGCTGGACGCGTTCCGGGCCCGGGAGGGGCGCGAGCCGAGCGAGGCCGAGGCGGCCGAGGTCCGGGCCGCCGCCCTGTCGAGCGTGCGCGGGACCGTGCAGGCCGACATCCTCAAAGAGGACCAGGGCCAGAACACCTGCATCTTCTCGACCGAATTTTCCTTGAAAATGATGGGCGATATCGCCGAGTACTTCGTCGCCAACGACGTGCGCAACTTCTACTCGGTATCGATCTCCGGTTACCACATCGCCGAAGCCGGCGCCAACCCGATCAGCCAGCTCGCGTTCACCCTGGCCAACGGGTTCACCTACGTCGAGTCCTACCTGGCCCGGGGCATGGCCATCGACGACTTCGCGCCCAACCTGTCGTTCTTCTTCTCCAACGGGATGGACGCCGAGTACACCGTGCTGGGGCGGGTTGCGCGGCGGATCTGGGCGGTGGCCATGCGGGACCGCTACGGCGCCAACGAGCGGTCGCAGAAGTTGAAGTATCACGTGCAGACCTCAGGTCGCTCCCTGCACGCGCAGGAGATGTCGTTCAACGACATCCGGACCACCCTGCAGGCACTGAACGCCATCTACGACAACGCCAACAGCCTGCACACCAACGCCTACGACGAGGCGGTCACAACCCCCTCGGCCGAGTCGGTTCGCCGCGCGCTGGCCATCCAGCTCATCATCAACCGGGAGTGGGGCCTGGCCATGAACGAGAACCCGCTGCAGGGTTCGTTCATCGTCGAGGAGCTCACCGACCTGGTGGAGCAGGCCGTGCTGGCCGAATTCGACCGGATCACCGAGCGGGGCGGGGTGCTCGGGGCGATGGAGACCGGCTATCAGCGGGGCAAGATCCAGGACGAGTCGATGTTGTACGAGCAGCGCAAGCACGACGGGTCGCTGCCGCTCATCGGGGTCAACACCTTCCGGCCGCCGGCCAGCGCCGAGGCCGAACCGGTCAAGCTGGAACTGGCCCGCGGCACCGAGGCCGAGAAGCAGTCGCAGCTCGGCCGGCTGGCCGACTTCCAGGCCGAGCACCGGCACGAGGCAGCGGTGCAGCTGCAGCGGCTGCGCGAGGCCGCCCAGCAGGGGCAGAACCTGTTCGCGGTGCTGATGGACGCGGCCCGGGTGTGCTCCCTGGAGCAGGTCACCGAGACGTTCTTCGAGATCGGCGGCCAGTACCGGCGCAACGTCTGAGCGTCATGACGAGCGTCTCAGCCCGGAACCGATGCGCGGCCCGGCCCGACCAATACCGCGACCGGTGAGGGACGATGGGTGGGACATGACTGAGGACATCGAGGGCCGCCGGCTACCCGGTCTGGTCTGGGCGGCCTGGGCGATCACGCTAGGCATCGTGGCCGGGCTGGCGGTTGCGGTCTGGCATCACCTGAGCACCGGCCCCAGCTCGATGGCCGGCATGTCGGGCATGTCCGGCGCAAGCGTGTCCGAAGCCTTCTACCGGGCCGGCGCCGGCACCCCGGACGCACCGCTGCTCTCGATGCGGCTGCTGACTGCCTGGCAATTGGACTCGGTCGCTCTCGCGGTCCTCCTGGTGCTGGCCGCGGCCTATCTCACCGGCGTGGTCCGGCTCCGCCGGCGCGGCGAGGCCTGGCCGGTCTCGGCCGGGTTGTTGTTCCTGGCCGGGCTGGTGGTGCTCGGGCTGGCCACCAATTCCAGCATCGCCGTGTATGACATGAGCCTGTTCTCGGCGCACATGATCGGGCACCTGATGCTGGTGATGCTCGGCCCGGCGTTGCTGATGGCCGGCCGGCCGCTGAACCTGTGGGTGGCGGCCAGCCGGCCCGAGCGCCGACGCCGGCTGACCGCGGTGCTGCAGGGCCGGGTGATCAGCCTGCTCACCGCGCCGCCGATCGCCCTGGTCAGCTACACCGTGGTCATCGTCGGCAGTCACCTGACCGGCCTGATGGATGAGATCATGCGCTACACCTGGCTGGGCCAGCTCGAGCACCTGGTGTACGTGGTCATCGGCTGCCAGTTCTTCCTGCCGATCATCGGAAAGCCACCGATCCGCTGGCAGCTGACCACCCCGGCCAGGCTGTTCATGCTGGCGCTGTCGATGGCGGTGGACACGTTCACCGGCATCGTGCTGCTGCAGACCACGACCCCGATCACCATGCTGCCGCCACCGGGTGCCCATATCGATCCGCTCAGCGACACCCAGACCGGCGGCGCGGTGATGTGGTTCGGCGGCGACGGCATCATGGCCTTCATCATGATCGTCATCGCGATCACTTGGGTGTCGCGGCAGGGCGGTACCGAAACCGAGCCGGCGGGTTGGCTGGAGCAGGCCCGCCGGGCGAACTTCGCCGCCCACACCGGTCAGCCCGCGGACGCCTCCGACGTCGGAGCCGAGGCCGGCTTCGACGAGGACGAGTCGCGGCTGGCGCAATACAACGACTGGCTGCGCAAGCTCAACTCGCGATAGCCGTCGCCGCGCACCATCCCTGTGCCCCTGCCGCCCTCTCCATTGTGGAGCGACTGTCGTCCTGAGGGCGACGGTCGCTCCACAATCGGACGGGCCGCCGGCGCCAGAGACGCACCGGGCCCGGCCAGCGGCACGCTGACCGGGCCCAGGCGGGTCCAGGCGGAGAAGGTGCTACACGGTCAGCAGGGCGAAGAAACCGCCTACCACCGGGCGGGCCTGGAAGCCGCCGGGCGGCGTCGGTACCACCGTGTCGGTCCAGTCCGACATCGGCACCCGCTTGATGCACGAGTTCGCGGTCGACCACAAGCCGTTGACCAGGGCCTCGCGCACTTCGGGGTACTGCTTGAGCCAGGCGGCCGTCCACATCTCCCAGTCGCCCTTGGTGTAGGTGTGCCGGATGTCCAGCGGCACGCCGTAGGTGTTGACCCGGGTCAGGTACCAGGCGGCCTCGACCTCCGGCACGTTGTCGGGAATCAGGCCGAGCTTGAGCAGCCGGTCCGGGTAACCGTTGTACTTCAGGCTCCAGGTTCCGGCCTGGTCGTAGGCCAACTTCATGTGCTTGCCACTGCTGTCCAGGCCCATCTGCGCCCACTGGCCGATGTAGTTCTTGGCAGTGGCGGCGTAGCTGGCCGCATCGGCGGTGTTGCCGGCGTAGCCGGACAACTGCGCCATCGCCCCGATGCCCAGGATCCCCTTCAGGGCCAGGTTCACGCTGTGCGCGATCCAGCCGGTGAAGTCGTCGGTCTGGTTCTGGTTTCCGGGGTCGAGCGCGTTCTGGACCAGGTAGTCGGCCCACTGCTTGAAGATCTTGTAGTGCTCGCTGGCGTAGGTCTGTCGGGCGCCGGCTGGGATCCGGGACACATATGCCCCGGCCATCAGCAACATGTTGGCCGTCTCCTCGACCGGCATGTCCTCCTCGCCCTGCCCGTTGAGGTGCCCGCTGGCGATCGGGTAGTGCGAGCCGAGATCGTGCGGCGCGAAGACCTTCGGGTAGTCGTTGTTCTCGACGTAATCCAGGATCGGCGCCAGGATCAGCCCGAGGTACTCCGGGTCGAGATAGACGAACACCGGCATGCCCGGATAGGTGACGTCGATCGTGGACACGTTGCCGTCGCTGGAGATCTCCTTCAGGAACGCCCAGGGCTTGCCGTCCGGGGAACGCACCAGTTCGGTGGCGCCATAGGCCTGGCGCAGGGCCAGCGCGCACAGGGCCGAATAGTTCTCGCCGCCGGCGTGGATGGCGTCCTGGGCCACCTTGATGTCGATGGCCGCCGAGCGGCGCAGCGCATCCAGGTAGTCGTTGTGGAAGTCGCCGACCATCGCCTTCCAGTCGCCGTAGTAGCTCTTCCACAGCGGCTCCAGGTTCTGGCCCAGGTAGCTGACCGCGGGCTCGCGGACATGGCCCAGGCTGATCACCAGCGGCTTGCTCTCCCGGTGACTCACCGTGCCGAGATCGCGGCTGAAGGCGAAGACCGGCCAGTTGTCGTTGATTCGGCGCGGCTGGTTGGTGTCGCTGGTGTTGGTCAGCTTGCCGCTGGTGATGAACTGGGCCCGGGTCGCGGCGTCGGCACTGATCTGCCAGGTGGTGGCCGGATCGTCCTGACTGGACAGCACGATCGTGCCCCACTCGGCCGTGTCGGCGTTCTCGGTCAGGACCTGCGGGTTGGACCGGCCGTAGCTCAGGCTGACGTAGTCGAAGGCTCCCGCGGTGTGCTTGTCCGCGCTCCAGGCGATGGTGTTGTTGGAGTCGGCCGAGGCCCACTCCCCCGAGATGTCGAGGTAGAGGCTGACCGCGTGCTTGTTGTGGTCGATGCTCTTGACGCTGGCGCTGATGAACGACAGCGGCCGGCTCTGCCGCTTGAGGTCACCGGGCTCGATGGGTGAGAAGAACGTCAGCTCGAGTTCGATCCCGCCGCCCTGCAGGACGAACTTGGTCTGGGTCGCCGAGACGTCGACCAGCACCTCGCGCAGGGTCGGCAGCGCGTAGGGAATGGTGGACGGCAGCGCCGGCTCGTTGCCGAAGAACAGGAACGATTCACCGTCGATCCGGATCATGCCCAGCATGGCGGTGATCCGCCCGGTCCAGAAGGTCGGCCAGGTGCCGGTGGAGTTGTCGGCGGCCAGCCAGGTGCTCAGGTAAGGCGACTTCACCACCAACGGGATCGCCGGTGGGCGCACCGGGTCGAACTTGGGCGTCACCGCGGCGAAGTTCTCGCCCAGGTCCGGTGGCTGCGTAGCCCGAGGTTCGGCTGAAGCTTGCGCGGTGTTCAGCGCGGCCGGTACCAGCGTCGCCGCGGCCAGACCGGCCCCGGCGGCCGAACTCCACTGCAGGAACGAGCGCCGGGACGCACCAGCGGCCGGCTCGTGGTCGGCCTGCTTTCGATCGGTCATGCGTATTCATCCTTCGGTAGGCGGACACCCTGGTGCCGCCGCTGGGCACAGGGCTCGGCCATGCGGCGGATTCGGTCCGGCTTTGAGGGGGATGACATGCAGCAAAGCGCGCCGCTCGAGCAAAGTCAACAGTTTCCGATCATTTACTGACGGCTTGCGATCATTCATGATCGAGCTATGACAACCAGAGTGCCGGGTATGCCCGGCAAGCCCTTTCAACGGCGGGTCGGATCGTCGCGCGCGCCCACGCCCGCACACCGTCCGACGGGGCTATCATCCGGCCAGCACGGTGACGGCTGGCAGCTCCTGCCCCGAACAGAGGGTGATCGGTTCATGATCGCAGCAGAGCGACGAGCGGCAATCCTGGACCTCATCCGCAGCAACGGCGTGGTATCACTGCGCGATCTCGCCGCGGCGGTGCAGACCTCGGAGGTGACGGTCCGGCGCGATCTGCGGCTGCTCGAAGACGACGGCCTGATCGATCGCCGGCACGGCGGAGCGGTGCTGCCGGGCGGCTTGTCGCACGAACAGAGCTACCGGCAGAAGAGCCGGGTTGCCGCCGCGGAGAAAGCTGCCATCGCCGAGGTCGCGGTCGGCCTGCTGCGCGAGGGCGATGCCATCGCGATCGGTGCCGGCTCGACCACGCACGAATTCGCCCGCCGGCTGAACCGCTTCGCCGAACTGACCGTCGTGACGACTTCTTTGCTGGCCGCTCAGGAACTGGCCTCCACCCGGGCCGAAGTGGTGGTGACCGGAGGCTCGCTGCGGGGCTCGACCTACGCCCTGGTCGGAGGCGCGGCCGAGCAGGCGCTGGCCAGCCTGCGACTGCAGAAGGCGGTGTTGTCCGGTAACGGCCTGACCCCCGAGCGTGGGTTGTCGACCCCCAACATGCTCTCGGCCGGCGTGGACAAGGCGATGGTCGCGGCGGCCGACGAGGTCATCGTGCTGGCCGATCACACCAAGCTCGGCACCGACACCATGTGGCAGACCATCCCGATCGAGCAGGTGACCCACCTGGTCACCGACTGGCAGGCCCAGCCCGAACAGGTCGAGGCCTTCCGGGCCGCTGGCGTCGACGTTCACGTCGCCCCCCGGCCCGGCGGCTGATCCGAATCGTTATCTAAACCCCCCGGCGGCCTCCGAGCCGCTGCCCTATCGGGCTGAAAGCCCTTGCGCACCGGGCACGGCTGAGCGATTTTGACAAGCCTTCTCCGTAAAATCCCGGCTATTTCTGGGTGAACCATTGACTGCTTATGTCCGTGCAGTGTTCACTACTGATCGTTCTGCCGCCGCCCCGTGTCGAACAACCAGCTTCGACGATCGGGCGGGCGCAGCCCTTCCATTGGTGCGCGAGCACCCTTGCCTTCAGGAGTTACTCGCATGGTCTCGATTCCCCGCCAGCGCGGTGTGCTGGTCATGGCAGTCGGCGTCTCGGTCGCACTGCTCGCCAGCGGCTGTTCCAAGAGCGCCAACTCGAACGCGTCCTCGGGCGGCGGCAACGCGTCCGGCGGGGCGCAGCAGGTCGCCTCCAGCGCCTCGACCCAGGGCGGTGGCTGCACCTACACCAAGTACGGGGCCCCGAAGCTGGACCTGAAGTCGACCACCGTCGGCTTCTCCCAGTCCGAGTCGACCTCCAACCCATTCCGGGCCACCGAGACCAAGTCGATCACCGACGAGGCGGCCAAGGAAGGCATCAAGCTGATCCAGCGCAACGCCAACGCCAACGTCGCGCAGCAGAACACCGACATCGAGAGCATGATCGCCCAGGGCGCCAAGGTGCTCATCGTGGCGCCGGAGAACAGTGACGGCCTGGCCCCGGCCTTCGCCCAGGCCAAGGCCAAGCACATCCCGATCCTGACCATCGACCGGACGGTCTCGGGCACCGCGTGCTCGGACTTCATCGGCTTCATCGGCTCCGACTTCACCGGCCAGGCCAAGATCGCCGCCGACGACCTCGGCAAGGCGATGAACGGCAAGGGCAACGTCGCGGTGCTGCAGGGCACCTCCGGCAACAACGTGGCCCAGGAGCGCACCGACGGCTTCAAGCAGGAACTGCAGGCCAAGTACCCGAACATCAAGATCGTCGCGTCCCAGACGGCCAACTTCGACCAGGCCACCGGGCAGAAGGTGATGGAGCAGATCCTGCAGAGCAACAAGGATCTCAACGGGGTCTACGCCGAGAACGACGGCATGGCCTTCGGCGCCATCCAGGCCATCCGGGCCGCCGGCAAGACGCCGGGCAAGGACATCAAGATCGTGTCCATCGACGGGACCCAGCAGGCGGTCCAGGACGTGGTCGCCGGCACCATGGTCGCTGACATCGAGACCAACCCGCGCTTCGGCCCGCTGGCCTTCCAGACCCTGAGCGACTTCTACAGCGACAAGGGTGCCTCGGCCACGGTGATCATCGCCGACCACCACTTCACCTCGGACAACGCCAAGCAGGCGCTGAGCAACGGCGACGTCTACTAGACCAGCCCACGCCTGATCAGGCGGCGCCGCGGTCACGACCCACGACGTGACCGCGGCGCTTTGCCGGGAGTATCAAGGCAATCGTTCGAGCAGGAAGAAGCAGATGGACACCGTACTGTCGGCCACCGGCCTGATGAAGAGCTTCCCCGGTGTGCGAGCCCTGCACGGCATCGACTTCGAACTGCGGCCGGGTGAGGTGCACGCCCTGGTCGGTGAGAACGGGGCCGGCAAGTCGACCCTGATCAAGGTCATGACCGGGGTGTACCAGCCCGATGCCGGCGAGATCCGCTACCGCGGTGAGCCGGTGCAGTTCGCCACGCCGCTGCTGGCCCAGGAGGCCGGCATCTCGACGATCTACCAGGAGATCAACCTGGTGCCGTTGATGAGCGTGGCCCGAAACCTGTTCCTGAACCGGGAGCCGCGCCGGTTCGGACTCATCGATTCGGCCCGGATGAAGCGCGAAGCCCGCCAGATCCTGCGGCAGTTCGGCGTGGACGTCGATGTCGCCCGGCCGTTGCGCTCGCTCGGTCTCGGGGCCCAGCAGATGGTGGCCATCGCCCGGGCCGTCCAGATCGATGCCCGGGTGGTCATCATGGACGAACCGACCTCCTCGCTGGAGCAGCGGGAGGTCGAGACCCTGTTCCGGGTGATCCGCCAGCTCAAGGAAGCCGGCATCGCCATCATCTACGTCAGCCACCGGATGGGCGAGCTGTACGAGGTGTGCGACCGGGTCACGGTGATGCGTGACGGCGCCGTAGTTGCCGTCGAGGAATTGAAGAATCTGCAACGCCTGCAACTGGTTTCCCTGATGCTGGGGCGAGACCTGAGCGAGGTCGGCCAGCGCGGCGCCACGGCCTTCGCCGAGGGCGAGCGCGACGGTGGCGGCGACACGGTGCTCAAGGCCGAGGGGCTGACCAGCCGGCACGAGCTCTCCGACGTCTCGTTGCAGATCCGGCAGGGTGAAGTCGTCGGCCTCGGCGGCCTGCTCGGATCGGGGCGCAGCGAGACGGCCAAGGCGATCATCGGGGCGCTGCCGCTGCAAGGCGGCCACGTCGAGATCGACGGCAAGCCGGTCCGCAAGCGCTCGACCGCGGCCGCGATCCGGGCCGGCGCGGTGATGCTGCCCGAGGACCGCAAGACCGAGGGCATCGTGCCCAACCTGTCGGTTCGCGAGAACATCGTCCTGGCCGCCCTCCCCCGGATCTCGCGGGCGGGCCTGGTCACCCGGGCCAAGCAGGACGAGATCGTCGAATACTTCATGAAGCGATTGCAGATCAAGGCGTCCTCCCCGGACCAGCGGGTGGCCGATCTTTCCGGCGGCAACCAGCAGAAGGTGCTGCTCGCGCGGTGGCTGTGCCTGCAGCCCAAGGTGTTGCTGCTGGACGAGCCGACCCGCGGCATCGATGTCGGGGCCAAGGCCCAGGTCCAGGAGCTGATCAACGAGTTGGCCCGCGATGGCCTCGGCGTGCTGCTCATCTCCTCCGAGCTCGACGAGCTGCTGGAGGGCTCGGACCGGCTGGTGGTGCTGCGCGAGGGCCACGTCATCGGAGAGCTGCGGGGTGAGCAGGTCAACGAGTCGGAGTTGATGAACGCACTCGCTGCCGGATCCGACGCTGCGGTCGAGGAGAACGTCCGCGAGGAGCAGGGAAGCAGGAAATGACTGATGTTGCAGTAGCCCCGATGGTCCGGGTGCAGGACAGCCGCAAGGACCGGATCCTGCAATTCCTGCAGGACTACGGCGTGTACCTGGCGATCGTGATCCTGGTCGCGGTGGACACCGCGCTGGCCTCGGACTTCCTGTCGGTGGACAACCTGCGGGTCCAGCTGTTCCAGGTGGTCCCGGTCCTGCTGGTGGCCCTGGGCATGGCCCTGGTGATCGGCACCGAGGGCATCGACCTGTCGGTCGGTGCCGTGATCGCGTTGGCTTCGGCCTTCATCCCGCTCTACCTCGGCTACGGGGCCAGCGTCACGATCCTGATCTGCCTGGTCGCCGGCGCCGTGTCCGGAACCCTGGCCGGCAGCATGGTGGCCGTCGGGCGGGTCCAACCGATCGTGGCCACGCTGTCGTTGATGATCGGCTTGCGCGGCGTCGCGGTCATCCTCAACGGCGCCTCGGCCAAGCCGGTCAACAACTCGTTCCTGGACGGTCTGGGCCTGGACAGCATCCTCGGCGTTCCGAAGATGGCCTGGATCGCGCTGATCATCGTGCTGATCGTGGCCTTCCTGGTCATGCGGACCACCTTCGGCCGCCAGTTGGTGGCGATCGGCGACAACCGCGCGGCCAGCCAGCTAGCCGGGCTACCGGTCCGGCGCGTGCTGATCACGGTCTACGTGATCTCCGGCGTCCTGGCCGCGCTGGCCGGGGTGATGATCGTGGGGCATGGGGCCGAAGCCGACCCGGCCAACTACGGCCTCAACTACGAGCTGAGCGCGATCACCGCCGTGGTGGTCGGGGGCACCCCGCTCAACGGCGGCAAGGTCAAAGTGGTCGGCACGGTGGCCGGGGCGCTGCTGATGCAGCTCATCTCGGCCACTCTGGTCCAGCACAACATCGCCAATTCCTACGCCCAGATGGTCGAGGCCGTGATCATCTGCGCCGCCGTGTACGCCGCTCGAGGACGGGGCAGCCGATGACCGACGTGACCTTGCCGCGCGAGGAGAAGGCCCCGGAGCCGGTGGTAACCGACGCCGAGACCGCGCACGCCACCCGGGCCGAACGGATCACCGGGCTCATCCAGAACCAGGGTGGGCTGGGGGTGCTGATTCTGGTCGCCCTCGGGGCCACCATCTTCTCCTCCGGCTTTGCCACCAGCGCCAACGTCAAGGCGATCCTGGTCGGCAATGCCTACACCTCGCTGCTGGCCCTGGGCATGACCTTCGTGATCATCTCCGGCGGGATCGACCTGTCGGTCGGCTCGGTCTTCGCCCTGGGCGGGGTGCTGGCGGCCTGGGGGGTCAACCACGGTGGCACCCCGGTCGCGATCTTCCTGCCGCTGATCGTGTGTGCCGTCTGGGGCCTGGTCCAGGGGCTGCTGATCGCCCGGGCCGGCCTGGCGCCCTTCATCGTCACGCTCGCCGGGCTGCTGGGCGCGCGGGGCCTGCTGCAGGCCATCTCCAACGAGGGCACCACAACCTACCTGGTACCTGCACACTCGTTCTTCCTGCATCTCGGCGACGGCACCTGGATCCCGGTGTTCACCGCGGTGGTGCTGTTCGTACTCGGCGTGGTGTTGCTGCAACGGACCCGGTTCGGCCAGCAGCTGTTCGCCCTCGGTGGCAACGAGAACGCCGCCACCTTGATGGGCCTGCCGGTGCTGCGGACCAAGACCCTGGTCTACGTGCTGTCGGCCACCGTGGCCGGTGGGGCCGGCATGCTGAACGCCTCCCGGCTGCAATCCGGGGTCACCAACATCGGTGTCGGATACGAGCTGACGGCGATCGCTGCCGTTGTCATCGGCGGCACCCTGCTGACCGGTGGCGCGGGCTCGGTTATCGGCACCGCGGCCGGCGTGCTGCTGCTGGCCATCATCCAGAACCTGATCGGGGTGCACCTGTCCAAGTACGGCTCGTCGGCCTCGGATGCGGTCAACGGCGGCTTCCTGGCGGTCGTGGTGATCTTGCAGACCTACCTCAGCCGAGTTCAACGAACCCAATGATGCGACGGATCAACGAATGAGATTAACGGCAATCCGGCTCTCCGACGGGCGCGAGCTGCGCTACTACGACGGCGACGGAGCCCCCGAACGGACCGAAGCCGATCGGCGCGGGCTGGCCCAGGTCGCCACCGAGTCGGAGCTTCGCTACGACCCGCTGCTCGACCAGTGGATCATGGTGGCCTCGCACCGGCAGGACCGGACCTACAAGCCCTCGGCCGCCGACTGCCCGCTGTGCCCGTCGACCGGAGAGCGGCTGACCGAGATACCAGCCCCGGACTACGACGTGGTGGTGTTCCAGAACCGGTTCCCGGCACTGGCGCCGAGTGACGGCGACGGGTTGGAGCGGGGCACCCTGCTGGCGCGGCCCGGCGCCGGCCGGTGCGAGGTGATCTGCTTCACCGCCGATCACGACGCCTCGGTCGCCTCGCTGCGCCCCGAACAGGTCGCGCTGGTCGTGCAGGCCTGGCTCGACCGCAGCCGGGCCCTGGCCGAGCAACCGGGGGTGGAGCAGATCTTCTGCTTCGAGAACAGCGGGCCGGAGATCGGGGTAACCCTGGACCACCCGCACGGGCAGATCTATGCCTACCCGTTCGTCACCCCGCGCGCGGCTCGGATGCTCGGCGCGGCCAAACAATACCGAGCCCGGTACGGCCGAAACCTGTTCGAGGACCGGCTCGCCGACGAGTGCCGCGACGGGCGCCGGATCGTGCTGGAGACCGAGCACTGGACGGCCTTCGTGCCGTTCGCGGCCCGGTGGCCCTACGAGGTGCACGCCTACCCCATCCAGCGGGTGCCTGACCTGCCCTCGCTCAGCCCGGCTGCGCTGGCCGAGCTACCGGAGCTCTACCTCGACCTGCTGGGCCGGTTCGAGCGGTTGTTCGAACTCCCGGCGCCCTATATCTCGGCCTGGCACCAGGCTCCGCTGCACCATCCGGATCGGAGCGAGTTCGCCACCCATCTCGAGCTGTTCACCGTTCGCCGCACCTCGGACAAGTTGAAGTACCTGGCCGGCAGCGAGTCCGGCATGGATGCCTTCGCCAATGATGTCGCGCCCGAAGCGGCCGCGGCGGCGTTGCGGGAGCTGCGCCCGATACCGGCCTGAGGCCTCACTGATCGAGGAAGGTCAGCACCGCCTGCACCCGCCGGTTGGCGTCCTCGGACACCGGCAGCGCCAGCTTGGTGAAGATGCTGTTGATGTGCTTGGCCACCGCCTTTTCGGTGATGTGCAACCGAGCGCCGATGGCGGCGTTGGACCGTCCCGCGGCCATCTCGGCCAGCACCTCGAGCTCGCGAGTGCTGAGGCCGTCCAAGCCGTTCCGTTTGGACAGCAAGGTGGAAACCACCTCCTGATCCATCACCGTGCCGCCGGCCGCCACCTGCTCGAGCGCGGCGACGAAGGCCGCCACGTTGGCTACCCGGTCCTTGAGCAGGTAACCCACCGCGCCGGCCCGATCGGCCAACAGCTCCCGGGCGTAGAGCCGTTCGACGTACTGGGACAGGATCAGCACCGGCAACCCTGGCCGTTGCCGACGCGCCGCCAGCACCGCCCGAACCCCCTCGTCGGTGAACGTCGGCGGTAACCGGACATCGACGATCGCCAGCTCCGGCTCGTGCTCGGACAGAGCCCGCAGGAGTTCCGGCGCGTTGTCCACCACGGCCAGCACGGTGTGGGAGTAGGCCTGCAGCAGCCGGGTCAGCCCGTCGGCGAGGAGCGCGCTGTCTTCGGCAATGACAACGCGCACGGCAACTCCATAACGACGTCGGTCGGGCCACCAGCCGGGCTGTGCACGCGCAGGGTCCCGTCGAACGCGGACAGTCTACGTTCGACACCGCGCAGACCCCCGTCCGGTGACAGCCCGGCTCCGCCGACGCCGTCGTCGCTGACCTGGATCCGCAGCCGCCCCCCGGCCAGTTCCATGGCCACCGCGGCCTGCCCGGCCTGGGCGTGCTTGGCCACGTTGGTCAACAACTCGGCGACGGCGAAGTAGGCGGCCGACTCGACCGGGGCCGGCAGCCGGCGATCGATACTGGCCCGCACGGTGACCGGCAGCGGCGCGGCCAGCGCCAGGGCCTGCACGGCCCCGACGAGGCCCCGGTCGGCCAGCACCGGCGGGTGGATGCCGCGGACCAGTTCGCGCAGCTCGGTCAGGGCGGCCCCGGAAGTCTGGCGGGCTTCGGTCAGCAAACGTCGGGCCTGATCCGGGTCGAGGGCCAGCAGTTCCTCGGCCAAGCCCAGGTTGATCCCCAAGGAGACCAGCTTGGCCTGCGCGCCGTCGTGCAGGTCGCGTTCGATCCGGCGGATCTCCGAGGCCGACTCGTCCAATGCGCCCGCCCGGGACCGGGACAGCGCATTCACCCGCTCCGAGAGGTACCACCCACGGTTCGGACTCAGCAGCGCCCGGGCCACGGCGGCATTGAGGTGCTGAAGGGGTAACGGCGGCAGCCACCAGAAGATCACGGCGAACAGGCCGTAGACAAAGGCCAGGATCCACACCGCCAGCCCGAGCGTGCTGTTGTAGGCCAGCCACGCCAGATCCCGCCACCGGGCCGGATCCCGGCTCTGGTAAGCCAAGCGGACGATCGGGTTCCCGGTCGGTGGGGCGGGCAGGTAGGGCGAGGGCAGTTCGATGCCGTAGAAGCGTTCGACCCAGCGCCGGTGCAGCTCGGCCAGTCCGCGCAGCGCCGGCAGTTCCACGGCCAGCAGCGGGATGCCGACCGTCACCACGACCACCACGATGCTGGGCACGAGCAGGCAGAACAGGGCCAGCCCGAACGCGGCCAGCACCAGGTGCACGCCCGCGTCGCGCAGGAGCACCAGCCGCAGCTTGAGCCTGTCCGAGATCGGCATGGCCTCATTGTGCTCGACCGGCAGGCCGCCGTCAGTGGTCCTAGCACCACCTCTGGTTGGGGTAGCAAGGTCGCTGCGCTGGGCTCGGATCTCTCCCAGGGTTAGGGCATCCGCTGGTTTCACTCCCCGGAAAGGCCGACTGACTATGACCGCACCCGTCCGCCCGGACCCGCTCACCGTCCGGGCCGCCCGTTGGAGTGCACGCCACCCGTGGCGGGCCATCGGTGCCTGGCTGGTCCTGGTGGTGGCCTGCCTGGCTGCCGGTCAGGCCTTCTCCCTCAAGCAGATCGGCAACCGCGACGCCACGGTCGGCCAGTCCCACCAGGCCCAGCTGGTGCTGCACCGAGCCGGTCTGGACCAGCCGGCCGTGGAGAACGTCCTTATCAGCGGCGGTGATTCCGCCGGGCGCCAGGCTGCCGCCGGCGAGCTGACCCGTTCCCTGCGCGGTCAGGCCACGGTGGCGTCAGTGGCCCCGGCGCTGCCCTCGAGCCATACCGACGCGCTGCTGGTCGCGGTGACCATGCGCGGGGATCCGGATACCGCCTCGGATCGGGTGGAACCGATCCTGGCCGCCACGGCGGCGACCCAGCGGGCCCACCCTGGCCTGCGAGTCGAGCAAGCCGGCAGCGCCTCGGCCGACGTCCAGATCAACGATCAGGTCGCGCGCGATCTGTCCCGCGCTGCCGCGATCAGCCTGCCGGTCACCTTGATCATCCTGCTGATCGCGTTCGGGGCCATCGTGGTGGCCGGCGTGCCGGTGCTGCTGGCCATGTCGGCGGTCGCCGCCGCCACCGGCCTCTCGGTGCTGGCCTCGCAGTTCCTGCCTGATTCCGGCTCGACCTCGTCCATGATCCTGCTGATGGGCATGGCGGTCGGGGTCGACTACTCGCTGTTCTACCTGCGCCGGATCCGCGAGGAGGGCGGGCGCGGCCGGGCGGCCGCGATCGAGATTGCCGCGCGGACGTCGGGGCATTCGGTCGTCGTCTCCGGACTGGCAGTGATCGTGTCGATGGCCGGGCTGTACCTGGCCGACAACGTCGTGTTCAGCTCGCTGGCCACCGGCGCCATCCTGGTCGTGTTGATCGCGGTGGTCGGCTCGATAACCGTGCTGCCCGCGCTGCTGGCCAAGCTGGGCCGGGCGGTCGACCGGCCGCGGGTGCCGTTGCTGTGGCGGCTGAGCGAACCGGGGCGGCCGGCCCGGGTCTGGCCGCGGCTGCTGCGCCCGGCTCTGCGCCGCCCCGTCCGCACCCTGCTCAGCGCATCCGGCGTGCTGGTGCTGCTGGCGCTGCCGGCCACCCGGCTGCGACTGCACTCGGACAGCGCGGCCTCGCTGCCCCGTTCCATCCCCATCGTCGGCACCATGAACCGGCTCGAGCAGGCCTTTCCCGGGCAGCAGGTCACCGACATCCTGGTCGTTCAAGCTCGAGCCGACCAGGCCGCCCAGGTCCGGGCCGCCCTCGAGTCGATCCCGGCCCGCCTGGCCGGGAACCCGCTGTTCGCGCCGGGTAGTTCTCCGGTGACGGCCTCGGCCGACGGCCGGGTACACCAGCTCAGCCTGGCGGTGCCCTGGGATGCTGAGTCGGGGCCGGCCAAGCAGGGAGTCAAGCTGCTCCGGCAGCAACTGGGCCCGCAGCTGCGGCGGCTGGTGCCCGGATCGCGGTGGCTGGTCGCCGGCGATGTCGCGGTGGCCGTCGATGTCGACCAGCACCTGGCCGACCGGCTGCCCTGGGTGATCGGCTTCGTGGTCGGGCTGACCATGTTGATCATGCTGATCACGCTGCGCTCGGTGGTGCTGGCGGCACTGACCGCGGTATTGAACCTGCTCTCGGCCGGCGCGGCATTCGGCGTGCTGGTCCTGGTGTTCCAGCATTCCTGGTTGCAGGGTGCGCTGAACTTCCAGAGCACCGGCGCGCTGATCAACTGGATCCCGCTGTTCACCTTCGCCGTGCTGTTCGGGCTGTCCATGGACTACCACATCTTCCTGCTCAGCCGGATCCGCGAGGCGGCGCAGGCCGGCTACCCGATGCCGGCCGCGGTGCGGGCCGGGGTGGTGTCCTCGGCCGGGACCATCACCAGCGCGGCGATAGTCATGGTCTCGGTGTTCTCGATCTTCGTCTCACTGCATATGGTCGAGATGAAGGAGCTCGGGCTGGGTTTGGCGGTCGCCGTCCTGGTCGATGCCATCGTGGTCCGCACCGTGCTGCTACCGGCCGCCTTGGTCGCACTCGGCCACTGGGCCTGGTGGCCCGGCCCGCTGAGCCGGACCGGCCAGCTCAGGCCCGAGCGGGACCGGCGGCCGTCGGCGGTGGTCGGCTGAGTCAGTTCCAGCCGCGCTGAAGCGCCTGGTAGGAGCCCGGGTACTCCCGCAGGTACCGGCCGAGCCGCTGACCGAGCTGGTCGGCGTGCTCGGCCGCGCTGCTGTCACCGCGAGCCCGCAACACGTCGGTCACCCAGGTCCTGGTCTCGGCCAGCACGTTCCCATCGCCGGTGAGCAGTGCCGCCAGTACCGCGGCCAGGGCTTGGTCGACGCAGTCGCCGACGACCTCGGCCGGCGTGTCCGGACCGGCCGGGCCCAGCTCCCCCAGCGGCCGCCAGTGCGCGGCCAGTTCGGTGTGCAGGCTGCGCTGCTGGGCCTGCACCGCGATCAGCTCCGTCTGGAGGTCGCGAGCCAGCGCGGGCACGACCGGGGCGATCAGCGGCAGCCCGGCCAGGGCGTGCACCGCTCCCCGGGCTGACGCGGCCCACGCGTTGGCCCCGAGCGCGTCGGCCCGGGCCGCGTCCGGACCGAACGCGGCACCGCCGACCACGGTCGGCACTCCGGCCGCCGCCGAGACTTCGATGAACCGGCGGCTGGTCGGCAGGCCGGCCAGCACCGAGCAGCTGATCGCGGTCGCGTCCGGGCCCAGCTCGTGCAGCGCCCGGCTCAGCCGGACGGTGGACACCCCGGCACCGAGCACCGCGGTCTGCCAGCCGGCAGAGCGCATGGCCAGCCCGAGCAGTCGCACGGTGAGGGAATGCCACTCCCGCTCGGCGCAGGCCAGCACCACCAGTCCGACCGGCCGGCGCGGCGGCGCCAGCCGGCGAGCGATCTCATCAGCCCCGGCCAGGGCGACTTCGGTCGCGGCATGCTGCTGGGCGACCGACCACTGCCCGCCCTGCCAGCGCAGCCCGACCTCGCGCTGGGACGGTGTGATCACTTCGTCGATGACGCTGATCGGGTCGGCACCGGATTCCATCAGGCCGGCGATCACCGCCCGGCCGGCTCCGGTATCGAGTGCGGCCACCGCATCCGCGAAATCGGCAATCCCGTCGCTGACCGCCGGCTCGATGAGGCCGGTCACGGACCGCACTCGACGACCAGGGCCATCAGGTCTTCGTGGCTGTGCCCGTCGAGGAAGTCGATGACGTCCTGCTCCAGCGCCTCGGCCAGGATCAGTGCGCTGGTACCGGCATACCGGCGCGCCACCGCCAGCACGCGGTCGTAGCCGTAGCACCCGGCTGGTCCGACGCTGTCGACGATGCCGGTCGACAACAGCAACAGCATGTCCCCGCGCTCGACCTCGACCCGGGCGTAGACGGCCCCGGGCATGTTCGGGAACTCGACCGGGGTGACCGAGCCGGTTGCCCCGATAAGAACGGGCGAAACCCCACCACTGCGACCGATGTCGATGGTGGCGTGGCTGCCGCCCGGGGACAGCTGAAGCCGGGCGTAACACAGGCTCACGTCGATGTCGGGCACCTCGACGTGCAGCGCGTCGGCGGTGGCGCCCAGGACCGAGTCCGGACGCCGGGAGAAGCGCGCCGCGGTGCGGACGCTCTGCCGGACCTGAATGGCCGCCGGAGCCGAGCTGATGCCGGGGCCGCGGATCGATCCGCAGACCAGCGACAGATCACTGTCGCTGCCGAAGGCATCGTAGAAGTCACCGCCGATATCGAGGTGTTCGGCCGCCGCCCGGTAGGTGGCGGCCAGCCGGACCCCGGCGGTCATCGGCAGTGCGGGTGGGCGCAGCGCGCTCTGCAGGGCCGCGGTCAACTCCATCCGGGCCCGGTAGATCCGGGCCGAATCCAGCGACAGCGCAGCCCGGCGGGCAATCTCCTCACCGGCGGCGATGTCGCGGATGGTGAAGCCACGGCCCTCGCCGCGCAGCAGGATCAGGAAGCCGATCACCGTGCCGCGGGTCAGCAGCGCCAGTCCGAGCGCGTCGGCCGGGCGCATCGCCTTGGCCTCCGCCCGGCGGGCAGAGTGCGGGATGAGCTGGTCCAACCCGTCAGGCAGCACCTCGGCCAGCGGGTCGTGCTCGAGCGCGACGTGCAACAGTTCGGTCTGGCCGGTGGTGATAAGCGTGTGCAAGGCCGGGTAATCAGCCAGTTCAGCCAGGCCGATATCGGTGAGCTCGCGCGGGTCAGCGCCGCCATACAGATCGAGGCGGGCCGCGGTGGAATCGAGCAGGCCCAGCAGCACCCAGTCGGCGAAATCGGGCTGCAGGATGTCGAGCAGGCGCAATACCGAGCGCCTGGTGTTGAGCGAGCCGGCCATGGCCGAGCCCACCTCGGCCAGCAGGGACGAGCGTTTGCGAGCCGAAGCCAGCAGCCGCTGCTCGACCGGTTCGCCGGGGGCAGGGCGAGTCATCGTTGACCTGTCGTCGGTGTCCCGTTGCTCGGGTACGACCCGAGTTTAGCCGGTGAACGCGACCGGTAGCGGGTCGGCGGGCACGAATTTGCTCGGCGGACGCCGGGCCTACGCGGCGTCGGCGGCGACGACGACCCGGTCCCGGCCCTGGCGCTTGGCCGCATAGAGCGAGCGATCGGCCGCCCGCAGCAGGTCGGTGGCATCGCCGGCCCGACCGAAGGCGAGCCCGGCGCTGGCGGTGATCCGCAGCCCGGGAGCGATGTCGTCGAGAGCCAGCCGGCGCAGCGCCCGCAGCACCTGCTCGGCCCGGCTGCGGGCCTGGTCGGGGGTGAGACCGCCGGCCAGCTGGACGAATTCCTCGCCGCCGAGGCGGGCCACCAGCATCCGCCCGTCGGCCTCGGCCAGCAACGCGCCGGCGACCCGGCGCAGCACCTCGTCGCCGCAGTCGTGGGAGAACGAGTCGTTGATTCGCTTGAAATGGTCGAGATCGATGATCGTCATCGACACGTGAGTGTGCTTTTGCTCGGCCAGCCAGCGCTCGACCCGCCGCCGGTTCGGTAGTCCGGTCAGCGGATCGGTGAGGGCCAGCCGCTCGAACTCGGCCGCCCGGCGCCGCTCCTCCTGGGCCAGCTGAACGCTGTCCAGCTCGGTGATGGCCCGGTCGCCCTCCACCGACCGCAGGCCCTCATAGGCACTCAGGTGCTCCAGCAGCGCGGTGTAGGCGGCTTGCCAGTCACCGAGCGCGGCCAGCACCGCAGCCCGCAACTTCAGATCCCGGCTCGCGGTCCAGCTCGAGCGGGCCGCCCAGCTGTCCCGGGCCGGCGCCTCCAGCAGCTGCCAGGCCGCCGCGCCATCCCCGGCGGCCAGCCTCACCTCAGCCAGGGTCAGCCACGGGTCGCCCTGGACATCGGTGCAGTGCAACTCGCTCTCCAGCTCCAATGCCCGTTCCAACAACTCACCGGCAGGGGTGATCTCGCCGAGCGCGATCCAGGCTCGCGCGATGGAATCGAGCGTGAGCGGGGTGGTCAGCTCGGGGTGCCGGCGCAACATGGCACAGGCGGCATCGGCGAACTGCGCCGACACCGACAGGTCGCCACACTCGGCCGACACCTCGGCAAAGTTGGCCAGCGTGGCCACATGCAGGAACGGGTCGGCGTGCCGCGCGACCTGCTCGACCGCATGGTGCACCAGCGTGTAGTCGACGTTGGTCCGGGACAGCCCGATCAGGGCCGAGATCATCAGGGCCTCGGCCCGCCACGCCGGGTGGTCGTCCGCAGGCCAGCCGGCCAGTGCGTCCTGCAACCAGCGACCGGCGTCCAGTCGCTGTCCGAGCCGGTCGTAGGTGCTGCCGAGCAACGCCTGGGCCCGGCGGCCCAGCGCGGAGCCGGCCGGCAATCGCGGCAGCAGGGCCAGGAAACCGTCTCGCGCACCGCTGGAGTCCCCGAGCCGGGCCCGTACGTCCAGCACCACGATCTCGGCCCGGTAGGCGGTGTCCGCATCCCCGGCGGCCCAGGCCAGCTCAGCCGCGCCGGCGGCCTCGGCGATCAGGCCGTTCAGGCTGTAATAGAGCCGGGCCTCGATGCAGTCCAGGTGCGATGAGAGCGCGCTCTCACCGGGGTGGGCCGTGGCCTGATAGCACGGCAGCCAGGACGCATTCTCGATCCCGCTGCGGATGCCGCGTCCTGCCAGCACGAAGACCTCCCGCCCCGAGAGACTCGACGCCGCGAGGTTCGGCAGAATCCCTGACCTGCCGGATCGGCAGCGGCCGGGCGAATCTGAGAACTTACCGCTGCTTTCCGGTCCGATCAGCGCTGGCGTGCTCGGTAGGCCGCGACGTTGGCCCGGTTGCCGCAACCGGTCGAGCAGAACCGGCGCGAGGAGTTGCGGGACAGATCGACGTAGACGTCGGCACAGTCAGGCGCCGCGCACGCCCGCAACCGGTGCAGTTGCTTGGTCCGGACGACGTCGGCCATCGCCATCGCGAACTCGACCGCCATTCGCTTGGCCAGCGGTGAGGAGTCCGGCACCGCATGCAGGTGGTAGTCCCAGTCGTCGTGCTTGACCAGTCGCGGCAAGGCGCCGGCCTCGGCCAGCAACCGGTTGACCAGGGTCGCGGCCTCGTCCTCGGGCAGCACCCAGAAGCTGGCGGCAACCGTCCGCAGTTCGGCGACGGCGGCCACGTCGGCACCGGTCAGGCGACCGATGCCACTCCACTGCCAGTGCCGGGCGAAGGCGGTGAGCTCAGCGACCGTGCTCAATCCATCGGGCACCGATGCACCGGTGTTGACCAGCCCGGCCATGGCGGCCAGGGTGACCTCGGTGTCATGAGCAAAAAGCATCTTGACTCCTTACCGAGCCGGTCGATAGCGTTCGGATTGCGTAATGATCGTATCGATTTTTGCCGCTTACTCCACAGCCCAGCCTATCGCGCAGACCAGGTGAGCCATGTCCAGTTCGTCGTCGGGCCTCGGCCTGGCCCTGCTGTCGGCCGCGACCTTCGGCAGCTCGGGCGCCTTCGGTAGCTCGCTGCTGGCCACCGGCTGGAGTCCGGCCGCCGCCATCAGCTGCCGGATCCTGATCGCGGCGGCGGCGTTGACCGGCCCGGCCCTGCTGGCCCTGCGCGGCCGGTGGCCGGTGCTGCGCCGCAACGCCGGCGTCATCAGCGGCTACGGGCTGCTGGCGATCACCGTGGCCCAGCTCTGCTTCTTCAATGCCGTGCGATACCTGCCGGTCGGGGTCGCACTGCTGCTGGAGTATCTCGGGGTATTGCTGGTGGTCGGCTGGCTGTGGTTGCGACACGGCCAGCGCCCGACCCCGCTGACCGGGGCCGGCGCCGCCACAGCGATCGTCGGCCTGCTGTTGGTGCTGGACCTGCACCAGCCGGGCGGCCTCGATCCGCTCGGCGTGCTCTGGGGTCTGGGGGCGGCGCTCGGCCTGGCCGGGTACTACGTGCTGTCGGCCCGGACCGAGGCCGAGCTCCCGCCGGTCGCGCTGGCCTGGGCGGGCATGGTGGTGGGCGGGCTGTCCCTGCTGCTGGCCGGGCTGGCCGGACTGGCCCCGCTGCAGGCCAGCACGGCCAGCGTGACCCTGGCCCAGCATCGCTGGAGCTGGTTGGTGCCGGTGCTGGGCATGGCCCTGCTGGCCGCCGCGCTGGCCTACGCCGCCGGGATCGCCGCCGCCCGCCGGCTCGGCGCCCGGTTGGCCTCCTTCGTCGGGCTGACCGAGGTGCTGTTCGCCGTCCTGATCAGCTGGCTGCTGCTCGGTCAGTTGCCGCAGCCGGTGCAGCTGGCCGGTGGGGCGCTGATCGTGGCCGGGGTTGCCATCGTCAAAGCGGCCGAGCCGGCCGATCGGCCGCCGGTGGCGACGGAGCCCGTTCCCGGCTGACAATGAATCGATGGCAGAGCTGACGGAATACCGACGCAAGCGCGACCCCGATGGCACTAATGAGCCGATGCCACAAGAGGATTCCCCTGCTGACGGCGGGGACAGCTTCGTCATCCAGGAACACCACGCGCGGGCCCTGCACTGGGACTTCCGGCTCGAGCGCGACGGCGTGCTGGTGTCGTGGGCCCTGCCCAAGGGCGTGCCGGACGATCCCAAGACCAACCACCTGGCCGTGCACGTCGAGGATCATCCGCTGGAATACGGCTCGTTCTCCGGCGAGATCGGGCCCGGTCAGTACGGCGCGGGAACGGTCTCGATCTGGGACCACGGCCGGTACCGGACCGAGAAGTGGAGTGATCGCGAGATCAAGGTGGTGCTGGACGGTCAGCGGGTGCACGGGCGATTCGTGCTGTTCCAGACCGGCGGAAAGAACTGGATGATTCATCGGATGAATGCCCCGGTACGGCCGGACTGGACGCCGGCCCCGAAAGACCTGCAGCCGATGCTGGCCACCCTGGGCAGCCTGCCACCGGCCAAGGAGGACGCCCGCTGGGGCTATGAGATGAAGTGGGACGGCATGCGAGCCGTGGTCCGGGTCGACGGGGGCCGGGTCAGCCTGCGCAGCCGAAACAACCGCGACGTCACGGTGAGCTTTCCGGAGCTGCGTGGTCTTGGCGAGGCGATCGGCGCCGAACAGGCGGTTTTCGACGCCGAGATCGTGTGCTTCGACGAGCACGGGCGGCCCGACTTCGGCCGGCTGCAGGATCGGATGCATGTCAGCTCGGCCCAGCAGGCCCGCGGTCTGGCCAAGTCGCGCCCGGTCGTGTTGCTGCTGTTCGACCTGCTGCACTACGACGGTGAATCGCTGCTGGACCGGCCGTACTCCGAGCGCCGCGACCGCCTCGAAGAATTGCGGCTGGACGGAGATTCCTGGCAGACGCCGGCGGCCTTCGCCGGGACCGGTGCCGAGGCGGTCCGGACCAGCCAGGAGCTGGGCCTGGAAGGGGTTATGGCCAAGCGGCTGGATTCCCGGTACCGACCGGGTAAGCGCTCCAAGGACTGGGTCAAGGTCAAGAACATCCGGACCCAGGAAGTGGTGATCGGGGGCTGGACGGCCGGCAGCGGTCGGCGGGCCGGCGGCATCGGTGCGCTGCTGCTCGGCTTGCCGAGCCCGGACGGGCTGAGCTACATCGGCAAGGTCGGCACCGGCTTCACCCAGGCCATGCTGGAAGATCTCGGTTCCCGGTTGCACCGCCTGGATCGCAAAACCGCTCCGTTCGCCACCGAATTGCCGCGCGCCGACCGGCGCGATGCCCACTGGGTCAGCCCGAAGCTGGTCGGCGAGGTCGCCTTCGCCGAATGGACTGACGACCTGCGGTTGCGGCACCCGTCCTGGCGCGGCTTGCGACCGGACAAGACCGCCGATCAAGTGGTGCGCGAGAGCTGATCAGCCATAGTCACGCAGGGTGAGTAGCGCCCCGACGAGGCGGCCTCGGCGCAACCGAGATAGACCGGCACCAGTAAACCAGCCGGCGCCCCGATACCCGCGCGCCATCACCGGTCACCCTCCACCGGACCCAGGCTAAACGGGTTTCCGGCGGCCAGGGTTTGGCCCGGTTTCCCCAGCTGGCCCGGAATCGGACTAGACGCTTCGTTGATTTCGCCCTGCACTGGCTCAGGGTGCCCGGTGCGGGCACCGAAGAGCAGGACAACCGCTGCGAAGGGCTTTCAGCACATGAGCACACCGTTCACCGCCCGCTACGACCGGGCCAGCAACCGGATCGAGTTCTGCTTCACCGGCAGCTGGGATCGGGAGACCATGGACAGCTGGAATCGAACCTTCAACAGCCTGGTCGCCCAGGCCCGCCGCGGCTTCACGATTCTGGCCGACCTGAGCGCCTATCCCCCGCAGTCGCCGGAGATCTCAGCCGGGCACGAGAAGCACATGAAGCATGCCCTGGCCGCGGGTATGAGCCGGGCGGCGATGGTAGTGCCGGGCGCCCTGTCCGGCCTGCAGATGAAGCGGTTGGCCGGCGGCGCCGGGATCAACCCGGTGGTGTCCTACGTGGACAGCCGCCACGACGGGCTGCGCCAGCTGGCAGCTTGAGTCATCGGTGCGATTGATCTGCGATTCAGCCGAGCGGATCGAACCAATCCAGATCGAGCGAGCAGCTGCCGTTGCGGTTCAACCAGGTGATGAGCGCGCCGTCAGCCCGAGCGGCGTGAGCCGAGTCGTGATCGGCGCGGAGCTGGCAACGCAGGCCATCCCACTCCATCAGGCATTGCTCGGTCACGGCTGACCAACCTAATGGCGCCCCGGGCCCGCGGGCCAGGGACCAAGGTCCCCCGTCAGCCCGACCAGGATTCCGCGGTCAGCCGCCGTTCCAGGCGCTCGCGCAGCGCGGTCGCCCGGGCGGCCGGCCGGTTCACGCAGGCCAGGACCGCAGCCGGCGAGCCGATGACGCGTACCAGCCGGCTCGCTCGAGTGATCGCGGTGTAGAAGGTCTGACGGGTGGCCAGTGGTGAGTCGGGCAGCGGGAGTAGCACCGTGACCTCGTCGAACTGGCTGCCCTGGGCCCGGTGCACGGTCATGGCGTGCAGCGGCCGGACCCCGGTCAACCGGCTGAGCGGCACGGTGATCGGAGCCGCTCCGCGCCCGAACAAGCCGAGCAGCTGTCCAGCCCGCTCGATGACCACTCCGGTGTCACCGTTGTACAGCTCGTTCTCGTAGTCGTTCTCGGTCATCAGCAGCGGCTGTCCTACGTAGTGGGTCTCGCGACGCCCGGCTGGATCCCCCTCGGCCGCAGCCAGCCAGCGCTGCGCGAGCGTGCTCCAGTGCTGCACCCCGCGCGGGCCGCTGCGATGAGCACACAGCAGGCGGTGCCGGTCCAACCCGGCCAGTGCGGCCCGATCATCGCCGGCCTCGGCCGCGGCGATGATCTGCCGCTCCTGCGCAACCACCCTCCGCAGACGGTCCTGCGCCGCGCCGGTCAGCGGTCCGCCGTCCTCGATCGGGTAGAACTCGAGGCCGGCGGGTTGCTCGGCCAGCAGGCGCAGGCTGGCCTCGGCGTCCCCGGCCCGGACCAGTTCGGCCAGCGCGGCGATGTGGCCCTGGAAGCGCCAGGTCGTGCCGAGCCGCTGCACCACTCCGGGCAGCGCCGGGCCGGCCTCGACCACGTCACCGAGAACAGCGCCGGCCTCGACCGAGGCCAGCTGGTCCGGATCGCCGACCAGGACCAGCCGGGTCGAGGGCGGCAGCGCCTCCAGCAGCCGGGCCATCAGGGTCAGCGAGACCATCGATGCCTCGTCCACGATCACCAGGTCAAAGGGCAGGCGGTTGTCCCGGTTGTGCCGGAACCGGCTGGCCCGGCCGGGCAGCCGGCCGAGCAACCGGTGCAGGGTCATCGCGCGCAGGCCGGCCAACCGGTGCCGGTCGGCTTCGGATAACGGCGGCCCGGCCGTGCGCACCGCCTGCTCCATCCGGACCGCGGCCTTGCCGGTGGGCGCGGCCAGGGCGACCCGGGTCGAGGGTTGCAGCCGGCACACGGTGGCGACCAGGCGGGCGATGGTGGTCGTCTTGCCGGTACCCGGGCCGCCGGCGATGACGCTGATCCGGGCGGCGATCGCCCCGGCCGCCG
>Ga0187809_10000151_pt1 | contig 46253 bp, 43 predicted proteins | sample NC_wetland_sal_i_8_FD_132415 | JGI IMG/M metagenome (GOLD analysis project Ga0187809, IMG submission 132415) | Wetland sediment microbial communities from Neuse River Estuary, North Carolina, USA - ASW_4 | ecosystem: Environmental > Aquatic > Freshwater > Wetlands > Sediment | place: USA: North... | reverse complement strand
CTTGCCAAGGCGAGGGTCGCGGGTTCGAATCCCGTCTTCCGCTCCATTTTACCAAAGAAACAAACCAGGTTTTGTCTGCGCAAGACCGGATTCTCACCCAAGGGTTCCCCCACTCGGGAAGAACTCCCTCGGGGACTGGCCCGCTGCCAAGGCAGCAGGCGCAGGTTTTGTCTGCGCAAGACCGGATTCTCACCCAAGGAGCTTACATGGCGCCATAGCCAAGTGGTAAGGCAGAGGTCTGCAAAACCTCTATTCACCAGTTCGAATCTGGTTGGCGCCTCCATAGAACCCTTTTGTAGCGTGGTTTTTCGGTGATTCCGAAAAACCACGCTTTCCGCTTGGAGCCGTTTTGCTAATCATTTGCTAATCACCGGTCCAATTTCAATGAAAACCTTGCCATCAACCAGGGGCGTATGGGAAAACTGCCTCATTTGCAGATTGGTATCTTCCTCCCAAGTGGACGCCCTATTTGTTTAAGAATGAACATTAAACGACTCAAGACTGGGCCCGCTGTTCTGAACAACCCCACCTTGTTCATCACAGTACAAGGTACAGCTGTTTACAGAAAATAAAGTTGTATACTGAAAAATAAAGTCGTGTACTAGAAAATAGAGTTGTATACTGACCCCAGGGACGATCAGGCGATGCGTGAACTGCATTGACGGCCCTTGCTTTGCCTGATTCGCGAATAATTATGCATCGATGGCACTCTAGTTCTCTTGCAGAATTGGGCAGGTTACTGACGCAAGGTGTGTAATGACTTGTGTTGGTGGATTGGGTTCAACTTTGTATAGGAGGTAAGATCCCGTGAAAAACATAAAGGGCGATTTGTTATGGATTCTACTTCCTTTTATTGGGGTCAGCGGGTTCTTTGTCTGGGCTTTTCTGATACCGTATCAGATCATTGTTGTCCCATTTTGGTTTTGGGTAGGAAAAAGGTTCGCTGGACTTCAAATGTCAAGAATACGAAGTTTTTTGTTTGGCAACAGTGTATGGGGAATCTCCTTCATTATATTCGTATGGCAATTTCTATTGGAGCAAGAACCTCATAGAATCAAAGCCTTAGAAGTAATATCTCTGTCCTACATATCACCGTTCTATATGCTTACTGGGGCTCTTCCGCCTGTAGATGCGTATTTTGACGGCTTTAGGTTTACTAATACAGTTATTACTCTCACGTTAGTAGGATATTTTTTAATGTTGGTGATTTTTACTTTTGGTTTTATTTGGGGGAGCTTACACCGAAAGCGTGCTTCTTAAACAAACGGGGGCGTTAGTGACACAAGGGCAAGCGAAAAATAAAGCATAGTTATACATAAATAAGCATTAAGATGCAGATGGATGTATATAAAGTACAAGAGATGTCCTGTGCAGACGACTGACCGTTGGTAGTTGACTATAGAACTATATTTTCACGATTACAACCCTTTATCCTTCTCATTTGCCCCTCAGTATACGATTCTGTTTTCAAGGTTGAATGCGCGCCTGGCACTGCGGCCTGGAAAACAAGGACTTTGAGTATACAACTTTATTTTTCACGATCAACAGTGTACGAGAAATTTGGTGTTGCAGGGCGGTTTTGGGGGGGGGCCAGCGGCTGATGGCATTCCTGCAGGCGCGACTATTGTGGTCGAGTTTGTACCACTCAAACCCCAGTAGAGTCGGGCATCATCGCTGTCTACCATCCCCAGCCTCAAGTGGACTCTATCGGATATGTAGACCCTGAAGTGATGGAAATCATTGGGATGACGAGAAAAGTATAGGGCCACGACACTGAGCAGAAAATGAAGGACGGTGTCCCTTTGTGCTTTCATAGTCCAGGGAGACAGGCTAAACAGCACACTAACGATTACGGCTGCCCAGACCATGCCGCATCTGTCTCGAAAAACCCTAGTCAGAACGCCTCGGCAGGAAGACTCCTCGGCACAGCCCACGCACACAAATTCCATGGCCAAAACAATAACAACAATGGGGGAATTCTCACGGAGAGGTGTCAGCACAAGGAATATGATAAGAGCACACAGGACCATCAGCGAGGTTCGTAGCCAATTCGGATGCGTTCGTGTCACCGAGAGTGGTGTGTGACATGTGATTCTTTAGCATCTGCAGCCATATTTATAACGAAGGAGATGAAGGCCGTTTTGGTGATATTTGGGGAGGGGTGAAGTTGAGGGTACTGACACTGGGACTGTCCCTGTCCGTTTTCGCCCTCATGGCAACTGGGTGTAATACGAAAGAACCACTTCAGAAAAGTCCTCAGAATACAGTGGCCCAGTCAACGCCAACCAACAATCCATCAATTCTTCTTTCCAATCCGATAGTGAAAAAGGATGATGGAAAAGACCTATCTATATCGCTCAGCCTTAATAACACAACAAGCAAAGCCATTAGCGTTGATCCTAAAGAATTTGCTCTGGTAAGTGGTGCTACAGTACTGACACCAGCATCAACGTCACAGGTCCCTGCACAAATACCTGCCCATGTTAAAGCCACTGTATTGGTGACGTTCAACGTATTAGGACGATTAAAAGGGAACATCAAGCCGAAGTTGGCATTCCAGCCAAACACAAATATTTCGGAGGAATTTTTTGCATTAGGCACGATTAAGATACCCCAGCCTAAAGCTAAGTCGAGTTTCAAACCTAAGGCAGCCACCAAATCACAATCGAAGCCAGTTCCAACCTCAAGCTCTACGCCGAAAACATCAACCACGCCAAAGAACCATTCATCAGACACACAGCAATATATCATCAAAATCAATGGAACGCCAAGCGCCAATGGGGAAGTAGAATTACAGTTCTCTGGTATACCGAGTGGATATGTATTAAGCACTCTCGAAATGGTTGAGGGTTCAAACTCTGTAACTGAGACACTTAATCAAGCGGCTGCTAACAACGACATTGGAAATTTGTCAGCGCAATTCAGCATTAGTCCAGATGGGAGCGTAATCGTGTTTGGGTTTGACAACGCAATGGGCGGCGGGAGAGGTCAATTCATATTTACTTTTAAGAGTTCATCAGATAAGAGCATTACTGCTAAGAGTGCAGTGTTTGGCATATTGTCGTAGATTTAGTGACGTGTTTGTTAGTAGACAATGAGAATACGCCCCAAAAGATTGAGGCGTTTGGTCATCAACACAACCTGCCGGAATCGGTGTCCGATTTGGCCGGAATACGGACAATATCTAGCGTTAGTCTTCTGCAATAGGTCCAATCACATGGAATGTTGATTCAAGTGCCCGAAGAGTCCTACTTGAACAAGGGGATTTCGTTGATTACTGCATCCGGAAAAAATCCGAAGATAGTAATCGGAAAATTGTGACTTCAACGGTCCTCTTGGTTACAATGAGTGAAAGGGAGGGGTGTTGATGAATGTGTATGACTTTACCGTAACCACGGCCGCCGGAGCGGAGCGGTCGCTGAAAGACTACGAGGGAGAGGTTCTGCTCATCGTAAACACAGCCAGCAAATGCGGTTTTACGCCGCAGTATCAGGGACTACAGGAACTGCATCAGCGGTTCCGGCAGCAGGGATTCTCGGTCCTCGGCTTCCCCTGCAATCAGTTTGGTAACCAGGAACCCGGCACCAATGAAGACATCCAGGCTTTCTGCGAAAAGAATTACAGTGTCACGTTTCCTGTGTTTGCTAAGCTTGATGTGAATGGAGAAACCGCACATCCCTTGTACCGTCATTTGAAGGCTCACATACCTGGCGTGTTGGGATCCGAAGGCATCAAGTGGAATTTCACCAAATTCCTCGTTAACCGTAGGGGGGACGTGGTTCGGAGGTATGCGCCACAGACGTCGCCGGGGTCGATTGCGGGAGATATTGAAAAGATGCTCGCGGAGGGATGAAGCGATGCCGCTCCATACTTCAGGGTAACGAGCTAACTGTGGCAAATCCTGCTTCGGAGTTGTGTGCTGACGCCATGTTCCTAGTCGCATCGCAAGACGGGAATCGTCCGTGATCCACGGCGATCCCCGTTTGCGACAGGCACCATTTGGCTCATACTCGTTGGGACGGCTGGTGTACGTGGTAGCGCCGAGGCGCTGCGGTCAACCTAGGACTCATATTCGGGGCGCAGGATGCTCATGAGAATGCGATTGTACTTTTGACCGTCCCGCAGTACCGACTCGCGCAGTTGGCCTTCCACTCGAAAGCCGACTTTCTTGTAGGCATGTATGGCTCTTTCGTTATAGCTGATAACATCCAGCCCGATTCGGTGCAAATTGAGTTCTTGAAATCCGTACCTGAGAATCAGGCGCAGTGCATCGGTACCATAGCCCTTGTTACGAAAGTCCGGGTTGCCAATACCAATGGCCATTTTGCCACATTGATTGTTCCATTCGATGCCAAACAGGGCGACGAACCCAATGAGTATATCGTCTGCAAGGGTGCGCAAATGGAACTCAATGCTGTTTGCACTGTTTGTACCAGATTTGTCGAAGCATTCAGCCCCTCTAGGTACAGCAAAGTCAGTATCCACGTTTCTCAGATAGTCCGCATCTTCACTCCACAACGCCAGCGTTGCTGCGTCCTCCGGACGGCAAGCGGACAACCGAACCAGTTGCCCGTGAAACAGAGAATCAGGACTTTCCACTGTTCATCCCCCATATCTTGCAAACAGGGGTGATGTGATGGTGCTACTTGCACAGCCCCTATTTACAGTTTGATATTGAACAGTAAAGGATTTAGGGCGGCAAACATAGGCACACACTCCTTTGTTGTAGTGAAATCATTCTACAACGACTTGGGCACGAAGTATAGAATAGAGGGAACTTGAAGTTGAGGGCGGTGAGGCTGGCGTGCCGGCGTCTCCCTAACACCGCTGATTGTCTCGCTATGTCTGCGGATTGCCCACCCATATGCTCAGGCATGGCAGGAGGCCCAAGCATCGCAGGAGAAGACGCGTCTTGCCAATCAGGGTGGGCACGCACATGGTGCTGGACAAGCCGACACATGGAGGTGAAACCCGATGCGAACGGAACAGGAGATGTTTGACCTGGTGCTGACCGTCGCCCGACAGGATGCGAGAGTCCGCGCCGTTTACATGAATGGATCGAGAGCAAACCCCAATGCTCCCAAAGATATCTTCCAGGATTATGATATTGTATACGTAGTGACTGAGACTACCTCTTTCCTTCGCGACGAGAATTGGGTGCGCGTTTTTGGCGAACTTATCATGATGCAGGAACCGGACAAGAATCATTACGGTCTACTTCCAGGAGGTTCAAACGGCGCTCAAAATCAACGAGAGCTGGATGAAGATTATGAGATAGAAGGTGGGGTCCAAACCCATGACACCGTCTGCAAGCGGGTGACTTCTTACGGATATCTCATGCTCTTTGCAGATGGCAACCGCATCGATTTACATATTCAGACCAAAGACGCCATGCAAGCCGTGTATCTCCATGACAAACTTACTGTCCCACTGCTGGACAAGGACAACTGTCTGCCGGCGATTCCACCTGCCACGGATGTGGACTATCAGGTGAGACGGCCATCCGAAGCTGAATACCTGAGTAGTTGCAACGATTTTTGGTGGTGTCTGCAAAATGTCGCCAAAGGCATTTGGCGCGATGAACTTCCCTATGCAAAGGCCATGTTTGAAAAACCCGTCAGGGTGCAATTGGATGCGATGGTCTCATGGTGGATTGGTATGCAGCACGATTTCAATCTTTCCGCGGGCAAAATGGGGAAGTACTTTAAGAAATACCTCCCTGAAAACTATTGGGAGATGTACAAGAGTTCTTATTCCAGCGGCGACTACCATGACTTTTGGGAATCCATCTTTGTCACCTGTAAACTGTTTCGAACGCTGGCGCTGGAAGTGGGTCGGCATTTGTCTTTCTCGTACCCTGAGGCGGACGACAGGAACATGACGGCGTACCTCCGCCACGTAAGAAACTTGCCTGCCGATGCAGAGGGAGTGTACTGATTTTGCCATGAACTGAAGCTCGATGACACATCTGGTGAATCCCAAAACATCGGCTTCCAATGAAATCAGATGAAATCAGATGTAATCAGATGTAATCAGATTTAAAACGGGTCGTCCTGCGCGCTGTCCGGAGCCCATCACGGCTTCACACAACATTACATCAGGAGGTCACCATGAAGACCAGCTACAAAGTTGTCGTTTTCGATTTGGACGGTACACTTACAGATTCCAAAGTTGGCATTGCGAACTCCATTCGGTACGCTTTCCGGCGCCTTTCCATTAAAGAACCCAATAATGACGAAGTGCTCTCTTTTCTCGGCCCGCCGCTCCACGAATCCTTTTCTCGCTATGCCTCCCTCAGCGGCGACACCCTGACCAAGGCTGTCGACCTGTATCGAGAGTATTTTCGCGAGAGGGGCATGTTTGAAAACGAGGTATATTCCGGTGTAACCACACTCCTATCCGACTTGCGCCAGACTGGCCATCGGCTGGCCGTGGCGACCTCTAAGGCAGAGACGTTCGCGGAACAGATTCTGCAGCATTTCCAACTCCGGCACTATTTTGATTGTGTCAGCGGCAGCAGTTTAGACAACAGTAAGGCGTCAAAGACGGACGTCCTGCTGGCTGTCTTTCCGCACTTCGGCCACTATGCACGCGAGGACTTTGTGATGGTGGGCGATAGGGAACACGACATTATCGGTGCTCACAATGTGGGCATTGACAGCATTGGTGTCACCTATGGCTACGGATCGCGCCAGGAACTGGTAGATTCCGGCGCCGGCGTCATTGTGGATAGCCCGACAGAGCTGGCCAGCCTGCTCCTAAAACGGAGTACGCCCACGAGCCTAGGGGATAGAGGTGGAGCTGTCCCCAAGATTCCTTAGGTCTCCGTCTCACATTGATACTCTCCGGTCTCTTGGGCCCGCCATGGCCTGTGCAATGGACTGCAGTCGAGCGTTTGACTTAAGACGAATGGCGTACTTCTGTCGTTTGGTTTCCACTAGGTCAAACAACTCAGGAACAGCAAATCCGCTGTCCCCTCGAAGGACAATGAGCGCGCCTGGTACCCATTTCTCGTATCATGGACCACTTGTGGATTGTTTTCAACCTCCTTAGGCGGCATCAATTCTCCAGTTGCAAGCCCTGCAAAAAGAGAGAGAAATTCAGGCGGCCCTCAAATTGGGGCACAAAATGTTGTATGCTAATCATAGAAAAGCGAGAGCAATCAAAAAAGTGCGAACCTTACACTGTAATTGATTGAGAGGAGAATGCGCTGACGATGGATGCACCGAAAAAGCAGAGACAGGAAAGGACAAGCGTGAAATCGCAGCCGGCTGCGGTACAGGACTACTACCCGGACGATTTTTCTTGGTGCTATGGCTGCGGCAGGCTTAACGAGAAGGGCCTTCAAATCAAAACGCGCTGGGACGGAGACGAAACGGTAACGGAGTATATTCCGCGCCCGGAACACATGGCGATTCCCGGGTATGTATACGGCGGCTTGGCAGCATCGCTGATTGACTGTCACAGCACCGGATCGGCTTCCTTGGCCCTCTATCGCCAGGCTGGCTACGAGTTGGGGGACGATTCGCCCGTTCCCAGGTGCGTCACCGCATCCTTAAAGACGGATTTTCTCAAACCTACGCCACTAGGCAAACCCATTACCATTCGCGGTGAGATTTGTGAGGTGAGAGGAAAGAAGGTGGTGGTGCACAGCGAACTCATCGTGGAGGGGGAGGTTTGTGTGAGGGGTGACGTGGTGGCGGTCGTCGCGCCAGCCAGTATGGTAGGAAAGGGACAGTGACGGGGGTGCCGGTACCGCCATGGCCGTTTGCTGCTCACACTTGAACTGCAGCTGCGGCTGGAGCCACCGTGGCATTGGGAATCATCTCACGGCCATTCTCACGGCTCGGTCATCCCTCTCACACCCTTGCAATTGCCATTGCCATTGCTACTACGTCTGCAGGTCCTGCCAAATCCGCGCCGCGATTCGCTGGTAGCCTGCTTGGTTGGGATGAAAATTGTCATAGTAGAGGAACTCACTTCCGTGAAGTTCAAACAAGTCATAGGTCTGTACAACCACGGTTTTTGGGGATTTTTCCGCCGTCTGTAGTTCTGTGGCGTCCCAGGACTGCACAATGGAGTCCGTCTCACGCTTCTGTGAGGAAAAATCGGCATAGGGATTATACAGTCCGACCAGGAGGATTGGTGCTGTCTGATTCTCTTGTCTAAGCTTCTGCAAGATGGATGTGAGGTTTTTTTGAAAGTGGCTTTGGGCTGCCGCAATCCGAGGCCTGCTGATGTTTGGGAAGCCGGCGGCGTTGTTCAAGTCGTTGCCGCCGATGGACAAGAGAATAACCGTCGCCGATGACAGGGCGGTTTGCACCGAAGACTGTTTTAGTTCCTGCAGGAGGCCATCTGACGTGAGGCCGTCAATGCCAAGGTTGGTTTCCATCACAGTGGCCCCTGCCGCCCTGTAGTCGGCGCCCACGTCACCCACGAAGCCTCGGCCTGACGCGTCGCCAAATCCGTGAGCCAGGGAGTCCCCCAGGGCCACCAGATGAACAGGCCCTTTGCGCGGTGATGCAGTCCGGCTGGCTGAGTGTGGAGCACCGCCACTCCCCAAGCCTGCCGCGTTGTTCGCGGGACTCGTGCCGATTCTGTTCGTACTGCTCCCCGTCCCGTTGTGTGTGCTGCTGGAGGCGTTGTCGTTCGTAGTGTTGGATGTGGTGGCCAGAGACTGCCCCTTCATTGCACCGCCCAGTGCGGCGTAGGTACCATAGGCAAACCCGCCCAGCAACACCAGACCGGCAAGAACGCTGGCTCCAATGGCCGAGAGAGTCCACCATTTTCGCATTGTGTTGGGCTTCCTCGGGTTGTCGTGATGCTTGGCAGACCGAGAAGGGTTGCTGCGTTTCACGGTTCATTTCCCCCTATCCACCTGTAAGTGTACTATATACATAAGTCGTTATGATACATGCCCGATGGTGGAGTGAGATATAAAATATGGAAGAAATTATCCTCTCAGTTCGCGGATTACACAAGCGCATCCGTCGCAAAGTCATTGTCAAAGATGTGACCTTCTCCATCAAGGCGGGAGAAATCTTCGGTTTTCTTGGGCCTAACGGCGCGGGCAAGACCACGACCATTCGCATGCTGGTAGGATTGATTCGGCCCACCTCGGGTGAAATTACCATCAATGGTTGGAATCTCCGGAAACATCCCCTGCGAGCCATGCAAAACGTCGGTTGTATTGTGGAAAATCCCGATTTGTATCCCTATTTGACCGGCTACGAAAACCTACACCAATTGGCTCTAATGCAAGGTCCGGAGGCAGTTGGGCGGATAGACGAAGCCACAAAACTGGTTCACCTCACGCACCGCATTCATGAAAAGGTAGGGACGTACTCCCTGGGCATGAAACAGCGCCTGGGAATCGCTCAGGCGTTGCTGCCCAATCCGAAGCTCTTGATTCTGGATGAACCTACAAACGGGCTCGATCCCGCTGGTATTCGCGAACTTCGCACCTTCTTACGCGAACTTGCCAATGGAGGTATGGCCATCTTTATTAGCAGCCACCTTTTGGCGGAGATTGAGCTTCTTTGCGACAGTGTGGCAATGATTCGCGACGGACAGGTGGTTCAAACCGGCAAAGTTGCGGATCTGACCACATTGTCCACTGCACAAGTGGTGTGGCGAGTCAGCAACCCGGAAATGGCGTTGCCGGTGTTGAGGACTTTCATCTCAAACAAGTCAGGAGAGGTCGTGCACGGGCCAGGGGATGGACAGCTGAGTTGCGCCATGACGGAGGAGGACGTTGCCGGGGCAGTGCAAAAGTTGCAGACAGCGGGTTGTAAAATCTATGAAATTGTGCGCAAACGGTCGACTTTGGAAGACGTGTTTCTTTCCACCACAGGGGGTGACACCCTGTGACGTTTCTGAACCTGATAGCCAACGAAGTTAACAAGATGTTGCGCAAGCGGCGGTTTCAAGTGGTACTGCTCATTCTCTGCGCCTTGATTGCGGTCTTTTCCTACGCGGAAAAGCAGGCCGCAACGGCGGTGATGCACCAACTGGGGACATCGGACTGGCACGCGCGTCTGCAACAGGAAATTTCCAGCGAGGCGAATTTTCTTAATAGTCCCTTTGCGTCCAGCGCCGAAAAGGCTGGAATTCAAGCGACCATCAGCGAGGGCCAGTATGAGTTGGCCCACAACATCAATCCCTACGCACCAGGGGCGGCCAGCTTTATGAAGACCTTTATGGATGAGGGTATCACACTCCTCATTCCCATGTTTGTGATGGTCATTGCTTCCGATATGGTGTCGTCAGAGTTCAGCTCAGGCACCGTCAAGATGCTGCTCACCAGAGGTGTATCGCGGGGGAAAGTGTTGGCGAGCAAACTGGTGGCCCTCTTTCTCCTAGTGGCCATGCTACTGGGGGCCGCAGCCGTGGCATCCTATGCCATTTCCGGATTGTTTTTTGGTTATCAGGGCTGGGATCTCCCCGTGCTCATGGGTTTTCACACAACCTCCACCGGCTATGTGGATATTGGTCATGTTTTCACCATTCCTCAGTGGCAATACTTGCTCATGACCTTTGGCCTCGGGTTTTTCGTGTGTTTGAGTATTGCATCGCTGTCTTTCATGGTGTCCACGCTGGTTCAATCCACCGCTTCCAGCATGGGAATTATGATGGCGGCCCTGATTGCCGGAACCTTGCTCAGTGCTCTGGCCACCTCCTGGACGGCGGCCAAATACCTACCCGTGGTCAATCTGCAGTTGAGCGGGTACCTGAACGGCAGTCCTCCGCCGATTTCCGGCATGACCTTCGCTTTTTCCGTGGAAGACCTGACGGTTTGGTCCATCGCAGCCATAGTCGTCAGTTTTGTCGTCTTTGTTCGCCGGGATGTCATGGGCTGAGAAGATTTAGCCTGTGGCTTGTTGTCTACGCACAGTCCTGCTGTCCAACCAGTGGAACACGGGGACGAGTAGGGCTATCAACATCAGGGACAAGACTGCCGGACCAACCACGCCGACTACATTCGCTGTGAGGAATACATCGGAATGACCCCAAAACACCTGCAAGTGCGTTGTCTGCCATAAATGGTATTGAACGGCATACTCCACAGGCTGCCACAGTCCGAGAAAAATGGAGAGTACAATGGGAAAACGGCTGATGGCGGCATTTCGGGAAATGACGTAAAGGACAACAGCCCAGACAAAGAGTAGCAAGTAGCTTATCAGGGAAAATGAAAGAACCCTACTGTATGCCGGAATGACAAGGTTGGGCATTGCCCAGAACATCTGAATCCGCGTGAGGTGAAACAGGAACCAGGGTACTGCGTACACGACGGGAATGGAAAGCAATGTCAGACGATGGCGGCGGCACCTGGTTCGCCTGAGCATGAGCGTTGTCAGCGCCAAGCCTAACATCAGCGCGGGTGAGCTGGCGAGGCTCTGGATGGAATAATACTGCCACATGGGCTCCCCAGTGGACGACAGCATTAGAAGTGCTATGTTGCAAACAAATAGAGCGAAAAAGACACCGGCAATCCCGTACATGAGACCCGTGGGAATGCCCACCAACTGGCGCGATAACTGGCGGCGAACGGTCTTGGGATTGCCGAAGTTCTTCAGGGCCAAATCCAATGCATCATTTTTTCCGTGTTCGCCTTCCAGCCTCGTTGCATCTTCCCAAATGTGCGCACTCATTTCTTCAATCCATGCTTCCCGTTCCCGTTTCGTCAGACCGGTGTTGTGAACAATGGTCTTTAAATATTGGCGGATTTCATCCTGCCCCTGGTCCATGCCATTCATGAAATTGCCCCCTCGCCCAAAAACTTGTTTACAACGGTCCTGTTCCGCTTCCAGGCTGTCTGGCTTCTGGCCAATTCTTCAAGTCCCAGTCCTGTGATGCGGTAGTAGCGGCGTCGCGGCCCGGAGTTTTCTTCTCCCCAGTAACCCTCGATGTATTTTTCAGCCTCCATCCGGCGGAGAGCAGGGTACAGGGTGCCCTCTTTCAGTTGGAGCAAGCCTTCCGTCTTTGCATTGACCACCTGGGCAATCTCATAGCCATAGGCATCATGTTTGGCCACAATGGCGAGGATGATGGCATCAATATAACCTTTTATCATCTCATTTTTCATGCTCCACCTGCTCTCTACGACTGGATATACATAGAATACCTACTTATATCCTAGCACTCGGTACAAAGGTACGCAAGGGTCTACTGAATTAAAAGCGAGAAGTGCGAGGGGTCGCATCAGCGAAGGTTATGCGAAGCAAAGGTTATGCGAGTGAAGGCGGCTAAGCGCCTACACTCGCTGCCGTTGGCTTGGCCAAAACGCCCACGTTCCCAAAATCCGCGTGAATGCCGGAACCACCAACGGCCGGACAATAAAGGTGTCAATGAGCACTCCCAGTGCCGTAACCGTCCCGAACTGAACGAGAATTTGCAGTGGCAGCGCGATTAACACGGAAAACGTGCCGGCGAGAATGAGGCCGGCGGATGTAATGACACTGCTGGTCTTGCTCGTGCCTTCCATGATGGCTTCCGGAATGGACACCGTGGAAGCGGCCTGCCAAATGCGTGAGACCATGAAGATGTTGTAATCCTCTCCCAACGCCACGAGGAAAACGAAGGCGTACAGGGGGATGGCACCCGCAATCGCAGGGGTTCCAAAAAGATAATGAAGGACAATCCAGCCAAGGCCCAAAGCCGAAAAGTAGGATAAGAGGACGGTGCCCATGAGATAGACCATGGCTACCATGGATTTCAAGTAAAGGAGCAGGAGCAGGGCAATCATCCCAATCACGATGGGAAGAATGACTCGGGTGTCGCGGTGGGTGTAAACCTGAGTGTCGTACTGTTGGGCCGTGATGCCGCCAATCCAGAAATGCGCCACTGGTGTTGAAACTGCGGCGGAGCCAGCAGCCTCAGACATTGAGTTGCCAATCGCTGAAGCGACTGCCGATTTCAGTTGAGGTAGCTGCGCCATTGCCTGCATTGAGTACGGATTGTCTTTCAGATTTACCGTTACCAGCTGGTATCTGCCATTTACGGTACTTTGTTGTGGCGCAGACACAGACTGCACAAACGACAGCTTGTCAAGCTTTCGGGTGATTTGACCAACTAGAGGAGAAACAGAGACTGCGGTGGATGTAGCCGTACCTGCTGCTGTATGCTCTGCAGCACCTGTGGTTTCACCCATTGCCCCAGTGCTGGTGGTGGTCGTGGTGTTTGACTGACTAGAATCAGACGTACCTTTGCTCAATCCAGCAGACGTCCTTTGACTTGCTTTCGTTGCACTGTCCTCGATGACCACCTGCACCGGTGCCAACTCGCCTGAATTAAAGTGACTGCTGAGAAGCTGATAGCCTTCACGCGACGGCATGGTTTTTGGGAAGGAAGACAACAGGTCATAGGTGGGCTTTATCTGCAGTGCAAAGGAGGCCAAAACGGTCAACACCACGACTCCCGACACCACGACAAACCATGGGCGCTCTGTGGCCAGGCGTCCAAAGAAGAGACTGACTTGCCCGGGACGGCCCTGGTTGTGGCGTTTCGCCCTGCGCCCCGTACGCGCTTCCCGTTCTTGCAGCATACTCTCCGTGCGTGGCACAAAAGGAAAGAAGGAAGACCGGCCAAAGATGGCCAGCAAGGCTGGAACCAAAGTCAGACCCGTGAGTACCATAACGAAGATGGCCAGGCTGAAGGGGATGGCAAAACGATGGTCCGATCCGTACTTTGCCAGCAGCAGAGTCAACAGCGAAATGGCTACTGTGAGTCCGCTCATTGCCACAGCTCCGCCGGCACTACCCACGGATTTCCTGATAGCTGTATGTTTGTCCCGCTCTCGATAGAGCAATTCACGGTATCGCGCTACGAGAAACAGGCAGTAGTCCGTACCGGCTCCAAACAGAAGCACCGTCATAATGGAAATCCCTTGCGCATCCACAGTGATGATGCCGGATTTAGCCATCCATCCGAGTATGGGACTGGTGACCGCATATGCGAATCCCACACTGATGAGGGGAACGAGGGCGAGAAGGGGCGATTGATACAGCAAAATCAACAGTACCAGAACCAGCAGCGAAGTGGCCGCGAGTAACTTGACATCGGCGTTTTTGAACAGCCCTTGCGCATCGGCCGAGACGCCCGCGGGTCCCGTAATGCGAACATGCAAGCCTGCCTGTTGCAGGCTGCTGGTTACGGCAGACCTTCCGGCGACATGGGCAACGTCGCTGTTCAGTTGTGCCACGGCCTGTTGCAGTCCCGCTGGACTCACCTGTGCAGGGAACGTTACGGGAATTACCATACTAGTCGCGTCCTTGGAGATGAAACCCTGCCAACGGGTCAACGGCATCCTGTCCAGAGGCGGTACGGACTTTTGATGAATGACCGGATGTTGAGAAATGCGGCTGGTGAATTTTCGGATGTTCTGAAAGTCTGTCTGCGTCAGACCCGTCTTGCGGTACCAGACAATGAGTGCGGCATCACCGGTGGTGTTTGGAAACTCTTTTTCGACAACGTTTTGGGCTTGAGTGCTTGGCGCCACAGCAGGCAGCAAGGCTGCGTTGTTATTTTCTTCACGGCTCACTGCGGGAGCCAGCAGAGACAAAGCGGCAGTAACGATAATCCAGACCAAAAGGGTAATCCACTTGCTCCTTTTTCCGGCAAACAGTGAGCCCCAGGCTTCCAAGCCCCGCTGCTGACGCATAGGCAAATCCCTCCAATTCGCCACGGTGATTAAACACGCCGTCGGATTTTCAACTGTATGACGTAAAACTTCATCCCAGCGCAGTAAGGCATAACACCTTTCAACTTATTATATATACCGAACGGTTAATTATGTCGAGGGGTCATGCAAAGTTTTAATCTGCACTGAGAACTTTAGGAGTTCGGTTCGAAACGGTACTGCGGTGAAAATGCGTATGCTACACTAGAAACAGTGTAGACGAAGGACGGGATGAATTCATGACGGGCGTTGTTCGCAGACCAGGGAGACCAAAAGTGGAGCCAAATGACGTACCCACGTCTGATAGAATCTTGAAAACTGCAGGGCAACTGTTTTTGGACAGAGGATTTGACAGCGTCAGCACGGATGAGGTCGCTGAGGCAACCGGCGTAACCAAGGCAATGATTTACTACTATTTTTCCTCCAAGGCAGACCTCTTCACCGCGTCCATGGTCCGGATTATGAAAAATATTCAAGCGAGGACAAAAGAGATTCTGGCGCGTGAAGGAACACTTTACGAACGCCTATTGCAAATCGCAAAGATACGCCTTGCCGTTGCTCAATCGCATCAAAGCTTTGATGCTATTGTTCATAGCGCCAAGGGAAGCCTTACTATCAACCAAGTCACAGCCATGAAAGAAGAAGAAGAGGGTCTGATGGACATCCTGCAGAAGGCCTTCGCTGTTTCCCAGGCGGAAGGAGAGATTGGGAATTTTGATACCGCTACGCTGGCACATCTCTATGTCGCGGCACTTTCAGCCGGAGAAGCCCAGAGGCGGCGCATGGGAACCGACGGCAAAGCCGATGGCATTGCCGAAACCATGATGAACATCCTTTGGCACGGTATAGGTTGTGAAGGCAAGTGATAATCACCCTTAGCATGCTGTAGCCTGCGACGAATGCACAATGCTTCTGCACCCAATCCCCGGTTGTAATCGTCTCAAATTCAGGAATCTTCACCATCTGCGCCCAGCCAACGCTAAAGCACGGGCCTGGGGTGCGCTTGGCAACAAGATGTAACAATCATGTACAACCTGCCCATACTGGTACTGGGCTAATTTGTTGTTGCGTGCACAACTAGCGCGGATGACAAACTCAGCCCAATCTCAGATAGGGCGGGGTGTTTGTGTGAGGGGGGGATGGCGTCGTGGCAATCGCCCACAAAACTTTTTTGGGACACTTTACGGCAAGCTGTGGAGAAAGTCTGCGGGGTGGGACTTGAGGAGATGGTTCCGTAAGTTCGCCGCAATTTCCCACAGGTTTTTTGGGAGTTTGAGGTTGACTCGCAAGAATGCGATGCGCCTGATTCTTACGGCAGTGCTGCTGGGAATTTTGCTGTTCTTTCTGGCTCCCCGTCACGAATACGCGGCGAAGATTCTCTATATCCTGGTGCTGGTCGGATATGGCGTCTATCAATACATCCTTAAGAACTGGCGAAGTCTCATCATTTGTGCCGCCGGCGTGACAATTCTCCTGTTGGCCTTGCCGGGTCTTCGCGTTCTGTCGGAGATTGGCGTCTTGCTGGCACTGACGGGATGGAGTGTCCTGGCGTATGTGGCTAAGCGCGAGGGAGGGGAATGAATCCCGCGCCATGGGCGAATGAAAGGGCGGCCCGAGGAAGAAGACATGGCCCGAGGAAGACAACGCGGCCCGAGGAAGACGATGCTGTTGTCCGGTACCCGAGAATAACTAGGGACCGGAATTCGTAGGTCTAGGAAGAAAGAACTAAAATGCTAGTCCAAAAATTTTGACTCAATATGGCGAATAGTGAGCTTCCACTCGATTAACCATACAGTATGCTTTAGTAGACAATCACACTTTTCAGTCCTCAGTCGTAGTCGCTATTACCCGACGCGAACGGCGCGCCTGCATAATTTTCAAAACACCTGGGTGGGGGTATGGTTATGAGTGACCAAAGGTTGCAACACATGTGGGACTGTATCAAAATCTTTGACGCCGCCATGGATTTGGGCCATGCGGGAGAGTTCGCCGAAAACCTTCGCCGAATTCTGAACACGTTGGACACGATTTCGCTGGGCACGGATGAATTAAGCAAGTCTGCACAGGATGTCGCGCGAAGTGCGTTAAAAGTTGCCGATCTTGCGGAGAACACGGCTCAGCAAGCGGAAAAGAGCAATTCAGAAATACAGAGTTCCCTCTCTGTAACGGTCGGCGCAACGGAATCCATGAATCATATGATGCAACTATTTGAAGTGTTTGCAGAGAAAATTGAAAACACCTCCAACATCGTGGGAATCATCAAGGACATTGCCAATCAAACCAACCTTTTGGCACTCAATGCTTCCATTGAAGCGGCCCGCGCTGGTGAAGCTGGCCGCGGTTTTGCCGTAGTGGCTCAGGAAGTAAGGCGTCTCGCAGAAAGCACGAAGCAGGCGCTAACAGACATTGTGACCAACACCAACGACATCGGCCAAGCCATGACCAATCTCTCCAACGAACAGCTGGAGGTCAGCAGACTGCTGGAGAACGGCGCGGAAAAGTCCAAGCTCGCCAGTGAATTGCTGTCCGACATCCTCAGTAATGTGGACAAGATTTCAAGCCAGACCAGCCAATTGGCAGCCGTTGCGGAGGAACAGGCCGCCACCACCCGGGAAATTTCCTCTGGCGTAGACAAGGCGAATGACAATTTAAAGGAAATTGAGAAGTCCTCCGAAACCATTGACCACCAGATTGTCAGCACGTCCAATTTGATAAACGAGCACCGCGTAAAGATTGTGGACGACATTGGCACAGATAACTTGCCGGCGGAGTCTCTGAAAAAAGTTCTCACGCAGGATCACGACATCTGGGTGTGGAAGGTATTCAACGCTCTGTATGGCTACTCCAGGTTGGATGCCGCTGCTGTCTCTGCGGATACAGAGTGTCGCTTGGGCAAGTGGTATGCGAGAAACCGGACATCGTTGCCCTGTACGCAGGCAAGCTGCAGCGAATTTGAAAAGGAACACCGCCGCGTCCATCAGTCCGCCAGGGACATTGCCGTGGCGCTGGAGCGAGGCGACAGGGAAGCCGCTATTGCTCTCGAACAAGACTTGATAAACGCCAGTGAGGCGGTGAAGGCGAAACTGGAGGAGTTTTTCCCCAGCAAACCACTGCCTGTTACGGCGAACTAATCTGAGTGATCGTTGTTATAGCACAGGACCTGTCTCACGCTACAAGCTCATGGGAACCAGCAGAGGCTTCCGCTGTTGTCGCGGAAGCTTTTTCAATCTATCCCCAGGTATCGCCTCAGTCGGAAATGCCGTACTTTCGGATTTTGCGGTACAGGGTGGCGGGCCTGATACCTAGGTAATTTGCGGCTTGGCGCTTACCCGCTGTGGAGAGTCCGCAAGCGGATGGACCTTAAGGAATGGATTCGCTTCATATTATGAAGGAGGCCAAGTTCTATGAAACTCATGGACTACGGGCCCGAGAGTGTGGAATCGGAATACGACGAGGCCCTCGCAGTTCCCAATCTGCTGGAAAAGGCCATGGTGGCAGAAGAGGAAGGTTACGACGGGGTGGTGACGGATTGCTTTGGCCATCCCGGTTTCAAACCCGCACGCGAACTCCTGGACATTCCCGTTGGGGGTGAAAGAAAGATCCCCACCATCGGTTTTGGGCCCTCCAGGGAAGAATTAGCTCACATTGACGACGAGTACGTGGACATCTACCAGCTGCGGGGTGCCGTTCGCGGTTACTGCGCGTTAATGGAGGAATTTGCGAGAGGAGGTGCCGGAGAACGCGCTGGAGAAGATGCTGAGGAAAATGCTGGGGAAGGTGCGGGGGAAGGTGCTGGGGAAGGTGCTGGAGGAGCTCCTTGAACATGTACGGAGAAAGGCGTGAGTAGTCGCGAGTTGGTGTGCTGGCACTGTCGCCCTATAGGCAATTATAGACGCGCATCCCGAGCTGGTAGTGACAGCTCGGGATGCGTTGGGGAATTGGGAGGTTGGTAAAAAGGGTATGGTATGTTTGGCGATTAGCCAAAACGTCGCTGGTTAGTTAAGATGAAGAACAATTCATCAAATCTGCAGCAGCCGAAACGCAGGTCTACAGGTAGACTGTCTCTCCATGAATCGTGCTGTCCAGACCCTTGATTTCCACATCCTCAGGCACTCTGACGGGTTCGAAGACATTCAGCACCTTCAAGATAATCCAGGTTACGACGAAAGCGTAGGCGCTGCCAACGATGACGCCCAAACACTGGATGAGGAACTGGTGAACATCGCCTTGAATGAGGCCGCTGGTGTGATTGACAAAGGACACTGCAAACACGCCGACGAGGATGGCACCGAGCGAACCACCGACGCCGTGTACACCCCAGACGTCCAGCGCATCGTCCCAGTCTCGCCATGCACGGAACTGAATGGCACCGTAGCAGACGATGGAGGCCAAGAGGCCAATGATGGCGGCAGCCCATGGCCGCACGTAACCTGCTGCAGGTGTAATTGTGGCCAAGCCTGCAACAGCGCCGGTCAACACGCCCACCATGCTGGGTCTGCCTTCGTGCATCCAGGAGACCAATAGCCAGGCAAGCATGGCGACGGAAGCCGCAATGTCTGTGTTGACAAAGGCGGTAGCAGCAAGGCCGTTGGCACCAAGGGCACTGCCACCGTTAAATCCGAACCAGCCGAACCACAAAAGGCCTGTGCCCAAAGCCACGAAACCAATGTTGGCGGGCCCTGTTTCTTCGCCGGGCGCTATGAGTCTCTTTCCCACGATAAACACGGAGGCAAGAGCGGCCATACCGGCGCTGGCATGGACCACGATGCCACCGGCGAAATCCACTACGCCCAATTGCTGCAGGAAGCCTCCGCCCCAAATCCAGTGGACCAGGGGGATGTAGACGAGGATGCTCCAAAGCACAAGGAACTTGATGTAGCTCTTGAAGTTGATTCTGTCGGCAAAAGCTCCGGTAATAAGTGCGGGCGTAATAACGGCGAACATTTCCTGATAAGCGAAGAAAACCAGGAAAGGAATCGTCGGCCCGTAGAGAGGATTGGGAGTCATGCCCACACCATGCAGACCGAAATACTGGAGGCTGCCAATGATGCCGTGATAGTCTTTGCCAAAAGCGAGGCTGAAACCGCCGAGGACCCAGATGGTGGTAACAATGCCCATTGAGACGAAACTCTGAATCATAATAGACAGGATGTTCTTCTTGCGGACGAGGCCCCCGTAGAAGAAGGCCAGACCCGGGGTCATGAGGCAGACCAATGCAGCACTGATGAGAACAAATGCTGTATCGCCGTGATTAATCATCGGAACTCTCCTCCTTGCCAATAGGACTGCTATAAGAACACCTTTAGGCTAGGCCAGAGAGGCTTCAATTTGAATAGGGATAAACCCGTATTTCTCGTCGGCTTTTCCTGTATCTTTCCCATGGAGTGTGAAAATGTCCTTGACACCGGATATGGGTGGTGGACATGAAGACTCAGCCGCAGTCGTAATCGTGCGGTAAAGGGTCCAATGTCGGGCCGCAGGGGCCCGTTGGCGCGCGGGGCCGTCAGCTGCTACTTATCGGCATACTTGACGGTGCCAAGATGGCTCGGTATCGAGATGGTCCTGTGTGCGGTCGGCGTCAGACTTCAATAATGTGATTGCGCACGGCGTATAGTACCAGGTCGGTGATATTTTTGAAGCCCATTTTGTGCATGATGTTGGCCCGGTGAGTTTCGACGGTTTTGAGGCTGAGGTTGAGTTTGTGAGCAATTTCCCGATTGCTGTTTCCTTCTGCCAGCAGTTGGATGATTTCCCGCTCTCGCAGAGAGATTTCATCAGACTTGCGGCGCTGTTGATTTTCCACGAACCCTGCCACTACCGTTGAGGTGATATCTGAGGAAAGATACATGCCGCCTGCCTGCACAGTCCGAATACACTTGAGCAGTTCCTCCAGGGCATTGTCTTTCAGAACATAGCCGCTGACTTCCAACTGCCAGGCGCGGGCCACGAAGTCTTCGCTCTTGTGCATGGTGAGGATGACAATCTTTGTAGCGGAGGACTCCTGTTTGAGGCGGGCCGCCACATCCAAGCCGTTGAGTTGTGGCAAGGAGATGTCCAGAATGGCCACATCGGGGTGCAGGCGCAGAACTTCCTTGACAGCGTCAGGGCCGTTGGCCGCTTCACCCACCACTTCAATATCATCCTCCTGTTGCAGCAGAATGACGAGAGACTCGCGAAGAATTTGATGGTCGTCTGCAATAAAGACTTTAGTTTTCATAAGGCACCTCCATCAGCAAGGTCGTACCCTTTCCCACGGCGGTTATGACCTGCAGCTTGCCGTCCAGCATTTTCAGTCGGTCCTGAATGGACGTCAGACCCAGACCCGTTCGGACCTCCATGGGATTGAAACCGGCGCCGTTATCCTTTACGGAAAAGAGATACACCTGGTTTCTTAGTTTGCGAAACTCCACCGTGACCTCTGTGGCATGGGCGTGTTTCAGTACATTGGTGAGACACTCCTGCAGCACGCGGTAGAGGTTGAGCATGGCGGTATCTTCCCACCGTGGCATCTCCACCGAACGCCTGAAACTGCAGTGGATGCCACTGACGTGTTCAACATTAGCCAGGAGACTTTCGATGGCGGCGGCGAGATCGCCATTGTTCAGGACATCCGGCTTCAAATTGAAGAGCACGCCGCGAATCTCTTCAATAGTATCCGCAGCCAGTTGCACCGTTTCGTCTACTTGCGTCCCCAGTTGGTTCACCGCGCCACTACCTCGAATCTGGTTTCCAATCATCCCCAGTTTCAGCTTGAGGGCTGCCAGAGACTGACCGACGCCGTCGTGCAAATCGCGAGCCAATTTCTCCCGTTCCTGCTCCTGCGTTTCAATGAGGAGTCGGGCTTGGCGCTGCAGCAACTGGTTCTGAGACTGAATTTGCCCTGTCAAGTCATGGGTGAGGTTTTCGTAATGGGTGATGCGCAAGTATTCCTGCCAGGAGTAGATGTCGGCAAATTCCACAATGTTGAGGCCCTTGTCCTCTTCCTCTTCTGTCACGCGCAGGCCAATGGTTTTCTTAATAATGTAAAATACTAGCAGTCCTAAGCCAAAGGACCAGACAAAGTTTACGGAAACCCCCGTCAACTGAGCCAGGAACTTTTCCCATCGTGTCTGGCCGTCAAGGAATTGGGGAGAAGCGAAGAACGCCAGAAGCAGTGTGCCGGAAACACCGCCAAACCCGTGAATGGGGATGGCACCTACGGCGTCGTCCAGCCCCAGTCGCTCCAGCATGAACCCGGAAAGTACAACGACGGCCCCAGCAATGAAACCTACGGCGACTGCGTCAATGGGATGAACGTAGTTGGAACTGGCGGTGATGGCCACCAGGCCACCCAAGGCACCGGAAAACATGGCTTCCATGTAACTGTGGCGGTGAATGAAGAGGCGAGTTGTAACCACGGCGCCCATGACCCCGGCCGCTGCGGCAAAGTTGGTGTTGAGGAGAATCATGCCTACTCTGTCGTCAAACTGCAGCAGGCTGCCGCCGTTGAACCCAAACCAACTGAACCATAGGATAAACGTTCCCAAAACGGCGAAAGGAATGTTTGATCGACCCAGTTGCTTAATTTGTCCGTTGGCGTCCCACTTGTCTTTCCGTGGTCCCACCACAATGATGCCGGCCAAGGCCACCCAACCCGCCGTGGCGTGCACCACAGTGGCACCGGCGAAGTCCATGAACCCCAGTTTGTTGAGCCAGGTGGTCTGGTGAAGGAACAAATCTCCCCATGCCCAGTGGCCGAAGACAGGATAGATGAAGCCGGCCATGAATACGGCGGCGAGAAGAAGTGGCATGAGGCGAGTTCGCTCAGACATGCTGCCGGAGAAAATGGTGACGGAGGTTGCGGCGAACATGAGCTCGAAGAAGACAAAAACAAATCCCAGGGAATGTCCGGAACTGGGAATGTGATTGAGAAACCAGAAATTTCCCCCGAATATCCCCATGTGCGTGGGGCCAAACATGAGCGAGAACCCAACGAAACCAAAGACCAGCGTGGTGATGATAAATGTGAGGACGTTTTCAATGGCGACGCTGATAACGTTTTTTGCCTGAACAAAACCAACTTCATAGCAGACAAAGCCTGCTTGCATGAAGAAGACAAAACAACCGCTGACAAGAACCCAGAGAAGATTCATTTGAATGTCCATCTGCGGGTCGATTCTCCTTGCGACAGTTTGCGATAGCGTCTGCCATGGTCTCCGTCGATTCCTGTCATTCAGAAGTGGCCGTTATCACAGCTTCATTCTACCAAAGCAAGAGGGTTTGGGGATAACTTCGCGCTGCAGGCGTGACGGTTTTTGCTGACAGATGACCCATTGGGCTATCTTTCCCACGAAGGTCACCCATCATGAGGACATGAAGTCCGGTCAGGCGGGCCCGGAAAGGGTGACGCAGACTGGGCACATGAGTACTGGCCCAGCGGCGTCAGGAGATTTCCATGAATTCAGTTAAAAACATGTCGTTTTTGGCTTTGGCAAACTTGAGGCGAGTGTTGATGAACATTCCGTGAAGGTCTGCAGAGCAGGGTAGGAAAAAGGGGCTTTATGTCGAATACCCTGAAGGCACGTTTCGGGGAAAGGGGCCTCAATGGACATGCAGTTTCGCTACCGTCGAAGGAATGAGATTCGCTTGTTTGACAGAGCAGCCAGCTTCAGCAAGTTATTGAGGGATTACATACAGAATAACAATTGGCGGCGTTGGAACTGGAAGAGTCTTCAGTGGAGAAACCTTCAGGTAAGATGGAAGCAAATCGACTGGTCTCCCGTCCGCGAACCCAGAGTTATTTTCGCAGCCTCCAGCGCAACGGTTTTTCTCGCAGTGTCCGCAGGATTCATCGGGTGGAACGTCCACCGTACCGCATCGTGGAGTGAACTCTTTGTGAAGGGTACTTACATGGGGATGATACCCAATGAAGCACACACAGTGGCGGCCCTGCAGCAAACAGCGGCTGCGTACAGCATCCCAGTGGCGCTGGTTCCAGTTCATGAACGGGTCGCCACCAACTACGATTGGCAATCCGTCAGTCAGCTTCCCGAGCAAGCGTACGCAATCACGTTGAATGGGAAACCTCTGGTCTACACATCTACTGCAAGGGCCGCACGGAGCGTCTTGGCAGATATCAAAACGTCACTTACTCCGAAGACACTTGGAGCCCATGCCAAAGTTTTCTTCAGCGGAAAAGTTGGTGTTCAGAAGGAGAATGTAGGGGTCGCAAATATTGTGTCGGTGGCCACAGCTGTGGACTACGTGCTTCATCCTGGGCAGGTCGCGCCCGTGGCACGGTCTGCAAATCTCGTGATGGCGGACACGAATGAGTCCTCCAAGTCGCCTGAAGTCACCACACTGGCGGCTACTTCTCAGACAGCATCCGGACAATCGAAAGAGAATTCACGCCCGCAACCGCTGTTGACTGTAACGGCCAGTGAAGTCGTCACCAAGAAGGTCAACGTCCATTTTGCCGTAAAACGAATCAAAGACAGCAACCTCGCAGCCGGCACCGTCAAGGTGAAACAAAAGGGCGTCTCCGGGATAAAGGAAGAGACTCTCCAGTTAACGTACAAGAACGGGCAGTTAGCTTCCAACCAGGTCCTGTCCACAGTAAAAGTCCGACCCGTTAAGGACGAAATTGTGCTGGAAGGAACGAGTTTCTATGCCGCCATTATGCAGGAGGCACTGAAATACGAGGGGTATCCTTACGTTTACGGAGGGAACACGCCTCAGACCAGTTTTGATTGTTCCGGACTTGTTCAATGGGTTTTCGGGCAAGAGGGGATTGCGCTGCCCCGGACTGCTCAAGAGCAGTGGGATGTGACGCAACATATTTCGGAGTCTCAGGCCCGACCAGGCGATCTCGTTTTCTTTAGCGGGACCTATTACGATCCGGGCAATGTCGTCACCCACGTTGGCATTTATGTTGGCAATGGAGTCATGTATGACGCCGGTAATTCCCGAGTGGGCTATGACGCATTTACTCCGTACCTGAGAGAGCACCTGTACGGTTTTGGACGCGTAGCACACTAGGCCAGGGAGTCGGATGCATATATAAAGGAGTGGGACACACATAAAATAGAACTCAAGGGAGCAAACATCCCTTGAGTTTTTAGCATCGCCTAGATTGAAGATTCATTCAACTCTACCTCTGCACAAGGGGGCCTCTGCAATGAATGTATTTGTCTATGGAAACACCTACACTTCGGAACAGGCAGAAGGTATGGGGGAGGTACCCCTGGGGGACTGGCGCGTGGACCAAGTGTTGAGCGGGCAAAGGGAGTGGCTGGTGTTTGCGTACGGATCGGCCATGGACACCAACCGTTTTCAAGAAAGTGGCGTGGACGGATTTTTTGAGGACATTGTGGGAACAGGGGTGCTGAGGGGATACGACTTGAAGTTCACGAGACGTGCCCCTGATGGCGGCCGCGCCGACGTCATGGAAGTCGGCGGTTGCGTCGAAGGCAAAGTCTATCGAGTTGGCACGGTGGCCCTGGAGTACTTATTGGACAGAGAAGGGGTATCTGGGAAAATCTATCGCCCCACTCTCGTGGATGTCACGGTAGACGACGCCCTGTTTCAAGACGTTCTAGTCTTCGTGACTGTGGAAAAGGAGGCGGAGATGTGCCCACCAGCCTGGTATGCCAAGGAAATTTTGCGCGGGGCAAGCGGTTGGGTGAGCGACGAGTACATGCACGTGTTCCGTGCAAAGTTGGAGGCTACCCGGCGATAATGAGATGTATGTAGGTCACCTTCAGATGACTCCGGACTGTCAACTTCGATGCAACTGCAAATTGACCACGCAGGTGATGCTGGGCGCCACAAAACCTTTCCGGCATGGGGGCCTGAACCACGCGCTTCCCATGATGCGTTATACTGGAAACAGAAGAAGTATTTTCACAGGGGGGCGAGACCAGTGGGAACCTTGCATATAGCACTAGGCATTGCATTCTTGATTCTCGTGATTGTCACAACGACCGTGGAGTTCACGCGCCCTGATGGAGCACCACGGGCCCTGCGCGGTGCGACTATTGGCCTGCTGGACATCCAGATTCTCCTTGGCATTGCGGCATGGTTTACGACACATTCCCACCTTCGCTTCATTCTGCACCCACTGTTGATGCTCATTGGCATCATCATTCTCCACCTGCTGACGGGGAAGAACCAAAGCAGAAGTATGCGCACCATGGGTTGGGTCATTGGTGACATCCTGCTACTGATTGGCGCACTGCTGTACGTGGTGTGACGTCCGGCGCACAGTGCGCAAACACACCGTGTACCCTGGTGAAACATAATTCTCTCTGGTTCCGTCTACATGGCACAAGGATATGGCGGGAAGCCTACACTTGGCGGGTACTCTGTGGCTACCCATACTCTGTGGCCACGCAGCGCGCGTGCTCTGAGGTCAGCGCACCGTACACGTCCCGAGTGAAGGTAGCGCACAACTGTGAGCTCACGCAAACTGCGCCAATCCTCCGACTTCGTGCCCTGGGAGATGTCATCATGATGCGGAACCATAAAGTTATCACTGGTGCGGCCGTGGTGGTCGCCAGCCTGTGGATGTTGACGGGTTGCGCGGGCCAATCAGGAAGTACCGCCCCCACCAATACCACATCCGGGGCATCCAACACTGCGGCAGGTGGTGCTGCTGGGTCTGGGGCGAATAACGCCACCGGGGCCGGTAACGAATCGGCAACAGGCGACCCCATCAACGCCACCACAGCGGATCCGGTGGCGGGCCTTCATGGTAGCAAACTGGTTCAACAGCTCAAAACCCTGGCACAGGCAGGCAAAGTGGACAACTGCCCCTTTGTCGCAGGGCATTCCACCATTGCACAGGTGAAACAGCAGTGGAACTCGCCAGACACCCAAACGGCAGCCGGCCCAGGAACCTACGCAACGTATAACGCAAGGCATAATGCCTTTGGCTTCAATGCACAGGGAACCATCTTCGATGTTCGGTCTTACAGCGCCGCCGTTCAGAGCCTCACCCTGAACGATGTTCACAGCGCCCTGGGTAGTCCTGCTAAGACCACCGAGCCACAGAGCGGCCAGGTCAACGACATCTACCAGGTGAACGCCACCTATCAGTTACAATTCATCGTGGATACGGAGTCAAACCGGGTCAATCACGTTTCTGTCTTCGACGCCTCCGCCGTGTCCCCGTCTCATACCGCTGCGCCGGGGCCCACTGTCCAGGCACCATCCATCCGTGGTATTGTGGAGGGCTTCTATGGATTGCCATGGACAGATTCACAGCGTCTGAACATGTTCAGCTTCATGGAGCAGGAGCATCTCAATACGTACGTCTATGCGCCGAAGGACGATCCCTACCAGCGAGTGGATTGGCGCCAGCAGTACCCATCATCCAAGTTATCCCAAATGAAGAGCCTCGTGACGGGAGCGAAGGGCGACGGCATTGCGTTTGTCTACTCTATTTCCCCTGGGATGACCGGGACCTCCACCACGCTCATGAACGATTCCATCACCTACAGCTCGTCCGCAGACCGTAGGGCACTAGAGGCGAAAATCGGGCAACTGGAGTCCATTGGCGTCTCGACCTTCATGCTGTCCTTTGACGATATTGTGACGCAACTCAAGCCGGCGGATGCCAAAGTGTATGCTTCTAACTACGCCAAAGCGCAAATGCAACTGGCCAATGCCGTCTATGCAGATGAGAAGGGGAAATACGCAAATTTTCAACTGTGGTTTGTGCCCACATCGTACTACGGTTTGATTGACGGACCTTATTGGCAGACGTTGCGCGGCACGCTGAATTCTCACATTCAGGTCATCTGGACGGGCCGCAGTGTGCTGAACAAGACCATCACCACCTCGCAGGCAGAGACCATCACGCAGATGTTGGGACGCAAGCCCATCCTGTGGGACAACTACCCCGTGAATGACTACACATATGTGGGCACACGTAACCATCAACTGATGCTTGGCCCCCTGGAGGGCCGCGACGCGACACTGCCGAGCCATTTGGCTGGCTATTTGAGTAACCCTATGTTACAGCCGGCTGCGTCGAAGCTGGCACTGGAGACGATAGCAGATTACCTGCAGCACCCGGCGGTCTATCAGCCGCAAGCGGCGTGGGAGTCGGCCATCAGTGAGATGCCTGGGGTTGAATCTACCCGACTGTTTCAGACCTTTGCGACTTTTAATACCGCCAGTATTTTGGATTTGGCCGGCAACGCTCCCACCCCGTCCCTGATGACAGCCTACTGGAATGCTACCACCGCGACCCAGAAACAAGATGCTGAGCAGCAGTTGCAAACCGAATTTTCCACCCTTGCCGGTCTCCCCCACTCCCTCCCACCAAACATATCGGACAAGGAGTTGCTGCAGGAAATTCAGCCATGGCTGACCCTGCTGGGCGAAGAGGGGCAAGGCGGGTTGGATGCGCTCAATGTGTTGAAGAACCCCAACGCGTCGAACAAGTCCGCCTTGGAGAACCAGTTGCGCACCGTGACGGCATCACACTATGAGGTTGGCGGTGGGATTATTGATTTCATGAAAAGAGCCGCGGGGACATGATGAATATCATAGAAAATCTCCAATAATGGCAGGAAAGTCCCATCCTTTGTCAAAGTGAATATATCTTCGACATTTTACGTGCGCGTCGTTGTACAACAGCACACAACTGACCATTTAGACGCCTGGCAGCACCTGCCACGCACTGGTTTGACAGCCACATGGCCACACCTAATGACTTCACCGTTGACAATGATGGGCAATTCTGAATGTCCAGGTGGTGAACGAGATGAATCAAGTGGACGACAACGTCGCTGGCGGCATGAATGATTTGGAACAACAGTTTGACGATATGAAGTGGCTAAATCGATGCGCACTGACGGCATCTGAGGCACCAGGTCTTCTGAGCCTCATCACGGGAATCCGCGATTTACTGGAGGAACGCTTCGAATTTGCCCGTGTGGGCATTATGGTTGGATCGCTGGATCCCCGGTTTTGCCTGGTTCACGAGATGGTCACGAGGGACGACATGGAGGCCGTACCACCTGGCTCTCTGATGGTTGTGAAAAATACGGGTTTGGAATGGGTATTTACACGGCAGAGGACTCATTATGCAGTGGACATACAGTCGCATCCTGAGTTCCTCGAAGATGAAGAATTGGCCAGTGTGGGTGTGCGCAGCCTCATACGCATTCCACTCACGTTTAACAGCCAAGTTTTTGGCGTCATGACGCTGAAAAGTACAAAAGTCGATGCCTTTTCGGACTATCAGGTGAACCTGTACAGCCGCATGGGCCGCCATTTGTCAGCAAGCATCCACTCTCTCAAATTGATTCAGGACCTGCGGGAATTGTCGCTACGCGATCCACTCACCAAAGCTTTCAACCGCCATGTGCTCAATGAATTGCTGGAGCATGAAAATCCGGTCCAATACTTGAGAGATTTGACACATCAGGATTTTGGAGAGTCCGACTTGGTCTCGGCATTTTTTATAGATATCGACGAATTCAAACGGTATAACGATGTCTATGGACATCTGGAAGGTGACAATCTGTTGCGTCGGCTGGTGGAGATTCTGTTGCATCTCATCGACGAAGACGGTGTCGTGGTTCGATTTGGCGGCGACGAGTTCCTGGCGATGCTCCCTGGATATGGACAGGACAGGTTGGAGGAAATGCGGGAGAAGATGCTCGGTGCTTGCAGGCAAGGTGGTCCGAAGGGATGGCCAGTCAGCGTCAGTGTGGGGGCATCCTGTGGCACGTTTCATCAATTGCGCGAAATCATCGACGTTGCAGATGAATCAATGTATCGGTTCAAGACAACTATCAAGCCGGGATAATCACGCAGTGTCGGTTGCCGACAAAGTCACCGTCTACGAGGACAAATTCACCGTGGAATCTAAGTCCAGCGTGACGGTAGATGTGGAACCATAGAATGAAACGAGCAAGGCACTCTACGAAGTTACAAGGTGGAGTGCCTTCCCATTTACTGTCCAGAGTACCTTCCCTTATCTGCCAGCTTTCTCTGAACATTGAACCTTCTCATTTCCTCTTTTGCAAAGATATAGGCCGAATTCTTGTCGGCTAGACTGAAATTCATAAATACTGCCACCAGTGGCCACCGTAGCGGACAGCACGGTCGAGCGTCATCATGGTAGCCACTGCCGCAAAGTCTCCCCAATCATAGAAAAATTGGCAACTGTCAACAGTCCTTCGAAAATCCCCCTGCCGCAGACATTGCTCATTGGATGGCCCGGGAACATTCTTTAGGACCCGAGTTCCCGGCGTAGTGACATGGGCTATTTCCCACGATGTCAAAACGCCTCCAGGAAGAGGGTACACCGAATTGCTACAACACCTCTGCAGTTCACTATCTTTACAGTTTCTCCACAAAATTTACCAACAGTTAACGACACGTTCATTATAGATTTACATCACATCACTAGAATGAAATCGATGCAAGCGGAGCAAGAAAGTGGTACGGAAGCGCCGCAGGGGGGCGATGATGATAGGCGATGCATGGGCAACTCCGATGTCTGTGGGGTCAGACAACCCAGTTCGAAGAGTGGGCAGCAAAGTTTCGCTTGCCAGGTTCGCTCATTGGTTGTTCCTTGCCCCGGCTATGTCCTTTATTACCGTATTCATCTTTGTTCCAGTGATATATGTTGCCTACCTTAGTCTGCTTCGCTGGAACCTTCTCAGTTCTCATCCTCAGTTTGTGGGACTCCACAACTACATGTACCTACTCGGAGACAGCAACTTTCACATGGCGTTGCGTAATTCGGCTCTTGTGAGTGGCGCTATGGTATTTATTTCTCTACCCATTGGCTTGGGATTGGCAACATTGGCCAATCTCGGACTGCACGCCACCAAAATCTATCGAACGGTACTCTTCGGACCTTACGTCATCCCATTGGTAGCTTCAGGCCTCATCTGGTCTCTTCTGTTCGACGGGCAAGGAGGCTTGATTGACAAGTGGCTGGGTCTTCTGGGCACAGCACAGCCCAACTGGCTCGGTACCGAACCCTATGCTCTAATTGCCATCATTGTAGTGACCATTTGGCAGTACACCGGTTACTACATGTTGATTTTTCTGGGCGGACTGCAGTCTGTATCGGAAAATCTAAAGGAGGCAGCCCGAGTGGACGGCGCAGGAGAGTGGTGTGTGTTTTACACAGTAACATTGCCATCGCTGTCGCCAAGTATTTTCTTTGCTGTGGTCGTCTGCATCATCCAGTCACTGCAGACCTTCGACCAAGTCTACATCATGACCAATGGTGGTCCTGACGGATCCACAGCCACTCTGGTCTACTATATCTACCAGCAGGGTTTTCAGATGTACAATATTGGGCCAGCTACTGCAGCTTCCGTCTTGCTGTTGCTGATACTTGCCATCCTTACTTATGTACAGTTTCATGTCAGCCAACGATGGGTGGTGGAAGAATGACAAGACGACCCCTTGCGACTCGCTTGATTGCGCATTTCATCCTCGTTGTTGCTTGTCTGGCGGTCGCGTTGCCCGTGTATTGGATGGTGATTAGCGCATTCGAACCGAATGCGGACATTCTTTCAACCACCATTCATTGGATTCCTACGCATTTTGAACCTGGGAACCTATCCAAGGCGCTTCATTCGCAACCCTTTGGTCGATTTTTCTTCAACAGCTTTTTCATGAGCATCATGATTGTCGTGTGTCAGGTCATCACGTCAAGTCTCGCTGCCTATGCGCTGGTGTTCATGTCCATACGCCGCAAACGGGCATGGCTCTTCGCCATTCTGTTGGCCATGATGGTCCCGATGCAGGCAACCTTTATTCCCATCTATTTGATTCTGAGCGATGCCCATCTCATCAACACCTATTTCGGATTGGTCCTGCCATTCGCTGGTAGTGCCTTTGGTATCTTTTTGCTGCGACAGGGCTTTGTAGGAATTCCCAAAGACCTGATTCACGCAGCCCGCATTGATGGCGCGTCAGAATGGCGTATTCTCACTTCCGTAGTACTGCCCAACTCCAAACCAATAATTGTCACGCTAGTACTGTTGAATTTTGTCTTCCACTACAATGACTTGTTTTGGCCGCTTATTTCCACCAACACAACGAACATGCGCGTGGTCCCTGTGGCTTTATCGTATTTTTTGAGTCAGGAAGCGGGCCAGACACTCCAATGGAATCTTCTCATGGCCGCCGATCTCGTTACCATTTTGCCTGTTTTTGTCCTATTCCTCGCCGGGCAGCGATACATGGTAAAGGGTATCATGGGTAGCGCCCTGAAGGGCTGACTGACGAGCTTGCCTCCGTTATCAGTAAATGCCCTGGGGTACAGCGACCGAAACAGACAAATGTTTATACATAGATGAGGTATATACGCGAGACCGGCTGACAGGTCAAACCAATTCGAGGAGGAGAGAAGTTGAAAAGACAGCACCTAATGACTGGTCTGATGGCACTGACTTCCGTGGGACTTCTGGCCGTAGCGGGATGCGGAACCGCCAGCACCGGGAACAGTCCTTCCACTTCTGCAGGGTCGTCCAATTCTACCGGAACCAATACTACATCCGGTGGTTCAGGAAATGTGGTAGATATCACCTTCTGGTATGGTATTGGGAGTAACCTCAGCGATGATGTGCAAACCATGGTGAAAGAGTTCAATGCCTCCCACCCGAACATTCACGTTACCGCTACATACCAGGGCAGCTATTCTGGTGGCGGGCCAGAGCAACAAAAACTCTTGGCCGCTTTGGCCGCTGGCAATCCGCCGGACATTGCGCAAATCGAAGTAAACTCCATGGGCGTATTTGCAAATTCAGGGAAACTCATGGATCTCACTAGTTTCATGAACCAAAGTTCCGTAGACAATCCCAGCAGCTTTCTGGACGGAATGCTGGTTAGCACGCAGTGGAACGGCAAGTACTATGGCGTGCCCCTAAACCGCAGCGTACCCGTCTTGTATTACAACAAGACGATGTTTGCGCAGGCTGGCATCAAGAACCCACCTACAACTTGGGACCAAGTTGTAGCTGACGCCAAGATACTCACAAAGGGATCGGGTAGCTCAAAGGTTTACGGCTATGGCCCATTAGTGGACTGGTGGCCATGGGAGTCTATGGTGTGGTCGTCCGGCGGTGACATTCTCTCCAGCGATTTGAAAAAGGCGACCTTTGCCACACCCGAGTTGACCCACATTCTGACCTTGCAGCAGTCCATGGTCACCAATGGTGATGCATTGGTGGAAACGGGCGACAACTACTGGGATTTGATGACACAAGACTTCTATAAGGGCAAAATCGCTATGGACATTGACTCTATCGGTGACGCGGCGGAAGTCAAACAGGGAGTTAAATCAAGTTTTCAGTGGGGAACGGCATTCCTGCCGAAAGACAAGACGCTGAATGTTCCTCCCGGCGGCGGTGACATGGCCATCATGAATGGAATTCCTTCCAGCCACGTTCAGGCGGCGGAAACCTTCATCGAATGGTGGACTGCACCAAAGCAGACGCTGCAGTGGTCGCAGATGACCGGTTACCTACCTGTTCAAAAGGCGGCCGTACAGGATGCTTCATATCAAACTTTCCTGCAACAAAACCCGCAGTTCCAGACTGCCATTGATGAACTGAAGTATCAAAAGGCTGCTCCACCTTCGTCTCAGTTGCTCACCGTCCTACAGTACGCGCAGCAAGCCATGCAGGGCATATTTGATGAGAAAAAGCCTGTGGCTTCCGAGTTGCAGAAAGCTCAGCAGGAAGCGGATAGCGTACTGGGAAGTTGAGTCTAGCTGTCATTGTAAACTCATAAAACACAGAGGGATGGACTTGCTGCCAGGGCAGGTATTGACTTGCCCTGGCTTCCCCTTGTCCGTACGCCAAAATCCGTTCGCCATGGCTTCAACAAGGACAAGTTCGTAGAATAGGCAAGGTTGCCAGGGCACACGTCATCCCGCAGCAGTTTCCCCTACTGCGAAGGGTTGGGTACCATAGCCCTGGCAAACGCCACTAACTCTGCCTTGTCCACCTGCTGCCCACCGTTAATTTTCATAATACCTTACCACGAAAGCAGCAGGTCTATCTGGACACGTCCGGGTATGTTCTTGTACATCAATTAATAAGGATGACTTTGGAAATAGGCCATTACAATTCACTTGGCTGAACCGGTGAGTCTATCCTCACGTAATTCCGGTTCTGCAAGCAAAGGCCCCAGATGAGTTTGACGATATTATATTTAAAAAAGATGGAAATAATTATTGGTTGAAAATAACTGCCACAACTATCACACAGAGCAACAGAAAGGCTCCCCGGAAAATCCCGAGAAGCCTTGTCATTCTTGGTGCCGAGGACGGGACTTGAACCCGTACGGGCTTTTGGCCCGGCAGATTTTAAGTCTGCTGCGTCTGCCGATTCCGCCACCCCGGCATTTCGGCAACGTGAGTTTATCATTTGCTGCGGTGCAAGTCAATGAAGCCAAAAACCTACTACGTTAGTGGATTTTCCTCAGCTTCCTGCAACTGCAGCGGGCGGTTTTGCTCGTCCACCATGACGACAACCGGCTTGTACTCGTCGATTTCTTCATTACTGTATATTCCGTAGGAAATAATGATAACCAAATCGCCTGGCGCGCCCAACCGAGCTGCTGCACCGTTGAGACCGATGGTTCCACTTCCGGACTTGGCAAAGATGACGTAGGTCTCTAGCCGTGCTCCGTTGTTCAAGTTGACCACTTGCACCCGTTCGTTTTCCACCAATTGGGCGGCCATCGCCAGATTTTCATCAATGCTGATGCTTCCCATATAGTTCAGGTTCGCTTCTGTAAGCGTAGCCCGGTGAATCTTGGATTTCATCAAGGTTCGTAACATACTGGTTGCTCCTCCCCGATTGAGTCTGCGGTATATGCTGTCTCACCATAAACAATGTTGGGCCTGCAAATCACCATTATACTCAATTGAGAGAAATCGTGCAGTGGGAATTGAGAGGTAGCCGAGGCATGTTATACTAAACTTCGCTGGGCGTCAGCCGGTGATGTGCGGGTTGACACCACTCAATAGGTTTCGCGGTGGGAGTGACATGGATGCAGGATGTGGTTGTGACGCAACTGGAAGTGCGATGGGGTGAGTGTGATGCCGCTGGAATAGTCTATCATCCGGTCTACATCGATTGGTTTTCCGTGGCGCGGATGCACTGGCTGAAAGCCAACGGCGTGAATTATATGGAAGCTTTTCACGACAATGGCGTGGTTCTTGTGGTGACGGGGGTACAGAGTCAGTTCAAGAAGACCTTGCGGGCCGAAGATCTGGTGACGGTGGAAGCACGGTTAGTAAAGATGACGAGGACCCGAATTGAAATGGCGTATCAGGTCTTCAACAACAAGCACGAACTCTGCGCGGAGGGTGGCACGCAGCACTCTTACGTGAACCAGCGCAACAAAGCCGTAAACGTAGCTAAGGCGGCTCCGGCTTTATGGGAACTGCTGGCGCCTTTTGAGAAGCAATAGGGGCTCTACGGAAGGCTGCAAATTGTCGAGGAGTCCGTGGCGGTTGACGGACTGGCTCGACCTGTATAATTGACCCAGTCGGCTGTGCTGGACCTTGCCGTTTTAGCGCCAGATTTGGGTAGCCTGTGCCGCTCAGGGGTTTGCGGAAGGTCTCGCACCCATCTTTTCATGTTCCAGCCAGTCGCCCGCACAATCAGGGTCACAGTACATAGTGTGGTGCCAGACGGATCGCGATGACGTGCGGCATCACAGGCTGTTTCGAGCATGGGTTTTTCCTTGGGAGGCTGGCGCTTTTACCCCGAAAATCGTTGACTTCATTGAAAAACATATGCTAATATTAGCCCTGTCCCAAATTGAGCGGCTGTAGCTCAGAGGGAGAGCACCACCTTGACACGGTGGGGGCCACAGGTTCGATTCCTGTCAGCCGCACCAGTGAACCGTCGACGACAATCCGTCGGCGGTTTTGTGTTATTTGCAATCCATTTTTTAACGAATAGTTTTGCCGCGGACTGTTCAATACTGTCAGTTAGATGGTAAACGGAAGGAATGATGGATGTGGTCACCGTGCACATTCAATCGAATTGGGCAACTGCCTCCCTTCGAGAAAAACTGACAGAGTACGGTTTTGCGCCATCTTCGGACGACGGCGCTGGTGAGGTGGGCTCATCGCGACGGACCCATCCTCCTGATGAAGCCGTTGCCGGCGGCTTCGCCAATGCCAGAAACGGCCGTCTCTCCTTGGCAATCACCGTTTGCCCGGAAGATTACCCACATCTCATCGATTGTCTCACCGCCTTCACACTAGAAGATTGGAAACGGCAGTTTGTGCAACACTACCTGGCAGAGGAGTTTAAGTTTCTGCGGGGCAACGAAGTGGAGTACCTGGCACTGCTGACGTCCTATGCCGTCCAGAATCGCGGTGACGCGGATAGTTCCGGAATCCCGGCGGCACTGGACGAAATTGGCGCGCAACTACGCACGGCCTACGGCGCGGCGCTGGCGTCTCAGTGGCTGGATGTCAACGGCATCGTTCAGTTTCGAGCGAAGGGCTTCATTAAATTGCTGCAGCAGGTGGCTTCGGAGATGGTGAGTCAGTTTCTGTCCGATCGCGAATATGAAGAGTTTGTTTCCACACTGCGCTACTTGTTGGATGCCAACCCCCCATCCAGGGAAACCCTGCACGTCTTTTGCACCGACGAGCGGGTCTGGATTTGCGACAACAGTGGGGATTTGTACACAGACAGCGAGGTAGAGAGGGCGGCAAGGCTTGCCACAGGGGAAGAGGACGTAAATGCGGAAGACCTGACCATGAGCATTCTCGTGACGAAGTCTCCGTGCCGAATTGTCATCCACGACCTGACCCAGGCAGCTCCTTGGCCGAGCTTTGCCGAGACTTGTGAACGAGTTTTTTTACAACGTGCTGAACGCTGTAACCACTGTTCCATGTGCCAGAACCTGGCGGGAGGCCAGTTACAGTGAATGAGAGTGGCGCCAGCCCTGGTGAGCGTGCCGTGACGAGGGTGACTCGGTGAGCCGAACTGTAAGTGCCGATGACACCTCTCATGTGTAGGGGCGCAAACCCATGAAACTTGCCCTTGACTTTTATGGACACAATTCGCTACAATAAAATTTATATACAAGCAACATATACAAGCGATGCGGAAAGACGCGCTGCGGATTGCCTGCGTAGCAGAGACGGAGTGCCACCGGCTGGAAGCCTCCGACGTCAGAAATTCGCGAGACACCACTTTCCAAGCACATACCGGGAATCCATCTACTGGATGGTGAAACGGTGGCGTCGGCGCACGATACGCGCCCTGGAGGACTGTCATCAACCCGTCTCATACGGCGAGTGGCAGTCAAAATGAGGTGGAACCACGGGAACAACGTTCTCGTCCTGATGAGCAGTCGGGGCGGGGGCGTTTTTTCATATTGTCGCATTGTGAGAGAAAAGGAGTGATGGCAAAATGTCGCAGCAGTTTCGTGTTCAGTTGAAAGACGGAAGTGAGCGTGTGTTTGAAGAGGGTAGTACCTTCCTGGACATCGCCGAGGCCATTGGCCCGCGCCTGGCAAAGGATGTCGTGGCTGCCAAGGTTGACGGGAAAGTGGTCGATATTACCCGCACCCTCGACGCAGATTCCACGGTGGAACTGCTGACGCTAAAGGACGCTGAAGGTGTGAACGTGATGCGCCATACCTGCGCCCATGTGATGGCCCAAGCGGTTGCTCGGCTGTTCCCTGGTGCCAAATTCGCCATCGGTCCTGTGATTGAAAATGGGTTTTATTACGATTTCGCCGATTGCGAGTTGTCCTCCGAAGACTTCGCCGCCATTGAACAGGAAATGAACAGAATTGTGGCGGCAGACTACGAGGTTTTTCGCCGAGTCCTGAGCCGCGAAGAGGCGTTGAAGATGTTTTCCCAGCGCCAGGACCGGTTCAAAGTGGAGTTGATTCGCGACTTGCCGGAGGACGAGACCATTACCGTCTATCAGCAGGGGGAGTTTACAGACTTGTGCCGTGGGCCTCATTTGCCCTCAACAGGGCGCATCAAGGTGTTCAAGTTAATGTCAGTGGCGGGCGCCTACTGGCGTGGCGACTCCAACCGCGAAATGCTGACACGCGTCTACGCCGTTGCTTTTGCCAAACAGGCGGAACTAGATGAGCACCTGCGGCTGTTGGAGGAGGCCAAGGAGCGCGATCACAGAAAACTTGGCAAAGAACTGGGCATCTTCATGCTGTCGAAGGAAGTGGGGCAGGGCTTGCCGCTGTGGCTTCCCAACGGCGCTACCGTGCGGCGGAACATTGAGCGCTACATTGTTGATTTGGAGGAGAGCCTGGGTTACCACCACGTCTATACCCCCCACCTGGCCAGCGTGGAGTTGTATAAGATATCGGGACACTGGGATCACTATCACGAAGACATGTACCCACCCATTGAGATGGACAACGAGCAATTGGTACTGCGGCCCATGAACTGTCCGCACCACATGATGATTTACGCCAATGAGATGCGCAGCTACCGCGACTTGCCACTGCGGATTGCGGAACTTGGAACCATGCACCGCTATGAGATGTCCGGTGCCCTGGCGGGGCTGCAGCGCGTGCGGGCCATGACTTTAAACGACGCCCACATTTTCATTCGGCCAAGTCAAATCAAGGACGAGTTTCGGCGCGTGGTTCGGCTGGTGGAGCGGGTGTACAAGGATTTCGGCATCAAGGATTACTACCACCGGTTGTCGTACCGCGATGCTCAGGACACAACCAAGTATGTCCAGAACGATGAAATGTGGGAACTGGCGCAGCAGATGCTGAAAGAGGCCATGGACGAGATGGGCCTGGAGTATGTGGAAGCGCCGGGCGAGGCGGCATTCTACGGACCGAAGTTGGACGTGCAGGTGCGGACAGCCCTGGGTAAGGACGAAACTTTGTCCACAGTCCAGTTGGATTTCTATCTGCCGCGACGGTTCGACCTAACCTACATTGGCGAAGACGGTCAACCGCATCGACCGGTGGTGATTCACCGGGGCGTCGTGTCGACCATGGAGCGGTTTGTGGCGTTTTTGTTGGAGCAGTACAAAGGGGCTTTCCCGGCCTGGCTGGCGCCCACCCAGGTGCGCCTGGCCACCGTGAAGCAGGACCTGGAGGGCTACGCGGAAGAAGTGGCGGATGAACTGCGGGAACAGGGTTTTCGCGTGGATGTGGACAAACGGGCGGAGAAGATTGGCTACAAGGTGCGAGACGCCCAGGTGCACAAGATTCCGTACACCCTCGTGGTAGGCGAGAAGGAGCGGGCTGGGTCAACTGTCAGCGTTCGCCGTTATGGCCAGGGTGACTTGGGATCCATGTCCCTAGAGGCCTTCGCAGGGCGGCTGCGGGAAGAAGTCGCACAACGAAAACTGCTGGTAGAGGCTTGACGCCACCAGCGAACCTACGTTAAACTAACACCGATGCACACAATTTGTCATAAGGTCAAAGCAGAAGCTTCCCGCTTCTCACCTGGTGGGCTCACGCCGACGGGTTATCGTCAGGAATGTTCACGGCTACAATGTGCGAACTTTCTTGGAGAGGATTCAGAGGCGCGGGATTCGTCCCACGCCTCTTTTTGATGCCACCGCGTCGAGAGTGAGAGATTTTTTGGAGGTGACAGCATATTAGCAAAGACGGGTTTCAAGTCAATGACGGGATTCGCGCGCGTGAAGTCCGCGTCATCGATGCCAATGGTGGTCAATTGGGGATTATGAACATCCGCGACGCACGCATAGCTGCCGAGGAGAGCAACCTGGACTTGGTCAATGTGGCGCCTAACGCGAAGCCGCCCGTGTGTCGTATTATGGACTATGGCAAGTTCAAGTATGAACAGAGCAAGAAGGAAAAGGAAGCGCGCAAGAACCAGAAGATTATCACACTGAAAGAAGTGCGGATGACGCCGAACATTGAAGAGCACGACTTTCAGGTCAAGATGAAGAATGTGGTCAAGTTCTTGAGTGAGGGAGATAAAGTCAAGGTCTCCGTCCGCTTCCGCGGCCGCGAAATTACCCACTCTTCACTGGGCCAGCAGTTGTTGATGCGCCTGGCTCTGGCTATCAAGGAAGACGCCATTGTTGAGCGCATGCCCAAGTTGGAGGGTCGCCAAATGATTATGATTCTGGCACCCAAGGCGCAGATTCAGACAAACTGAGTTGCATGTAGATGCAGAGGCACTACGGAGTTGCAGATAGATGCAGACAAAGGAAATTTTCGAGTAGGCGCGTGTCGACGGTGCTGCTGGAGGCTGGCTCCGTCACGCAGGTTGATACTGCGTTCAATTCGATATCAATCGGTCACTGGCCGTTCTGTTTGTTGGACAGTGACGTTTGCATGCAGGAATGGAGGATACATGATGCCAAAGATGAAGACGCACAGCGGGACGGCAAAGCGTGTGAAACGCACTGCTACAGGTAAAATTAAGCACGCCCATGCGTTTGCTTACCATAAGGCCGCTCATAAGAGCGCGAAGAGAAAGCGCAATTTGCGGGGAACCACAGTTATTTCCAGGAGCGACTATCGCCGCATCAAACACATGATTTAGGAATATGAAACTGCAGCACCTGAAGGAGGAACAGAGACATGGCACGTGTGAAAAGCGGCATGGTTACCCGCCGTCGTCATAAGAAAATTTTGAAGCTGGCCCGTGGCTACAGAGGATCCAAGCACCGCCTGTTCAGAACCGCAAAACAGCAAGTTATGAAATCCTACACTTACGCGTACCGGGACAGACGAGTACGAAAGCGCGATTTTCGCCGGTTGTGGATACAGCGCATTAACGCAGCAGCTCGCTTGAATGGCCTTTCCTACAACAAGTTCATGCACGGTCTGAAGTTGGCCGGCGTTGAAGTCAATCGCAAGATGTTGGCGGACCTGGCTATTGCCGACAGCAAAGCGTTTAGCGAATTGGCATCTGTGGCAAAACAAAAACTGCAGGCATAGGTTCAACCATCCCGGTCGTGTGAACGGCCGGGTTTTTACGTGAGGTGGCACGGTGTACATAGAATCTGTGAATAACGATAAGATTCGGCTGTGGAGCAAGCTGAAAACGAAGAAGGGACGGCTGGAGCAGGAAAAGTTTCTGGTGGAAGGGTTCCGGCTCGTGGAGGAGTTGCTTGCCTCCACCATCGGTGTGGACGGAATCCTCTGGGATTCCGGCACACCCGACTTGCCCAGGCAGATGCTGGACGAAATTGAAAGACGCGGCATACGCAGGTACGATTTGTCCGGCGCGGCTTTTGCGGCGGTAGCGGACACCGTCACACCCCAGGGCGTCATCGCCATTGCCCACCTGCCGCAAAAGCCGGCGGTGTTTCCGGCTCAGGTGCTTGTTCTGGACGGGCTGCGTGATGCGGGTAACGTCGGCACCCTCCTGCGTAGCGCCGACGGCTTTCGGGTGACTGAGGTCATCTGTCACCAGGGGACTGTCGACGTCTTTGCGCCAAAGGTGGTCCGGGCCTCCATGGGCGGTCTGTTTCGCATTGCTGCCCACAACACGGACGCCATCCAATATTTGAGCAAGTGGCTGGAACGATATCCGGAGGGGAAAGTTCTGTACGCCAGCGCCGCCCACGGGACGCCCTGTGATAAGCTGGACCTCTGCCAGCCCACCGCCATTGTTGTGGGCAGCGAAGCCACGGGCGTTTCTCCAGAGCTGGCCGTCCACTGTACAGACGCCGTGAGAATTCCCATGTCCGGCCACACGGAGAGCCTGAATGCGGCCATGGCTGGCAGTATTCTGATGTATGAAATGTTTCGCCAGAGGCCAGACCGATACTAGAGCATCGCGTCAGCCTGCCCGTCTCCCCAATCAGGACTCCGGTTCACTGACGCGTTCGTCTTCCTCCAATTCCGCTCTTTCCGCTGTCTGGGTTTCACTGTGCGCATCGGCGCCGACCACTGTATCCCCGCCGTCGGCACCGTGAGAATCGTCGTGAGGAGCTGTGACGGACGCCCCCTGGCCATCTGTGTCGCAATGGGCATCCGTGACGGCGTTCGCCGCGCCGTGAGAATTGGCGACACTATCTGCAGCCGTGGCGCTGTCTGGTGTAGCGTGAGGCTTCCATCCGTCGTCCCCAGTGCCGTGAATTTTCCGGTTGAGCCAGCGATGAAAGTACCAGTATCCAACCACCAGCGCAAGGAGTACAATGATTGCCGGAACCAGTTCTACTTTCCAATGGTGGACAACCTGTATCAAGGCTCTGTCAATGACCGATCCCGCCAGAATGAACGACGCCGTCCACGCGAACGACGTCAGTAGCACGGTGGGAACGAAGATAATGAGGCGCACGCGGTTGATTCCGGCGATGTACGGCACAAAGATGCGCACAAAGGCAATGTAGCGGGAAATCACCAGTGTGGGAATGGTGTACTTTTGGAACGTCTGTTCAAATTTGTCGAATCGTTCCGGTGTCAGGCGAATGTACTTGCCGAACCGCTCGAAAAAAGGCCGGCCCACTAGGCGTCCAATGAAGTAGGCGATGGTGGCACCGGCAAAAGTCCCCATGGATGTGGCGGTAATCAACCATATCAATTTCATGGGTAAGACGTGTTGTTGATAGAGAATTCCAGTGGCGGTCAGCGTAGTCTCTGCCGGTACGGGGAGGACGATGGAATACTCGAGAGCCATGGCTCCCATAAGTCCCCAGTAGCCATAGGCTTGCCAGAGATGAAGGATATACCCGTGCACGAATCGAACTCCTTTGCGTAATAGTCAGGAGGGTAGCGATGAAAGAATCGCAACAAGCAACTGGAATGAAGGAAATCTTCAACGGGTTTCGGTTCTTGTCTCTGCTCATCCTGGGACTCTGTGAATTTGTCCGAGGAGCGTTGCTCTTTTTCATCTTACCAATTTACATACGCGGTGCACTAGGCCTCGCGCCGTCCGTTGTTGGATATGCCCTCGCGGCGCACTACACAGTGGATACTTCGCTGCGAGGTCCATCGGGTTGGCTGACCGATCGCTTTGGCCAGCGCAACGTTCTGTTCATTGCCCTGGGCTTCGGCTGGTTGGGCCTGTGGTTCGTTGTGCGCGGCCACGGGCCAGTACCCATTATCATTGGCTGCGCGCTCCTTGGCATTGGCATGGCTACCGTCTGGCCGGCAGTCATTGCACGCATCACACAGGGACTCAATCGCGACTCCCATGCTACCGCCATGGGGGGCGTGTTCGCAGCTTGGCTGGTGGGCGCAGGAAGTGGAATGGTCACCATGGCGTGGCTCCTGGGCAACAACGTTCGCAACGGCTTTGCATCACTGTTGATTGTCTGGGTGATAGCCGGAATTCTCAGCCTGTTTGCCATGTCGAAGCTGAAGATTCACAGACAAGGCAGCAATAGGCTCGCCATTAAGTCCGTGGTGGGCGAGGCCAAAAGTTTGCGGCTCCTCTTTCCGGGAATGTTTGTCCAGACTTTTGCCATGGGGCTACTGCTCCCCGTGTTTGTTCTATACGCGCGGTACGAATTGGGTCTGTCCGGGCAGACATACAGCTACCTGCTGGTGCTGGGTGGATCTGCCACGGTACTATTGCAAATTCCCTTAGGGCGGTTAATTGACAGGCTCGGCTACAAGCTCTTTCTTATCCCAGGTCTGTGTCTGGCCGCTCTGACCATTGTAGCACTGATTCATCTACATAAGTTGCCTCACGTGGCGATTGCTATTGTGCTCATTGGGGTGGCCTACGCCTTAATTCTCCCCAGTTGGAACTCGGTCATTGCCAACAGCGTCTCGGAGCGGCGTCGAGCCGCAATGTGGGGCGTATTCATGACCATTGAAGGGTTGGGCATGGCCCTGGGGCCGTTTCTTGGCGGGCAACTGTGGACGTGGTTTGCGCCCTCGACGCCCTTTTACCTGGCTGCAGCGACCCTTTTGGCAAACATGGTTTTCTACGCCTTTGCGCCGTTGCAGAACCTCTTTCGCCAGCGCGACGCCAACGAAGAAGCACAGAACCTTCGGCAAAGCAAAGCTCTGTCGTGAAGAGGTAAGGGTTCTCGTAAAGGGCAAGACCCTGTCGCGAAGGGCAGGAACCTGCCACGAAGGGGGCAGTCTTTTCTGGCGCAGGCAACGACGGCTCTGGAAACGGGAAATCGTGGAACTCTTGCACGCCCTTGCTAAAGTGGCGTGTTAAAATGTGAATAGCAGCATTGCAGCTCAGGTGGGAAAGGAGACCGTTCGTGCACGGGCTGAGTTCTTCTCAATACATATGGATTGGACCATTGGTCGCCATGCTGTTGGCGCAGGTTCTCAAACCCCTGTTGATTGTCCTGCGGTTGCGGCGACTGGACTGGGCCCGGATGCGCCAGTCCGGAGGCATGCCCAGCAGCCATACCGCGCTGGTGGTTGCTCTGGTAACGGAGTTATGGCTGCGGGAGGGCGGGAGCAATCCCGTGCTGGCATTGGCCGTTTTTATGGCCATCATTGTCACCTATGACGCTGCCGGCGTGCGCTGGCAGACAGGCCGCCACGCAGCCGTTCTGAATCGCCTGTTGCACGACTTGCAGGGGCGGCACGTCACGGGTCACAATGGCGACGAGCGGAGCAAAGAAGAGATGGAAGCAGCCAAGGAACACGTCGTGGACACCATTCATCCGCTGAACGTCGTCAAGACACCCTGGTGGTTGGTTGACTGGCCCGTCCTCAATGAACATGTGGGTCACAAGCCCATCGAAGTTCTTGGCGGCGCTATTGTCGGCGTTGGCGTAGCCCTGTTATTGCACTGAGTTCTGTTTCTTCACGGCATAGCATAGGTTGAAAAGAGGACTGCCAACGGCTCGCGGCTGGCGGTTCTCTTCAGCCCATTTCCGACTATCCAAGGAGGGTGCCGTGTGGATACGCAGTGGAGAGCATATACCCCCTACCATAGTCCTCTCGATCCTTGTCCACCCCTCAATCCGAAAGTCTACGTTGTGGCACCAAATCAGTATGTGGTAGTGCAACCCAAGTCCCTCCGCCAGTTTGCCCCAAGAGAAGCACTGAAACGGGGAACTCTCTGGCCGGACTTCTACAGTCCATATCAGCCACCGTACAGAAAGGGGGGCCCTGCGTGACTCAACAACAGATGCCGCGGGAGTTCTATCAACTGCTAAACGAGCTGCAGGCGGTGGATTTTGTTTTGGTCGAGCTGACTCTCTATCTGGATACGCACCCTGGCGACAGTCAGGCGCTGTCACAATTCGGCCAGTTTCAGCGCCGCAAGCGAATTCTGATGCAGCAGTACGAGAACACCCTCGGCCAGTTGCAGGAATACGGAAACAGTCCCGCTGGACAAAAGTGGACGTGGAACGATAGCCCCTGGCCCTGGCAGGTCTGATTGACACTGCCAGTTGCAGGTGTTGGTAGCATATGACGAAACCTGCACCTGTCACCTTCCTTCCGGTTGCCGCTTTAGGACAGTAGCGGATAGAGTGATACCCAGCAGCCCACGAGCATATATATCCCAGTAGTTTTGACCTCTGGGGGTGTTCAAAATTTGGATCTACGAAAAGAAGCTCCAATACCCGGTGAAGGTGAGCAAGTGTGATTGCCGCTTGGCCAAGTACCTCGTTGAACAATATGGCGGCGCGGACGGCGAACTGGCCGCAGCCCTGCGTTACCTGAATCAGCGATACACCATCCCAGATAACATCATTGGACTACTGACCGACATTGGAACGGAAGAGTTTGCGCACCTCGAAATGATTGCCACCATGGTCTATAAGTTGACGAAGGACGCCACGCCGGAGCAACTGATGGCGGCTGGCCTGGGGGATCACTACGTCGATCACGGTCCTGCACTGTTTTATCACAACGCCGCGGGAAATCCGTGGACGGCCACATACATACAGGCCAAGGGCGATCCCATTGCGGATCTTTACGAAGACATCGCTGCCGAAGAGAAGGCACGAGCAACGTATCAACGCCTGATTGACATCACGGACGATGTGGACATTCAGGACAGCCTAAAGTTCCTCCGTGAGCGTGAGATTATTCACGCCCTGCGCTTCCGTGAGGCTGTGGAGATGTTGAAGGATTATCAGGAGGAACAGAAGGTATTTTAGGGAGGTTGTGCTTCGGGCCCCTTGATTAAGGTTCCTAATCTCCGCGACAAACCACAATTTACTAGGCTCCTCGTTCTCGTACCACGGGTACATGATGTATGGATCTACGAAAAGAAGCTCCAATATCCGGTGAAGGTGAGCAAGTGTGATTGCCGTTTAGCCAAATATCCCATTGATGGATGGACGCGGCCCCCAAGGCTCAGGGGCTGCGGCTGATCACTTCCAGCCGCAGCCTCCCGGCCCAGCGGTGCTATTCCTTAGTAGCTCCCCGTTTCCGTTGTCTCCATAAAACCAACGCTCCGGTGAAAAGCCCCAGTATTCCTCCCGCTGCCCACGGCGCGGCAGGGAACCCAGTTACAGGTGTCGTCGCTCCACTGACAGTACTGCCCGGTGGTTGTGTTGCGCTCGACGTGGTGGGTTGAACAATGACAAAGTCAGGATCGGTGGTAAATTGGATAACCGCCTTCCCGTCAGTCACGGTGGCTGTAACCGGGACTAACTTGCCGTTGAGTATCTTGTACACCTGGGAGTGGCTTGTGATGTTTGGGTTACTCAAGGTCAGCGTCATGGGCTTG